>OGHC01000017.1_pt1 | contig 167531 bp, 145 predicted proteins | sample 1571381 | NCBI WGS metagenome assembly OGHC01 (sample SAMEA2581945, study PRJEB24529) | metagenome | biome: Human gut stool | place: China | collected 2011 | reverse complement strand
TACCTCCAGAAGTATATGTAAAGAGGTCTACCAGCTCAATGCTAGTATTTATAGGATTTCTGCCCCCCCCCCCTAAGGGTCGAAACAGGCGCTATGACTGACTTACAGCCACGCTGTAAGTCTACACAAAATATTCCTTGTACATTAGCTATCCTTAAATCTTGCATAATTGACGACAAATTATATCCTTGTTATATAACTATTGTACAATTATTTATGCATTTTTTCAACCCATCATGCCCGTATCTTTAGCTTTCTTTACAATATAGCAATTTTTAGACGGTTATTGTTTTATATATAATATGGTTATGAAAGTCGACAATATTCATAGTGTGTTATTTAAGGGTGGAATAAATTCTGTAAAACCAGCTCAGACAGATAATACCCGTCCGCAAATAATGGAGTTATCAAATGTAACTCCTGATTTTGGCGTCACTGTACCTCAAAAATATACAAAACTTGGCGTAAAAAAACTTAATAACGGATTAGAAGTACATATGTACAAACTTGCAAACGGACATAAAGTTTCCATTATTCCGATGGAAGGCTCTCCTGCTGTTGTAAAAAACTATGTTAATGTCGGCTCTATGAATGAAACCGCTAATATCAAAGGTATAAGCCATTTTCTTGAACATATGGCCTTTAACGGAACAAATGGCGAGAACGGACATATAAAACTTGAAGCCGGCGATTCTTTCAAAAAGATTGATGAATTAGGAGGCTGGGCAAATGCCAGCACCAATTATGCAATCACTGACTACGTAAATTCAACCCCGCTTCTTAATAAAAAAGATTTGGAACAGCAGATTAAAATAATCGCTGCAATGAGCGAAGATTTGAAACTATCAACAGATATGATTGAAAAAGAAAAGCATCCGGTTTCATCTGAAATTAACATGATACTGGATGATCCGCAAACAATTGCCCTTGACCAGACTGTCAGAACTTTATTCAAAATCAAAAATCCGGCTGATGAAATGGTCGGAGGAAGTGTTAAGACAATCAAAAATCTAACAAGAAAAGACCTTATAGACTATTATAATAAATACTATACCCCTGATAACATGAATCTTGTGATTACAGGTGATGTTAATCCTGATGAAGCAATAAACATTACTGCCAAAAGCTTTAATTCAAGAAAAATTTCACAGGGCGCTAAATTTGAAGAAAAACTTAGCCCGATACAAAAGACGGAGAGAAAAGATTTTGTAAGTGACAAAGCAAAATCAACCGAAGTTATACTCGGATTTGCAGGACCTAAAAACAATGATATAAGAGAAAAGGTCATATATGACATAGCACAAACATATCTGAACTCTTATTCCTCAGGTTTAACTCAAAATCTAAAACAATATAATGCTTACCCGTACATAGACAGCGAAAAAATAAGTACTAATCCAAACGCCGCAAGAATGGTATATCTGGCAGCAAGTGTTTCCGAAGACAACAGTGAAAAGCTCTTAAAAACTATATTTGATATTATCTCAAGCGTAAAAGCGCCTGATAGAGCAGTTTTAGATAAAATTAAACAGAGAATCTTAAAAGCAAAAGAAGAAACTTTTGAGTATTCGTCAGAAGTAAACGATATTATAGGGAAAGCCATGCTTAACAACAGTCTGGAATATATCACGGACTACGAACAAATTCTTAATTCTATTACTCCCGAAGAAGTACACAGAGGGGTAAAACAATACTTTGACCTGAATAAAGCTGCGGTTACAGTAGTACATCCTAAAAAAGACAGTGCTATAACTTTCAAAGGCAAACGCGAACCTGTTAACGAAAGCAGAATTTCTGAATACCAGCTTCCAAACGGCTTTGATACAGGATTATACGAAACAAAAAGCAGCAATATAAATTACAACATCTCGCTGTATATTGATAAGCCATACAACAAAAAGGCCGGTGTCATTAACGTATTAGACTATATCTATACAATGGGAAATTCCTCTCTTACAGAAGATGAGATGGATATCTTTCAAGAAAAAAATAATATAACTCTCGCTTCTTATGTTTCACCGGCAAGGTTAAAAATTTCTACTGAAAGCAGTTTTAATAACAGAAATCTTATTTTTGATAATGCAAAAAAACTGCTTTATGAACCAAGGTTTACCGAAGAAAACCTGAAGAAAGCAAAAGAAAGAATAAAAGACCATATGTCCAGACATCAGGACAGTGCATACAGCCTGTATACAAATTATGACACACGGAATAATCCTTATGATTTTTCTGATGAAGAAATTCTCGCAAATCTTGATAACATTACTCTTGATGACGTAAAAGAATGCCATAAATATTTACTTAACAATTCAAGAGGTATTATTACCGCAAACATTCCGGCTGAGCATCCGGAAGTAAAAAATGAGATTTTAAACAGTTCTGCAAAGCTAAAAAAAGTTCTGCCGAATAAAATTAAACCATTAGAAATATACAAAGAAAATACAAGACCAAAAGTTCTACAGGTAGTTAAGAATAACTCACAGGCTGATATTATGCAGGTTTACAAGTTTAAAACTGATAACACACTGCGTGAATCTGTACTGGGCGAGCTTACAAACTCAATACTTACAAGTTCAAGTATAGGATTATTTGACAACCTTAGAGAAAAAGACCACCTTGCATACTCTGTTTACTCAACGATTGAAAAAACAGGAAACAGCGGAGAAATTTCCTGTAATATTCTGACTACAACAGACAATAAGGATATCGGAGAAATTTCATATGATAATGTAAAAAAATCAATTGACGGGTTTAACAGACAAATCGCCAAACTTAAAGCCGGCGAGTTCACAGACAAAGATTTAGAAAATGCTAAGCTTGCGATGAAAGCCAATCTCTTAAATACAGAAGGAAGCAGTAAAAAGCTTGATACAATCAATCTTGGTTTAAACTCAAAATACGGTATTACATACGCTAACAAGCTCTACAACGAAATTGACACTATTACAAAACAAGAAATTGTAGATTTTGCAGAAAAAATCTTCCGCAATCCGCCTGTATATTCAATTGCTGCAAGCAAAGATACCCTGGAAAACAACAAAGATTATTTTAAAACTTTAGAAGCATAAAGATTTGACCTAAACTCTTTTATCTTTTCTGCCTGCTTCTTGTAATCATTTTCAAGAATTTTATTAATATTTGTATCCAGAAGACTTACAACATCTCTAATGTTCTCATTGTTCATCACAATCATATCATTTGCCATCTCTACATTTGATAAAGCAAGTCTTGTCGTATCCCTAAAACCTGATGAAGCAAGTCTTTGTGCAAGTTCATTATTTTCAATATTTTTACATAGAGCCTGAGCTACAAGCATTGGCGCGTGTGAAATCAATGCAACAGCCTTATCATGTTCCCGCGGAGTCGTCATAATAGTTTTGGCACCCAAATCCTCAATTAAAGATTTCAAGACCTCAAAATCTTTAATATCAGTATCGTCTTTTGGGGTTACAGCCCATGTAGCACCTTCAAATAATTCCGGAAAAGAATGCTCCCAGCCGTTATGCTCAGTACCGGCCATAGGATGAGAAGGTATAAATTTATACCTGTAACTTTTATGAGAAACAAACTCTTTTAAGCTGCAAACATCTGTCACAATAGTATTCTCATCAAGGAATTCTTCAAGCTTGTCAAGAATTTCCAGAGTCTTATTCATAGGAGTACAAACAAAAACAACATTACAGCCACTGAGCATTGAATAATCTTTACTTACTCCGGCTTCCGAAACAGAACGAGAAACTCCAACCACATCATGTTTACCATCCATTCCTTTAAAAATTGAACCGCCAATTAAACCTAAACCAACTACTCCTACTTTCATTTATAAATCCTTATGACAAAAACTTTTAGTACCATCTACATAATCTTTTACAATATCTCCGTTTCCTTCAATATTGTATTTGTATATCGTAAGCCCCTCAAGCCCAACAGGTCCCCTTGCATGTGTTTTGTTAGTAGAAATTCCTACTTCTGCACCAAAACCATATCTGAACCCGTCCGCGAATCTTGTCGAAACATTATGATAAACTCCTGCTGAATCAACGGCATTCATAAATATCTTTGCATTCTTGCTATCCTCTGTAATAATCGATTCTGTATGACCTGAAGAGTTTTCATTTATATGTTCAATAGCTTCTTCAAGAGTTGAAACTAATTTATAAGAAAGAATTTTGTCAGAGTACTCAGTATGCCAGCTTTCAGGCTTCGCAATTAATTCTACACCCGCTTCCTCAAGAGCTTTCAGAAGCTCTGTTGTATATTTAAAATCCTTATGGATTAGAAGTGTTTCAACAGCATTGCAAGCACTCGGATATTGAGTTTTCGCATCAATAATTACACGTTTCGCTTTTTCTAAATCAGCACTCTCATCCACAAATATATGACAAATTCCGTCTGCATGTCCTAATACCGGTATCTTTGTATTTTCTTTTATGAATCTAACAAGATTATTGCCGCCTCTTGGAATGATTAAATCAATGTACTTATCCAACGAAAGCATGTTTTTGACATCATCTCTTGAGAAAACCTGAGTCAGTACGTCTTTTGGGAAATCTCTTGTTGAGTCTAATGCTTCCTGAATAACTCTCATTATTTCTTTATTAGTATTTATCGACTCTTTACCGCCTTTCAGGATTACTGCATTGGAAGATTTAATTGCCAGGGCAGAAATCTGCGAGATTACGTCCGGACGAGCTTCAAAAATTATCCCCAAAACACCAATCGGGCAAGAGATTTTTGTCAAAATCAGCCCGTCATCAAGTTGACGTTTAAGCAGAGTTTTCCCAATCGGATCTTCAAGGTTGGAAATATCAATAATCCCTTGAATCATATCACGCATTTTATTTTCATCAAGCTTTAGACGGTTAAAAACAGACTGTTTAAGTTCGCCGCTCTCAACAAGCGGCAACGCTTCTTCCAAATCCCTCTTATTAGCTTCAAAAATCTTTTCCTGATTTTCTTTTAAGTTTTTTGCAATATTCAATAAAGCTGTATTTTTAAGCCCTACCGGAAGTGTCGCAATTTTTTTTGATGCATATTTTGCCTTTTTAGCAAGTTCAATAAATTTATCTTCTTCCATTTCTGTAATCCTCACAGAGTTTGCAATACTGTAGTCTTCTTATGTTAATCATTCTTGAAAACTTTTTTCTCATCAGATGTTCCTGCAAAGATATTGCCGGTTTTTCATCCAATGCATTCGGCTGTTTTACAATAAAGCCTGACAAATCCATAAATGGAACAGCGTTTCTGTAATCCATGTATGGATTTCTTCCGAATTGTTCGCTCATACCTTCTCCTCTTTGTGATAGTCCTTGTAATAATTTTATTCAAAACTATATTTAGTAACAAGGTTTTGTAAACGAAAATTTACTAAAATTTTTGAGTTGAAAAAAAATTTTGTTGCTGTTATATTGAAGAAGGTGGAAGTATTAATTTACTTTTACCATAGAAAAAGTAAGCGCTTGTAGCCCAGTTGGATAGAGCGTTTGGCTACGAACCAAAAGGTCGGGGGTTCGAATCCCTCCAAGCGCAATTTAATTAAGAGTCGCAAGACTCTTTTTTTATGCCCTTATGAGCCAACAAAATGATGTAAATTGTATTTTAACGGGACATTTTGTCTGAACGAATAAAAGGATTATTCGGCAAGGTTGGCTTTGTGTTTGAGTTTTGGCGGTCGGAAGTAATCGTTTTATTCGTTATGAAACCGGACGAAAAGTCTCTTTTGGGTACCACAAATGTCCTCAAAATTCCAAAAATTTTATCTGAAAAACAAATCGTAATCGCTGTTTGTCCTAATTTCACTAACTTGCACGGATAAAACGATTATTAGACTTTTGAAGTAAATGATGTCCGATTTGGTTTTAATAAGAGTAATTTGTGTTTTTATGTTACAAAAGATTGAAAAAAGGAACACTTTTCCGACTTCAGAGTTAATCTGTGAGTATGGATGAATTTATTAGTATTAATGAAATAGCAAAAATAAAAGGCTTAAAAAGTACACGTTCAATAAGACTTGCGATTAATCAGGGTAAGTATATCGCAAGAGAAGTTGAAGTAAAGGGCGGAAAATCCTATGAAATACTTTATTCTTCCTTAGAGTCGGATATACAAGATAAACTGGATGAAGAAGAGTTAAAAACAACTGCACTTGTTCCGCTAGGAAACAAGATGAATTTTGTATCAGAACGTGCGAAATTAACAGCACTTGCAAGAGTGGATATAGTCACTGCATTATATAACCTTCGTAAAAAATATCCGACTAAAAAAGAAGCCTATTCTGTATTTTTAGATTTATATAACAGCGGAATGTATCTGCCACAGATATATAAATTTGTAGGTTCAATTTCAATAGGCACACTTCATCGCTGGGTTAAAATGTTTGAAAATTACGGAACAGAGGGACTTTTACAAAAACGTAAAACTAATAGACAAGGTGAATATAACACAATTTTAAATGAGGAAATGAAACAGATATTTTTGAAATATTTATTACACCCGAATAAATTTAGTATCGGAAAAGCTATAAATCTGACAAAACATATTCTTGAAAAACGAGGATATGAAAATATACCATGTAATCTGACATTCAGAAGATTTGCCAAAAATTTTAAGAAAAACAATTATTCAAAGTGGATTCTATTTAGAGAAGGCGAAAAAGCATATCACGATAAAATTGAACCGTACATTGAACGAGATATTTCAAAACTTGAAGTCGGAGATGTTTTAATTGCTGATGGACACGTTCTTAATTTTCAAATTATTAATCCATTTACAGGCAAGCCGACCAGAGCAACTTTGGTCGGTTTTTTAGACTGGAAATCAACCGCATTAGTTGGCTATGAAATTATGATGACTGAAAATACTCAGTGTATAGCCTCCGCCCTTAGAAATGCAATCATTAATTTAGGTATTATTCCGAAAGTAGTTTATCAGGATAACGGAAAGGCATTTAAATCTAAATACTTTCAGAATGTGGACTTTGACGAAGCGGGTTTTAATGGGATTTATGCAAAACTCGGAATAAAATCAGTGTTTGCAAAACCATACAATGCAAGAGCAAAAGTTATTGAAAGATTCTTCCTTGAATTTCAAGAAGAGTTTGAAAAAATGATGACAAGTTATATAGGTACAAGTATTGAGGATAAACCTGCGTGGCTGAAACGTGGAGAGAAACTCCACAGAGATATGCACAAAAAACTAACTAAAAACTATATTCCAACTGTTCAAGAAACAATAAAATTTATTGATTGCTGGCTTGATTTTCACAATTCAAAGCCCTGTCCTAATGATCGTTCAAAAACTATTCAAGAAATGTTAAATGAAATTTCAAAAAATAAGATTGATAAGAATATCTTGAATGATTTAATGATGAAAACGGAGGCAAGGACAATTAATAAGCATGGAATAACGTTCCTTGGAATGCATTACAGGAATGATTATTTATTGGATTTAAGAGAAAAAGTGTTTATAAAATACAGCCTGTTTGATCTTTCAAAGGTGCTTGTATATTCAATGAAAGGTGAATTTTTATGTATTGCAAGGCAAGTTGAAAAAGTTCACCCAATGGCAAATTACCTAGGAACAGTAAAAGACATGGAACAATTCAAACAACAAATACAAAAACAACAACGCAGATTTAATAGAGTGAAAAAAGAGTTTTTAAAATATTTTCCGAAAGAAAAAGCGGAAGCCATAGAAATTGAGCAGGAAGAAGTTATTGAAATTGAAAAATTTGAACAATCTAAAATACCGTTAAAATGCAAATTGAACTTTAGAGAACAACAGATGAATGTACCTGTTTTTAATGCAGATTATGAAAAATATGAATGGTTAATGAAATATGGCTGCACTAATCCCGAACAACGGAAATGGCTTGAAAAGTATTTAAACAGTGATGAATATAACAATTTATACGGAGCATAAAAATGAATAAAGTATTTGTAAGAACCAAAAATGTCAAAAAGTTTGTAGCCTTGATGGAAGAAGTAAAACAGCTTCCGGCGAATATTCCTAAAATAGTTCTGGTGTTTGGTGAATACGGACTTGGCAAATCTGAAACAATTAAATGGTGGACTTTTAAAAATGATTGTATATATGTGAGAGCAAACCAGGGAATGACAAGCAGATGGCTATTATCAGAAATTGCAGAGGAGTTAGGGGAAGAGGCTTTCTGGCATATTCAAGATACGTTTAACCTTGTTGAACATAAGTTAAAACAAAATCCCAAACCGCTAATTATTGATGAAGTCGACTATCTGGTGACCAATAATGTTATTGAAATTTTGCGAGATTTACATGATAGGACAGGATGTCCAATGATACTGGTCGGGATGGTAAATATTGACAAGAAGTTATCAAGATATCCTCATTTGAAAGATAGGATTTATAAGACATTTAAGTTTGAACCTTATGATAAACAGGATATTAAGCAAATTCTATCGGAACTATCTGAAATCCCGATTACAAATGACGGCTTGGAGTACCTTGCAACAAGACACAATCAGTTCAGGCAGATAGTAAAACTAATTAATAAAATTGAAAAACTCGCCAAAACAAATGAACTAAAAGAACTTAACGAAAAAAATCTAAGGAGTATTTTAAATGAAGGACAAAATATTACAGCTTTGCAGACGTCTAAACAAATTTTCGCTTGAAAATTTCGAAATATTGTCAGAAATTCCGAAAAGCGACCTTTTGCCTTTACTGGATGAATTCGTTAAGGAAGGCAAATTGATAACTAAAAACGGTGAATACATATATTGCAAACAAAACCCTGTCATACAGAATCATTCAATATTTAAACTTTATCCTGCTGTTGTAACAGATACTGTTATCAGGAGCTTTTGCGAGGACATTAAAACAATAAAGGCATCTAATATTGCAAATATAGGCGAAGATCAGGTGCAGAAATTTTATACAATATTTAGAACCTTGATTTATCAAAGACAGAAAAGACAGCTTGACTCATATTATTTAAAACAGCCGCAAAAAGCTCGACACAGAAAATTTTTCGATAAGGAAGTTTATTTGTATTTCTATTTTAATCAAATTTTCATATCCGAAACTCTTTTAAAATCAGAAGATGACAGAATTTTTTCATCTAAGGAAAAAGCTGAATTTACAACAATATACTGTTACCTGTCAAGAAACCTGACTCATAACACAAATGCCAATAACCTGAATTATAAAATAGCAGAAACTCTATGGCGGAGAAAAAGAGGCTTTAAAGACCTTTATTTTGATTTAAAAAGTTTGGTACAGCATTAGAAACATAACTTCATAAACTTTTCCCCGATTTGAAACGAAAAATCAGTATTTTAAGTCATATAGAAATTAACTATAATATACTCCTAATTTAACTGGCTTAAAGATTTCTGACTTATTGGGAAATTTCCCCGAGCAAAATTTTGAGCTTATTTATTCTTGTTTAACAGCAGATATAATTATTTTAATGGCGAAAATATAACAAAAACTTGTTTCGTCAAGACCACTTCATATTTCTTCGTAAAAAACAGGACAAATATTTGTCTTTTTTGAAACACAGATAAAAGGGAGATTACAGCTGATTTTGTTAAAATGTTTATTTTTGAATTTCGGATTATCAGTGATTTTCAGCTTAGAAAATTGTCACAAATTTTATGTCGGAATGTTAAGCGAGCTTTAAATACAGATTTAATCAAACTAAAATTAGAATATTTATGAAAGCAAAAGACACAACAAATATATGGCTAGATATAGGAAAAGCAGCAGAAGTTTTGGGGCTGAGTGTTCAAACTGTTAAAAAACAATGTCGCAAAGGCTCTTTTGTGTTTAAAATTGTCAAGCGAGGCAAGCGGTCTCATTATTTTATTCACCTGAAATCACTTCCTGATTTCGCTCAAGACAAATATCTCGGGGAAAATATTTCTGATAAAAAATATTCAGAGGCTCCAAACTGGGCAAAAGAGCAGGCAGAAAAGTATCTTCCTATATTAAAAGCCTCAAATGATCTTAAAGGAGAAGCCTTAAAAGATTTTATCAATAAATGGAACAATGAAAATACAGAAGAGCTACGCACTTCTTATTCGTCATTGATAAAAATGAGAAGAAGATTTTTTCGCTACGGTATAAGCGGTCTGTTATCTAAACACGGACAGCATTTAACAGGTTCGACTGTCCTTGATAATTATTTTGAGTATTTTAAAAATCTCTATCTTGTTGAAGGTGCTCCGTCACTTAGAACCTGCTGGGATTTAACTCTTGGCTATGCAATCAGAATATTTGATGCAAAGAGAGAAACTTTCCCAAGTTTTATGGCATTTAAACGGCGGTTAGATAAAGAAATTCCAAAACAAAGTATTTATCTTGCACGAATGGGTGAAACAGCTTGGAACAGAAAATATGGCGGGTATATAGAAAGAGATTATTCAAATATTCTATGTAATGAGGTTTGGGTATCGGATCATGCACAAATTGATGTTGCCTGTTTCGATTCTGATAATAAAGTTGTATTTCCTTGGGTTACAGTATGGCGTGATTATAAATCAGGTAAATGGCTTGGTTGGATATTACAGTCAGGGAATCCTAATTCTGACCATATTTTCCAGTCTTTTTATTATGCTGCTGAAAAGTATGGTTTGCCAAAAGATGTGATTATTGATAACGGTAAAGATTATCGCTCAAAGGATTTTGCCGGCGGTCGCAAAACAATAAAAATAGCCGCAAATAAATCAAAAACAATGTCTATGCTTGCAGAATTGAATATAGATGTACATTTTGCACTTCCGTATAATGCACAAACAAAACCCATAGAAAGAGATTTTTTAAAGATAAAAGAACTCCTTTCAAAACATTGCGTTGGATACAGAGGTGGAAATGTTGTTGAAAGACCGGAGAAACTTGCAAAAGAAATTAAGTCCGGCAAAATAATGAGGTTTGAAGATTTTAAACAACTATTTGATAACTATATACTAAATGTCTTAAATAAACGACCGTCGCAGGGTAAAAATTTAAATGGTTTATGTCCGGATGAACTTTTTTATTCAGAGTTCAAAGAAAAAATTACTACCTCAAAAGATGCACTAAAGTTATTTTGTATGAGAACTTCAAAAGACTTTACTATCAGAAGAAACGGGATAAAAGACACAGCTTTTGGTATCACTTACTGGGCAGACTGGATGATTTCAAAGATGGGAATGAAAGTCTATTTACGCAGAGATATAGAAGATTATAAAGAAGCATGGGTATTTAAAAGTGATAATGATGAATTCATTGGGACTGCTACTGCTGTAAGTTCTGTTGCTGCATTGCATGCTAATAAAGTTTCTAAAGAAGAATTTAAAGAGGCTATGTCTATTAAAAAACGCAATTTTAAAACCGCAAAATCCTATATTAAAAACACTATGGAAATTTCTCCACAAGAAAAATACGAGAACTACAAAGCCGCTTATAATAGCCTTGAAAAGGATTTTAAGGCGGATGTAAAAATTTCAAAAATAGCAAATACGAATATGGATAAAGCAGTAAGAAAAAAGAAAGAACAAAAAACATCTGTCAATATTGATTTGTCAATATTTTTGCAGAAAGAAAATGAGCAGGAACAAGAACTTTACCTTTTTGAAACAGATAAAATCCTTGCACAAGAAGCCCTGCAACAGAATAAAAACATTAGAGGTTCATTATGAAAAAGGATAAATACTATGAAATTGCTGAAAAAATGTATACAGAGCTGTTCATAACCGTTGCAGGAATTGCAAAAAGATTAGGTGTAAATGAACGCACAATAAAACGTTGGAAAAAAGACGGAAACTGGACTGAAAAAAGGTATCAATATCTGTATAAACATACAAACTCTAAAGATGATATTTATGTATTTTGTAAAACCATGCTTGCAAATTTTAATTCAGAACTTCAAAACGGCAATAAAATAGATACATCAAGGCTTAATGTGTTTCTGAATCTTGTTGAAGAACTTGTCAAAAAAGAACAAAAAGATTTTGAGATTGAAGAATTTATAAAGGTTGCACAAAAAAGATTGGATTATGAAGAAGAAATGCTGAAAGAAATGGAATATGAAATGAAAACTGAGTTGCAAGAAGAGTTTGAAGAATAGTCTTTAAAGATAATGTTTGTGTTATCCTTAAAAAGGGAATGATATTATGTCTGCAGATGTTATAAAAAGATACAATCATTATTGGACAATCAGCAAGGCACAAAGCAATACTTTGTATATTGCAGATACTGAATTAGTAGAAGACTGGTATATTTTAGTTCAAAATCCAAGTAATATCACGATATTTCTTGGTTATCACAATAGTACAAATAGAAATAAAAGTATTTCAATACATATAAAAACAACACAAAAACCAAAGACAAAAGCCCATATTATATATGAAAATACTTCTGAAATATCTAATTATACTGTAATAAATAGAAAATATGATGATTATCAATATTTTTTTACAGGATGCAATTTTTATGCAGCTCCAAGTTCTAAAAAAGAAATAATATTAGATATTGATGTCTCAATGTCCAAATATTTAGGAATAACAGATAATAACTTTGAGAGTGTTTTCCCTGATGAGATATCCGGAGAAAAAAATAATTACAAAGAAGGGGCGACAAAAACTATAACAGTAAATGCCTATGAAAGAAATACAAAGGCTAAAACTGCCTGTTTGGAATACTATGGCACAAAATGCAGAATTTGTGGATTTGAATTTGCTCAAAAATATGGAGAACAGTTTAAAAACAAAATCCATGTTCATCATGTAAAGCCGATTTCAACAATTAAAAGCGAATATCAGCTTGATCCTATAAAAGACTTGATTCCAGTATGTCCAAATTGTCATATGATTTTACACTCAAAGGGTAAAAACGAAGTTTACACAATTGAGGAAGTAAAAAAGATGATTAAGGATAATTCTTTGTAATATTTATTTTTTAAATTTATTCTTATATTCTTTATTCCAATGGAGTAACCTCCTCAAGTTCTATATTGTAGCGTTTACCTTGCTTATCAACACAAGTTGCAAAATCAACTGTTTTATCTGCAAAACAGTTTTTCCAAACACAAATCAATAACCCTATTTCTTGAGTTTTTAGATTTAAAACCTTTGTTCCATATAACGTATAATCTTTTCCCACCATTATTATTTCCTTTCAAGTATCAAATTTGAATAAATTTCATTAGGTTTTGCAGGATCAATTAAAAACTCTTTTAAAAATACAAACCTTTCACCATAAGGATTCTCGCAAATGACAGTGTCAAAGTTATAAAATCCGATTACTTTGTAATACTCATTATCTGAGTTTTCGAGACTTTTAATCTTTTTAAGTTTGTATTTTTTGCCTAATTCAATCATTGTTACCTCTTATTAACAATGACATATATCACTCTCAATGAGTTAAATATCAAGCAAAGATACACAAAAAGTATCATTTTGACACAAAGAAGGTATTACTGTAATAAATAGTTATATAAAAAGCGAATAACAGGTATTTTAAGCAAAATTCTTTGGTAAAGTATAATTCCCTATCTCTTATGAGTATAAAATTCAATATAGAGCATTTTGAACACTTTTTGAACGGGGGTTCATTTATCTTTAAACGCTTTATGATTTTTTATGCAGATAGGATTGTTTATTATTTTTGTCTGAAATAAAATAAATTTATGAATAGAGATGAAGCAACTAAAAAGTTGCAGGAAATAATTGGAAAAGATTTAGTTAAAATCGCTGCTGAATGTGGTGTAACCTTATTTAAAGATGGAAAGAAAAATAAAGGTTGGGTTGGGCATGTCGTAGAGTGTCACTTAGGATTGCCCCGTAATTGTTTACAATTACCTGATTTTGGAGACTGGGAATTAAAAACTATATCAATGAAAAAATTAAAATCAGGCATAATTGTTCCTAAAGAAACTATGGCAATAACAATGATAAACCCTGAAGACGTTATCAATAACGATTTTGAGCATAGCCATCTAAAATTAAAATTGAATTGTTTGTTGATTATAACAAGAATGTGGTATGCAACATCTGAACCTCGTTCTGAATTACTTTCAGCTTTCAAATTTGATATTGACAATGATAAAGAATTATATGCAGAAATTGCAGCTGACTATGAAGAAACACGAGAGTGCATAAGAAATAAAGGATTTAATGCATTATCAGGTAAAATGGGAAAATGGATTCAACCTCGTACTAAAGGTCAAGGTAACGGTGCTCCTAAAACCAGAGCCTTTTACGCAAGAACCTGTTTTTTAAAGAAAATTTTAAAAGATAATGCTTAATAGTTTTTAACCAATACTTCTGTTATTTTTCCTCTGCCATTTGGATTAGCATTTATCGCACGAGAGGCAAAAACTTTTTTAATTTCATAATTTGAGTACAATTCATTTACAAGTTTTGTATCTGAGTTAGAAAGCATAAACATTACGCCCTTTGAATCCAGTTCATCACAAACATCTCGCAATTTAAACTGCATATCAAGGTCAAAACCGTCTTTGGTGTACGAAGTAAAACTTGATGTTTCATTCAGCGGTACATAAGGCGGATCAAAGTAGACAAAGTCGCCTTTTTGCACTTTGTTTAAAATTTCTGAAAAATCTGCACAATAAATTTCTGTATTTTTCAATAATTTAGAACAATTAATCAAGTTTTCGGCATCAACAATTCTAGGATTCTTGTAGTTCCCGAACGGCACATTAAACTGCCCTTGTGAATTTACCCGATACATTCCGTTGAAACAGGTTCTGTTTAAATAAATAAACCTGCTTGCTCTCTCAATACTTGACAATTCTGCATATTTTTCAGTTCTATCAATATTACGAATTTCTAAAAAATATTCTTTTGACACTTCGTGTTTGCCTAAATCTTCAATAAGTTCATAAACATCATCCCGAACCACAGAGTATAAATTTATTAACTCCTCATTCATATCAGAGATATAACCGTTTTGAGGCTGCAATTCAAAAAATAAGGCACCGCCTCCGATAAACGGCTCAAAATATCTGTTGTAGTTTTCAGGCATGTTTTTGAGAAGTTCAAACATAAGCTGACGCTTACCGCCAACCCATTTGACTATGGGATATGTTTCCTCTTTTAACTTCTCAAGTACTACCGCCATTTTAGTTCCTTATTTGAAAATTGCTGTTCAAACCTTTTGATTGAAAGGTCTAAATACTCTTGTTCCAAGTCTATACCGATAAACTTTCTTCCTAACTCTAATGCCATTATACCAGTTGTGGAGCTTCCTGTGAATGGGTCAAGGATTAAATCTCCTTTATTAGTTGAGGCAAGGATTATCCGTCTTAACAATTCTAAAGGTTTTTGCGTCGGGTGTTTACCAAAAAATTTTTCAGAGGGTTTTGGGGTTCCTATTGCCCAAACAGAACGCATCTGTTTATCGGGCTTTTTGATAAAATCTTCCCCCCAACTGCCATTTTTCATTGCTTCATAGTTAAAAGTATGTTTTGAATTATTATCTTTCTTTGCCCACAAAAGTGTTTCATGACTTGCTGTAAAATATCTGCAAGACATATTGGGCGAGGCATTAGGTTTAAACCAACAAATATCGTTTAAGATTTTAAATCCGGCTGTCTGTAAAGCAAATCCACAAGCATAAATTGAATGGTAAGTGCCTGAAATCCATATAGTGCCGTTAGGTTTTAAAACTTTCTTACAAGCGTTAATCCAAGCCTGATGAAATTTGAAATCTTCTTCAATACCCTTACTCTCATCCCATTTGCCTTTATTCACCGAAACAACTTTTCCGGCATGGCAGGTAATTCCGCCATTAGATAACATATAAGGCGGATCTGCAAAAATCATATCAACTGATTCAGGAGTTGCTTTGTTTAAAATTTCAATACAATTACCCTGAAATAAGGTTATATCATCTTTCTCATAGACCTTTTGCATAGGTTAATTATATTATAAAGATAAAAGTAATTAATTTAAACAAAAAGAAAGTTTACATAAGGATATATGTTATTAAAAATAATATAGAAAATTTCATAATTACTGTTTTTGTACTATAATCATTTTATACGGGGTATGAAATGAAAATAGACTATGTTTTTATTGAAAAATTTAGGGATATTGAAAATCTGAAATTGAATTTAGGTTCAAAACTAACATTTATTGCTGGTAGTAACGGTACTTCTAAAACATCATTATTGGGTCTTATTGCTCAGCCATTTTCATATAGAGAGCGTGTTTATAATGAAAAATTAGGTAAAGAAACCTCACAAATAATTTACCGTACTATTACAAATAAACCCTTTGAGACAAAATTTAGTGATATTCATAATTTAACAGAATATGACGATATTGTATCTATTAAATATAAGCTTTTGTTAGTTGAATCAGAGCATAATGTTATTGAAATGCCTGTTGCTGGAGAACATAGAGATAAAACGGCCAAAATAGAAAAAAGATTTGTAGCATTTCCTCAAGAACGCGAAGCTGGAAAAGGGAATTATAAATTCCCAGTTATATACCTTGGGTTAAAACGTCTATACCCTTTAGGAGAACACAATGAAAAAGATGTACATATAGAGGAATGTAATGATATTACTGCGGAATATATTAATCTATACAATGCTATACACAGAGAGCTTTTTGTTGATCCCAATATAAATTACACATTGGAGAATGTTAATACATCAAATAAATCATTGTTAGGTGGAAAAAATGAAAACTATGATTCGAATGGTTTTTCTTCTGGACAAGATAACATAAGCCAAATAATTACAGCCATATTATCATTTAAAAAATTAAAAGAAGAGGTTGGAATGGAGTATAAAGGCGGATTATTGTTGATAGATGAAATTGAATCGACATTACATCCTCTTGTAAAAGAAAATTTAATAAATATGTTATATAAATTTGCACGAGATTATTCTTTACAAATAATTATTACAACACATTCCCTAGAAGTGCTTCAAATTGGCATGCAGAAAAAATACAAAAATGATACAGAAATTATTTATCTAACAAAGACAAGAGGAAGTTTGGAATTTTGGGAAAAAACGAATTTTGAAGATATCCAAGAAGATATGACTGCAAAGCTTCTCAAAAAAGAAACATATAAGCAGCAAGTATTGTGTGAAGACGATGAGGCAGTTGCCTTTTTAAAAGCAATATTACCAAAAAATATCAAAGATAAGATAGTTATTATATCTACCAAATTAGGTTGTGGTAATTTAATGAATTTAGCTACTTCTCAAATATCAAGGTACAATAATTTTCTTTTTGTTTTAGATGGGGACCAAAAGACACAAAAAAATAATATTATATGTCTGCCTGGAAATGATTCTCCAGAAGGATTAATTCATTCTATGTTGTCACAAATGGACAAAGATGATGTTTTTTTCAAAAAGCCAAAACCCTCTCAACAAGTATATTTAAAAGGTTTTGTCGAAATCCCTTTAAAAGGTGTGAATAAAAATCAGGATGGAGTAAGGAGAGAAAAATTAAAAGAATTTTTCTCTTATTTAAAAAAAGATGTAAGCCATCAATCTTGGAATACCCTATTTAAATATTGGATATCAAAAAATGGTTCTGAGGTTGATAAATTTATTACAAGATTCAATTTAAAAATAGAACAACAAAAATCTTAAAATTCGTTTATTTCTTACTGATTTTATGCAATTAATAAAGATAAAGGAATATAATGGATAAATATTATAAAGTACAAAAAATAGATATTTCACTTATAGATTTGGACACCCAAAATCCACGTTTTTTATTGCTTTATAGAGATTCTTATTCTCAAGATGACATAATTAATTATTTATTAAAAAATGAAAATGCATTGGAAATCGTTAAATCAATTTATGAAAATAAAGATTTTTTTGAAGATTCATTTTGTTATGTTTTAGAAAATAATGATAGGTATATCGTAAAAGAAGGGAATCGTCGAATTGCAGCATTAAAAGCATTAGCTGAACCATCAAAGTATCTTTCTGGTTTAAAATATGAACCTTTTCTTGTATCTTCGGTAAATTGTCTTGTATATAACAATATAAAAGCATTAAATGAAAAAATCTTTAATCGCCATACTCAAATAGAAGTAAAGGGTTGGTCTAGATTAGCTCAAGGTGCAGCAATACAAGAGTACTTAAATAAAGGTGGCCGGTTATCTGATTTAAATAATATTAAAGATTACAAGAATGTGTATAGATTATTTAAATTGTGGGAGGCTGTAAGTCAAATTGATGAGGAACATTCTAATAATTTTAAAGAAATGTTAATTGAATGGAAACGTTCTGCAATAGTTGAACGTTTTTTTAGCAAAGAAAATTTATTAAAACAGATGGGATTTGTATTCAACAAAGATTTGTCTCTGAATATATTAGATAAAACCGTTTTTACGAATTCAATAAATTCTTTTATTGAATGGTTACAACCATCAAATAAAATAACTGCTCACAATATTAATAAAAGTACAATACAAGAATATTTTGATGAAGTTTTTTCCAAGAATGGTTATGTTTCTCCACAAAGACATCTTTTTGATTCTACTAACAATAATATTAGTACAATTAAAACAGAAGAAAAAATTTTACATATTGAACATAAAGAGTTGTTTAACGAAGATAAAATAAATATTTCTAATGATACAGACAATAAAATAGCAAATAAAAAACATTCTGCTTATTTAATCAAAGAAAATAAATCTTTATTAGATAGAGTAACTTTATTCCCTGCAAATTTTAAGTTAAAAATTCCAAAATCAAGAATTAATGATATATATCTTGAAATGAAAGATTTGTCGGTTAATAATCAAAAAGAATCATTTTCTATAATGACAAGAATATTCTTAGAGTTTACCGTGGATGCTTATGGAGATGCAAATATAGCTGATTATAAAAAGAAGAGAGAAGATAGTAATAACTTTAAATTGCGAGCACGAACTATTTGTGTTGCGGAAAATTTGTATCAAAGAGGAGATTTAACAGATAAGGAATTTAATTCAATTAAAACGACAATTGACAATGAAAAATCACCCGTAAAAATAGAAGCTTTGAATCAATATGTTCATAATTCAAAATTTAGTCCAGATGAAAATTCATTAAAGGTTTTTTGGGATAATCTTCGTCCATTATTTGAAAGGATATGGTGTTAATATGAGGTACTCACCATTAAGATATCCTGGAGGAAAAGGTAAAATTGCAAAATTTATGAAACAATTTATCAAAGATAATTTTGACGAATTGCCTGTATATGTTGAACCGTATGCGGGAGGTTCTGAATTAGCCTTAACCCTATTGATTGAAGGTTATGTAAGTGAAATATGGATAAATGATAAAGATAATGGAATTTATTGCTTTTGGTACTCCATATTAAATCATACGGAACAATTCATTCAAAAAATAGAAAATATAAAAGTTGATATTCCTACTTGGAAAGTGCAGAAATATATTTATAAAAATCAAGATGAATATAATATATTAGAAATTGGATTTGCAACATTTTATTTAAACAGGTGTAATTTTTCCGGCGTAATAAAAGGCGGACCAATTGGAGGTGTAAATCAGTTTGGAAAATGGAAAATAGATGCACGATTTAATAAAGGAGAGTTAATTAAAAGGATAAGGAAAATTGCAGAATATAATGAAAATATAAAATTATATAATAAAGACACTATTGAATTGTTAGAAGAAAATGAGAAAATCTTTGAAAGATGCTTATTATACCTAGATCCTCCCTATTTCAATAAAGGAAATCAACTATATACAAATCATTATAAATATCAGGATCATGCAAAAATTGCAAAATGTGTAAATGGGTTAAAAGGAAAGTGGATTGTGAGCTATGATAATACTCCAGAAATTATTGATTTATATAAATTCGTAGAATCAAATAAAATACGAGAATTTAACATAGCTTATTCTGCAGCTGAAGGTAAAAATAAAAAAGGTAAAGAAATAATGTTCTTTGCGACTAAATCAATCATTCCTCAATGCAAAATTTGTTAAACTCAATTTTTATATTTCAATTTTGCAAGAATAGGTCAAATTTAATACTTTTTTGAATACCCATTTTGGCTGTTACAAATAATCATTTAAGGTGTTCTTTTACATAAATAATAAAAATTCTATAAATATTAACTATAAAAACCATAGCTGATTTGTATTTTACTTAATCAAATTAAGTTATAGAATTATTGTTAAGGAGAAAAAATTATGAGTATATTTGAAGCAGGAATGATGGTATGTTTTGGCGTAAGCTGGCCGATAGCAGCATTAAAAACTTATAAATGCAAATGTGTACATGGCAAGAGTATCCATTTTTCAATGTTAATATTATTGGGTTATATATGCGGTATTACTCACAAAGTACTGGACAATATGGATTGGGTATTCTGGTTATATATTTTGAACACACTATTTCTGCTTATTGATATGTACTTATACTGGATTTACAGGAATAATAAAGCTCCTAATGAATAGTAGTATACTGATATTTTCTATAAAAGTAGAATAACATTACAAACCCTATAAATGCAAAAAATGCTCCCGGTATAGCTGTGTATTGATAACCTAAACCATACTTAACCGGAAGAGCTCCGACAAAAGCCCCTATAGCATTCCCCAGATTAAAAGATATTTGAGAGAAAGATGCTCCCAGCATTTCTCCCCCTCTGGCATTTTCAATAAGAAGCACCTGCTGAGGAGCAGAAACTGCAAACAGACATCCGGTACATACACACATTAAAATAATGGATGCAATTGGATTTGATGCAAAGAAGAAAATCAATAACAGAGCAATGCAAGCTGTCAGCTGCGTCATTCCGGCAACAAGAGCAGGAGAAAATTTATCAGAGAGTTTTCCTCCTAGAAAATTCCCTATACACATACCCGCTCCGGCTAATACCATAACTATTGAAACATATTTGGGCATAATTCCTGAAACTTTTACAAGCAGAGGATTTATATAACTGTACCAGCAAAAAATTCCGCCATTTCCCATTATAACAGCAATTATTAAAAGCCATGGTCCTATACTTTTTAAAAAATTAAACTGACCTCTAAAACCATTATCCGGCAAAGGTTTCAAATATGGTATAAGCTTAATTATTGAATATACTATAACAAACCCGAACAGTCCTATTAAAAGAAAAGTTAATCTCCAGGACAAATTATGACTTATAAATGTTCCAAAAGGAATTCCCAGAAGATTTGCAACTGTCATACCAGCAACCATTGTAGCTACTGCCTGATTTTCCCTTCCATGTTCACAAAGCCGTCCTGCGGATATCGCACCAACACCGAAAAATGCTCCATGAGGAAGCCCTGCAATAAATCTTATTGCACAAAATAAATGATAATTACCTACAAAAGCAGTTGCTAAGTTTGCAATAGTAAAAATAGACATCAACCATAATAAAATTGTTTTAAGCGGTTTAGTACGTGCAATAACTACAAGAAGTACAGCTCCTGCCACGACCCCAAGTGCATACATTGATATAAAACTGCCTGCTTGTGGTATGGAAACCTTCATTGCAAGAGCAGTGTCAGGTAATATTCCCATCATCACAAATTCTGTTAGTCCCAGTCCAAATGTTCCTAATGCCAGAGGCAAAAGGCACGTACTTTTTCTCATAATTTATTCTCCGCTACAAATCTTCCGGTAATGTAAATTTTTCATCATTTACCTCTCTTAAAAAGTTGGTCCAGCTGTTATAGTATTCAGCCAGTGCTTGTGTATATCCTATTATAATCGATTTATACGATTGCTTCATAACAATTAAAGAAGTTATGTCAGATTTACCAGCCTCATAGCTGTTTTTTGAAGTTTCTATTAACTCTTCAGAGCCTGTTATAATCTTTTTTTCATAATGATTCAGGTTATCAGCAGCAGTTAAAAACCTGTCATAGGCGGCACTAACATCTTTTACAGCTCTATTTTTTGAAGATTCATATTTTAATTCAGCCTGTTTAAGCTTTAATGCTGCATTTTGAATTTCCGGAGAATAATTGTAAAAAAGAGGGATATTAACCAGACTGGCACCTGCATAAGCACCATTATTAAAATTTCCGCTATCAGTATACGAACCTACCTGATACGCATAGCCTCCTGTAAGCTGGATATCCGGTATACGCTGACGTGCGGTTACGGTCAAATTTTTCTCTGCAACATCAATTTCCTGCTTTGCAATTTGAATATCATATCTGTTTCGGATAGCGTTCTGAACGATTTCATCAAACGATGGAAAATCAAAATTCGGAGGCGGGGTCATCATTTCCTGAAAATTGTTTTCTTCGGAAAAAATATTATCCATACTGTCATATACAATATTATCCGGATTATTTATAACTTTATTAAAATCCGACAGAGCTTTTTTTACATTTACTCTTGCTGAATTTACCTGTGTAATCATTTGATTTAGTGCTATTTCTGCTTGAATAACATCAATATCAGGAGCATTATGATTTTTAACACGGACCTTTGCTATTTTCAAAAGCTCTTCCTGTAGTTCCTCCTGCTGCTCAAGTGTATCAAGAATTGATTTTGCTTCTACCAGATTAATATAAGCTTCTCTTACATCCATTTTTAAATCAAATATTGTATAATCAATATTTTTTTCAACAAGTTTTAAATTAGACTCTGCAAGATTCTTACGAGCTTTTCTTTTCGCTATTTCAATATTTTCACTTACGCCAAGCTGCTTTGGTTCACTGTTTCCAGCCGCACCCAAGAAATAAAAAGCATCAAAAGAAGGGTTTTGAAGTCTGTTTGCTGTTTTTATGTTATTCTTCGCTATATTACGTTCAAGTTTTGCGGCCTGTAAATCAATATTATTTTCTAAAGCAGCATCAATCGCCTGATTCAGGTAAACTTTCTTTACATCCTGAACAGCAAAAAGCTTAGGCTGCATAAGCATTAAAAATATTAGCACCGAAAGAAGTTTCTTCATATATAAAAATTATACCAGAAACCTTCAGCATATAAAATCTGATAAATTTATATTCTGCTTACACCTAAGGCAAATAAAGAAAGCAAAAGTGAACCGAACAGGGCGCTTAAGAAGCCTTCAACTTCAAATCCGGGTGCAATCCAACCTGCAAGCATCAGCATTAATGCATTTATTACAAGACTGAATAGTCCTAGTGTCAGGATATTAATCGGAAGAGTTATGAGTTGTAAAAGAGGTTTGATAAAAGTATTAATAAGTGCAATTATAATACATACAAACATTGCGCTTATAAAATTATCAACTTCAATTCCTGGTACAATCCAAGACACAAAAATTATTAAGATTGCATACACAACCCATCTTATTAAAATATTTATCATATTATAAACCTCGTGATTTATATCTATAATAAATTAGTTGCTTAGAAAAACATCAGGAAATGTATCTAGTCTAGAATGGTAAATCTTCATTAAACTCGGTAATATTATTAATATACTCCTGCCTTGAAAAAGCATTCGTCTTACCTTCCTCAATTTTATTCCAAAGAGCTTCTATTGACACCTTCTGCTTACCAAGAAGTTCATTTAAAGCCTGTGCCTGCTCAGAATTTAAATTAATATCTTTAACCTTATTATTAAATTTACTAACATTTCGGCTAATAACTCGTTGTGCAGGTTTATGCAGCTGACTCAAAAGAGCTATATCTTCGTCTGTTACCGGAGTTTCTGTATAGATTTTCTCTGCTTCGCTTATTGCTTCATTAATTTGCGGCATTATTTTTTTATGCTTATTAATTAAATATTCAATTTTATTTTTTGCCTCCGTATAAGCCTCAATAGTCAGAGAATCATTCTTTACTTTTTCTTCTAAAGAGGCTGTCTGTCGCAAAATATTACTATAATAGAGATATGGAAATCCTAAATTAAAATCAGCTCTCTCAAGCTTTTTATCTTTTGCATAAATCGAAGGTGCAAGTTTAGCGAAAGTCATATTCTTTAAACCATTTTTGATATCTCTTTTTAGATTTTTGAAAGCCTCTGGTGCTTCACCTAAAAAATCTGGAACGTCAAATATACCGCTCTGTCTTATATTAACAGCCATTAAGGCTGCATCCTCTCCCGCATACCATTTTTTAGATTTTTCTTCTAAATAATTAAATTCTGATTGATTTGCACTCCATTCACCAAGTCTTAACCTCTTTGCTTCTTTAAACTCAGCAGGATCAAAATCGGGATACACAAAAAATGGAGTTCGTATTAGATTGCGTCTTTTGCAAACTTTTTCCATTAATTCTTTCGTATTGGGATTATATTCCTTCAAAAAAGGTTTAATCACAGTTTCTATTTCTTTTGCAGCTTTTTTATTAACTAACGCCCCATTAAAATTCACTCTGTTGTTTATTGGTAAAATTTTCATAAACATATACTCCTTAATATACTTAATATACCACAAATAAAAGTTATACTTTTGTCGCATTTAATTACAAAGTATTTGGTTCATAATTCACATGTTCACATAAGAAAGGAGTTAACTCATGCATAAAGACGAAAAAGAACCTAAAGAAACATTAGGAGAAAAAGTAAAAGATAAGGCTCATGAAATTAAGGAAGATTTAAAAGAAGATGCCGAAAAAATGAAAGAAGGCGTAAAAAAAGGCGCTCATGACGTTAAAGAAAAAGCTCACGAACTAAAAGAAAAAGCCGCTGAAAAAATGGACGAAATGAAAGAAAAACACAAAAAAGCATAAACACTAAAAAAGAAACACCAGTTGGTGTTTCTTTTTTAGTTATTCATCAATTAAACCCAAATTATCATTTTCTGTTGCAATTTCTAACAGACGATATGAAAGGTAAGCACCAAGAGCAACTGCTTTCAAATCAATGCTTTCATCATGTTTTGCTACTTCAAGAATAGCACTGTTAACTTCAGGATTTTCTTCCTTCAAATACTGAACCATATTTTTTCTCCAGTTTTGCACATCCTGAAATGCTTCTGAAAAAACTTCTGATGATATATCTTCTGTTATAATTGGCAACATACTTCTCTTCTCCTATTTATTATTAGATTATATACTATCTTCAAAAAAGATACAATACACTATATATATTAAGAATTCTTTTTTATTTTTTTCTTAGAACAGCCCTCTTTTAGCTCAACTTCTCCATTAGCAATATTTTTACCTATTGATTTTTCAAGAGTAGCTTTTGCAGCATTATAATCATACATTGTTTGATAATATGTCAGCATAGCATTCTGATATTGAACTTGTGCATCTTTTAGCTCTATAGGATTGCCCACTCCAACTTTATACCTGCCATATGAAAGTTCGTAGTTTTCTTTTGCCTGTTTTAGCCCCAAGAATGCCACTGGAATTTTATTCTTTTTCTCTGTTAAAGAGTAGTATGATTCCTGAATTTCGTAATAAATATTATTTTTAGTATTTATTGCATTAGACTGTTCTCGAGAATATAAGGCCTGTGCTTCTTTAATTTCATTTTTTATAAGCATACCGTTTATTGTCGGGAAGTTCAAATAGCCACCGTAGTTATAACCGTAATTAGATGTTGGATGACTTCCGCCGATTTGATATTGTCCTTCTATTGTCAATTGCGGAAAGTAAGATTTTTTAACAAGTTTTACATTCTGCTTAGCTTCTTCGACCTTAACTTCTGCCAGCTGAAATTCTGGTCTGGAAGTTTGTGCCGTTTTTATAGCCCTATCTAAAGTAATATCACATGGTTCATACCTCAAAGTTTCAGTTACTTTATATTTATTTGAATAAGGAAGCCCCATGGTATTATTTAACTTTGCCATAGCAATATCAACAGCATTTTCTGCCTGGATTAAATTCAGTTTTGCATTACTAAGATTAACTTCTGCAATAGTTACATCAACTTTCGGTTTCGTTCCGACTTTATAAAATGCCTTTGCCTGATCATAAAAAGCTGCATATTTTGCTACCATATCTTCTGCGACTTTTTTTGCCTCTATTGCATATTGAAGATAGTAATAAGATTTTTTAACTTCACACAGGACATCATTAACCGTTCCAGTCAGAGTAATTTTATAGCCCTGACTATCTAATTTTCTTATTGTCACCTGATTTTGCGTAACCCCAAAATCATAGAGCATCTGAGAAGCACTTATCTGACCTAAAACCCAGTAATTGAAAGTTAAGTTTCGTCCTAATGCGTCAGATAACTGCAACTGTTTAATTTTTGTATAGCCAGTTTGCCAGCCGAACTGCGGGAAATATGATGCCCATACCTGTCTAATTCTAGCATCAGATGCAAAAACATCCTGCATAGCAGCTTGTATGCGCGGATTATTACCCAATGCAAACTTCATACATTCTTCAAGACTAATATCAACAGTATTCTCGACACTACCCTGAATAACCATAGAATCATCACTTTCTTTTTTAGGTTCGACATCTCTGCTGTCGGGATACTCTTCCTTTTGTATGTCATTTCCCAAATCATTATCCTTATGCCAGAAAGCTGCCTGAGAGCTTATCAGTGACATCATTAAGAATATTATAAATATTATAAACAATCTTAATTTTTTCATTGATTTTTCCTTCGATTATTGATAAATTCTGCAGTTTTTTCTTTAACAACATTTGTCATTACGAAAAATGCCGGAACAAGAATACTTCCGAGGAATGCAACAGCGAGCATCCCCCCAAACACAGATACACCTATAGAATGTCTGCTTCCGGCACCTGCACCGTGAGCAAATACCAGAGGAAGAAGCCCCAGAATAAACGCTATATTTGTCATCATAACAGCTCTAAACCTTAACTTGGCAGCCTGCATCGCAGCATCTATATAATTTAAACCGGGCTGTCCATTTACCCCTTCCATTGCATCCTTAGCAAACTCAACAATCAGAATAGCTTGCTTTGTACTCAAACCAATTAACATAACCAAACCGACCTGAGCATAAATATCAAGCGAAAGTCCTGACACATATTGGAAGAAAATAGCACCTAATAATGCCACTGGAGAAATCATCAATACCGCAGCCGGAAGCATCCAGCTTTCATATAACGCAACCAGAAAGAGATACACAAATGTAAGGGCTAGCGCAAGAATTGGTCCTATTTGTCCGGATGATTGCTGTTCTTGCAACGAAGTTCCAGACCAGGCAAAGTCCATATCCTTAGGCAGAATTTCATCTGAAATTCTTGTCATAGCTTTCATTGCATCACCGGAACTTACACCTGAAGCAGGGTTTCCGTTAATAGTAATTGCTGGATACATATTAAATCTAGTTAATGAGTATGGCCCTACTATATTAGTTGTAGATATAACAGCTGACAATGGAACCATTTTTCCCTGATTATTTTTTACATAAATCTTGTTTATATCACTTAAAGTTGCTCTGTATGGTGCATCTGCCTGCATATAAACACGGTAAACTCTTCCATATTTATTAAAGTCATTTACATAAACAGCGCCGAACTGAGCTGCAAGCGTTGAATATATTTCCGAAATTGAAACGCCTTGGGCCATAGCTTTATCTTCTTCAATTTTGACAACAACCTGTGGCAGAGAAGACGTAAAAGATGTATACAAACTTGAGAATGCAGCATCACCACGTGCTGTTCTAAGTAATGATTGAGCCTCATCAAACAGTTGATCAGATGACCTATCGCCTTTATCCAGAAGTTGGTATTCAAACCCGCCGTACATCCCCATACCTGTAATAGCCGGAGGAGAAGATACAAAACCTGTTACTTCCGGATATTTTGATACAATTACATTAGCTTGCCTCATAATACTGTTCAAGGACAGTTTTGCACTTTTTCTTTTTGACCATGGTTCAAGCTTTAAAATACAGAACGCTGAATTTTCGCCATTCATACCATTTATCTGCATAACAGATACTACACCTGGAATTTTTACAAGCTCATCTGAAATAGTTTTTACAACATCTGCGGTTCTGGAAAGAGTTGCACCATCCTGTAGCTGAATCATTGCAAATAATGCCCCCCTGTCCTCTTCCGGCAGGAAGCCTGTAGGACAAAGCCAGAACATAATTAAAATACCTATAATTATTCCAATTAAAGTATTCATCGTCTTTTTAGGAGCACGAACAAAATATTCCACAGTTTTAAGGTATTTATCTCTTATACTATTGAACCAGTTTTCAAATTTTTGTATAAATTCAAAATCTGTTTTTTCTTCTCCTGATTTTAAAATCATCGCACATAATGCAGGAGAGAGAGTCAACGCTACAACAGTTGACAACCCAATTGAAGTCGCAATACATACTGCAAATTGACGATACATTTGCCCTGATATACCACCCATAAATGATACCGGAACAAATACAGCCATCAAAACTAGAGATGTTGCTACAACAGCTCCAAAAACTTCCTGCATAGTTATTTCTGTAGCCTCCCGAGGCTGCTTACCTTCTTGGATATGCCTTTGTGTATTTTCCAATACTACAATAGCATCGTCAACAACAAGCCCTACTGCAAGAACTAAGCCAAAGAGGATTAAAAGATTTATTGAAAAACCCATTAATGCCATAAAAATAAATACCCCGATTAATGAAACCGGAATTGCGCAAAAAGGAATAAATGCAGCACGCGCAGTTCCCAAAAATAAATAAGTTACTGCACTAACGAGAATAATTGCCAGAACAATCGCACTAATAACTTCATGAATGGATTCTCGTACAAACTCTGTTGTATCGTATTGAGTAAAATATTCAATATCCGTTGGAAATTTTTTACTCAATATTTCCATTTTCTTTTCAATACGATTTACCAGATCAATGGTATTTGCTTCCGGAAGCTGTGATATTGAAATCATTGCAACATCACTTTCGCCAATTCTAACAGCAGAAGAATAGTTTTCTGCTCCAAGTTCTACACGAGCCACATCCTTTATACGAACATTAGAACCGTTAACATTTGACTTTACTATAATATTTTCAAACTCTTCTACAGTCTTCAATCTCCCCTTGGTTCTAAGAGTAAACTTCATCATCTGCGGATTATCCATTGGTTCAACACCAATATTTCCGGCAGGAGCCTGAGTATTCTGAGAAGTTATTGCAGCATTTATATCAGAAGTCGAAACACCTAAACTTGCCATTTTATCAGGTTTTAGCCAGATTCTCATAGAATAATCGCCCGCACCGAATATTTGCACTTGACCGCAGCCTTTTGTACGAGCAAGTTCGTCTTTTATGTACATCGTTGCATAGTTTGCAAGAAATAAAGAATTGTAAGTTTTATTTGGTGAAGTTAACGCAATAAACAGTGCACCTGCACCGCCTGTTGTCTTTTTAACAGTCAAACCGTAACGCTTTACTTCCTCTGGCAGACGGGGTTGAACCAATTGCAGCTGGTTTTGAACATTTACCAGAGCCATATCTGGATCTGCTCCAACATCAAAATATAATGTTAATTTGTAAGATCCATTTTTTGATTCAGAAGACATATAAAGCATATCTTCAATACCGTTCAATTGCAACTCAATAGGAGCAGCAATTGTAGATGTAATTACATCGGAACTCGCACCGCTGTATGTAGCACTAACAATTACCTGCGGAGGAGTTATTGAAGGATACTCTTCTAAAGGCAGAGTTGTAAGTGATATTAACCCTGCTAATATAATTGCAATAGAAATTACTATAGCAAATTTAGGTCGCTTTATAAATAAATTGCCTGCCATTATTTTTTCCCTGGTTTACTTAATTTACTTTTTATTTTTCCAAACAAACTTTGCTTATTTTGCCCTTCAGATTCTTTTGGCACAGCCTGAACAATTCTCACCGGACGTCCTTGAATGACTTTTTGCAGACCAGTTGCAATTATTCTGTCGCCGGCTTTTACCCCTTCTGAAACAATCCACATATTATCTTCTGTTTCACCCATAGTTTTTATATAAACCATCTTAGGTAAGTTTTTTTCATCAAGAACAAACAGATAGCGTCCTTCTTGATTTTCCATAGTAGCGCTTTGAGGAACCACCGGCATATCGTCCTTAGATTTTGAATATATTATTACCCTGCCAAAATCACCTTGAATTAACTCATCCTTAGGGTTAGGAAAAGTTGCTCGCAAAGTTATTGTACCTGTTGTTTCTTCGACCTTATTATCGTAAAAATCCTGAACCCCTTTGATATCATATTTTCGGCCTGTGCTGAAATAAAACTCTACATCTCTTTTTGCGTTTGCACCGTCAATTCTTACCAGCTCTGCATAGTCTTTGGAATTTAACGGGAATGTAATATACATAGGGTTTGAACTGTTAATAGTAGTCAAAGCGCCGCTTGCAGTTGAAACAAAGTTACCAACTGTAACTGCAATAATCCCAACCCTTCCGTCTACAGGAGATTTTACATGTGTGTAGCCAAGATTCCTCTGCGCATCTCTATAAGCGCTTTCTGCACTATCTAACTGCGCGGAGTATGCATCTGACTGTGCCAGAACATTATCATATTCTGATCGCGCAATATAATCCTGTTTTACAAGTTCTTTATACCGTGCAAGCTGTTTATCGTAATATTTAGACATTGATTTTGCATTATCAAGATTTGCCTTTGCCTGACTTGCTGCATACTGATATTGTTGAGGCTCTATCTCAAATAAAACCTGCCCTGCCTTTACATAATCGCCTTCTTTAAAATAACTCTTAGTTAAATATCCGCTAATACGCGCAAGAACATCTACTCTGTATTTTGAAACAACTCTTGCATTTGCCTGAAATTGGCGTGTTACATAACGGCTGCCGACTTCTGTAACTGTAACTGCTGGTATTGCGCCAAGCGCACGCTGCTTAGCAGTCTTAGCTTTGTCAAAATTTGAGATTAGCCAGCGGCCTAAAATTAAAGCCAGCACAACGACTATAATTAATATAATTTTATTTCTCATTAGCTCTCCAAGTCCTAAGTACTATTTATATTTTACGATAAACACATTATAGTATTATGTCTAATTTTAAACATAATACTAACAAAAAATATAAGTCAAATCAAGAAACCCATATGGGGAACATTTATTATTTTTCAATACGTAAATGCCTATCCGGCTCTTCCCCTATAGAAGTACTCTGGAGATTATATTGCTCTACAAGTTCGTGCTGAAGTTTTCTAATATGAGATGGCTGCGGTGCCAGCTCAATCATTAAAGCTCCATCCAATACTTTTTTTATTGCAGATTTAGCCTCATCTAAAGCTTTTTCTGCTTCATCGCTATATCCGGTCAAAGATTCTACATCACCAGGTTGTATATCAAGAGCATCTTTCAAAACTTTTTGTATTTGTGCCATTGAGTTTGTTTTCACATAGAATATCTGAACCCTGTATTCTTTGGCTGTACTTAGAATTTTTGCTCCGCCTTTTGCAAAGTTTTTATGAGCTATTACAATATCGGCATCTTCCACATTTCTTATAATTTCTACATTTAAATTCAGGCGTTCAATAAGTTTCTCCACAATAGTACGTGAAACTGCATACAGATATAATTTTTTAAGCGGTTTAGCCTGTTCAACATATTTCTGGCGCGAAAAAGAAAAGTTCATCTTGTTATCCGCCGGAGTTTGAAGTTCCTGTTTAGCCTCTTCTATAACAACAGGTTTATCAAGTTCTTTTTGTTCCACTTTTCTAATTTCAGGGCGGATAGGCCAGCCGCGTAAAATATAATCAACCGCTTCTGATGTATTTTTGTATACAGCGAGAGTATTTCTATCAAGAATTTCTATTACAATATCAAAAGTTGGCTGTTTTTCTCTTTCAAGAACAGTTTTTTGCGACGCTCTTCTTTTTGCCTCATCATCACCAAGTGTTACTGATTGTATGCCGCCGACCAAATCTGAAAGCGTCGGGTTTTTAATCAAACTTTCTAAACAGTTTCCGTGCGCTGTTGCAATCAGCATAACACCGCGTTCTGCAATAGTTCTTGCGGCCTGAGCCTCCGGCTCGGTTCCGATTTCATCTACTACAATAACTTCTGGTGTATGGTTTTCTACAGCCTCTATCATTATATCTTTTTGTAATTCCGGCTGAGCAACCTGCATACGTCTTGCTGACCCGACTGCCGGATGAGGAACATCTCCGTCGCCGGCGATTTCATTAGAAGTATCAACAATAACTACACGCTTACCAAGCTCATCTGCTACAAGCCTGGAAATTTCTCTAAGCTTAGTTGTCTTACCAACCCCCGGAGGCCCTAGAAATAATATACTTTTTCCCTGAGTACAAATATCTTTGATACAAGCAATTGTACCAGTTACTACACGACCGATACGACAGGTAAGGCCTACAACTTTTCCCTGCCTGTTTCTAATCGCACTTATTCTATGAAGAGTGCCGGGGATACCAGAACGGTTATCGTGTGTAAATTTCTGCAGATGGGAAGTTACAAAAGAAATATCTTCATCGTTTACAAAATCGCAATTTAATTTTTCAATCTTTCCGCCGGCATGTCTTACCTCCGGTACTCTGCCTATATCAAGTACAATTTCTATAACATCATCCAACCTGTCAGACGACAAATTTTCAACAACTTTTCGGGGCATAACTGCTAAGAGTCGTTCGAGGTCATTTTGAAATTGTAAATTGCTCATCATTCTTATATGAAATGCCTTTCTGCTTCCGCATTTGGCTGATAACTATTCAACTTTGATCTCCTATTTATATTATACCATATTTTTTTGAGTTTGCTATATTTTTATGAATAAAAAAGCGGGACTTGAAAGTTCCGCTTAAATACCTTATTCTTTATTTCTCAAATCTCTCTCTCGTTATGCTTTGCTTTCGCCTTTATCTTGGACTTTTGCAGCCTCTTCTTTCTCTTTTTCTTTATCCGCAGCCGCTTTATCTTTATCTTGTTCCTCAACATACATTGTTGCGAACTGTTCATACAAATCTGAATCTTGTAATATTTCATCTAACTCAAGATAAGCATTTTCATCTTTGTTAGCTTCAACATATTTATTGCCGTCAATATCATATTTCTGTGCCTGATTTTGAGTTAATTTATCAGCACCAATTGTTTTTACTATAAAATTCTTTAAAACATTTGCATTAATATTAGTTGACATCTTTTTGTCTCCTTATGTTTATTCATCTTACATATATTAAAAGTATATAAAAAATATCGAATTTCACAAAGACAAAAAATCTTTACAAATCTTTACAGAAGTATGAATTACAGAGCTTCCAATGCAGCTATTTTCATAAGTTTAGTATCAGGAGATTTTCCTGTCCAGATTTCAATGGCCCTCTCTGCTTGATAGATAAGCATATCTAAACCACCTACTGTCTGGAGTCCTCTTTTTTGAGCTTCTTGAATAAGAACTGTTTTAACAGGATTGTACACAATGTCATAAATAAGAGTTTCAGGATTTAATTTATCCAAATCAGTTTTTTCCAAAGGCATTTGGTCTGCCATAAAACCCTTCATTCCAATAGGCGTTGCATTTACAACTATTGAAGTTCCTTCTAGAGAACGGATATTTTGTATCTGGTATACATTGAAATTGATTTCAGGAAACTTCGCCCTGACATATTCAAGAGTTTGTCTTGAATTAATTATATTTCTGGTATAAAAATCAATTTCTTTTACCCCTTTTTCTGCAAGCCCCACTACAGCTGCTCTGGAAGCTCCACCAGTTCCTAAAATGCTCGCATTTTTTCCTGCTAAATTAATTGTTTCGGGAATAGCTTTTTTAAACCCATAAATATCAGTATTATACCCGAAGAAAGACTTATCATCACCAACTTTTACTGTATTAACACATCCTGCAATATTTGCATAATCATCAATATCATCAAGAAATAGCGACATTGGAACTTTTAACGGAATTGTAACATTAAACCCGTTATATCCATTAGTTTTTATGAATTTAATTCTATTAATCAAATCCTCCGGAGGGGTTTCCATAACATCATATGAACCCTCAAGTCCGATGCTTTTAAGTCCGGCTTTTTGAATAACAGCCGAGATAGAGTGACCTAAAGGATAGCCTATAATTCCAAGTTTAAACATACTCTCTACCTCCAGTAGAAGTAATTATAACATAAAGTATCCTCTACGCCAAGTAGACTATAACAATTGCAGTGCTATAGATGGCGATTGGTTTGCTGCAGCAAGAAGTGTTGCAGAAGCCTGTTGTAATATCTGACTGCGAATGTAAGCACTTGACTCTTCTGCTATATCTGCATCACGTATTGTTGATTGAGTTGAAACGAGATTATCATAAGATACTTTGATTTGTTCCAGTGCACTCATTAGACGGTTTTCTAGTGCTCCTAGTTCTGTTTGCTTTAATGCAATCTTTTTTAGATAATAATCAATACTTTCAACTCCTATTTGTTTTTCACCCAAAAAGCTGAATAACTCTATACCATCCAATGATAAATCCATAGAATAGCCTATTTTACCTGCTTCATTTCCATTAATACCAACTTGAAAAAATGGTGATTTAAACGATTGACCTTCAAATGTTGTAATATTATTCAACACAACTGCACCATACAATTCTCCACCGACAGCACTTCCTTTGTAACGAGAATCATAAGAACAATTGGTTATAGTTAATGGCAAGATACCAACACCTTCTTCGTGTGAAAGTGCACCTACAATCACTCCATTCAATTCTTCAGTAACATTAAATACTTGACAATTTTCTATTTGTACATTTCTACCATGAGGAACATCATTAATATAACAACCTCCTGTTATTCCACCAGCGCCCCGTTCTTTTGTTAAAGATTTTATAGAACTGTAAGAGCTGCAATTCCTCATGATAGTATTCCCCATGAGTCCAGAAATTCCTCCAGCATATTTTGTGGAGGTTACACTAACATCGGAATAACAATCTGTAATCAATGTAGTACCATGCCACCCTGCTAAATGTCCAAATAAGCCCCCTGCATTGCCTCCAGCACTATTTATCTTGCCGCCTTTTACGTAACAATTGCTAATTGTAACATTTTCGACATATCCAGCTAATGCTCCGGTTCCCGTGTTCAATGTTATATCAACATCTTCTATTCCTAAATTTTTAATTTCACATCCACTTCCGCAAAACCCAAATAACCCGAGCATTTCTTTCTTAGTAGCACTATTCATGTACAGATTTGAAACAACATAACCATTACCGTCAAATTTTGTACGAAAACGTACTCCATTACCGATACTCACCCAGCCTTCACCTTCTGAGTATTCGCTCAAATCAATATCTGCACCCAGAACAAATTCTGCTCCCCCTACTTCTATCAAACCATTATTTGTCATTGTTGCAAGTTTTGCTAATTCTTTTGCAGAAGATATTGAATAAGTACCGCTTGTAAGTTTTACGGTTTCATCTACTGACTCAAGAGTTGTCATAGCACTGGTATCACGGTGTACAACCTCATTCACAAATCCAGACCGGGTTTCTCTTGACGGAGTTGTAAACAACTTATCACCGTATTCTGTATTATTCAAAATTCTTGATATTTCTGCTGTAAGTGCCCTAGCTTCCTTATTAACAGCACTCAAAGAATCCTTTCCGTAAGTACCATTTTGAACAGACATTTCCAAACTTCTCAATCTGGCAAGTATATCAGAAACCTGCGATAAACCTGAGTTTGCACTCTGAACCATATCCAAACCCATCATTGCATTATCTTCTGCTACTTGATAGGCTCTTATTTTTGTTGATAAGTTTGTATTTATTGAATAATTAGCAGCATTATCTTTCGCGTGGTTTATCTTAAAGCCGCTTGTCATCCGCTCGATGGCAGTATTTAATCCATTGGTCGATAATTTTAAATTAGATTGTACAATCAAGCTCGATAGGTTAGTATTTATATTAAGCATACTAACCTCCTAAACGCTAGATTTCTAGGATGTTTTGCCCCCCCCCCCTACAGCCGTAAGGGTTACAGGGTGATTGACCTGAACTATTTTCAAATTAATTATCATTGATAAGCACATATCCTTATATAACTATTATATATTAGATAAATATAATTGTCAAGTTATAGTTATTTTATATCAATAACACTTACCCCGTCGCCGCCTTCTGCATCCTCACCGACTCTGAACTTTGCGACATACGGAGATGTTGAGATAAAATCTCTAATTGCAGATTTTAATGCACCAGTACCGTGTCCGTGTATTATGTAAACAGGAGAAAGGTTAGCAAGGCTCGCCTTATCAAGATATGCTTCCAAATCATCAAGTGCCTCTTCGACTCTTTCGCCTCTTAAATCTAAAGTATTTGAAATATCAAGCCTTCTTACTGCAAAGGAGGTATCTTTTTTCATTGCCCCGAGAGGAAGATTAACTTTTTTGGCTAATTGCGGGTTATAAACAGCCAGCTTTTCTTTTTTAACCTTTGTTTTTATCATCCCCATCTGAATATAAAGAGCATTGTTTTTATCCGGCAGAGAAAGTATTGTTACCTGCTGGTTCAAATCCTTAATCATGACCTTATCATTAACCTGAACCTTATCCCAATCAAGCTCAGTATACTGCTCTTTTTCTTCCAGAGCGTGTAAATCTGAACGAAAATTTTGCTCCAGCTGTGCTAAACGTGCGTAAGATCTTCTGGCAATCTTTTCAGATTTCTCACGTCTTAGTTCTGTAAGAATGTCTTTTATCTCTCTTTTTGCCTGCTCTAACTGACCCTCAAATCTGTCTTTTATTATCTTTAAAGATTTTTTCTTTTCCTTTTTATGTTCATTCAGTTCTTTCTCATAATGTTTTTTGAGTTCATCAGCCTCTGCATTGCGGGTTTCAGCTTCTTTTAAATTTGTATCAAGTCTTTGCTGTGTATCTTGAAGTCTTTCTACTACAATACTTGAAGTATCTCGCTGGGTAATCAGCAGTTCTTTTGCTTTCCAGACCATATCATCACTCATACCCAGATTTGAAGCAATTGAAATTGCGTTACTTAAACCAGGTATACCAATTATAAGTTTATAAGTAGGAGATAAAGACTCAACATCAAATTCCACACTTGCGTTTTTAAAATAAGGATCAGTGTACTCAAGAGTCTTTAATTCACCGTAATGAGTTGTAATAATTGATTGAGCCTGTTTTTTTACAAGCTCTTTTAATATAACTTCCGCAAGAACAGCTCCTTCTTGCGGGTCAGTACCAGCACATAATTCATCAATAAGCACAAAAGTTTCACTGTCTGCTATCTCTAAAATATCAATAACATTTGTCATATGAGATGAGAAAGTTGAAAGATTTTGCAGGATGCTCTGTTCATCACCAATATCGGCAAGAATTTTTTCAAAGGGATATATATGCGCTTCAGCACAGGGTAAAAACATTCCTGACTTCATCATCAAAATAAACAATCCTACAGTTTTTAGAGCAACCGTTTTACCGCCTGTATTAGAACCCGTAATAATAATTGATTTGTAATCTTTACCTATCTCAAAATCATTTTCTACGATTTTCTCAACCCTGCCGATCAATAAAGGGTGACGCATCAAATCTATTTTAATGCTTTTATCTCTATTAACACCTGGTTCCACAGCCTGAATTTTGACAGCATATCTTGCTTTTGCAAAATGAAAATCAATTTGAGCTAGCAGGTGTTCCGTTTTTATTAAATCATCCATAAACAAACGGACTTCGTTGCTTAAGACTGTTAAAATTCTTATAATTTCTGCATAAATCTTTGATTTCAGTTCTCTTATTTTGTTGTTTACAGGAACAATTTGTGCCGGCTCTATATAAAAAGTTTTATTTGTTGCAGATACATCATGTACGATGCCGCCTACTTTACTTTTAGAAGAAGCTTTGACCTGAAAAACAATTCTGTCATCTCTTAATGTATAAATATTTTCCTGCAAATGTTTTTGAAACTCAGGAGAATTCATAAGCTCCTGAACCTTCTGTTTTAAATTAGATTCCGTATCGCGTAAAGATGCATAAAGCCCTTTTAATTCAGGGTTAGCATTTTGTTTTACGGTAAAATTATCATCAAATGTATTGAGGATTTTCTCTTCAAATTCTTTATTAGAAAATAAATCATCTGCAAGCTTTTGCATTGAAGCATCAAAAGGTAAGTTTTCTTTTAAGAAATTTCTTACAATTCTTGATGTTCTCATTGATTTTGCAATATCAACAAGTTCTTCCTCAACAAAGTATTCATTTCTCTCTCGAAGTTTTGCAAAGTCAGGTATTTTTTCTATCGGGATATCACGTGCTAAATCCAAGACATCCTTTGCTTCACGCGTAAGTATGAGCTGTGCTTGAATATCTTCCGGCTTTACAAATGGAGTCAAGTCAAGACAAAGTTTTCTAGACTGCTCGGTCTTTGCAAACTTTGCTAATTCGGCTAATATCTTATCATATTCTAGTGCTTTTTGTGATTTTTGGACAATACTCATTATAAACTGATTATATGTAATAAAAATTTTTGTGCAATAAGAAAGACGCCGGCTTTAAAAAAGCCGGCGTCTTTTGTTTCTAAAAAATTATAATTTAGAAGCAACCATTTTAGTAGTTTCAGCCAATCTTGTTGAATAACCCATTTCGTTATCATACCAAGAAATAATCTTAACCTGATTGCCGCCCATTACACGAGTTAATAAAGCGTCAACAGTTGAAGACTGAGAAGTACCGATGTAGTCAGATGAAACTAATGGTTCTTCTGTATAGCAAAGAACGTGTCCATCAGCACCTTCTTTTAATGCTGCATTAACTTCTTCAACAGTTACATCTTTAGAAAGTTCGAATACAACGTCTACTAATGAAACATCTGGAGTAGGAACTCTCATAGCGAAACCGTCCAATTTACCTTTAAGTTGAGGTAATACAAGAGCAACAGCCTTAGCAGCACCTGTCTTAGTAGGAACGATGTTTAAAGCACCAGCTCTAGCTCTGCGAGGATCTTTGTGACCTGCGTCTAAGATTCTCTGGTCACCTGTGTATGAGTGAACAGTTGTCATCAAACCTTTAACAATACCGAATTTTTCATCGATAACTTTAGCTACAGGAGCTAAGCAGTTTGTTGTGCAAGATGCCATAGAAATTACATTGTGCTTTGCTGGATCATATTCTTTTTCGTTTACGCCTAAAACAATTGTAATATCTTCGTTTGTAGCAGGAGCTGAAATAATAACTTTCTTAGCACCAGCTGCAATGTGAGCTTTAGCTTTTTCTGCATCTGTAAAGAAACCTGTTGATTCAACAACAACTTCTACGCCCATATCTTTCCAAGGTAACTGTGCAGGATCTTTTTCTGCAAAGAATTTTATCTTCTTACCATTTACGATTATACCTTCGTCATAAGCTTCAACAGTTCCATCAAACTTACCCATTACAGAGTCATGTTTGAAAAGAAGAGCTGCTTCTGCCGGTTTTAGACCAGGATCGTTGATTGCAACATATTCAATTTCATTGAAGATACCTTCTCTGATAGCTGCTCTTAAAGTGTTTCTACCGATTCTTCCGAATCCGTTAATTGCTACTTTTACCATAAGTTTAACTCCTTCTTATCTTGTAGTAACTTTCTCTTAACATTTTTATGTTAATTCAAACACAAATCTTAAGCAACATTTGAATTATTAATTTTTCATTAATTTTCTATGTAACGTTTTGTAACAATAACCTCCTAAACGCTAAAGTTTTATTAAATATTGCCGATATATATAACATAACATTTTACATAAAATGTTATGTTTATATATTTCTATTTGGTTTCTATAGCTTCAAACATGTTTTTTTATTTTAAGCTTCATTTCTAAAGCTTTGTTCATCTTGATTTTAAAGATGAATAACATTTTATGTAAAATGTTATGCCCAAATTGAAAAAGGAGTATGAATGCTTAACAGGTTAGAAATTTCAAAAAAGATAGAAGAATACCGAGAAACGCATAAAGAATCAGAAAAACTTTCTGATTCACAGATAATATCGATTTTATCAGATCAAGGTAAGATTAAACTTACAGAAGCTCAAAAGAACTCTGTTTTTCTAAAAGGTACAAACAATCAAAATAATGATGGTTTTGTTGTACAGAAGAATTCTAAATCACAAACAATCAAGTTTCAATCCGGCAGAAAAATTGTAATACAAAATGGAACGACAACATACTATTCAGAAAATAAAATAGAACTCAATAAAGAGTATTTTGAAAAACAAGAAGGGCAAATAGACATAAAACCTTCTGGAAGATATTCTGTTACAAAAGACGGCTATACAAAATACTTTGCTGCTGATGGTACAGAATTAAAAGAAAGTTACTTCAAACAGGTAGAAAGTAATGATATAAAAGTAAAAAGTATTGATGGAAAAACGTATAATTTTAATAAAACATTAGAAAATAGAATTAATAATGTAAGTATAAATTTACAAAAGGCAGAAAACAGCAATGGTTTTATTGGTTCATCATGGAATGGTTTTAAAAATCTAACAGGAATAGGTGATAGTTCTGATGAAGTAAGAGAACAACAAAAGTCAGAAAAGAAACTATTTCAGCAATTTAATAATAATGTAAAGCGCCGTCCTGAGATATTTAAAAAATTAACCGGAGCGGATTATACTCCGGAAAATATTGAAAAATTTATAAAAGGTGAGATAAAACTCAAATCAGAACAGGCATTAAATGATTACAAAGAAGGTCAGGACATGGCAGCTGATGTTGGAGCAGATATTGTTTCAGGTATAGCTGCTGTAGGGATTTACACAGCAGCTGTTGCTGCTGCACCATTTTCAGGAGGAGCTTCAATAGCAGTCGGAGTAGCTGCGGCAGGAGCAAGTGCTGCTGCAATAAAGACGGGATTAAAAGCTGCCGATGCAGTAAGTGGCGGCAGAGAATACACCCTCAAAGATGTTGGACATGATGCTGTAACCGGTGCATTTTCAGGTATTATAGCACCAGTAACAGGAGGCATAGGCGGAGCTGCTGGTAAAACTATTGCAACAAAAGTAGGTGTTCAGGCCGTAAAACAAGTTGGGAAAAAAGCCACACAGGAAACCGCTAAAGGCGGACTTAAACAGGCAGTTAAGACTGCATTAACGAACCCTACAGGTTACGAGTACGCTGGCGGCAATATCGCAAAACGCGCACTGGCATCAGGAACAGAAATGGCAACTGACGGCGCACTAGGCGGTGCCGTTGACAATGCATTTAGAACAGCTTATGACGGCGGAGGGGTGGATGAAGTTCTGCAAGCAGGTGTTGAAGGATTTGTCGGCGGGGCGATTATGTCACCTCTAATCGGTGGAGGTATGAAGGCTGCTGGCAAAGCTGGACATAAATTAGGCAGCGGAAGCAGATATATTGACAACTTTGCTGCAAAGAAGATTGTAGAAGATACTCCGGGTTTTAAGAATAGTGAGTGGGTAAAAGCAAACATAGATAAGTTGTTAGATGAATGTCAAAATCCTTATTATGACTTCGGAAATATAGCAGAAAGAGCCGGTGACAGGATTAAACACCCCGACCTGCCAACTCATAAAATTAATATACTTACAACATTTTTAAGTAATCCAAAACTGTATGATAATCCTAAACTTCAAGAAAAATTTAGAATTTCTTTAAGATATGTTCATGATGCTAAGTCTGCAAAAAATTTAATAGACGGATTTAACCATTATCTTGAGCATACAGAATATCACAATAATCCAAATATTAAAGAAAATTTGGAGGGGATTTTGTTGAATGCCAGAATGTCCATAGAAAATAAAGCCAAAGTTTTTAATCTTATTGCAAATGATTCTAAGATAAATGAAACAAAACAACCATTTTTAAACTATAGAAATACCAAGCTAGACCTTTTTATCAGTGCAGATGATGGTGTAGATATTGATTTAGCATTCAAAATATTACACGACACTAATGACAATAACGGAACAATTCTTCATAGGATTTTAGATCCTGGTGACGAGTGTTATTCAGAAATAACGGCTCTTTATAACAAATTTAAAGACAAACCTGAGTATGATGAAATCCTAAACGCTTTAATCTTCCGTTATAAAAAGGGAAGCAAACAAATTCTGGATATAATGCTTAATGATAAGGATTTTCCGAAAGAATTAATGCCGGGTATTATATCTCGTTATAATGCTGTTCCTGATGAAACAAAATTATTTATTGAAGAAATATGCGCACAAAAAGATTTTCCGAAAGAACAAATTGAACCGATTATACGTTCTACTTTAGGCTTATTTGAGGGAGGATGGAGTAAGCGCGGAGCAATCATATTAACAAATTTTGCTAAAGATTTAGTTAACAATACAAAAATTCCTGCAGAACAAGTTCCTGAAATCGTTTCATTAGTAAATACTGAAAAAGCTATATCTTTTGTTAAAGATATATGCCATAACTTTGAGACAAAGGGACTGTATGTGGAACAAGTTCTGCCTGCAGTAAAAAATGGAAACCTTAGCGTTGAGAATGTTGCTAAAATTAATAAAATGCTGCCAAAAGAACGGGTGATAAATTTTAAGGACGAAGAATTGGCTGTTGTTTCAGGGGCATATAATTTCTTAGGAAAAAAACATATTCATGAATTATCAAAACCGCAAAAAAGAACTTTACTAAATTTGCTATTACAAAATAAAAAAGCTGCGGAAAATGGAGAATTGACAGGGATAAAAGACTTAATTCCATTCTTCCCAGTAAACACTGAAGAATATACGCGTATCATGAAAGATTTATCAAGAAGCATGAATTTATCTGTAGAAACTCTTGATGACAATATGATTGAATTGTTTAATAAGAACTTAATAAATCTTGCAGAAATTATAAAAACAAAATCAGGTTCTAAAAATATAGATTTAGCCATAACTCATCAAGAATTTATCAATAATATTAATGACTTGCTAAAAGATTTGCCAAAAGAAGAAGCATTAAAAGTTCAGTCACAATTTGGGTTTAAAATAGAAAACGGTAAGCTTACAGGCTATCCTCAATGCAATAGCGAAGCTAGAGTTGATGTAAACGAACTTGTAAGAAGATATACAAAAAACAATTCTGTGAAAATTTCAGGCAACCCTGAATTAGAAGAAGTTCTCAACAACCTTATTAAAATTTGCCCTGAAATTATGAACCAGATTGACAGCTCAAATCAATTCTCAAAGACGCTAAACTCTATACAGAATATGGCTAAGCGTCCAGAGTTTAATAAACTAAATGCAGAAGATAAAACAGTACTTATGCTGGCGGCTCTTCTTAATAATGTTGATAAATCAATAAATAGCAGAATGGATACAGCTTTTGATGCCTATTTTATATCCCAAAAGTTCAATTTGTCAGACGAGGCTGCACAAAAATTATATTCTATAGTCGAACTATCTGATGCACCTGAAAGATTTATGAATACGAGTAAAAAAGCAACCCGAAAAATGGTAGGAGTGCAAGAACTTATTGGGCAGCAGAGAGAGGATACTTTTGATTTAATAGCTGCAAAACTTAAAGAAGGCAACACCTTTGAAATTGCAAAACTGCTATATTCATCACAATATGAGCAGGGATTTACACGCAATTTTGACAAAATTCTAGGTGATAGAATTCTACAAATAAAAGCAAATGACTTTACTCTGCCTCAAACGCCTGCAGAAACCTACCAAAAGTTCGCACAAAGCAGGACAATAACACGCGGCAATGCGAATTATTCCGTAAAAATGGTAAACGCAGATGATATACCTGACTTACATGCATTTACACATGCGCCTGACGTAGGTTATATTACAGGGGGAAGCAGAGATGCAAATTTTGCTAATTTTGATTTCTTTAAACTCGCGAATGATGATAAAATTATTTGTACCTGCTATGTTTCAAACGACCACTACGGTCCGGTAAAACAATTTAAAAACGGGTTTATATTTGATGTTGATAACACAAAACAATATGTAGGATATGGTACAGATATCTGGTCTATTGGGAAAAATATTCCTGATATTGTAATAGAATATTTTAGAGACAGAGGACTTGCATCTGCAAAAAACAGAGGTGCAAAATTTGAGCAAAGAGCGTATATAAGCGAGCAATTAAAAGCTTTATTATATCCGGAAGATACAAGTTTTAGCGGAAAAGTTAAAAAATGGACGAATAATTTATTCAAAACGGAGCAAGGCTTATCCAAATCCGATTTAGAATATATACAAAGGCTCGAGAATATAAAAACACGGCTTGGCAGCAAACCATTTACAATACAAAATATTGAAACTATAGATTCTGAATTTGCTCAGGCGTATAGAACATTCTTAAATTCAGATAATTCTATTCTAGTGAACTCATACCACAATGAAGTTCTGGTTTCCAACCCTAAAATTACAGCGATTTTTACTTCTGATATTGACAAAATACCTGAAGAATACTTAATAAAGGCTCAGGAAGAAGATTTACCTATTATTGTTTTTAAAACAGAAGACTAAAAAAGGGGCGGTTCAATTAATTGAACCGCCCCTAACAAATTAGAATTAATCCTTTTTCTTTGCAGGAATTCTCATTGCATAGAAAGAACGAATTACATAAACAAGAGCAATTACCAGAATTACTGCTCCGGCAATCTTGGCATGAGCCTTGAATGCAGGATTGATAGCAATTTCCATTGCCAGCAAACCAAACAGAGTCGTAAATTTGATAATCGGGTTCATAGCAACTGATGAAGTATCCTTGAAAGGGTCCCCCACTGTATCACCAACGACTGTAGCTGCGTGGAGTTCAGTTCCTTTTTCATTCATATCAACTTCAACAATCTTCTTTGCATTATCCCAGCATCCGCCGGCGTTTGCCATAAATACAGCCTGAAATAGGCCAAATACAGCAATTGCAATCAGATAGCTTACAAAGAATGATACAGGTGCTGCATTATCACCAACAGGGGCAGATAAGCATGCTAGAGCCAGAGCAAAGCCAAACAAGGCTATAAATATATTATACATACCTTTCTGAGCATATTGGGTACAAATCTTTACTACTTCTTTTGAGTTAGCAAGATTAGCACACTTATCATCAGCTTCACCAAGTTTAATATTATTCTTAATGAATTCTGTTGCAGAGTAAGCACCTGTTGTTACAGCCTGCATGGATGCTCCTGAGAACCAGTAGATAACGGCTCCGCCCGCTATAAATCCAAGCAGTGTATAAGGATTTAACAGGTTCAAAATCATCTCTGGCTGAATTCCAAGAGTTTCCTTAATTACAAGAATTAATGAGAATATCATGGTTGTAGCACCAACTACAGCTGTACCAATTAATACTGGTTTTGAAGTAGCTTTGAATGTATTGCCTGCACCGTCATTTTCTTCCAAGTATTTCTTTGCATTCTCAAAATCGGGTTTGAAGCCGTAATATTTTTCAATACCTTCTGCAACATTAGGAATTTCTTCAATTAATGACAGTTCATATACTGATTGAGCATTGTCCGTTACAGGACCATAACTATCTACAGCAATTGTTACAGGCCCCATACCAAGAAAACCAAATGCTACAAGACCAAATGCAAATACTGAAGGATAAATCATCACTTCGTTTGGAATATACTGACTTGCAAAATAAGCCAATCCCATAAGAAGAACAACAATTGCACCAATCCAGAAGCCAGAGAAGTTACCTGATACTATACCTGAAAGTATTGTAAGTGATGCACCTCCTTCTTTAGAAGCAACTACTACCTCGTGGGTATGTTTTGCTTTAGGACTTGTAAACACTTTAGTAGCTTCCGGAATGAGAGCTGCACCCAACGTTCCGCAAGAAATTATTATTGAAAGCACAAGCCATAAGTTTTCACCCATTTCGCTTAATAGATAATAACTTACACCGAAAGTCATTATGATTGATAAGATTGAAGTTATCCATACAAGACTTGTAAGCGGCGCTTCAAAATCAAATTTCTTTTCAGGTACTGCAAACATTTTTGTAATAGCACCATTAATCCAGTATGCAATTACAGAAGTAATAATCATTAAGAATCTCATCGTGAAAATCCAGGCAAGTAATTGCACCTGAAAATCTTTAAATACACCTAACAGAATGAAGCTAACCAGAGCAACTCCTGTTACACCATAAGTTTCAAACCCGTCAGCAGTAGGTCCGATAGAATCTCCGGCATTATCCCCTGTGCAGTCTGCAATAACACCAGGGTTACGAGGATCATCTTCTTTAATACCAAACTGAATTTTCATTAAGTCAGATCCGATATCAGCTATTTTGGTAAAAATACCGCCCGCAACACGAAGTGCAGAAGCACCTAGAGATTCACCTATTGCAAACCCTATAAAACAAGCTCCGGCAAGCTCTCCAGGAACAAATAAAAGTATTACAAGCATCATAATAAGTTCTACTGATACAAGTAAAACACCAATACTCATACCGGCTTTAAGCGGAATGTTTAAAATTTGCAGCGGGTTGCCTTTAAGCGCTGTAAATGCTGTTCTTGAGTTTGCAAGTGTATTCATTCTTATGCCAAACCAGGCAACAAGATATGAACCAAGAATACCTAAAATAGACCATCCTAAAATGATAAGAACAGATTTCAATTCCATTCCTTGCAAATACCAGAAATAAAATGCTATACACAAACCAATTAAAACTTCTAAAGCAATTAAAAACTTACCCTGTTGAACAAGATATGTCTTGCAAGTTTCAAAAATAGTATTGCCTACAGCGTTCATAGCCTCATGAACTTCAACTTTTTTCACCTTTAAAAACTCTATAAGACCGAATATAACACCAATAACAGAAACAATTAACCCTACAACCAGAAGATTGTAGCTAAACGGATTTTCTGCTTTGATGTTCGGAACTACAAGAGAGGCCTCTCCGGCAAAAGCCGGTGCCGTTAAAATCATTGCAGTTAGTGCTGCAAACAATGATTTTAACATTGATTGTTTTTGTAACATAACTCTCTCCTTTTAATGTAAAAACTCAAACACTAATAAAGGTATTATATAAAATTTGTAGAAATAATACAACCATAATAAGAATATTTAATTTGACAAACCACTATGCTCTTGTTATAAATATATATATTAAAACAAGCGTGGGCATGTGGTGGAATGGTAGACACGCTAGTCTTAGGAACTAGTGCTAACGCGTGGGAGTTCGAGTCTCTTCATGCCCATATTAAAAAAAGGATAATTAATTATCCTTTTTTTTCTGCTGTTTTTGTATTAAACCAAACATTTCAATCACGTACTGTTAATATGATTATTGTCTAAAAAGAGGCATTGTCTTTAGGTTCTAGCCCGGCGTTTTTATGTTAAGATTTATTTATGTCAAATATATTCCTAAAAACAGAGAGATTTATTTTAAGATACCTAACTCAAGAAGATTTCGAAGAATTAAAAGAGATATTACAAGACAAAGATGTTATGTATGCATGGGAATATGAATTTTCGGATAATGATGTTCAAAATTGGATTGATAAAAACCTAGAACTTTATAAAAAATACAATCTCGGCTACTTTTTAATGGTTGAAAATATATCAGGTAAGATTTTGGGGCAGGCAGCCTTAATGCCCGAGATAATAGACCAGCATAAATATTATGAAATTGGATATATTTTAAAAAAAGAATATTGGCATAAAGGTTTTGCTACTGAAGCCGCAAAAGCCCTAAAAAACTATGCATTTAATAATCTAAACTTGAATGAAATTATATTTGAAATTCGTCCAAACAATATATCTTCTCGTAAAATTGCCGAGAACCTGAATGCAAAAATCACCGGCAAATTTATCAAAAATGTCAGTAATAAAAAAATGCTGCATTTGATTTATAAATTAACACGATGCTCGTAACGAAAAACTCCAAGAATCAAAGAGCCAACACCGCAAAAATTATTTTTACAAGTTTTATAAAAATTATGAAAACAAACAGCATCTCATTTAAAGGAATAAATATATCAAATGCAAATCTTCTCGGACATAAGATGAGTATTTACAAACTTACGCAAAAAGATGCACCCCTTATTGAAAAATTGGGAAAAGAAGTAGATTTAAAAGAACTCATTCCAAATATTGATAAAAATAATTTTGAAATATTCAATGCTATTTTACAAGGCAGCTTTAGACACGCATTAGACAAAAACAAACACAGTATGCTGCTAACTTGCGATGATAAACCCTGTGGAATAATGGTAAATTTAAACAAAACTGCCTGTCATTTTGTAAACTATATATGCACTTGGCCAATAGAGCCTGACAAAAAAGCTCCATTCGGTGCTCAAACACTCTTTGAAGAAATGTTCAAAAATTTTCTTAATTCTCAAGCCAAATTTATAGAACTTTATGCAATAAGATTTGGAGATGCTATCTCCAAATACATGAGAATTGGGTTTACCCCAAGAGGTGGAGATAATGACGTAGAATTGATGAAAATTTCTAGAGAAAAAGTCCTGGAAAGCTATAAAAAACTAAAAGAACGCATAAATCTTGAACCAGCAAATAATAAAGAAGATATAGATTTATTAAAAGAGCTAAAGTATTAAGTTTTGTAAATATTTTTAACACGTCTGAAATCACATCATTATTATATACTTTATATACATGTAAGACTAAGATGGGACATAGAAAATGACACCGACATTAGGCATGTACAGTATGAATATGAATGGATGGCAAGGCTTGTTTCAGCAAGGTCTTGGTATGCTCGGCGGAAGTTCTATGGGCTATGGCAATTATGGCAGTTTTGGAGGAAGCGGTATTTTCACAAACTGCTTTGGCGAACCTAATTATGATGCAATGGCTGGCTATGGAGTAGCTAATGCACTATTAGGCGTCGCTGGACAAGCAATTGCAGCAAATCGAAAAGAAAAGGCACCTGAAGTTAATTACACACAAGAACTTTCTAAGATAAGCAAGGAAATTGAAGCAAAAGAAATAGATAAAGCAGAACAAGCTGATATTATAAATACTAAAACCGACGAAATTAAAACTGCAACAGATACAAAAACAAAGCTTACGGGAGATTTAAAAACAGCAGAAAGCAATTTGAATGCTTACAAAAAAGAATTAAATGATGCAACCTCATTAACTGAAGAACAACGTAATACTATTGAGTCAAAAATTGCACAAGCTGAAAAAGATGTAAAAGCAATTGAAGAAAAAATTGCTGCTCAAGATGACATAATTAATAAAGCAACCGAGGCAAAACGCAATGCAGAAACAAAAGAAGCTGCTTTACAAAGTGAAATAGATGAATTAAAGAAAAAGCAAGCAGAATACCAGAAAAATCTTAATACAAAAACTCTTGATGATGCTGACGGCAATGTCTTGCAAAGAGCCAGAAAAAGCTGCATGGATGAAACATATAACGAACAAAATCAAGCATCAAAAGCCGACATCAGAAGAGCTTTCAATACCTTTATAAAAGCAGATAATGACGATGATAAACGAACTGCTGCTGAAAAAATTAAAGAAATGTATGGTTCTAATTCAAAATTAGCAGATGATTTTGCTAAGCCATACAGTATAGTTGAAAAATGGTTAAAAGAGCACCCTTCAAATGATTAAGTATTGTAACAAAATATATTGATACTAAAATTCATAAAAAGTTAAATACTTTATATATATGTAAGATAAAAATGAGAGTATAAAATGGGTTACTACACAGAAATAAGCAATAGTCAATATGCAGCGAAAGACACCGCACTCTATAATCGTCTGAATGGAGTTAACGGTCATACTTTCCTTGGAACATTTCTGGTAAGCAATACGACAAATATTTTCGGGATGGCAGCACAAGCCATAGGCAATAATGGGTCTGAAAAAGGTGATGTCACCGGCCCTGAAACAGAAACTGACACTGTAGACACAGATGCCAGCAGCAAAAACATTTCGAACTTTACTGCAGCAATGAAGGCTTTCGGAAAGAATCCGACTAAAGAAACAGCACAAGCATTAAAAAAAGCATATGAAGCCGATCCGGAAAATCCTACAATTAAAAGGTATTGGAAAAACTATGAGTCTAAAGTTAATGAAAAACTAAAGGAAGCATAATACAAGTTTATAACCCCATCTTAGTGCTACACACGTAGACAAATGGTCGGCAGACAATCGTAAAATAACTAGCATATATTAAAACGCCCGAGCCTGCCTCAAAGATTTTAACCCCCATCTTACATCTTACAAAGTTTTTATCCGCTCTTTGCGGATTTTTTTTTGCATTGAAAAGGCCGGTTTCAAAACCGGCCTTTTTAATTAACCTCTTATACCTAATTCTTTAATTAAACTTCTGTATCCTTCAAGATTCTTTTCTTTTAAGAATGAAAGAAGTCTTTTTCTTTTACCTACCATCATTAAAAGACCGCGTTTTGTGGCAAAGTCCTTTTTGTTAGATTTCATATGTTCAGTAAGTTCTGAAATCTTTTTAGTTAACATTGCGATTTGTACTTCTGCAGAACCAGTGTCTTTTGCATTAGCACCGAATTTTTCAATAATTTCTTGTTTGTTCTTTAAGTTCATTTTTTCTTCCTTTACTATTTGCTCCTTAGTAAGGCATAGGTACCACCCCAGCCCCCACCGGGCACGTGTACTCAGAATCTTACTCACGTAAGAGTCCACAGGGGTAATATAATATAAACAAACTCAAAATGCAAGCTTAACCAATTGTATGGTATGAACCTATTACATAAAACATTTTCACAAGCGGCATTATCTCTTCAAAAGCTTTTTTAACTTTTTCGTCAAGAATATGTCCTTCGAAATCAATGTAAAACACATATTCTCCAAGCTCCTTTTTGGAAGGGCGGGAGTCAATGTAAGACATATTTATATCGTGAGCATCAAGTATTGTTAAAATCTTACTCAGTGCACCTGCTTTATTCTCGGTAGAAAATGTAATACTTGTTTTATCATTACCTGTTTGAGGTGATAAAAATTTACCAAGCAGAATAAAACGGGTCTGGTTGTTTGTTTCATCATTAATATTTTCTTCTATTACCGGAATATTATACATTTCAGCACACTCGATACTGCCAATTGCAGCTATAGACTTATCAGATGGAGCAAGTGAACGTATACCGGCTGATGTAGAAAGCGTTGCTTCTTCAATCAATGAATCAGGAAAATTTTCTTGCAGATATCTTTTACACTGTGCAAGAGCCTGGGGATGAGAACGAACAACTTTTATATCAGATTTATGTTTTGCAAACCCGACAAGCGCATGTTCTACACCCATTGTTGTTTCTGCAATAATTTTAAAGTCCTCTTTCTTAAGCGAAGATAAATTATCAAGAGTTTCCCTTACGATGCCTTCTATAGAGTTTTCTATAGGAATTACAGCAGCAATGTCTTCACTATTCTCATCTTTTAATGCACGAATAATGCTGGAAATAGATTTCAAATTTGTACTTACACAATTAAGATTGAAAGAATCAATAAATGTATTTTTTGCAAAATCACTATAAGATCCTCTCGGACCTAAAAATAAAAGTTTTCTTATTCTTGATGTATCTAATAATTCCGGTGCCATAATTATCCTTTTATAAACTATCTGTCGTTAGAAAAATCTCTTTGTAATATGTTATTAACTCTCTTAGTAGCCTTATCAATCTCGCCGGTCTTGTAATACAATCTGGCGATTAGCATTTCCCTTGAAGTAGTCGGTGCAGCATTGTATGCTCTTTGAGCGTATGACAAAGCGGTTCCGTAACGTTTTACTATTCCGTATACATCGGCCATTTCTTCATAGCATCTTGCTTTCACATTTGCGTCAGTACTATTTTCTGCAATAGCTTTATACTCTTCCAAAGCTTTTACATACTGTTTTTCGTCTTTATTTTTACGTGCACTTAAGAATTGGAGTTCCAGCTGTTGTTCCGCAGACAAACTCTGGTTGCTTTCCTGCACAGGTTCTACAGCTTGCTCGGGCAGTGAGTCATTATCATCAATAGGTTTTAATTCTTCAGTTGCATTAACAGAAGATTGAATATCTACATTTAAGCCTCTGTTCTGCTGAGGTTCGTATTGTTGTTCTGCCGGCTGCTCTTCCTGATTTTGCTCTTCAGAATCATTAGGTCTAGGCATTGTATTCATAACATTATTTATATCCACTGCTGCTTGCTTTTGAGGTTGATTGTTTTCCATATTAGCCTGTGCATCTGAAAGATCATTAAACGCTTTTACAATTAATAAAAAGAAGCAGGCCAGTATTACCAGTGTAATTATTAAAAACTTCTTTGAACCAAGGTCAAAATAATTATTATTCATAAATCAAACTCCTAACTTTTCTTTATTTAATTCTACACCAAAAGCAAACATTGCAAAATCATATTTTACAGGATCCTCCGGACAGAATTCTCGAAGTTTTTCGGTTAGCTCTAATACAGCTTTGAAATCATTACTTTTTCGATTTAAAAGTCCCATACTTCTGGATACCCTTGCAACATGGACGTCAAGAGGAATTAATAAATCCTTAGGCTGCATAAATTTCCAAATACCTAAATCTACTTCTGAAGAGCGCACCATCCATCGTAAGTACATATTCATCCGTTTCATTGCGCCTCCGTTTGCAGGATTAGGTATCATATGATAAAAGCCGTGCTCAGCAGTTTTCGGAGCATTAGAATAAAAATAGTCAACAACTGTCTGCAAAAAATTTTCAGACTTAAATGCATAACTAAATAGTTCTTCCAGTCCTTTTGATGAGCTGTAAAGCTTATTTAGGATTTCAAACACAGGTATTATATCGTAATCTTTTGCAAATCTATATTCCATTCCTTTGAGATTGGCAAAATCACCATTTTTTACATAATTTGCAATATCATTATCAGCTCTGGCGAATAAATCATTGAGCTTTGAAATAAACATTTTGCGATTACCATATGCAAAAAGAGATGCTATAAAGCCTGCTAATTCTGCATCTTCTTTACCTTTATCATTAAAGCGGTGCAAAAATTGTATCGGGTCATCTTTTATAAAATCTTTTGTTTCATATTTCGCAGCGAGCGCGTCTAATTCTTCTTTTGTAATCATCTTATCTTCTTAAAAAACTCTTCTAATATTTTATTACATTTATCTTCTTCAATACCACCATACACTTTAATTTTTGAATTAGCAAGAGGCGGAGGTAAATACTGAGGGTTTGATAATAAAATACCGTATTCCGGATTATAAGCCCCAAAGTAGAGTGTTTTTATACCAGACTGAATTATTGCCCAGCTGCACATCGGACAGGGTTCTAGCGTAACATACATTTCACATCCGGTTAATCTGGAAGTATTAAGTTTTTTCTGAGCATCTCTAATTGCAAGCATTTCCGCATGTGCTGTTACATCTTTATCTAATTCACGCCGATTATGAGCAGCAGCTATAATTTGCCCATCTTTTTTTATAACACAGCCGACAGGAACATCTATTTCACACCTAAGCGCCTGTTCTATTGCACTCTGCATTAATTATACTTTACTCCCCTCTCCCCAGATTTCATCGTCATAATAACCGAGTTCAAGGTGGCCTAAAATAACGGTATCGCCATTTTTTAACCCGTGTTTATGCAATTCCTCAAATACCCCCATACTTTTCAGGATATTTTGAAGTCTTACAACCTGTTCAGTATTTCTTGCATCTGTAACTTTTGCAAGCCGGTTAATTTTCCCTCCTGATATTAAATATGTTTCTTTATCAAGTTTTGTTATTTCAAACGCACTATCATCATTGTCATATGCACCTAAATCTTCTTCGACATCTATATTAAACTCAGGTTTTGGAATCTCATCAACCTTTTGTGAAACAAAGTATAGAAGTTCATTTACACCTTCTTTAGTTACAGCAGATATAGGGAAAATATCACTTGCAAGAGGTTTAAACTCTAAGATAAATTTATCTAAATCCTCTGCGGCAACAGCATCAATTTTATTCAGCACCAGAATTTGATACAGGTTTGCCAGATTTTCAGAATGTTTTTTTAGTTCATTATTAATTATTTTATAATTTTCTACAGGGTTTTCAGCTGTCAAATCTACAACATGAATTAAAAACCTGCATCTTTCAACGTGTCTTAAAAATTCATGCCCAAGCCCTATACCTTCAGACGCACCTTCAATAAGTCCAGGAATATCGGCAAGAACATAAGAGCCGCCATCAGCCTTTTTAACTACCCCTAGATGAGGAACAAGGGTAGTAAATGGATAGTCTGCTATTTTGGGTCTTGCAGAGCTTACGGCACTGATGAAAGTTGACTTTCCGGCATTTGGCATACCCAGCAGTCCTATATCGGCGATTAATTTTAACTCTAACTCAAGTACTCTCTCAATGCCTGGTTCACCAGGTTCACAAAACTGCGGAGCCCTCTTTTGAGCAGTTGCAAATCTTGCATTTCCGCGTCCGCCTCTGCCTCCTTTTGCTACAAGAACGGTTTGCTCATTTTCAGTTAAATCTGCAATAATTTTTCCGGTTTTGGAGTCTTTTACAACAGTTCCTAAAGGAACTTTTATATATAAATCCTTTGCACATGCTCCATGCATACCTTTTATTCCGCCATTTTCACCCGATGGAGCTTTAAAAACTGATTTGAGTTTAAAATCAAGAAGCGTAGACATATTTTCATCAGCAACGAAATAAATATCACCGCCTCTTCCTCCGTCACCTCCGGCCGGCCCGCCTTTATCTACATATTTTTCTCGACGCCAAGCAACCATACCGTTTCCGCCGTGACCGGATATTATTCTTATTTTTGCTTTATCTAAAAACTTCATATTTTTCACCATTTGTGCGGGGGACATCCCGCATTCAATTCATTTTATTTTGTACTATAATATTACTATGAACAAGACAAAGTATAAATTATTCAGTAACGAACCTGTTACATTAAATGAAAATTCATTAATTATGGCAATAGAATCCAGCTGTGATGAAACGGCCTGTGCTATTGTAAAAGGCGGACGAGAAGTAATTGCCAATGTAGTTGCATCACAAATAAAAATTCACGAAGAATTTGGCGGGGTTATCCCTGAGATTGCAGCAAGAGAACATCTTGAAGCAATAAATGTTGTCATTGATGAAACATTTAAACAGGCAGGTGTAACAGGAAAAGATGTCACAGCTTTTGCAAGTACAGTAGGTCCGGGGCTTGTCGGCTGTCTTCTGGTAGGAATGAATGCTGCTAAAACCCTTGCTTTAGCATATGATAAACCTTTTATCGGAGTTAACCACCTAAATGCACATCTGGCAGCAAATTTTATTGACACAAATCTGGAACCTCCGTTTATTGCACTTCTTGTAAGCGGCGGTCATACACAAATTATAAAAGTAAGTTCTTTCTCTGAAATGGAAATTATTGGAGAAACTATTGATGATGCAGTAGGAGAAGCTTATGATAAAGTTGCGCGCCTAATCGGACTGCCTTATCCCGGAGGACCTAAGCTGGATAAACTGGCACAAATTGGAAATTCGCACACATTCAAGCTTCCGGAAGCTAAAGTCGGCGGGTATGATTTCAGTTTCAGCGGGCTTAAAACTGCTGTACTCAGACTTGTTAAAAGCTTTGACGGGAAAGAAATGCCTGTTAATGACATTTGTGCAAGTTTTCAGGAATGTGTTTCTTCAACACTTTTTAAAAAGATTAAACACGCTCTGGAAGAAACAGGATATAAGCAGGTTGTTCTCGCCGGCGGGGTTGCTGCAAACTCTGAAATAAGGAAAAAGATTTTCAGCTTAAAAGATGAAGGTTATGATGTTTACGCTCCAATTATGAAATACTGTACTGACAATGCTTCTATGGTTGCGTCATCTGCATACTTCTTTAATAACACATTTGATGATATTAATGTTGAAGTATTTTCCCGTGCTTAGGCCAGCTCAGGAGTTTTGTGAAGTTCGTAGAAAATTTTTGAATGCTCAGTAAAGCTTTCAGGGTTAGCACTTACGAACATCTTTTCATAACCGGCTGTTTGCGAATTGTTTAAAAGACCTAAACTTTCAAAATCATTCTTTATGTATTCAACAAAAATTTTCGCAGGATCTATAAATAGCTCCTTGGGAGCAAACTTTGTTAACAAAGACATTAAATAAGGGTAATGAGTACATCCAAGAATTATTTTATCAGGTGCAAATTTGAGCATCTCCTCTACATGCATCTCTACAGCAGCTATAGATTTCGGATTATCATAATTCCCGCTCTCCACTATCGGAACCCAATCAGGGCAGGCAAGTTCACATACTTCCAGAGCAGAATTATACTTCATTAATTCTTTTTTATACGCTCCAGAGTTTACAGTAGCCTGAGTTGCAAAAACACCTATTCTATTCACTTTCATAGAAGCAATAACTTTGGCACAGGATTGAATTATAGGATAAATTTTAAACCCGTACTCTTCTTTGATTACGTCATATGCTTGTGCAGAAGATGTATTACAAGCAATTACAACAGCTTTTACACATTTTAACTTATAAAAATCAAGAATCGTTCTTGCATAGCTGACAAGCTCTTCTTTTGTCTTATCACCATAAGGCATATGTGCTAAATCACCGTAGTACAAAGTATTTTCGGCAGGTAGAAGGTATTTAAATCTTGCATATACGGATAAACCTCCGACTCCTGAATCAAAAAATCCTACAGGTCTGTTATTTAGATTGTTGTGATTTAATGTACTCAATTATACCCTCAGCTATTGCTTTTGCAGTTTTCTGCTTTCTTGAATCTGTTACAAGCGCTGCACGCTCCTCATCATTAGAAATGAAGCCCATTTCTACAAGGATTGCAGGAACAGTCGTATGATTTATAACATAAAACTTAGACTTAAACAAGCCTCTATCTTTTGTATCTATACCTTTAATTAAATGAGCATGAACTGTTTTTGCCAGCTCTTTGCTGTAATCGTGATAATAATGTGTTTCTATACCCTTAGGTTCAACAGCAACTGCCGAATTAACGTGAATACTGACAAATATTTCCGGCGCTTCATTCTCTGAGAATTCCACTCTTTCCTGAAGCGATACATATTTATCGTCAACACGTGTAAGCGCAACTTTATACCCCTTTGATTTTAATATTGATGCAACTCTTTGTGTAACATCCAGAGTGATATCTTTTTCATTGATACCTTCTCTTATTGCACCATAATCGCTTCCCCCGTGGCCTGCATCAAGAACAACTTTACCTTTTGTAGAAGGCTTTTTAACAGGAGCAGTAACAACTGGAGTATCCTTAACATTAACACCCCCTTGAGTAATAGTAATTTTTATTGCTTTGCCATCTACACTCTGGTCAATTTTTACAACATCACTCTCATTTAAGCTCATTGATGCTCTGACGCCTATCTGCGGAAGCAAAGAAAAGGTCAGTTCTTTATAGTACGTATTTTGAAGAGTTTTAATTAAATCTAGCTCATTATAGCTTTTTACATTGAATAGATAAATATTTAAACCCTTATCATCTCTAAGAATAGAGTGCACTACAGGGTTAGTAAAAGATAAAATCAGTTCATTTGTTTTATTATCTATCTTACGCACATACCCTTTACCTAAATTTGCCACACAGTTTACTAAATCAGTGTGTTTTAATTTATCTGCATTAATAAAAAGCAAAGACTGTGCATCCGCAGAAAACACAGGAATATATTTTTCCGGTTTGTCTGTTGTGACAACAAGCCTTGCTTTGTTATATTCAAATTGGCCTATTTTTGCCACATCCTTACACGAACCATCAGGACAAATTTTAAGCTCTTTATTCCTAATTTTTGTATCAACAAAAGTATTAGGAATATCTATAACAACACGCTTTGGGCTGTCCAGATAAAACATTTTTGAAGCAGTAATCTGCCCCAGCCCGCTTACAAGCAAACCTCCGTTTTTTATATAATATCCATTTATATAATACTTGGTTCGAAGCTTTAAATCTGAAGATAAATCTATAGAAACAACAGAATCATATGTTTTTCCGTCAGAATTATTAAGTGTAGAATTTTCAAATGCCTGCTGGATATCAGCAATAACCGAGTTTGATGCATTTACCGTATTCTGGGGGATTGTAACCTTTTGCACAACCTGAGAATTTACTGCAACGCTTGAATAAGTCAAATTCTCAGCTCTCTCTTCATATATTGGGTTAAAATAATCATTCGTTAAGGCTAATTTTCCGCATTTTACAACAATATTTCCATTTACATTAATCAACTTGATTTTTGAAGTATCAACCCCTTCTTCAAACGTAATAACAGCCCTAACTACATCCGGATTTGTTGTAAATTGAGAGAGTTTAATCTCTTTAATATTCGATTTTTCAAATATTAGCTGCTGTTTACCGCCTATTAACACAGAATTTTCTATATCAAAATAAATCCTGTTAGGATTTTCTAGCTTTGAATACTTAAATTCTTTTTGGAGCCCCTCTGAAGATTCCATAATATTAAGATAAACCAGCGCAGAATTATCATCATAATTCAACGACATAACTTTAGAAGGCTCTGCAAATACTGCACAAGTCTGAAATAAAAATACTATAAATAATATTATAAGAAAAAATATTCTCTTCATTTTTAAAACAGAACTCCGCCCAAATCCTCAATATAATTCTATCAAAATCGAAAATAAAAGTAAATTAGGAAAGGAGTATAAGTAAAACAAAAGCTTGCAGTTTATTCTGCAAGCTAAAATTTTTACGAGAGAAAGAGAGAAATTATAACTAAATCTTTTTTAACCGTGCAAAAGACGGTCTATTTCATAAACTTTTAAAATGAAGGCTTCTGTCTGCTCCTTAAGCCACAATGCAAAAATTTTGATTTCATCTCTGAAACTATAACATCCGGGCCACATTGCATACATAATCTATACTCCTTATAATGTGCTTAACCTTACATCATGTATAACGGCATTTTTCAAAAAAACTTTAGGATTTTAAAAGACATTGTTACAAATCGTTACATCATTAAGTTATGTAACAGATTTTTTAAAGCCTGAAATTTGCAAAAATTTATATACTTTATACATATGAGGTATTAAGATGGGCACAAATGTAAGTAATAATGTAAATACAACTGAAAGAACTTATAAACCGCAAGCTTCACAGAGCGGGCAGAAAACATCTGCTCAAAATTCAATTTATGATGCGAAGCAGCCTCAAACTCATGATAATGGAAGCACTGAAAATAAAAATATCTCAACTGAAATAGATAAAATTCTTGAAAAAATTTGTGAAAAATTCAAGAAATACGGACTAACTGTAGAAGATTTAAAGAAAAATCCGTTAATTCAAAAGGTTTGCAATCTAACAGATGAACAGCTTGCAAAAATTCCTGATAAAGAAAAAGCTGTAAAAATGTATGTAGAATGTCTTGAAACAGCAATTAAAGATTCAATAGTTGATGGAAAAATCGACTTAAATCAGGTTTCAAAACTTAGCAATGATTATTTTATTGCAGTTTCTACCGGATGGACAATTGAAGGCTTTAAAAAGCATAACAGCACACACGAAAAGCATTCATTAATCGATAGGTTAATTGCTTCTGGCTGCTTACCAAAAGATGCAACATTAGAAAATACCCCAGAGCCTCAAATAAAGAGAGCAATCAGAAGATATTTCAGACAAATTATTAAATATGCAGAAAGCAATCCTAGTGAAAAAGATATTAAACTACAGCTGCAAACATTTGGCAGATTGTTAATCAACTCTTCTGAGCAGGAAAAAGCCCTCTTCCTTGAAGTTGTACAAACATTATATCAAAGAAAAAGACTAAAAGGTTTAGAAGCATTATTTGCCAGCTGTAAAACAGATAAAACAAGACAAGCAGTTGCAGCAGAAGCTGGTTCTCCTGAATACATAAAAGAACTTACCACCACCCCGGATGCTGACGGTCAAGTTATGAGCGAAGATGATGTAACAGCCGCAAGTGCACTGATTGCAGAAAACCAGTCTGAAGAAGATAGAACACAGGCTCATGAAGACTATGACAACGCACGTGCTGAATGGTTTGAAAAGAATAAAGATGCTTTAGAAGCTCTTGATCAAAAACTTAAAAAGGCTGAAGCTGAAGGCGTTGAGCCAGAATTAACAGATGCTGAAAAACAGTTATTAATTGAAAGACAAAACTTTATCAAAGCTGTATCTGCCGGTGAATTTATAGGTGTTCAAGAAAATAAATTCTTATCAGATGAATTTAAAGAACTTCACTTGAGCGACTTAAATAAAGATGCTTATGAAGTTCCTGATTACAAAGATATTCTAAATCAGATTAACGAATATATCGAAAAAAATCCTAATGCCTTGACAACTACCAGCAAAGAACAGTTTACAAAGACAATGGATAAAGCCACAAACGGTAATTATTCAACTGTAGCTTCAGGAAGTGATGCCGAACTAAAAGCTCCTGTACAGACAAATACAGAAAAAGAAGATACAACTCCTGATTTAGGATTTGCAACTAGAGAAAATGTTGATACTTCAAGATTGACAGCTCTACGTCAGCAAATTATGACAACAGATAACAAACAGAGTTTTAAAGTTGAAAAAAATAATACAACAAATCCTATCAAAACAGCAAATACTTTAAATGAAAAAATGAGCGAAGCTGCTAATAATCAGGATAGATTAGCTATAATTAAAGAATTTTTCGAAAAATCTCCTATGTTGAAAAAGGCATTAGAAAAATATGTCATCGGAGCTACAGATTCATTGACTATTCTTAACGCTCTTCCAACAAATGCTAGAAAATACCTTGCGCAAAAATTAACTCAAAAAGGGTTATTAAAAGAAGAAGATATCGAAAAATTAAAATTATCAATTAACGAAAAACAGCTTCTTATAACTATGTATCGCAAAATACAAAAACCAGAAGAAGTTTAAATTTTCTCAGGCAGCCGGCGAGTTTATCGCCGGCTGCCTTCATATTTCTTAATATTAAAGCAATTTTTCTTATTATCTATACTTTATATATTTAACGAGGAAGAATTATGAGCTTTTTATCTGGGATTAAAAATTTCATAAAGACAGAAATTTTAGGTATTGAAGAAATAAATACCGAAACTCAGAATGTCCAGAAAAAGGATAACACACCAGTTATTGAATGTGAAACAGAAAAGCCTGTTGATAAATATGAAAAAGGAGATTCAGATAAAAGTAAAGCTAAAATTGATAAAGGTATGAGCAAGAAGGCTCTGGAAGAAAACCTTAACAATATTCCAAGTAAAAACTTTGATATCAAGAAAATGCTTAAAAACGGGCTGATTGAAAAGGTTGCAGGGATAACCAAAGAAGATTTTAATAAACTTTCTGACAAAGAAAAAAATCTCATTATTTCTGCCGTAAAATATTCTGTTGTAAAATTTGATGCCTTGAAAAGCCAGGGAAAAATTAATGCAAATGCCAGCGAAGAAGAGTTAATAACGGCATTTGCTAATGTTTTATTTGAAGCACTGGAAAGTGGCGATTTTGAAAACTCTAAAGACTTTGAAAACGCTATAGGAGATATTGTAAAAGATTTAGGTGAGAATTTTGACAAGCGCCCAAATAAAGAACAAAAAAGACTTCTAAAAGAACGCCGTTTAATTGCAGAACAAAATCTTAAGAGCGAACTTGAGGCAATAAAAGAGTTGCCGGAAGAAGAAAGAGCTGCGGCTGAAAAACGTATTAGAAGACGCTATCGTCATATATTCCGTGGCCGTTTTTTAGATATTACAGCTCAAATGAATTCTGAATGCGGCGTAAATGCTATAATTTTATTAGATTCTAAAGACATGGCTTTTGGAGCTAAAACTGTTTTGAGAACCAGATGTAATCAGGAAGAAAAGACCAGAACTGCTGATTATGCAAATTATGAATTTACAAGAGGGTTAATCAAAGATTATAACGAAATTGGAAATCCTGTAGAAGCAGAAGTGCTTAAATGTTATACACAGACATTTATGGAACAAAAATCAGCAGATGCTGCTAGTGAATACCAGAAAAATTACAAAGAAGACAGAAATAAATACGAAACAGTACTCAAGAAACAACAGAACGGGCAACCGTTAACAGATGAAGAAAAAGAGCTTTTAGCCGTAATGAAAAGCGAATACTACACAGCAACAGCTCAAGGTATTGGTCAGGGTGCTCTACATAACGTTAATATGACATCCGAGCAAAAGGCCGAATTTCTTTCTAAATGGGAAGAAGATGCTAAGCAATACAGTGACTATAATCAGGTTGTCCAGAATGTAAAAAAAGAAATCGACAAAAATCCGGAATATAAAGAGGTAAAAACAAAGCTTGCAGAAATTAAACAGGAAAAGAGTGCAATTATCCCGCACAAAGTAAAACATATAGAAAAATCTAATCCTGAAAAAAAAGCAGCTGAACTAACAGTCGTAAAAACATATTCAGAGCAAAAAGCAAAAGCTGTCGTATCTAATCCTCAGATAAAGGTAAAAAAACGTTCAAACCCGATTATAATTGCCAGAGATATTCAAGATTGCGGTATCCAGGAGGCTATAAAGACATACGGAAGTAATGCAATACAGGTAATATTAGATAACTCAAGCTTTAAACACCTGCGTTCAAAACTTACCACTATAATAAGATCTTATGATTTAAAAAGTCTTATTGATATTACTACAAACTGTTCCGACAGTTCATTTATCTACATATGCAGTATAGTAAACAAAGACTTTATCCCTAAATTAAAAGAAAATAGGGAACACACAAAAGGTTTATGCTATGCTGCTGACAAGCAGGTAAAAAATATTGAAGGTGAATATGCAAATATTTAAAAAACTGTTATACAATATACTGGCAATTCAGGAAAAATTACTCAGAGCTCAGCTTTCAAAAACAATTGGCGTAAAAAATAACTCAAAAAAGAAACGCCACTACTTTGGAGGGTGTACTATCGACTTAAGTACTCTTGCTGAAAATGAAAAACAAAAACTTGAAGAAGAGATGACCTTAATCTTGAAAAAATATAATTATGAGCCGTATGAAATATTAAAATACATTGAAAAACAGGGTACTAAAGTATTTTATCTTGATAATGCCTCAAAATTTCTCACCCCTTTAGGTGAAAATGAGGGATTTATCTACCCTGCACAAGGAAGCAAAGCACTTTACCTATCACTTGCTATAAATAAAAAGATTGCATTTAAAACAGATGAAATGTTTGTTTTATCAAAAGGCGCCATTAATAAATACTATTTCTTGTATCATTTTTATAACTGGTATGCTTTCAAAAATAATATAATGGGCTTAGATAGAGAAGCTCAGGAACTTCTTAATAAATACCTGTTTGTAACGACAGATACTAAAAATCTTCAGCTTGCAGATATCTACAAACTCAAAGATGCTATACGTCAGGATAAAGCAGCCATAGAATTTGTTATAAAACTATGCCGGAATTACGAAGGAACAAAACAGGCACTCAAAAAAATGCATGAAGCAGGAAGTGCCAGATTATAAATATTCCTTAATCCATGAAGTAATGATTTTAGCAAGGGAATTATCACTCTTCAGCATAAGCATACCTGTTGAATTTGCTTCTGATGTATATGTTGCAAAAGTTGACTGAGCAAATTTCTTAAGATATTTTTCTGCCTCAGCACCTGAAACATCGTTTGTACCGGATATTGAAAAAATATCCATATTCAGATTGGCAAGCTTCACAGGGACATATAAACCTCTTGTTTTAATCACCGGAGAAAGCAGTACAATAGTTTTAGGCTTATTGGGAATCTTATCTGCTGCAAGAATTGCAGTACTTGCACCAATATCAGCACCTACAATAGCCCAGTTATTAAAAAATGTTTTTTTGCTATTTTCAGCCTTTACAAACTCGACAACCTTAATAACATCATCAGGATATTTTGCATAAGCTGAATTTGTCATACTTTTCCACGACGTTCTTACAAGTCTTGAGTTATAAACACTTTTTCCGTGCCCTCTTAAATCAATTTTTAATACTGCATATCCGCTGTTAGTTAATTCCTTAGGCAGAGTTTCCCACCACTGAGAAGAATATCCCAATGAGTGCAGTAGAACTACTGTAGAATAATCTTTTTTACCCTTTACCTTGGGATACTCTAAAGTTGCTTTTATACCAAACCCGTCTACAGACTGCACTGAAATATCCTTTTTAACTGTTGAAGCAGAAAAAACCGGGTTTATTATTAGTAAAAACAATGTTAAAATAAGAATAATTCTTTTCATACACCTTTATTATAGCACATGAAATTCATTGTTACAAATTGTTACAAAAAGGCAATTATTTAAAATTAATATACTTTATATATATAAGAGAGTAAAAATAAGGAAAGCTTATGGCAATAGTATTAGACACAAATATGAAATTATTTGCAGAGAGAATGAATATCACCTCTTCCAGAATGATTCAGGATTATGGTCTAAAAACTGTTGACGAAATTATAGAAGCTGAGGCAGCACAGGGGAACACTCAGGCTATTAATTATGCCAGAGAAATGTACAATTCTCCAGCCAAATTAATAAAAATATTCAAACTCACTGATGTAGAAAACAAGTTTGTAATCCTTCATAATATGGACGACAGAACAAGACAAATGGTTCTTCCTATGCTTGAAAAAGAAGATCTGGTAATGGGTCTGTACTTCTTTACGCAGGAAAAATTACTTTCTATGCTTATGGAAGTTGATATTGAAGAGCTTGTTAATGTCATTATGGGAGCATTTCCGCTTCAAGAAGTAGTTATGATGTTTACAGAAGATGACCTTGCCGAGTTCTTCCAGAACGAAAAGCTTGAAAAATATGATGTTATAAATCAGTTAAAGTGCATGCCTCCGGAAGTTATGCAGAAATTTGTTGAAGGCGTTACCGGCAGACCATCAGAAGAAACAAATCCTCTTGATTTAATCAAAAGCATAGAAGAGCTTCCAATTGATCAATACAGAGATTTCATGTCAGCCATTGATCCGGACGTACAAAGACAGCTGACATTCCAGCTTACCAAACAGAAACCTGAATACTTACAACTGTTCAGCAATGAAACTTACGTAAATATGTTATCAACAATGATGAAAACAGAAATGGTAAAACCTATGGTATTTCTTGAAAAAGACACACTTGTTGATATGATTTCAATCCTTCCAGAAGATTTAATGTCAATTGTCGCAGCTCAGGTTGATACTAAACAATTTGCAGAATTTTTGCTTGAAGACCATCTGGATTTGCTTGAAGGTGCGTTAATGATTTAGAAAAACAGTTTTCACATAGTAATTATCGTCTTTTCTCAGCATGGTCTGAATTGAATTAAAGTTTTCTGACAAAATTGATATCTGAGCAGCTTTTTCTCTTACTGTGTATTCAGACTGAAAAGCGGAACGTTTGAGAATGCTGAGCATTGTTTGAGTATCAACCATTTCATAGAAAAATCTTAAAGCCTCAAGACACCAGTATAATTTAAACAATTGTTTGTTTATCACATACTTTTTGTCACGGAATATGAATTTATCCAGCTCATCCAGAGCTTGAACAGTAAATGTAAGGATAAAATTAACATATTCACTTACAAATTCATCAAACGGCTTAAGCAATTTGACACTGTCAACAACCAGCCTGCAAATATTGGCATTAATATCAATTGTCGCATCTGCAAATATTTTAGGAGGCATCTTACAAAATAATTTTCTGGACTCTAAATCAGAAGATATTATCTGGAAAATTTTTAGAGCTACAGCTTCTCGAATTTTTCCGTCACATCCTGTTAAGACAGACACAAGCGCTCTGGCATCATTTTCAGAGTTAACATAATCAAATTTCAATGCTGCAATTTGTTTTTGTGGTATATTTCCATTTTTAAGCAGCTCAAGCAGCTCTTCATGAGAGAACTCGCTCTCACACAGATAACAAGCCTGTTCAAAATTTGTATCTAAATCTTTATAAAAACCCGTGTTCAAATTTTTATCCTATTTATTGTATAATAACATTTTAGCATAATGTATAATGAATTCGGCATAAAAAATAGTTTTAATGTATGATAAGGAAAATCAAGAACCTTGTATAATATTCCTTAAGGAGACTATCATGAATATATTTGAAACAATACTGAGTAAAATATTAATATTTGAAAAAGAGCCCCAAAAAATAGGATTATCACAGCTTAAGGCTCAGCCGGTAATTAGAAAGGCCGAACCTTCAATAAAGAATAAAGATGTAAAATTATCTGACCTTATGCGCAGAGCTGGTTAAAACTACTAAATTACAGCAGCTGCAACGCAATACTCGGCGTCTGGTTTGCTGTTGCCATAAGAGTCGCTGCAGCTTGCTGCAAAATCTGATTTCTGATATATGCGCTTGACTCCTCTGCAATATCTGCATCACGAATTGTTAATTGTGTTGAAACCAAATTGTCATACGCAGCACTTATCTCTTCTAAAGCGCTTTCTAAACGGTTTTCTATAGCACCAAGCGCTGAAGAATCTTGCCACAGTTTCTCCAAGAATTTATCAATAGCATCCAATGTACTCTCAACTTCTACCCCGCTTGTTACAGAATATTCAAGGCTACTTAAATTCAAATCAGGTATAGAAAATTCCAGTTGACTTGATTTCTGAGAATGTATTCCTATCTGTAAAACAAATGAAGAACTAAGATTAACTCCAACTACATTATTCAGAATTGCATTAGGTGAGTAACAGGCAGCATTCAATGAATCTGCCAGATTATAAATACAATTCTCTACAGTATATATAAAATTCGTTTCATTGCCGGCAATCATACCAATATAGTCCTTGCCTGATACATTGCCTAATGCCGCACAATTACGTATCAAACAACCATCCTGTGCATTTGCCGTAATTCCTCCTGCTATACATCCAGCTGTAAGAGGGTTTATTTCTCCGCCTTTATCCGTCACTACTACATCACCCATCGCAAATGAATATTCTATTACAGAATCTTTTGCTGCATAAGCAGCCAACCCTCCTGCTTGCGAACCCATACTTATTGCATTTGTCGTAGAATAAGAATATCTTATATAGCCGGGCTTCGATTCTGAGTTATGCCCTAAGACTCCTGTTAACCCGCCTGCATCATAACAAGCAGTTGTTACAGACCCTCCAATAGAATAACAATTTGTAACTTTAAAGCAAGAACCGGCTATTGAACCTACCCAACCACTTTCAGAATGAATAAAAGGATTTATCATCCCTAAATTTTTTATCTCAGACCCTAAACCAGCATTCCCAAAAAGTCCAACACCTAAATCATATTTTTTATTAAATACAATTTTTAGGTTAGATACCACATACCCGTTACCATCAAAAGTACCATAAAAAGGAAGAGTTCTATTTTTTCCAATCGGAGTCCAGCTATCATAAGCGCTTAAATCAATATTATTTGCCAGCACAAATTCCGTATTTTCTCCAATTTTACCAGCATTTGTCATAGCAGCAAGCTGTGCGAGCTCCTCTGCAGTCGAGATTGAATAAGTACCGCTTGTAAGAATTGTATTTTCATCAACACTTTTCAGAGTAGTCATGTTGCTTGTGTCACGTTTGACAATGTCTTTTAGAAAACCTCTTGAGTTGGGTTTAAGAGTTGTGCCATCAGGAAGGCTTATACCTCTTGAGAGATTGTGTGTTGAGTCAAAGAGTTTAATCCCATTGTATTCAGTCGAGGATTTTATACGATAGATTTCATTAATAATTGAGGCTGCTTCCTGGTTGATTGCAGAAATAGATTTTGAGCCATAGGTATCGTTTTGAGCTTGAATTGCAAGCATGCGAAGATGAGAAATTAAATCTGACACATTTGAGAGGGCGCTGGAGGCTGTTTGTACCATGTCTAAGCCTGCCCTGACATTGTCTTCTGCCATTTGGTAAGCATTAATTTGGGTTGAAAGTTTGGTATTTATTGCATAATTCGCAGCATTGTCTTTCGCATGATTTATCTTAGACCCCGTTGTCATGCGTTCTATTGCTGTATTTAATCCGTTGGTTGATGCTTTTAAACCAGATTGGACTATTAAGCTTGATAGATTGGTGTTAATTTTCATGTTAACACCTCGCTTAAAAGCCTTAATAAACTAGAGTGTTTTACCCCCCCCCCCTACAGCTGTAAGGGTTTCAGGGTAATTGAAACAACTTTTTCTCAACATATCCATATATATAATATATTCCACATTTAATGATTTTATAACACGAAATTAACAAAATGTTACATTATGCCTTAATATTTCGTAAAAAAACCTTTTTTAAAAATGTATTTAGATATAAAATAGTATTACTCCAACGATTACGAATTAAGAAAGGACTTTCATATGGTGCTTGAAATGACTTACCCTCAGCTGGAACGAGCAGTTAATCCGACTCACGATATAAGACTTTTTTCAGGTCGCTCTAACCCGAAATTAGCTCAAGAAATAGCAGATTATCTTGGCACAACGGTCGGCCCGATGGTTATTAAAAACTTTGCTGATGGTGAAATCTATGTTCAAGTCAAAGAAAGTATCAGAGGCGATGATGTTTTTATCGTTCAACCGCTTTGCAATCCGGTTAACGAAAACCTCATGGAACTCCTTATAATGATAGATGCATTTAAAAGAGCAAGCGCTAAAACAATTACAGCAGTAATTCCTTACTACGGCTACGCACGTCAGGATAGAAAAACATCCGGTAGAGAAGCTATTACTGCAAAACTCGTTGCAGACCTGCTTACAACTGCAGGGGCAAACAGAGTTCTCGCAATGGATTTACATACAGGTCAAATACAAGGGTTCTTTAATATTCTGGTTGATCATATATTTGCAACTCCAATACTTGTAGATTATGTAAAAAGCTTAGGCCTTAACCCTGACGAAATGGTAGCAGTAAGCCCTGATATGGGAGGCGCAAACCGCACAAGACACTTTGCAAAAAATCTAGATATCCCTATGGCAATTATTGATAAAAGACGCGATAGACATAATGAAGCAATTGCAGCACACATTATTGGAGATGTGGAAAACAAAGTGTGTCTTATGTTTGATGACATAATCGATACAGCTGGAACTATCTGCGAAGCCTCTAAACTACTGAAAAGCAAAGGTGCGAAAGCAGTATATGTAGGAGCTACACATGCAGTTCTTTCCGGACCGGCAATTGAGCGATTGAAGACTGCACCTATCGAAGAATGTATTGTAACCAATACTATTCCTTGGAACAGCGAAGATTTACCATCAAATGTGAAACAGCTTTCAGTTGCTCCGTTGTTAGGGCAAGCAATATCTCGCATACACGATGATGAGTCTGTTAGCTCACTATTCGGTTTTGAAAAAGAAATGAAAGTTTAAATAAACTAAACTTCTTTTATTAAGATATTAACATCAACATCTAATACTCTAGCAATATCAATGACTTTCAAGATTGTAGGGTTAATTTTACCAGTTTCAATCAAACTCACTGAATTTCTGGAAATATTAGTCAGTTCAGCAAGGCGTTCTTGAGAAAGATTTTTTCTCAAGCGCTCACTTTTGATATTAATTCCAAGATTTTTTAAACGTATTTTTTCTGACATAACATTTATATTTTCTTGTATTGCTAAGTTAATTTCCATAAAATATAATCACAATTTATACATTATATTAAAAACTATAAAAGGAAGCCAGCAAATTACATGACTTCCTTTTTATATATAAGGGCAGACTTAGAGCCGCCCTTTACCGCGTTTGATCTCTAGGACAAGTTCCTCTAAACTTAACAATAACCTGCTAAGTGGATCTAGGCGGCGCTTCTAATTTATCTCAAGTTTTTTACCTTTTGCAGTTTCTGTATCCTGCTTAGGAATTTTTACGCATAAAACACCATTTTTATATTCAGCTTTTGCCTCAGATGCTTTAATTGGCTGATCAAAAGATATTGTACGCTGGTATTTACCATATCTGAATTCACAGGTATGATATTTTTCGTTTATCTCTTTTTCTTCTTTCTGTTCTTTTTCTTCTTCTATTTCTGCAGTAATTGTCATAAAATCATTATCCAATTCTACATCAATATCATTTTTTTCTACACCTGGAAGCTGAACTTTTACTTTATATTCTTTGTCATTTTGTTTAATTTCTACTGCTGGACGCCAGATTGAATTTTTCTTGATTGTTAGTGGATTTGAGAAACTCGGATGCAAAAAAGTATCTCTTAGAAAATTATTCAATTCATTATGTATACTATCAAAATATAAGTCAGGTTCTCTTATCATTAGTTCTGTTTTCATCTGTCACATTCTCCTTTTGACTACACTCATAATATAAAGGAGTTCAAAAAAAGTTACATTAGACAAAACGGCTATGTTGAGATTATCAACATAGCCGTATATATATCAGTAATAAATTTATTCTTCTAAACTACCAGCTGTTTTACCCCATTTTCTTATTGTTGCATTCAGCATATTTTCGTGGTGTTTTTCTCTGTATATCTGGCATAAAAGTTTATATGCGTGTTTATTATACGGATCCTGATTCAAAATTGTTTCTAATTGTTCAATTGCAGAATTTGAACGTTTTGTATAATAATCAATAAGCGCCGGCAGAGTTTCTGTCAGGTCATTCATATCTGTTGCGCTTGCAATTTCTGCACAGCTCTTTGCCTTATCAAATTCTTCAGCATCAAGATACATTACCGCAACTTCATAATAAACTTCTGATTTACTTCTTCTGTCTGTTTTCATCTGAGCTACAGCCTGATATTCTTCAGCAGCCTTATCGTATTGAGCTCTTTTTCTGTACTGTTCGGCAAGCGCAAGCTTTGTTTCAATATCATTTGCAACTACTTCATCTGGATTCATAGTATCATTTACAGGAACATTCAGAGTCGCTAGAATTTCTGGAACAGTGAAAAATTGAGATTTTTCTTCTGCTGTAAGAGGTTTATTAGTTACATCTGGTACAACTGAATATAACAAAGCCAGCGATTTTAAATCTCTTGCAGTGATTTCTGTATTAAATTTTGTTCCAATTGGATACATAACATCATATATACTCGGGCTTTTACCATTTAAACCTAGAGAATGGCCTATTTCCTGCAAGGCAGAAGAGAAGAGCTGTTTTGAATCAAGATTATGCTTCTTTTCATCAGTCTTTTTAAAATTAATAGTAGAGCCTTCAATAATATCACCTTTAACTTCAAAAGACTGCGCACCTATAGAAGGGCTGTCACTCGGGTTTTTGAAATAACATTTCATATCAGCTTCTTCAGGGGTTTCTACAAACATAAAGCTTACAAGCCCTTCGCTTGCTCTCTGCCATGTTTGATAAGCACTCATTACTACTTCTCTATAGTAGTCAGGTAAATCTGTACTGTCTTCAATATATACTTTTAAAGGGAATGAAGCCTTATTCCATCTAACAATTTTTCCATTTGCAGCAATTTCTCTGAAATAACTATCAATAATTGCAGCTTTAATTGTTTTTTCACCCATTGATTTATCATAACCCAGTACTATTGCGTATGAGTTTTTGAAATTAAATTTCGCAGATTGGAAATCAATTTTACTGTTAATGCTTAATAATGAAGCAGCTCCGGCTGCAAACAGGAATGTACAAATAACTATCTTTTTCATATTTTCGGAAAACCTCATTTTCTTTTAACTTTTACATTATATACTAAAAACCGTAAATTTAAATTTTTGCGCTTACAAAGCTACTAGTTTTTCCAAGCATTGCAGCCATTGATGTATAAGACTTTAATGCTGTATACAATTTCAAAGCAGAATCTTTGGAAACACCTTTATCTTCAAGTTTTTCTATAAATTCCTTTGCAGTAGCAGTCTTATCACTTTTTATACCAAGATAATTGTTTATTGCAGAATTAAATTTATTTGCAGAAGAATTTCCATATAGAGCTGTCATTGTGGTTCTATATGTATTCATATCTGTATATTCTTTCAGGGTTATATCGTACTCACCCTTTTGAAAATTTTCCAGCGTTTCTTTATCAAGAACTTTTGGCAAGTCTTTTAGCTGTTTGTTAATATTATCAAGTTTTTCCGATACACCTGCAGGATAGAAACCTGTATTTATACTTTCAATTGCTGTCATTTTTCTAACCTTTATTAGTCATTATACAACATTTTTGTTAAATTTACAATTCTTATCAGACTTGAAAGTTTAAATATTTTAATGTAAACTTAACAACATTAAGGAGGTTATATGCACGAATATGTATTCAAAATGAAAAAGGGCGATATAGAGATTGAATTAAAGTCTGATGATTTAGAATTTGTTGAAGAACAGCTCAACAAATGGAGAGAAGAACTCCTTCAAGATAAGTAAGTGTTTTTCAGATAATGCAGTGAAGGTTAAAGATGTCAGTTTATTCATTTAAAATTACAAAAGGCCGTTATCAGCTTTCTCTTACAACAACAGATAAAGAGCTGGTAGTTGACCAGTTTGCCAGATGGGTGCGTCAAGCCTCTGAATATGTACAAAAACATAAAGTACAGCAGTGCAAAGAGATTGTTAAATCTCAAATTAATGCTGAACAGGAGATTACGCAGAAAAAAATTGATGAGCAGCTTAAACGTATGCCCAAAACAGAACCTGTAGAAGAACTTCCAAAGGAAGACACTAACAAAAACCTTGATATATTTTACGCTCCTCATAGCAGCAATAATGAAGAGTTTAAGACTACAGTAACCCAAACAGAACCGCAGGTTGAAATGAGCGGCGGATTTGATAATATTCTGGAAAAATCAATTCAGGCTCCGCAGACAGAATTATCCTTCAAGCCAAGTCCATCAATAAAAAAAGATAATGCTTTTATTAATTTTATTTCTGCAAAACCTATTGAAAAAAAGATTGATTACCTTCTTATGACAGCTTATTACTTTACACAGTATGAGCAGAAACCAAGATTTACTCTAAAACAGCTAAACGCCAAACTTATGCAGAATATAGCTGTTATTATTGATCACAGCGTACTTCAGGAAGCTATAAACAGAGATTATATTGAATGCCTGCCTGATTTGACCGGCCTTGTAGGAGCTTCCGAATACAGACTTACTGCATATGGCGAGAAAGTGCTTTTAGATGCCTGAGAAAATTGCAGTTGCATTATCCGGCGGTGTTGACAGCAGCGTTACAGCTTTTCTTTTAAAGGAAAAAGGATATAACGTTGTTGGAGTTACAGCTAAAACAACTGACTCACCTGCGGCCGAAAAAGTTATACAAAACGCCTCGGAGGTTGCAAAAAAACTTCAAATACCATTTTATCCGCTGGATGTTACAGATATTTTTAAAGAAAAAGTCATTAATTATTTTGAAAATTCTTACAAATCAGGAATGACCCCGAATCCTTGCATTATGTGCAATAAATATATGAAATGGGGAACTCTTTTTGATTTTGCAATAAATGAGCTAAATGCAGATTATATTGCGACAGGACACTATGCAAAAATAAAAAAAACAAACGGGCTATTCAAGTTATATCCGGCTTCTGATGAGCATAAAGATCAGCTTTACTTCTTGTTTATGCTGGAGCAAGAGCATTTAAAAAAGACATTATTTCCTTTATCCGAATATACCAAAAGTGAAGTCAGAAAGCTTGCTTATGATAATGATTTACCGAGTAAGTCTTCGAAAGAAAGTCAGGATATTTGTTTTATACAGTCACCAATGACAACCAAGAAATACCTTAACAGCTTAATTCCTCCTCTTAAAGGTTATTTTGTTGAAGAATCTACCGGAAAGAAACTAGGAGAACACACTGGTTTCTGGCAGTTTACAATCGGACAGAGAAAAGGTATAGGGCTTGCAGCTCCGGAAGCTTTATACGTAACCTCTATTGATGCAGCAACAAATACAGTTTATGTCGGATATAAAGATAAACTTTTCTCTGATAAATTATTTTTAAAAAACGTAAACTGGAATTATCCAATAAACAAACAAAAGTTTGAATCAATGGTTAAAATCCGATACAACATGAAAGCTGTACCGGCTGAAGTTGAAATATTGGGTTCTGATGCTGTTGTGGCTTTCCCCCAAAGAGTTTCGGCTGTTGCAGCCGGTCAAGCCTGTGTTATTTATGATAAACAGGACGGCCATCTTATTGGCGGTGCATTTATACAGCAGGGGTAAGTACAAGGGGGGAACGCAAGGGGCATAATCATTGTTGTACGTAAAGCAAACTTACAACAACTGTAATGCTATAGCTGGTGTTTGGTTTGCTGTAGCCATAAGCGTGGTCGCAGCCTGCTGTAAAATCTGGTTTCGGATATATTCACTGCTTTCTTCCGCAACATCTGCGTCTTTTATTGTAGAATATGAAGAAACAAGGTTATCATATTTTATTGAGATTTCTTCTAAAACTGACTCCAGACGATTTTGAAGTGCACCCATCTCTGTTTGGCGCGAATTGCAGATTTTTAGCATTTCATCTATACGTGACAGATAATCTGTTTTCGTATCACTTCCAATTTGCCGGAGTACATTTATTCCCTCCAGAGCAAAGCCGAGTTTCATTACAATAACAGAGTTGTCATCGCTGTAAATGCCTACTTGCAAATTAATTTGTTCAGGTGCTGGATTTAAAGCATTCACAGTTTCACTGTACTCCAATTTAGAAGAACCGCTGTTTTCTTTTATATCAGACGTAACATGAGATACCTGCCCCAGGTTTAATAAGTCCGCAATCTTGTTGTCTGAAGTTTTTAACCAGACATTACCTACTGCTTTTATCGCTGTAATGCCGTTATTTAAAGTCATTGTTATACCATTATTTGCAAGTTCTGAAATCATATCACCAAATGTTGATGAAGAAGACATTTGAATTGTTTTATAATTACCGTCAGCCAGGTGTATTATGATTTTACCGTCAGTTATTCCTGCATCTGCTAAAGAGGTTGATACATCAAGCGTCCTGACTGCTGATGTGTGAAGAGCGCTGGATGTATCATTTGCATAAATTGTGGTATTTATGAAGATTGTATTGGTTTGCGTGGTTGAAGTAGTCGTAGTCTCCAAGATAGTACTTGTCTGAGTTGAGGACGTTGTAGTTGTTTGCCAGATAGTGTCAGTTTTAGTAGTAGACGAAGTTGTAGTTTCCCAAATCGTGCTGGTCTGAGTTGTAGATGTTGTAGTTGTCTCCCAAATAGTATTGGTCTGTGTAGAAGATATTGTTGTGGTTTCGTAAGATGTTATTTCCTCGAGATAATAACCTTCTTCTGTATTTAATTTTAATGCCCCTGAAAGTTCCTGTGACATAGATACAACAAAATTAGAATTTGTATTATTTATCGTTAATATTCCACCGTCTATTTGATACAATACACCTGTGTCGTTAAATACTGAGGCAAGAGTATCATCTGCATGAATTGTTTTTAATATCTGATTTCCAGAAGCATAAATCATCAAATATTGATTAGCTGTAATACCTAAATCTTTCAATGTTACTGCTGCGTCAATATTAGTTATTTGTGTGAGCCTACTTAAAGTTTGTGCGCCTTTCAAATACAATGTACCATCAGCAATCAATGAGTTTAAGGCTTCAGTTGCAACTCCTGTAACAGTAGTAGAGGCCTTGTTATTACCTATACCATTCTGCATTCCGCTTGTAGACTGATTCCAATAACAATTTGTAAGCACAGCCGCAGAGCTGGTTTCTCCAATCAACCCTCCTTCATAAAAATCACCATAAACCGTTCCCATAGAATAACTATCTTCAACTGTACAGTATGCACGTCCTGCCAGCCCCCCAACATATCCCTTTCCAGAAACATTTCCTGCGGCATAACATCTTATAATACCGTCGCCGGAAGAATATCCGACCAGACCGCCAACAATATTACCATCCCCTGTAACATTAGCCTCGGAATAGCAATCGATAATTTTACCAAAATTTGTACCGACCAGTCCTCCGGCATCAGATACAACGGCAGTTCCTCCGGAATCCGTTGTATAGCTTGCCATAATCACACTTCCTGTTGTATAACAATTACTCACGGTACCTGCAGCTTTTCCAATCAGTCCTCCAACATCAGAAGCGCCGGTAATATTTACGTTTTCGACTCCTAAATTTTTAATCGTACCCGTAGTCCAGCCGAACAGACCTGTCGGATTATTTGTTGTATTAATTTTTAAATTAGAAACTGTATAGCCGTTTCCATCAAATGTACCTCCAAAAGCATACCCGTCACCTATTGGTGTCCAGTTATCTACAGTACTCAAGTCTATGTCATTTGCCAGCACAAAAGTACAGTTCCCTGTTTTATAATCATTTGCCATTGCTGCCAACTGAATCAAATCCTCTGTTGTACAAATTTTGTAAGTTCCATCAGACAACCTTGTATCCTCAGATACTGATGATAAAGCTGTCATTGTAGAAGTATCAACACGTGTTATATCCGAAATAAATTTAGATTCCTCTGTTGATTGAACATAGGTTGTATAAACGACCGCAGCAGCAGATTCCTGCGTCATACCTATAATATTTGTCTGGGTCGTAGATGTTGTAGTGGTTATCCAAATAGTTTCTGATTCGGTCGTTGAGGTTGTTGTCGTTATCCAGATAGTATTTGTCTGAGTCGTGGATGTCGTTGTTGTTGTCCAGATGGTATTTGTCTGGGTCGTAGATGTTGTAGTTGTCGTCCAAATAGTTTCTGTAACAGTGTTTGAAGTAGTTGTTGTGGTATAAATTGTATTCGTATGGATTGTTGAAATTGTTTTTATTGTATCTTTTGATGCCCCTATGCCCATTTCCGCTATCAAACCTGAAGCCTCTAAATAAGCTCCGGAAGAGGAATTTAACGAAAGCACACCATCCTGTAAAACAGCAGTAATGCCATTATTAGAGAGAATGGAGATAAAATCACCGAGCGTTGATGATTTATTCATTGTGAATGTATTCAATAGAGCGGCGTTTTCACCTCTTATTGTTACAGTTTTAGAACCAGAGGTTATCAGCCCGAGTTCCTCAAAAGTAGTACCTTCTCCTGCATCAGCACTTATTGTGTATATAGAAGGGGCAGTGGAAGTTTGCGCAGAGTTCTCTATAATACTTTTATCCACTGTGGATATCCCCAGAGCTGATATTAAGTCTCCGTCAACATAGTATCCATCAGGTGAATTGAGGCTGATTTCTCCGTTTTTAATTGATGCAGTGAAACCATGAGTTTTTAGTACATCAAAAAAATCACCTATTGAATCTGTTTCTTCCGTATCATAAGACTGAATGATATTATTCTTTGAATCATATATGCTAAAAGAGCTTTTGTCGAGACCTAGTTCTTTAAATACTGTTGTTTCCGAAGCATTATGCACTTCTGTAATCTGTGTCGGCTGAAAAAGGTTAATATTATTATATTGAGTTGTACCATATATTTTTTCAATTTCGTCCACAATAGAATTGCATTCTGTATTGATAGCAGCAAGAGAATCTGCACCATAAGTGCCGTTCTCTACATACGTTTGAAGCATTCTCAGACGTGAAAGACGCTCCTCTATCAAACTCAATGACTCACTGGCAGTTGTTATAAGCTCCAACCCCATGGCAGTATTTTCTTCAGCAACTGATAAAGAGGTTATTTTAAAGCTTATGTTATTTGCTATAGCAAAATTTGCAGCATTATCTTTTGCATGATTTATCTTAAAACCCGATGATAATCTCTCTATAGCACGATTTAATCCGCCCGTCGATGTCTTAAGATTAGATTGAACAATTAAGCCTGTTAGGTTAGTATTTATGTTCAGCATACTAACCTCCAGAACGCTAGAGTTCTAGGGTGTTTATCCCCCCCCCCCTACAGCTGTAAGGGTTTCAGGGTAATTGAAACAACTTTTTCTCAACATATCCATATATATAATATATTCCACATTCTGGAATAAAATTAACAATGTAAAAATTTTTTCGTTACAAAGTGTAACATATTTAACGGTATGAGGCTGATATTAAATACTACTTTACATTCTGTCTTAATAATTGTATTATTATAATAGATTGGAGGAATTTTGGCAGAAAAGTTCAAAATACAAGGTGGAGAGACTCTTAAAGGTGAAGTTTCAGTAGGCGGAGCAAAAAATGCTGTATTGAAACACCTAGCAGCCACTATTCTTGTTAACGGAAAAACAAAAATATATAACGTACCACATCTTACTGATGTAGATATTATGCTGAATGTTCTTTCTGATTTGGGGGCAAAATATACTTACGATAAAGAAGAAAAATCAGTCGTAGTAGATGCCTCAAATATAACTTCAATCACTGCAAAATATGAACTTGTAAGTAAAATGAGAGCATCATTTATTATACTTGGAGCATTGATGTCACGCTGTAAAGAAGCTATTGTTGCTCTTCCGGGAGGGTGTGCTATTGGTGAAAGAAGAGTCGATTTCCATATAAAAGGTTTAGAAGCTCTAGGCGCTAAAATAAAAATTGAAAATGGCTACGTTCATGCAAAAGCTTCCAAATTAGTCGGAGCTGATATTTATCTTGATATTCCTTCAGTTGGTGCTACAGAAAATTTAATGCTTGCTGCAGTTCTGGCAGAAGGGTCTACCAGAATTCAAAATGCCGCTCAAGAACCTGAAATTATTGATTTAGCCAATTTCTTAAATACAATTGGCGCGGATGTAAGCGGAGCTGGAACTTCTGAGATATTGATTAACGGGGTTAAGGCAGAAAATTTACATTCAGCTGAGTACACAACAATTCCGGATAGAATCGAAGCAGGAACATTTATGGCTGCCGTAGTTGCTACTAGAGGTAAAGCTATTATTAAAAATGTTTACCCTGCGCATTTGACATTCTTTAACGATAAATTAATCAAAATGGGAGCAAGCATTAAGCTTGTTGAACCTACGACAATCGAAGTAAGCTGCAAAGGACGTTTATCATCTATTAATTTTGTAACACAGCCATATCCTGGCTTTCCTACGGATTTGCAGGCTATTGCAATGACACTTTTGACAACAGCAAACGGAGTCGGAATTATTACGGAAAGCTTGTATGAAAATCGTTTTATGCAGGTGCCTGATTTAAGAAGAATGGGTGCTGATATTCATCAAGACAGAAATCATGCAATTGTTAAGGGGGTTAAAAACCTTACCGGAGCTACGGTTGCAGCAAGCGATTTAAGAGCAGGTGCTGCGCTTGTTATTGCAGGTCTGATGGCTAACAGTGAAACTATTGTTGAAAAATTGCACCACATTGATAGAGGTTATGAAGAGTTTGAACATAAGTTGACAAAACTCGGCGCTAAGATTTGCCGCTATGATGATTCTACGGAGGCAAAAATTATACAAGAGATAAGAGGGAGCATTTAAATGAGTCCTGCATACAAAAGATGGTATGATCACGATCCTAAGCTTTTGGAAGTTATTGAATTATTAAAAAACTATCAGGATGAGCTGAAAGAACACGCGGTTGTTTTTTTAGACAAATTGGAACAGAAGGTTTCTAAAGAAGCCCTTGACCGTTTTTACGATTTAGTAAGACCTGTAAACGGATGTCGCTGGTACGACAAGGATCCGATTATCTCTAAAACTGTAGAAATTTTAAGAGTTGTTCCGCCGGAAGTTCAAAACGCTTGTGCTGAAAGATTTATCGCAGCACTAAAGGAAATGGGCATTGAATACGAAAGCCCAAAGTTTTAAGAAATAAATTAAGAGGGAAATGTAAACATTTGTAAAACTTTGACTAATATTATTAAAGTTTTTGCAAAATGTACCGTTTAAGAACATGTATACTATTTTGTTCAAAAAGGAGTGTTCAATGACGGAAGGTTTTAGGATTGACGGACATTTTATCCCTATTTCTTACGATACAAACAATGACAGAAAACTTCAGTCTACAGAATTGAGCATATTTTGTAGAGATAATGACTTAAAATATGATAATAAAACTAATAAAATAATTTCTGCTGCCGGCGATTATTCTGATTATGATAGCGAAAATAAATTGGACGATGAAAAATATTCTCTAGAAAATTTAAAAAAAAGATACCCTGAGGCTAAATATACTATTGATAATTCTAATGGAACAATTACTGTAATTAACAAAGAAACCGGTAAAAAAGTTATAACTATAGTAAAAGATAAAGATGGTACTTTCATTGATATGTATGATGACAATGGTAAATCCGTATATTTCAGGAATTATGATAAAAACGGAAATTTACTATTCTACGACAAAGACAATCAAAGACATTATCCGTTAGCAGAAAATATTTATAAAGCAGTCTCTGTAAAAAAAGGCGGATGTATTGCAACTACCGATGTAAATAAGTTAGTTATGAATGTGAAGAGAATTACTCCAGAAAATATTCTTGATTTAGCAACATATTATGAAGAAGAGTATGGAGAAAGTCTTATTGAGGCTATTGAGAATGAGTGGGGACTTGATAAAAATATTAAACAAAAACTAATTCAGCATATTAATAAGTGTGCTTATGAGGCAATGCAAGGAAACAAGAATTCTCCTAATTGTAAAATTGATAAAGATTTTAAACAGGGAGATACTGGTGACTGCTGGTTTTTGGCAAGTATTGCAGCTGTACAACGTTCACCCAAGGGACAAGAAATTCTTAATAGTATGATAACTGATAACCATGATGGAACTTATACAGTTAAATTTAAAGGTGCTAATAAGGAATATAAAGTAGACTCTCTTGAAATATTAACCGCTAAAAATTTAGCAAAAGGTGATTTAGACGTAAAAATATTAGAGATCGCTGCTAAAAAACATTTTAGTATAATGGGAATAAATGGTGGAAATCCAGCAACCGGACTAGAGTTATTATGCGGGACCGGTGATAAATGGAAAAATGTTGTAAGAGCATATAGTTCAAAACCTGACCCAAAAGAAATCAAAAAATTATTAAACAATAAAAATATAGCTATGACAGCCTCAATTGATCCTTTATCGAAATTATGGGGTTACATTGTAAAAGATGTTCCAAAAGATGCAGACTATAAAGAGGATGTGGGTACTGCACACGCTTATGCAGTAGTTGACATTGATGATAACAATATCTATTTAAAAAATCCCTGGCGTACTGATAAAACAATAGCAATTCCTCTTGATATTTTTAATGAATATTGGGGTACAGTTCAATATACAGAAATAACATAAATTGTATGATAAAATATTTTTATAATGAAAATAGAACAAAGTTCGTTTTTTGACAAATTTGTCAGAAATATAAAAAAAGGTAAGAGTTTTACACTAACAGGCCTGACGATTTTTAGCCGCCTGTTACTTTTAAAGTACATTTTCAAGCTTTCCGGTAAAAAGGTTTTATTTATCACCTCTACCGAACAGTCTGCTTTAAAGTATTCTTCTGATTTGGAAAGACTTTTTGAACTTACCTCAGAAACTCTGCCGTATCAGAATACTTCTCCATATGAGGTTGTCACCGGCAATTTATACGATTATGCAAGACAGGTTAATACTCTTTTAAATCTGCCTGATATTGTTATTGCACCTGCTAAGGTTTTGTTGGAAAAATTTCCTTCCAACACTTTTTTTGAAAATAATTCTTTTAAACTAAAAGTAGGAGAAAGTATAGACCAGAAAAATCTTCTGAGCAGGCTTATAAAATTAGGGTATAAACGCTCTACAATGGTTTCTGATATCGGGGAATTTAGTATAAGGGGAGATATTGCAGACATTTATTCACTGGAAGAAAATCCGGTCCGAGTAGAGTTTTGGGGTGATGAAATCATTGATATAAGATTTTTCAATAATGAAACCCAGAAATCTATAGAAAAGATTAAAGAAATCACTATCGAACCTCTATATAAGTTTATTTTACCGGACAGTACTCCAGAAGATTTTCCCAAAGAGCTTCAAGAGCAGCTTGATAATGAGGGATATTTTGAGGGAGTTAACGTATATCAGTCTTATTTTAACAATGATTTAGTAAGTGTTTTAGATTATTTTAAGGATTATATAATTGTATTTGACGAATATGCAGAAGTCAGTGCCAAATACCAGCAAATTGATGACAATTTCGTTAATAATTATAACGAAGGTTTAAAAACACAAAATATTCATCCGCTAAAAGAAATAAATCACTTCACACTGGCAGAAACTCTCAACAGAACAGCCGGTATGCAAAAGATTTATTTTAATAATTTTCTGTCTGATGAAAACAACGAAGTTATTGATATAGACGCAAGAAATGTTCAGGTATTTGATGCTGATATGGATGAAGCTGCAAAGTTTTTAAAAGAGCATAAAGGGTATCAAATTACTATAGCAACTGATTATCAGGAGAGAGTGAAAGAGGTTCTTTCTGATTACGACATTTTTGATATTAATTTTATAAAAAATATTACTTCTCAGGGTACAGAAATACAAGACGGTAAGATACTGCTTCTTACAGATAGAGAACTTTTTAATAAGCGTCAAAAGGAAGTTCCGAGCAACAGAAAAAGACATTACAAAGAAAAAGCCGAATATATTGAGAGTATTAATGATATCAAAGAAGGGGAGTATGTTGTACACTCGATTCACGGTGTTGGTGTGTATAAAGGGCTTACCAAGCAGGAATTTGACGGGCAGTTAAAAGATTACCTGACTATAGAATATGCAAACAAAGATAAGCTCCATATTCCAGCCGAACAAATTAACATGCTATGCCGGTACAGAGGTTCCGGACAGGTCAAGCCTAAGCTTTCTAGAATGGGCGGCAGTGATTGGGAAAATACCAAGACAAGAGTCAAAAAAGAAGTTGAAACAATTGCTTATGACCTACTTAGACTTTATGCAAGAAGAAAAATGAAAACCGGCATTGAGTTTGCTCCGGATTCTCCGCTGCAGCTTGAGATGGAAGATACTTTTGAATACATAGAAACACCAGATCAGTTAAAATCAATTAATCAGATTAAGGCTGATATGGAAAGTCCAAACCCTATGGATCGACTTGTCTGCGGCGATGTAGGATTTGGCAAAACAGAAGTTGCAATGAGAGCTATGTTTAAAGCAGTAACTTCGCTTAAGCAGGTAGCCGTAATTGTCCCGACGACAGTCCTTGCATTACAGCATTACCAGACTGTTTCAGAAAGATTTAAGCCGTTTGGAATTGATGTAGAACTACTTTGCAGATTTAGAAGTGCTAAAGAAAAGAAAGAAACTTTAAAAAATCTTGCCACAGGCAAATGTGATGTTGTAATTGCTACACACAGCTTATTGCAGGACAACGTTATATTTAAAGACTTAGGGCTTCTTGTAATTGATGAAGAACACAGGTTTGGCGTAAGGCACAAAGAAAAGTTAAAAGAGTTCAGAGAAAATATTGATATAATTTCAATGTCTGCAACACCTATTCCTAGAACCCTTTACATGTCGCTTTCCGGAATTAAAGATATTTCCGTCATAAATACACCTCCGCAAAACAGGCTTCCTATTAAAACATTTGTGGGAGAGTACAATGAGCAGACTGTTAAAAACGCTATTGTAAATGAACTTGATAGAGATGGTCAGGTATTCTATTTATACAACAGAGTGGAAACAATTGAAGAGTTCAAGCTTGAATTGCAAAAGCTTATGCCAAATGCTAGAATAGCCGTCGGGCATGGACAATTAAGCGAAAAACACCTTGAGGACGTAATTATAGGTTTTGATAATCATGATTATGACATTCTGTTGTGCACAACAATAATAGAAAATGGGCTTGATATTCCAAATGCAAATACAATGATAATTCATGAAGCAGATAAGCTCGGATTGGCGCAGCTCTATCAGCTCAGAGGAAGAGTCGGAAGAAGTGAAAAACAGGCTTACTGCTACTGCTTATATAAGAAAAATAAAGAACTTTCGCAGGAGGCAACAGAAAGACTAAAAGCAATAAGGGAGTTTACTACTCTTGGAAGCGGCTACCGTATTGCAATGCGTGATGTTGAAATAAGAGGTGTCGGAAATATTTTAGGCACCAAACAGCACGGACATATGATTAATGTAGGATTTGATACTTACTGCCAGCTTCTGGAAGAAACAGTTAATGAGCTTAAGGGCGAGAAAGTTAAAGCTAACAAGCCTACTATTGTTGATATAAATATTACAGCTTATATTCCTGATGAATGGGTCGGTTCAGGAGAACAAAAAATGATTGAATATAAACGGCTTTCGGATGTAAAAAATGAAACAGAGCTTGATTATATTATTTCTGAATGGAAAGACCGTTTTTCAAGAATACCGGAAGAGGTAGAAAACCTTATCAAACTTATCAAAATAAGACTTCTTGCAACGGACTGCGGAATTACAATTATCCGTGAGGCCGGAAATGATATACGCGTGTATTCTCCATTCACTCCGTATGAGTGGAACATTATTAAGCAGGGCTTAGATAAAACTATATTAAGAAGAGTTAAATTTACAGTCGCCCCAAAAACCTGTGAGGATGGGAAATCAATACTCCTTGTTAACAATCAGAACTTAACATTCGAAGAAATGTTTAACATTTTATCTGGTTTGTTTTATTATATAAAAGAAACCATAAATAAATATCAGTAGAGAGTTTATATAAGGAGTATTAAATGAAAAAATTACTGACATGCTTAGCATTATCAACAGTGCTGTTTTCCGGCTGTACATTAATGCAAAAATCAGAAGGTATTATTAAAGTTAATGATACTGTAATTACTCAATCAGAATTTGATAAGGCTTTTGATGAAGGAATTGATAAATCTTTCTTGAAGCAATTTGGCGGTTCAAAAAACTTTGTAAAATCAGATGAAAATCCAATGTTCGGGATTTTCAAAGATAAAATTGTTCATGAGCTTATAATAAAATCTCTTCTTGATGAAGAAATTGCAAAACGTGGTATTACCGCTACTGAAGAAGATGTTCAGAACGAAATAAAAACTATTATTGATAAAGTCGGCTCAAAAGAAGAATTAAACAGACTTCTTAAACAAAGAGGCGTTTCTAATTCTCAATTTACTGATGATTTAAAAACTCAAATCAAAATCAGAAAATTAGTAAATTCAGTTGAAAAAATTAAAGTTACAGACGCAGATGCTCAAAAGTACTACGATACACATAAAAACGAATTTGTTCATGGTGAACAGGTAAGAGCTTCACATATTCTTGTTTCTGCAAACACACTTGAAATAATTCAGCAAATCAGAGCTAAAAATCCGAATATTGATACTACAGAGTTAAATCAAAAGCTTGATGAACAAATTGCATCTCAAAAAGCTAAAGCAGAAGCTATCCTAGCAGAAGTTAAGAAAAGTCCGGAAAGCTTCGCTGAAATTGCACAAAAGAAATCTGACGACAAAGCAAGCGGAGAACGCGGCGGAGAACTCGGCTTCTTTACAAAAGAAGCTATGGTTCCTGAATTTGCTAATGCAGCGTTCAGCATGAAACCTAATACTGTAAGCGAAACATTAGTTCAATCTCCGTATGGTTTCCACATTATCAAAGTTACTGACAGAATGGAAGCTGGTTCTACTCCATTTGCTAAGGTAAAAGATGAGATAAAATTCTATCTGGAAACACAAAAACAAATCGAAGTTTTGAAAAAACTTACAGAAGGTTTGATGAAAAATGCCAAGATTGAATATCTAAATGAATCTTATAACCCGAAAAAAGCAGTAAAAGAAGCAAATCCTGCACCGGTCAAAAAAGAAGAAAAGAAAAAATAATAAAAAAAGAGCGGTTTTAAAACCGCTCTTTTTTATTTAACAACCTGTTTAATCTTACCGTATATTTTTCCCTTCTTTGAAGAATCAATAATATCCATAATAATATCTTCCATTATGCTTATTTCTTCCTTTTGAGCTTCTGGTAAAGATTTTCTCCAGGCAGAAAGAGATTTCCTAAAATCATCCCCGTCAACCATACAATCATCTGTTCCAATAAGCTTTGAATACTTTTGCGTAAACCAATCATTAAATTTTTTGTAGCATTCTGTAATTAAATCAGAAGCCATTTGTGCATTTTTTAAAATAACATTCATATCGGTGAATACAAGTTCCTGATATTTTCCTGATTTGATATTAGCTGCATTTGAAATTTTCCCTGTATTATAACCAAATCCGCAATATTCAATTCCTCGCTTTGCAGCAGCACTTGCCTGAGCCAAATCTTGAGAAATACCTACAGAACCATCCATGTCAAAAAACATCTTTTCGCATGAATATCCGCCGTAAGTACACACAAGCCCTGTAAACATAGCTTCAAACGGGTAGTCAGTATTATCTGTTTTATTTTCAAAAACAGCACCAAGGAAATTACCTCTCGGATCAAGAGTTATAAAATTAACATTTTCAGAATTATGCCATGGCTTACCTTTACGCTGCATGATATCATTCATTACTTCAAGATTTGTTGCATGCCCGCATTCGTGAGAAGTGGTAACTATTTTATTATACATAGGCATTTCTGGACGTGATGTCCTTCCTGTCAGCATTTGTAGATAAGCCTCTATAAACTCGCCTATTGATGCCTTGCTTTTATTTCGTTCATACATAATCTGCTCGGCTTTTTCTATAAGAGATTTTATCTCCACAAACGACATATGCTCGGTAAGTTTTACAAGCTTATCCATCATGTGTTCTTTGTCTTCAAGCTTTCTATATGCTAGAGGCAGTTTTGATTCTTTTATTCTATTTTCAAGAATTTCTTTTCTTGAAGCTTTATTAAATGCAGGAGAATCGACAGCTATATGTTGATTAAACCCTCTAACAACCTCCGGAATCAAATCAGCATAATCTTTTTCCGTAGAACCTATTACAAGAATGCTTACATCCTCAGAAACAGCTTTTTGCATTTCATCCGTAAGCTGTGCCATTGCCTGTCTGTAACCAGGCAAGTACGGGCCAGAGAAAGCAAATTCTTCAAAATTGTTAATAAACATAATAGCTGTTTTATACTGATTCTGCCGGGCAGCTTTTTTAGCTTCTGTAAAAATTCTGCTCATAGCATTCTTAGGTGTTTCTATAGAAACACCTTCGTTGTCTCTCTCAGAGACAGCGAAGTCCGAAGAACTTATTGAAAGGAACGGAACTTTTGCTTCTCCCGCTATTGTTTCAGCAGTGTATTTTCGCCCAGAACCAGCTTCAGGGTCTTTTGAATATATTAAAAGACCTTTTGTACCTATTTTACCTGTTTTTATTTGTCTTATTATAGCCTCAATGTCCTTTTTTGTAGTTTCTTTTCCATACATTGAGGCAAGAGTTTTACCTGTATCATATATAACTTCCGGCTGCTTTGCAGATTTATCAAATAGTTCATTGGCAATCTGTGCAAATTCATCTACTTCTTTAGCTGTAATCTTTTTCTTTGAGTTAGCATAATATCCGGAAACACGTTTCATTAAGTCAACAGCTTTATCAGGAAAAATTCCTTTCATCCGGCCTGCATGATAAATAACTCTATCCTTTGCATCTGATGTGAAAGGAAGAGGGACATCTTTAAGCATCTTTTTATTCAATAATGCTTGTGCTTCATACGACTGAACCGGAGGTATTGAATATGATAAAAAGTTATCAAACAAAGATTTCAATGTAGGGTCTTTTACAAGTTTGTAATAAACATCACTGCTCTGGAAAAATACAATTTTTAACTTATCATCAGTACTGGCAATTGCCTGACTTAGGCCATTTGTATAGCTAATTTCACCATTAGCCTGCATAGAATTTACAAGAAGTCTGTCCAAATCTACCAGAAATATTTTCTGCATTTCAGGATTTAGTGTTTTTTGATTCATTACCTCATCCATAAGTTCGGTATCTTTTATATCATTAGACATTGCAAAGATATGTGTATTTTCAGTGTTAAAATTTCCATGCTTTTCTGCATTCAATGTATTTACTATACTTGCAGTAATTCTTTCTGCTTCTTTTGCATCATCGTAAGTAACATTTAAGTTTGACCCAAGAGCCAGTTTATTCCATACTTCTATAGCCCTATTATCATATATTTTCATATAATTAGGTTTAATGTCCTCAATGTTTTTATAAAGACCGTAACTCAGAGCTCCCTGCAAAAATTGCTGTGTATATGTGCCCCCTTTTTTAGAAATCTCATTTATAGCAGTACCAAGAAGCATGTAAGAATCGACTGCATGAGTTTTTTCCTCAACAGCCTTCAATTCTTCTTCCATAGAAGCAGAAAGCTTTACATTTTCGACCTTTGCTTCTACTGGAATAGTATCCATATACGCTGCATTATCCTCACGCAAATCATTGATTAAGTCATTCATATAATCTCTTGCACCAGCAGTTTGCAGCATATTATTTTTAGTATAGTTATTAATAAGCTTGCTTAATGTTGATACAGACTCAACAACACCGGTAGATAACAATTCTTCATCAAGCTGTGAAAGGTTTTCGTCAGTTTCTTCTATAGATGCCTGAATTATATGTGCAGCTGAAATTTCTGAATGTCCAAAACTTTCAGCAATTTCTTTGGCTCTGTCAAATAAACGCTGTGCGTCATCTGTAAAATTAATCTTACTGCTGTCCTTTGCCTTAAAGGAAATATAACTCTTAGGAACGCCTAAAAGCTTATTATTTTCAGTATTTAACACAGCAGGGCTGTCTTTTTCAGCATCTTTTTTCAGGGAAGTTGCAGAAACCTTTGACATTGAGTCAATCAAACCTATACTTAATATCACGTAAAATTCTCCTTAAAATATATTATCTCAAACCCTATAAATTTAAATTTTGCTATCTCGCCGTAAAAAATTTACAATTATTAATAGTTGTCTGCTTCAATAATATTACATGGTATAATATTTTTATAATTTTTTTTAAAGGAGAAGGTTAATGAACACAGCAACTATCATTGGAAGAGCCGGTCAGGACGCTGAAATTAAATATTTTGAATCAGGAAAAGTTAAAACAACATTTTCGCTGGCTGTTGGCCGCTGGGATTCTAAAACAAAAGAAGAAGTAACAGATTGGTATAATATCGAAGTTTGGGATAAACAGGCTGAATTTGCAGGCGAATATATTAAAAAAGGCCGTCAGGTAGTTGTTGACGGCAGAATTTCCATTAGCAAATGGACAGATCAGACAGGCGAGGAAAGAGAAAGATTTCTTATTGTAGCAAATAATGTTAGATTATTAGGTTCAAAAAGAGACGCAGAGTAATGATTTTTACTGATATTGTTGGAATAATAGCAGACGACCTGACAGGAGCAAATGATACAGCTCTGCAATTTCACTTAAGAGGTGCCAATACAAGAATATTGCTCGATGGAGAATATATACCTCAAAAAAATGAAGAAACAGAAGTATGGGCATTGTCAACTGAATCAAGAAACATCGATGAATGGGAAGCTGTTAAAAAAGTTGAACGGGCTGTTAAATCTTTTCTTGAAAACTTTTCGTTTGAGTACTATTACAAAAAAATAGATTCCACACTAAGAGGACATATTGCATTAGAGACTCTTACTATGCTTGACATTCTGGGTTATGACGCTGCTATTATTATACCAGCATTTCCGCAGGAAGCGAGAATTACAGTTGGAGGCTACCATCTCTTAAAAGGTGTGCCTATTGGTAGAACTGAAATTGCAATGGATCCGCATTCTCCAATATTAGAATCCCATATACCAACACTTCTGCGTTCACAACTAAAAGAAAAACAAAAAGAGCTTGTTGGTACTATTGATTTGAAAACAATAATGAACGGAGCAGGCCCTATCTTAATAAAAATCAACGAGCTTATAAAAGACGGTAAAAAGCTTATTATTGCAGACTCTACATCTATTACAGACATTGAACAGCTTGCTCTTGCAATAAAAAAATGTGACAAAAAGCTTCTTCCGGCCGGAACTGCTGCCGGAGCTCAAGTTTTGGGCAAAAGCTGGCTTTCTGGTATTGAAAAAGAAAGAGAGCCTGTAAAATTACCCAAATTGCCAAAGTTTATTGTTTCAGGAACTGCTACAAACATAACAGCAGAACAAATACATAAACTTGACCAATCTGATGATTACAATGATGTTAATTTTATACCTCTAGAAACATCAGATATTTTAGAAGGAGTTAATAATGACATTGTAGAAAGAATTATAAATAACCTTAACAGCGGAGTAACAGTTGCAGTACATACTTCGCATTTGATAGCAAACTTTGACGGCTTTTCTGACGATTCATTTAATGCAGAATTAACCAAAGAAAAGCTTTCATCAATGATTACGGACTATCTTGCAGAGCTTGCACGCAGAGTTCTTGAGCAGATTAATGTAATTCTCATAACTCTGGGCGGAGAAACATCATACAAATGCTGCAAAAGTATAAATTCAAATGAACTTAAACTCATTGATGAAGTTGCACCGGCAATTTCATTATGCGTTGATACACACGGAAGGTGGATTGTTACCAAATCCGGCAATCTTGGCAACACAAGGACTTTAATAGAAATATTAGATTATTTTAAACATCATGAATAATTATCAAAATAAAATTGTAATAACAACCGGAGATCCAAACGGGATTGGAGCGGAAATAACAATAAAAGCATTAGATTTATTGAACCTTCCGTCCAAAGATATTGTATTGGTTTCTAACTCTAAAATTCTCAACAGTTATGGCGTGTTAAATAATAATTATGAAATTGTAGAACTGGATTATCCGCATAAGATTGTACCTGGAGAAGTTTCGGAATATGCCGGAGATTTTGCATTTAGGGCATTAAAAAAAGCTTGCGAATTAAAGCCTAAATTTATTGTTACCGCTCCAACATCAAAGGAAGCTATGAATCTGGCCGGTCACGCTTATGAAGGTCAAACAGAAGTTCTTGAACATTTTCTTGCTCATGACGGGCAAAAAGCAGAAATGCTATTTGTATCTAAAGATTTTCGAGTTTTATTACTAACAAGGCATTGCGCATTAAAAGATGTAAGCAGTCTTATTACCAGAGAGATTATAATCGAAAAAACAGAACGTTTAAGAAGCTTTTTCCAGAACAAATTAATGATAAAAAAACCTTCTTTTGCCTTGTGTGCACTTAATCCTCATGCTGGAGAAAGCGGTATTATCGGCAAAGAAGAAGATGAAAAAATTCTTCCGGCCATAGAAGCCGTCAGAAAACGAGGTATTAATATAACTAATCCGCTTCCTGCTGATACATTATTTGTAAAAGCGGTGCAGAATTATATAAAAGCTGATAAACTACCATATGATTGCTATATAGCCTGTTACCATGACCAGGGCTTAATCCCTATAAAAGCAATTGCTTCTGAAAAAACAGTAAATATGACAATCGGCCTTGATATTATAAGGACCTCACCAAGTCATGGTACTGCATTTGATATTGCAGGGAAAAATATAGCTAATCCTGAATCGATGATTGAAGCTATCAAATATTGTCTTTATTAATATTTAAATTGCTAAGCAATAATCCTGCTGTAACGGCAGGATTATTGCTGTTTTCTTAGTTTTTGTATTCGATTATTGAATACTATTTGTATTACAATTTGTTAAAATTTGTTACATTGTGTAACAAATTGTTCAATTTTACTAAAGTTTTTCAAAAAAATACCGTAATAGATAACATATACGTTTTAAATAATGGATGTGCATCAAAAGAAAGGAGCGCAAATGTCAATGAATGTTAATGGGAATGGATACAATCCATACCTGCAAAGAACCAGTTCTTCTTCAAAAACAACCGGAGCAAACAATGTAGATAGTACCGGAGAAACAAAAGAAGAGAAAATAAAAAAATTAACCGAGAAAATTCAAAAATTAACTGATTCTATTACAAATTTAAAGGCTCAGGCTGAAAGTTATGAAATGCAAGCTGAAAATATCAAAAACAGTGTATCTTCTATAACAGCAGCTGCTGAAAGCGTTCAAACACTTGTCAGTCAATTAGATAGTTCAATAAGTGAATTAGAAAGCCGTAAAAGTCAAGTAGAGGCAAATAAACAAACTGCACAGGAAAACGTTAATAAAGCGAAAGAAAACGTTGAACAAAAGAAAGAAGCTTTAGAAAATGCAGAAACTAATGTTACAGAAAAGCAAGCAGCATTAGAAACAGCAGAAGCCGCAGTTACAGAAAAAGAAGAAGCGGTAGAAAATGCAAAAACAGCTTTAGAAGAAAAAGAAACTGCATATCAAGAAGCTCAAGATAAACTTGCAGAATTAGATGAAAACTACAAGCAAGCAGTAGAAGCAACACGTGCAGCACAGGAGAAGGTTAACAGCGCTCAAGAAGCAGTTAACTCTGCACAGTCAGCTTTGAGTTCAGCACAGGCTACTTTAAGCAGCACCCCGTCTACAATACCTGAAACACGTACAGGAACAAGTGCAGATGGTACAACATATACCTACACCGTTCAGGTGCCAAACCCTGCATATGCAGCAGCTCAGCAGGCAGTAAAAGAAGCTGAAGCTAACCTTGCCGAAAAAGAAAAGGAACTTCAGGCTGCACAGGAAGAATTACAAAAATGTAAAGATGCAGAACAAAAAGCACTTGATGCTGTAAATACACAGAAAGAAGAAGTTGCACAGGCAAAGCAGGCTGTTGAAGATGCTCAGCAGCAGCTTGAAGAAGCAGAACAGGCCTTAAAAACTGCAGAAGAGGAACTTGAAAAAGCTCAGCAAGAAGTCGAAAAAGCCGAACAAGAGCTTCAAAAAGCTCAGGAAGCAGTTACACAGGCAGAAGCTGATCTTGAAACTGCAAATCAACAATTAGAAGAAGCTTATGCAGCTCTGGAAGCTATAAATGAAGAGTTGAACCAGATTAATGAACAATTGGCTCAGAAACAATCTGAAAAAGCTCAGTTATCTCAGCAGCTTGGAAAACTTCAAGGACAGCTCTCAGCTATAGATCAACAGGCTGCCCTTTATAAGCAGATGGCAGAAGCTTTACAGCCAACCATTGAAGCAATGGAAGCTGAGTTAGAAGCAGCCTGGGAAGAACTTAACCAGCTTAAAGGTGAAGAATTAGATGAAGAAGCTCAGGCTGAAATTGATAAAGCAAAACAAGAAGCACTTGCGGCTCAGGAAGCAGCCCGAGCAGCACAAAAAGCTGCACAGGAAGCGCTTGCGGCAAAAGCTACCAGTGAATTTCAGTTAGCAGCACAGGCTGTTGCATTACAGCGCGCATCTGCAATATTAAACAGATTAAAAGCAATGTACAACTATGACGGCACATCTGAAATTAACATTGATCAGGAACAATACGATGCTCTTCAGAAAAAGCTTAGAAAAGGTGAAGGTCTGACAGACTTAGAAAATCTTCAAATGGCAACATTTGAATTAATGCAGGCTACCAAACAGCTTATACAAGATGCTACTGAAAAATTCAGCAAAACAGCCAATGTTGACACAACAAAAGTAAAACAGATGACCGATACAACCGGCCGTTTAATGTTCAAAGATGAAGACGGTAAAATTGTATACAAAACCGTTGATGAAGAAGGCAAAACCGTTTACCAGTACGAAGATGGCAAAGAATACGAAGGAGAAGAAAAAGACCTTAAGGCTGTTATGGGTGCGCCGGTCATCGAAGATAAGGGCGAAGTCTATACAGATGCAAACGGTAAAAAAGTATACAAAAATACCGATCAAAACGGCAATGAAGAATTCACATATGAAGACGGAAGCTTATTCACAGGTCACTACAGTGAATTGACACAGAAGATACAAGAATACAACGGCAAAGATTCTCTTATGGAAGAAATCAACGCTAAATTTGACGAAATGGATGCAGAAATGACTGCTGCAGAAGAAGAAAGAGCAGCTGATAATGATACTGCCGTAGACGAACCTGTTACTTATCCAGAATCAAAAGCTGTTGATACCGAAAAAAGAGATGCAGAAGCTAAAGAACTCGGGTTAACACCTTCTGACAGAGATGGCGCTTACATGAAAGAAACTGCATTTGGAACCTTCTTATATGTATGGGATCCTGAAACAGAAGAATTTAAAGAATTCCCTGCTGGCGAAGAAGGCGATGAAGAATGTGACTTCACAACTTCTGGAAATGTAATTGACCGCACTAACGACAAAGCTGTCGAGGCAGATGCAAAAATTGCATTACAGGAGGCTGGCCTAAACGTCGTACCAGGAGAACCGTTCATTGCTGAAAAAGACGGAACATATTACGAATACAACAAAGAAACCGGTAAATTCGAAGAAATGAAAGAGTAAAAACAAAACGGCGGCGATTTAAAATCGCCGCCGTTTTTATTAATTTTTATTCTGCATTTGCAAAAATTCTACTATTTGCGGATGCAGGTTATTTGCTTCAAGAAGCTTTATTGATTGTTCTACAGGTAAATCAGAATCTGTAGCTAACTCAACAATCTTATCTTCAAAAATCGGAGCAAGATGTGAGTTCTGCATTGCATGAGCCAGATAAACTGTACCATAATCCTCATGATTCATGCTCAATATTTCAGCCAGTTTTTCAGGCTCGGTCTGCAAAATTCTAAATGCAGTCTCTGGAAGTCTGACAGTAGAAGCATTCTGCAAGATACTTCCGTCTTGATTATCCTTTGAAAGAAGCATTTCTGCAATCAGTTCAGGTCTTGCCTTAAAATATTCAAATGCAGTGATAGCAGCATTATCGGACATCTGGGCAGGTATCTTCCCCTTCTTGTCGTGCATTAACATAACTTCATCCAAGTCGTCGTAAGAAAACAGCTGGTCTAGTAATAAAATACTTTCTTCAAACTCCTCAGGGCTTCTTAACGCTGCATAATGCATTAAACCACGACCATATTTATCCGGTTTAGTATAAAAATCTTTAAATTTATCAATATTTTCCATTTGTATATAATCTCTAATCACCCCCATATGGGCTGCTTTGGGGGTTGAGACATCAATAATAGAAATCATTATATCTATAAATTGATGATCTTTACTCTCCCATTTTTTGCATATATCATCAATACAATCAACTCTTTCTGACGAAAATGCAGAATTCAGCAAAGCTGTTAAATTTTTAGCAGGGGCTTTATTAGCCAAATATTCGGCATCCAAGTCTGCTACAGCGGAGTTACGTTTATTTTCAACAAAGAATTTTGCAGCATCTTCTATTGGCAGCTGCGAATAAACTCCATCTTCTGTTTCCACATCAACTTTATCATTTTCAGTTTTAAGAATTTGCTCATACAATCGGCTATTAATAAAAGAGTCTGCGCCTTTTTTTGTTTTTCTTGCTTCCATAAAATCAATAAGATTTTTATTGAGCTGATTTGTCTTCAACAGTTCAAGAGATTCTTCAATAGATAAACTTCCATTACCTGCTATGAACTGAAGATGATTTGCCATTTCAGCCTGCATTTTTTCATTTTTATTTGCTATATATGCAGTATTATTGTTATTATCGGTTTTAATAAATGTTTTAGCTATAACCTTATCCGGCGCAACATCAAAAAACCTCCTCATAGGCTCCATATTTTCTTCTAAGTGAAAAATAGTTTTTCCTTCTTCATCCTGAAATCCGGCAATTGTAACCAAGACATCATTGTCCATTTTTGCAAGTTCTTCTTGCGAAGGAAGAGTTTTCACATACCCCTCTTCAAGCTGTTTTTCATCTAACTCTGCAGAAGGGTCTTTGGCATATAACTTTGCTGCAACAGTTGCAGGAACAGTAAACAAAAGACCTTTTGCAGTCTTAATCTCCAAATTTGCTAACGCATCTGTTTTTCCAAGCATTTGTTTTACCAAAGGTTTTGGTACTCTTGCCTGAAAATTTGGTCTTGAGTGAGGTTTAGCGCTTGTGATTGGTAATATGTGCATAATTAATTCTCCTTTTCAGTATTATAAAAACCATAAAAAATAAATTTACTATGCCAGAAAGGCTTCTGCAATCGATTTTTTATAATCCGGTCTTAAAATACCTTTTTCTGTAATAATACCTGCGATAAGTTCATGCGGCGTCACATCAAACCCTGGATTGATAATATTTACTCCTTCTGCACATATTCTTTTGCCGTTAATATGCGTAACTTCTTCATGCGAACGTTCTTCAATAGGGATTTCCGCTCCAGTAGCAATTGATATATCAATTGTAGATAAAGGAGCTGCTATATAGAATGGAATATTATGGTATTTTGCAGCAATTGCGACGGTGTAAGTTCCGATTTTGTTTGCAGTATCACCGTTTGCTGCAATTCTATCTGCGCCGACTACTACCATATCAATCATACCTTTTTTCATAAAATATGAACACATTCCATCAGTAATAAGAGTTACAGGAATACCGTCCATTGCAAGCTCAAAGGTTGTAATCCTTGCTCCCTGCTGACGCGGTCTTGTTTCATCAGCAAAAACCTGAATTGTATTGTCTTTTGCAAAAGCAGAACGAACAACCCCGAGAGCAGTGCCATAACCTACTGTTGCCAGAGCACCTGCATTACAGTGGGTTAAAATAGTTGCCCCCTTAGGAACAACCTCAGCCCCGAAATCGCCAATTTTTTTATTGATCTCTATATCTTCATTTTCAAGCTTTATACCGTTTACCTTGAGCTCTTCAATAATACCTTTAATATCAGATTTAGAATTTCTAATCACTTCGATTTGTTTTTCACAAGCCCACATAAGATTTACAGCTGTTGGGCGTGATGTTTTCATATATTCCGCTTTTTCTATAAGCTTCTTTACAAACTCTTCTCTTGAAAGATTTTCTTTTGCAAGAGATTGAGCGTATAAAATTACCCCGTGAGCCCCTGCAATACCGATAGCCGGAGCACCTCTTACAATCATATTTCTAATAGCATCAAACATCTCATGGCCTGATGTAATATTCACAAACTTGTATTCATAAGGAATGACTGTCTGATCAACCATTTTTGAATATGTATCCACCCATTCAATTGTCTTTATCTTCGATTTAAATTCCATTTTCTTATCTCCTTTATACAAATAAACTTAACACAAAAGCTCATTAAGTATTGTAAATTCTAAAAATTTAGCAAATTTTATTTTTAGAAGTTTTATTAACATAGAAAGGAAAAGATTATGATAACAAACTACAGCTATCCCAGCTTCAAATCCAAACTACCTCCTGCCCTGCCAAAATCAAAAAATACTACTTTTGATTTCTGGCCTGAGTTTAAAAACTTATGCAAAAAAGAAGGCAAAGAAAAAGAGCTACATAAACTTTTGGACAGGCTTGAAAGAAATGGGGACAATAACATTTTGGCTCTTGATTACAAACCAAAAAATAAATACGACATAACTAATTATTATTTTCTTCTATACAAAGACACCGAAAATTTAATGATAGACAGAAATTCAAAAGACCAAGGACAACGACTTTTTAGTTCAAGACCTATTGCAGGCCATGAATGGATTCAAAATGAGAGAGGAACCATTCATGATATGCAACAGAGAACAGATTTTAGATCTTTAACTGACGCATTATTAGACACACTGGATAGAATTCTAACAAAAGGGTCAAAAGAAAATAAAAACATATTTATTGAAAATCAACATAAGATAAAACTAGATAAAGGTACAATAAAATCTCTTGAATAAACAAGACCGGCTTATAAGCCGGTCTTGTTTTATAAAACACTGAATATGTCGTTTACAATAATCAGAAATTGAACAATTAGAGCCATTTCTATAATTTCATTAAAACGTTTTAATTTACCCTGAGTATCATTTTTCTGCATCAACTTAACAATAATAGTTGTAATAAACAATAATACAAATAAAATAATTGAAATTATCATAATACCAATCCTTTCTTTTTACCTTATCTCAAAATCTACACTTGAATTCTGGTTATTTTCTTTTTTAACACCGGTTATAAGTTCGTAAACATATGCAGTCACCAGTCCTGAAAATGCATTAAACAAGGCACTTATACCACCCATAAATATTATCAGAAAAATCATTACAATAAATGAACCGAAACTGCCGAGAAAAAATCTCATAAAGCCTTGTGTATAAGAAGGAATAAGCCATCCAAGAAGCATACTTATAGGAGTAAAAACTACAGCAAAAGCCAGAAAAGAAACAAATCCTATAACAGCTCCGAATATACAGCCTTCTCTTACACTTATAATACCAATTAGTTCATTTTGTTTTAAATAAGCCAATACAAATGCAGAGAGGCATAAAATCAATAGCATAAAGCTAATAAAACTCACATATGGAATTATTGTAATAAATCCCAGTATCGCACCTGCAAATGCACTGAGTATTGATAATTGTTTTAGTAGTAATAAATTCATAAACACCTCTTTATTCTGCAGAAATGTATCCTCTCAAAGCAGTGTAAGCTGCAACATACGGAGAGGCCAGATAAATAAATCCCTTAGTATTTCCCATTCTGCCCTGAAAATTTCTATTCTGAGTTGCAAGACAAACCTCACCATCGCCTAAGATTCCGGCATGAACACCAACACAAGGTCCGCAGCCCGGAGCCATAATTGCAGCATTTGCCTCCACAAAAATATCAATCAATCCTTCTTTTAAAGCCTGTTTAAATACATCTTTAGAAGCAGGACAAATCAACATTCTTACATCAGGATGAACAGTTTTGCCTTTTAGAATATCCGCAACAACTCTCAAATCTTCTATTCTGCCGTTTGTACAGGTTCCAACATAAACCTGATTAACTTTAACATCCTTGAGTTCTTCCACTCTTTTGGTATTGTCGACAGTATGAGGACAAGAAACCGTATGAGGCACATCCTCCGCATTAATTTCAATAATTCTTTCGTAATTAGCATCTATATCCGGCAGAATTTGTCTGAATTTTTCCTCTCTGCCTCTTTGTGCAAGAAATTCCTTAGTCTTGTCATCTGCCACAAACAAGCCGCATTTAGCACCGGATTCTACTGCCATATTGGCGAGAGTAAATCGTTCAGACATCGTAATATTTTCTATTGTTTCGCCGCAAAACTCAAGAGCTTTGTAAGTCGCCCCATCTGCTCCAATCATACCGATTAAATGCAGCATTAAATCTTTTGAACAAACACCTTTTCTAAATTTTCCTCTAACAACGATTTTAAATGTAGCAGGAACTTTAAGCCAGGTTTTGCCGAGTGCCATAGCAACAGCAACATCAGTAGACCCCATGCCTGTAGCAAAAGCACCCAGTGCACCTGATGTACAGGTATGAGAATCAGCCCCTACAAGAACTTCACCCGGATTAACAAATGTTTCAATTAATCTCTGATGGCATACGCCGGCACCAACATCAGAAAGAACAGCACCGTATTCTTTGTGAAACTCTCTCAAAACCATATGAGTATTAGAAAGTTCTTTTCTTGGACTAGGGGCCGCATGGTCAATAAATAAAACAGTTCTTTCTGGATTATTAAGTTTAGTTTTGCCCAGCTTCTTGAATTCCTGTACAGTTAAAGGCCCTGTACCATCTTGAACTGCTGTAACATCAACTTTTGAGATAACTAATTCTCCTGCATGAACTTCTTTGCCGGCATGTTCTGAAATTATTTTTTCTACTAATGTTAATCCCATTTTATGTCCCCTCAATCTTTCCCCTGCAACTTTATATATAAATTTTAACACAATAATTGATTTTTGTTATATTATAAGAATATAAAATTGTTTTTTATATAGGGATGAGAGGAGTTTAAGCTTGGCTATAAATAAGAAATGTGTGCTATTTTACACAGCTCTAGCTGTATTCAGTATATTTTTAGCTTGTCTTTCTACAAATTATGATTTTGATTTATTTGCAAGATTAATTGTAGGCGAGCGATTTATTGAACAAGGTATACTGCCTTTTAAAGACTTTTTATCATACACTCCTACACACCCGTGGTATGACCATGAATGGGGGTCTGGTGTTGTATTCTATTTCTTAATAAAACACCTGGGGCCATTTGGCCTTGTTGCTTTTCAGGCTGCTGTTATGTTTTTCACTTCGGTGTTTGTTGTTAAAACTCAGAGATTACAAAAGCATGCTCTGCCTTCGTCTTTAATATTTATGGGAATATTCCTTGCGTTATTTCTGAAGCTTAACTCCAGCTTGGTTCGCTGTCAGCTATTCAGCTTCTTATTCTTTAGTATTTTCTTATATATTCTGGAAAGTACCAGAAGAGGAAAACACAAAAACCTCATCTGGATATTTCCACCGCTTGTTATATTATGGAACAATGTTCATGGCGGAGTTGTATCAGGACTGGGATTGATTGCTATGTACTTTGCTGGAGCAGTCATTGAAAGAAAGCCGTGGAAAAAATACCTTGCAGTTCTTATTACATCAGGACTGGCACTCGTCATTAACCCATACGGCCCTAAATACTTGAACTTCTTATTCTCAGCAGCAACAAAGCATCGTAAATATATTGTAGAATGGTGGCCGTTTTTTGCATACAGACATATTTTGTATTACATTTTGCCAAGCTTGTTCGGAATTTTTGGATTCCTATCTGCAATTAGAACAAAGAAAATTGATGTTACGAAAATAATAGTTCTGGCTGTTACTTTATACTGCGGACTTGCTCATGTAAAATTACTCTCAATAACAGTTATTGCAGCAGCTGCACTATGCTACAACGATATGGCAGTTTTTTTTCTCAGGTTCAAAAAAGGGCTTAAAAAGTTTGAAAAGAGTCTTTATCCTGCAATATTTGTCCTAGCCTTAATGATACCGTTATTTTCACCTACAGCTGCAAGGTGTGATGAAGAAAAATTTCCACTCTACGAAATGGAATTTCTTAAGATTAACAATATAAAAGGAAATCTTGTAACACCATTTGCTCTTGGCAGTTACGCTACTTATAAACTCTATCCGGACATACTAATATTTATGGATGGAAGGTATGAAGAAGTTTATAATGATGAAGAATTTAAAGTTCTCAAACAATATGATCTGGTAGACAAAAACTGGAAAGACATCTTTACAAAATACCCGACAGATATACTTATGCCTTATAAAGAATCCGGTACATATACTATACTTAAACAGGAGCCAGACTGGGTACATATTTTTGACGGCAGAATCTGCGGAATTTTTGTAAAAAAAGGAAAAGAAAATTTCTCATACTTTGAACCTGAATACGATATGAATTACTACAGAAAAACAATGTTTAAACATGGAGATTTTACAAATGACTAACCCGTTAAAGTATACATGTCTTTTCGGCGGAGGAGCAATTCGCGGTATGGCCTATATTGGAACCATACGAGCACTGGAGGAGCTGGGGATTGAATACGATATTATAGGCGGTTCTTCTGTTGGCTCTATTATTGCAGCTCTTGTTGCCTGCGGATACAAATCATATGAGCTTGAAAATTTGTTTATGAAGGTAAATTTTGATTTATTCAAAGATATCCATCTGGGATTTGGAAAGGCTTTTGCTATAAGTAAAGGGGAAATTTTCCTTGATTGGCTTAATGAACTGCTAGCCAAAAAAGTTGTAAATGTTAAAAGAAAAAATGTTACTTTTAAAGATATAGAAAAAAAGCTGGTTATTATAACAACTAATCTGACCAAATTTTGTACACAGGAATTTTCTGACACTGAAACTCCTGATTTTGAAATAGCTCAGGCTATTAAAATTTCATCAAGCATGCCCGGACTTATGGCTCCATACAAATACAATGACTCATTCCTTGTAGACGGAGATTTACAAAAAGCCTCACCTATGTGGAGGCTTTCTGAAACACTTAAAAATTCAGAGAGCAGAATTCTTGAATTTAGGCTTGAAGGTGATTATAACAAAGATGAAAAAAATCCGATTTCATTTATCAACACTATTTATAGCTGTGTTACAGATATAGCAACTGATTTTGTAACAGAATTATACGGAAGCAATGACCGGTTTGACTGCATTAGAATAAATACAGGTGATATTTTCTTTGCGGATTTTAATCTAAACAAAGACGAACGCCGAAAGCTAATAGATATTGGCTATAACCAGACAATGGACTACTTTAAAAAAGTTTTACCGGAAAAGAAGCAAAAATTAGTAGAAGTTTATTCTCTAATACTTACCTACCTAAAAAAAGCACAAAAAGGAGTAAAAAGTAATAACGTCGAAGAAACGCAATGGTGGTTTGGTGATATATTTACAACGATGTGTGAAAACAAAGAGATTATTGACCCTGTTATTTATAAAAAGATTGTAGACTTAAAAAATGATCTAGTGAAAGGCACATCAACAGTTCTGTTTTTCCACACTTGCTTTAAAGGTGCAAAAAGGCTTGATGCACAGATTCGTGATGTAATTTTAGCCGTAAATACACGGATTGCAGACTTAAAACTTTATTTACAGCTTAGCGCAGAACTACAAACTTCCACGAAGTGACTCGGAATTATAATAACTGTATTGCTATAACGGGTGTTTGGTTTGCTGTAGCAAGAAGTGTGGCAGATGCCTGCTGGAGAATCTGCTGTCTGATATATTCACTTGAAACTTCCGCTATATCAGCATCTCGAATTGTTGATTGCATTGAGATTAAATTATCCTGTTTCGTGTTAATCTCTTCCAAAACACTCAAAAGTCTATTCTGCACAGAACCGATTTGTACCTGACGTTCAGCTAGTAAATTAAAAACTTTATCAATTTGAGATATAGATTTTTCATCTTCAATACAGCCTAATATAGAATCAATTAAAGAAATGTCTGAAACACCTAAAGTTATTGAGATATTTGAAGCATTTGAAGAATTTATTCCTACTTGAATATTAGTTATTCGCTCAAGAAACACTCCCAGTATTGAACTTAATTTTGCAGTTTCTGCTCCATATCCAATTTCTGCAACTCCTTCATTATCTCCTTTATTATAGAGAACATTTGTTATGGTTGTACCATTTACTCCTCCAACAATTGTTCCAGCTCTATCCGTCCCTTTCACAAATCCATAACTCGAACAATTTTTAATTGTTCCATAATCAGTACCTGCATAACCTATTAACCCGCCAGCATAATATCCTGATGCTGTTACATCTCCTTCTGCAAAACAATTTAATGTGGTGTGTGAACTAACCCCAATAAGACCACCGACACTTTCAGACCCGTACACATCACCAAGTGCATAAGAATTCTTAACTGTAACCTTAGAGTTACCTATTAATCCTCCGACATCTCTGTACCCTCTAACTTCCACATCAGTCCAGCAAGAATCTACATTAGTATATTGAAGACCGCCTGCTATGCCGCCAATTTGGGCATGAATATATTTCGTTGCTGTTTTTATACTCCCCCCATTTACATAACAATTTGTCAAACCATTCATTTGACCCTGTCCGACTATTCCTCCTGTAACACCAGAACCTCCGGTAATATCGACATTTTCTAATCCAAGATTTCTGACTTCGACATGCGCCCCTCCTATCAAAGCAACATTTGCTTCATTAGGACGATTAATATAAAGGTTTCTTATAACATACCCGTTCCCGTTTACCATACCTTTGAAACCGCCATACTTAGCTATAGGTTCAAAACCTTCGCCTGTTGAATATGCTGACATATCTATATCATTTGCCAGAACAAAACGTCCGCCTTTTATTTGACTATTGTTTGGCATTTTAGACAGTTTAACAAGTTCTTCTGCTGTTGATATTGAATATTCACCGGATGAAATAATCGCATCCTCTGCTACATCCGAAAGTTTTGTCATTTTAGAAGTATCAACTTTTACAACCTCTTTTATAAATGTTCCGTATTTTGATTTTATTGATTTTACATCTGCTCCAGCACCATCTGGAATATCAGTTATAGACTCCAACAATTTTATACCGTTATATGTTGTATTATCTTTTATACGATATAACTCAGAAATAATAGAAGCTACTTCTGCATTTAAAGCTGCAAGAGATGCTGTATCATAGGTTTTATTACCAGCTGTTAATGCAAGAGAACGCAAACGAGATACTAAGCTTTCCATGGTAGAAAGTGTATCAGATGCGGTTGTAAGCATATCTAAAGCTTGCAAAGTATTATCTTGAGCTACCTGATACCCGCTGATTTTAGTTGATAAGTGCGTATTTATTGAAAAATTAGCAGCATTGTCTTTTGCGCGGTTAATTTTAAAACCCGTTGTCATGCGCTCGATTGCTGTATTTAATCCTTTGGTTGATGATTTTAAGCTGGATTGAACTATTAAGCTTGATAGATTGGTGTTAATTTTCATTTTAACACCTCTCTTAAAAGCCCTAATAAACTAGAGTGTTTTACCCCCCCCCCCTACAGCCGTAAGGGTTTCAGGGATATTATTTGCACCTTTTTTATACATATCCATATATATAATATATTCCACATATAGCTAATTTATAACACTTTATTACAAAATTGTAACAAAACATATAATATTAAGTTTTGTAAAACTTTCTTAAAAATCCGGATATTTTTGTAATATTTCTTAACAAAAGTATTGAAGTTTATATACTTTTGATATATTATGAGTATATAAGATTTGTTTGTGTTTCAAAAATATACATTTATAGGAGTTTAACAGTATGAAAGATCAAGTTATCAGAATGAAGTCAACAACCAACCCAGCAAGAAGCGGATTTATTTCATTTAACACAGAAGAAATGGGCGCCTACTTAAAGAAAGTTAATTCTTATAAATCTTTAGACAGCGCAGAAGAAAAAGAAATTGCCAGAAAAGCAAAAAATGGCGACAAAGAAGCTAAGAAAATTCTGGTTCAATCCAATTTAAAACTCGTTTTGACAATTGCAAGAAAAGCCATCCATGTATCAAAATTACCTATGGTGGATTTAATTCAGGAAGGTAATTTAGGTTTGATGATTGCAGTTGAAAAGTTTAACCCTGATTTAGGATACAGATTTTCAACTTACGCAAGCTGGTGGATAAAACAGGCAATGTTCAAAGCTATTTCTGAACAATCTCACTGCATGAAAATTCCGGTTTATATACAGGAAACATTATCTAAGTTTTCAAAAGTAAAAGCTGAAATGGAAAGAGCTTATAATTGTCAGGTTACAAATAAAGATGTTGCTCAAAAAATGAATCTTGAACCTGAAAAAGTCGATACCTACTTATCAGCTTACACTACTACTGTTTCAATTGAAGGCAGTTTTGATGCAAAAAACGGCAGCGAACTTAATGTTGCAGACGTTTTAGAAGATGAAACTACCAGTGTTGAAGCTTCAATTCAGTATGAAGAACTAAAAAAAGAAATCGCAAATGTGGTTTCTACACTAAAAGAACGCGAACAAAGTGTTATCAAAATGAGATTCGGGCTTGAGAATTTTGCAAGAACGACTCTTGAAGATATTGGTAAAATGTTCGGCGTAACTAAAGAATGCATCAGACAAACTGAAATGAGAGCTCTTAATAAATTGAGAGGCTGCAGCTCTTTAAACTGCTATGCTGACTAAATAATAAATACACCTTTACATTCCTTTACATACTAGCAAATTATTGCGATTTGAATTGTTTATTTATATAATGGAAAAGAAGTGTGAAGGTGTAATTTATGGTTGATATGTTTAACATCGGTTCATCCGGTTTCAAGCAAAATTCGTATGGAAATATACAAAAGATAGGTATGACTCCAAACGGAAGAACTGTATACAGAGTCATTGATTCTAACGGAGAAGAAACAGGTAAATTAAGCGTACCTCAGACAGAATCAGATAAATTTGAGTCTGCTTACAAAGATATAATGGATACTGCACCTAAAATTCAAAAATTTGTTATTGAAAATTCGTCCGAAGAAGATATTAAAAAGCGAAGAACTCTGTCACGTGTAATAGTCGGCACCGGTGGTATTATCGGCGCAACAATACCAATAGCCTGTATAAAAAATTTATCCACCGCAAAGAGAGTTTTATCAACTGTTGCAGGCATTATCGCAGGTATATCAGCAGGTTTTGCAGCATCGCTTGCAGCCACAACCCCTCCTGGTACTTACAAATTTGCGAAAGCAAACAGAACATTCTCAAAACTTGATATTCAACCGGTTATTGAAAAATAAAATTAAAAATTCCTTTTTTTGCGTATTCTTCATTTTTATACTATAATTTTAATGGAAAATTTTAGTATAATTTAATGGAAGCATCCGGCTTTCGAGTAGCCGGAGAAAGAAGGAAAAATGGTACCGGAAACAAAAAGTTTTCAGTTAGAAATCGGCGGCAAGACCGTCACTGTAGAAACAGGTAAATACGCTCAATCAACAAATGGCAGTGTTACCGTAAGATGCGGAGATACAATGCTTTTTGTTCATTGTGTTGTAAGCAAAGAACCAAGAGTCGGGATAGACTTTTTCCCATTACTTATTGATTATGAAGAAAGAATGTCTTCAATAGGCCGCATACCTGGTGGATATAACCGTTCAGAAGGTAAAGCAAGCGACAAGGCTATACTTGTATCACGTCTTATCGACAGACCTATAAGACCGCTTTTCCCAAAAGGATATAGAAACGATATTCAGATTGTTGCACAGTTATTCAGCTATGATCAGCAAAACCAGCCTGATACACTGGCAATGTTAGGAGCATCTTGTGCATTAATGTTATCTGGAGCTCCTTTTGAAGGTCCTATCGGAGCTGTAAGAGTTTCTAAACTTGACGGCCAGCTTATTGCTAACCCTACACACCAGCAAGCAGACAAATCTGACTTAGATATAGTTGTTGCAGGTACTCACGATAGTGTAATCATGGTTGAGGCTGGATGTAAATTCGTTACTGAAGACGATATTATGGAAGCTGTTGAGTTTGCTCAGGGTGAAATAAGAAAACAGTGCGATGCTCAGGTTGAATTTGCTAAAGCTTGCGGCGTTGTTAAAGAAGAATTTGTTAACCCTTATGATACAACTGAACTTAAAAATATTATTAATGAAGTTGCTCATGATATGATTTTTGATGCATATCACAACTTTGATAGAAAATACAGACAGGATAAGCTTGAAGAAGCTAAAAAGCTTGTTAAAGAAAGAGTTGAATCTCTTCCGGAAGATCATTACATCCACCAGATTATTGAAGAAACCGGCATCGACTTTGTAGCCGAAGAATTTAAAGCTGCAGAAAAGAAAATTATGCGTGCAATGATTCTGGATGAAGGAGTTAGAGCTGACGGCAGAAAACCGACCGAAGTTCGTCCTATCTGGTGTGAAGTTGGTGTTATACCGCGTGCTCACGGTTCTGCTGTGTTTACAAGAGGACAAACTCAGATTTTATCAGTAGCAACACTTGCCGGCCCTGGTATGAAACAGGAATTAGACGGTGTTGATCCGGAAACTGAAAAAACTTATATGCATAAATACATCTTCCCGGGATTCTCTGTTGGTGAAGTAAAACCTTTAAGAGGCCCTGGCAGACGTGAAGTTGGGCACGGAAACCTTGCTGAAAGAGCAAATGTTCCGGCACTTCCTTCTCAAGAAGAATTCGGTTACACTATCCGCGTAACTTCTGATGTATTGGAATCCAACGGCTCTACATCGATGGGTTCAACCTGCGGTTCTTCAATGGCTTTAATGAATGCAGGTGTTCCTGTTAAATGTATGATTGGCGGTGTTGCAATGGGTATGATTACAGAACCTGACAGAGAACCTGTTGTATTAACTGATATTCAGGGAATTGAAGACTTCCTTGGTGATATGGACTTTAAAGTTACAGGCAATGATGACGGTATTACTGCTCTTCAAATGGATATGAAAGCCAAAGGTATTGCAAATGAAACTCTGAGAAGAGCTTTAGCTCAAGCTAAGGAAGGCAGACTGCATATCTTAGGTGAAATGAGAAAGGTTATTACTAAACCTGCAGATCATTTATCACCATTTGCACCAAGCATTACAACAATGACAATTCCAACTGAAGATATCGGAACAGTCATCGGACCTGGTGGAAAACAAATCAGAGCAATTATAGAAGCTTCAGGTGCTGAAATTGATATTCAGGATAGCGGTGTAGTGACAATTACATCTAACGATCAGGAAGGCGCTGCTATTGCTAAAAAGATGATTAATGATTTGACTTTCAAACCTGAAGTTGGAATGGTTATCAAAGGCAAGGTTGTAAGAATTATTCCTATCGGCGCATTCGTTGAACTCGGCGGTGGCAAAGATGGTATGGTTCATATTTCACAAATATGCCAGGAAAGAATTGAAACAATTGAACCACATGTTAACATTGGTGATGAAGTTATCGTCAAAGTAATAAAAATTGACGATAAGGGCAGAATCAACCTTACAATTAAAGGTGTAAGCGAAGAAGACAAAGCTAAAGTCTTGAATGCTTAGTAAAGTTACCTAAATTTAATGGCTGCGGTATTAACTATCGCAGCCATTTTTTCGGCATACGACAAAAAAATGGTGGAGCCCGAAAAATTCGGACTCCGGTTTATTATGTCATATACGTTAGATTACTTCCTGCAAGTTAAAAAGTTCATTTGCTCCAAGCTTTATACTCTTAACTGCTGCCTGAACTCTATTTGAAACACCAAGTTTCTTGTAAATGGATGCTACGTGAGCTTTCGTAGTATGGTTTGAAATAAAAAGTTCATCCGATATTTCCTTATTATTTAGACCTAATAACAATAAATGCAGTACTTCCAGCTCTCTTTCAGTAAAAATTTCTTTTAACACTCACCTTTCCTCTTTTTATAACATACTAATATTTGTACAATATCATTTGCCATGCTGTCTATAAGCTCGGTGGCTACTTTTTTGAATAATAAATTAGTTTTCTTATTAAGTTTTGTAACAATTTTAAATAGTCCCGAAATTACCTATTTTTTCTATACTTTATATATATAAGATGGTATAATAGGAAGAATTACGTAAGATGGCACCAGGATACAATACAGATTTACAATCAATATTAAATAAGGCAATGAGCCAGCTCCAGTCTTTGAGCTCCGGTTCAGAAGCTTCTGGTAAATCTTCACAGCCTGAATATGTTAATTCAATATTCGGTCTGGTGCAAAATGGACAGGAAGCTTTAGAAGGAAATGATGAACAAGAAGCTAAAGCAACTGTTAACATCATTGAAGGCCTTTTGAGCATGGTATCTTTCTCGAAGAATCAGACCGCTCAAGCGAATAAAGAAGTAAAAAACAATGCAGATGATATAAATAAAAATCAGGCTGATGCTGATAAAAAAGCTCAGGAAGTTCAAGCACAAATAGAGAAAATCACAGCTGACATTGCTGCTAATACTACAAATATTCAGGATGCAATTTCTAAAATACAAGAACTTGGCGGGGACAGCGGTGATATAGCAGAAGTTCAACAGCAGATTACAGAGCAGCTTGATATTATTGAACAAGCTAAACAAGATTTAAATAATCCTGAAAAACGCGATGAAGCATTAGAAACTATTAAAACCGCAGCAGGAGCCATCAATACATTAGTCAGCAATATACGAAACATACAGACAACTATTGAAGCTCAAAATGCTGTTGTTGAACAGAGCGTTAATAATATTTCAGATTTGATATCAGAATCAGCTACAAAAATTTCAGAAGGCGTTGCTGATATTCAACAATATATTCAAAAAGGAACCGCTTTAGGAGCTAAATCAAGCCAGATTACAGCTCAGGGCGGAACTGATGTACCGGTTGGCAATGGTGAAATTAAGCTTGGAGAAGCTATTAATTCAAACGCTTTCTCTGCTATCGGCTCAGGAGGCAAAGGCGCTCAATATATTATGGACGGAAACCAGAGAGTGTCTGCTGGCCGAACAAGAATACAGGGCGGAGCAAAAAACCTTCAGTCATTAACTGCATCCATCGGTAAAATGGGTCAGGATATATCTTCATTAAGCGAATTTACAAATGCAATCGGCAAAGTCGGCGAAGGAGCTGCAAGCCTTGCCGAACAATATACTAATGCTGTAAAACCTTATATTGAAGCTACAGGAACCTGGGATGTTGATGCTATCATCGAAGCTAATACAGAATTGCAATCACAGGTTGAATCATTTGGTTCTCAAACTCCTGCTGATACCAATACTGAAAATGGCGAACAAAAAGAATTTTTAGATACAAAAAAATTCAGAGCTGCATTCGGCATCTAACTTATTAAGATTATATTAATTTTTATTAGCGAGTGTATTAACTACACTCGCTAAATTAATATTGGTGCTTGAATTTGGGGCTTCTGTATATAAAATTTATCCCCTCAACATCACTGTACACTTGCGTTGACAACAATTTTAATTTGTGTTGCAATATTGTTATAGCCGTACAGAAAAAGGAGATTTTAATATGACAACGAAAACAAAAAAGAACGTTGAAGCTCTGGAAAAATCTCTCAACTCATCAAATGTAGTTGAAACACTTGATCAGTTGGAAGCATTAATTTCCCGCGTTCACAAAGCTCAAAGAATCTTTGCAACTTTTTCTCAAGAAAAAGTTGATGCTATTTTTAAAGCAGCAGCAGGTGCAGCTGATAAGGCTCGTATTCCTCTTGCAAGAATGGCTGTTGAAGAAACCGGAATGGGCGTTTTAGAAGATAAAATTATAAAAAACCACTTTGCTTCTGAATACATCTATAACAAACACAAAAATGCAAAAACTTGCGGTATTATCAAAGAAGACAAAATCAACGGTATTAAAATTGTTGCAGAACCTTTAGGAGTTTTAGCAGGTATCGTTCCTACTACAAACCCTACTTCAACTGCAATTTTTAAATCTTTAATCGCTTTGAAGACAAGAAATGGTATTATCTTCTCTCCACACCCTAGAGCTAAAAAATGCACAATTGAAGCTGCAAAAATCGTTCTTGATGCTGCTGTAAAAGCAGGTGCTCCTGAAGATATTATCGGCTGGATTGACGTTCCATCTATTGAACTTTCAAGCGCTTTGATGAAACACCCTAACATTGATTGTATCTTGGCTACAGGCGGTCCTGGTATGGTTAAGGCAGCATACTCATCTGGCAACCCTGCCTTAGGCGTAGGCCCTGGTAATACTTCTGCAGTTATTGATGAAACTGCTGATATTAAAATGGCTGTTTCTTCTATACTTATGTCAAAATCTTTTGATAATGGTATGATTTGTGCTTCTGAACAATCTGTAGTAGTTGTTGACAGCATTTACGAAGAAGTTAAAAACGAATTTATTTACCGTGGTGCTTACCTTCTAAATGAAAACCAAAAACAAAAACTCATCGACCTTCCTCTTATCGATCCTAAGAGAGGTACTGCACACCCTGACGTTGTTGGTCAAAAACCGCACAGAATTGCAGAACTTTCAGGATTTGGAGCTGATGTTCCGGAAGATGCAAAAATATTATTAGTAGAAAGACCAGAAGTTGATTGGGAAGATCCATTCTCTAGAGAAAAATTATCACCTGTACTTACAATGTACAGAGCAAGCGACTTTGAAGATGCTGCAGAAAAAGCTTACACACTTGTAAGCAAGGGCGGCTTAGGCCACACCTCAGTTCTCTATACTGACGAACGTCATAAAGAAAGAATTGATAAGTATTCTGAAAAAATGCCGACTTGCCGTGTATTGATTAACCAGCCTTCTTCTCAGGGCGGTATCGGTGACTTATTCAACTTCAAGTTAGAGCCGTCACTAACTCTCGGCTGCGGTTCCTGGGGTGGTAACGCTGTTTCAGGTAACGTAGGCGTTGAAAACTTATTGAACTACAAGACCGTTGCTGAAAGGAGAGAAAATATGTTATGGTTTAAGGTTCCTGCTAAAGTTTACTTCAAGAGAGGCGCTATTGATCTTGCTCTTCGTGAACTTGCCGGTAAAAAACGTGCATTCATCGTAACAGATAGATTCTTATTCAACTCTGGTGCTGTAAATGCTATTACTAATGTATTGGATGAAATCGGAATTGAACACGAAGTATTCTTTGATGTTAAACCGGATCCAACATTATCTACAATCGATCAAGCTATGGCTATATTAAAACCGTTTGAACCTGATGTTATCATTTCATTAGGCGGCGGTTCTCCAATGGACGCAGCTAAAATTATGTGGTTACTGTATGAACAACCTGATACAAACTTTGAAGATATCGCTATGAGATTTATGGATATCAGAAAGAGAATATGCTGCATCCCTGAATTAGGCAAAAAAGCTACAATGGTTGCAGTACCAACAACTTCAGGTACAGGTTCAGAAGTTACTCCGTTTGCTATTATTACAGATGACGAAACTCACGTAAAATATGCAATCGCAGATTACGCATTAACACCAAATATGGCAATCGTTGACCCTAACTTCGTTGATGGTATGCCAAAAGGCTTGACTTCAGCTTCTGGTATTGATGCTCTAGTTCACGCACTTGAAGCTTATGTATCTTGCATGGCTACAAACTTCACTAACTCAAATGCTTTAGAAGCAACTAAGTTAGTATTCAGATATCTTGAAAGATCTTACAAAGAAGGTGCTAACGATCCTATGGCAAGAGAAAAAATGCACTATGCTGCAACTATTGCAGGTATGGCATTCGCTAACTCTTTCTTAGGATTATGCCACTCAATGGCTCACAAACTTGGTGCTATGTACCATGTACCTCACGGTGTTGCTAACGCATTATTAATCAGACAGGTTATGAAATACAATGCTTCTGATGCACCGCATAAACAAGCAATCTTCCCGCAGTACAAATTCCCTTGTGCTAAGGCTAAATACGGTCAGGTTGCTGACGAATTAGGTCTGGGTGGTAACAATGATGATGAAAAAGTTCAATTGTTAATCAATGCTGTTGATGACTTGATGACAAGAATCGAACTTCCTAAATCTATCAAAGACTTCGGTGTTGATGAAGAAACATTCATGAAGAACCTTGATGAGCTTGTTGAATTGGCATTTGACGATCAATGTACAGGTGCTAACCCTGCTTATCCGTTCATGTCAGATATCAAACAAATCTACATTGATGCTTACTACGGTAACGTATAAGAACAATATTCCAAAACGAGCGGTATTTTTACCGCTCGTTTTTTTTACAAAATAAAAAAAAAGCCTAATTTTTTCAAATCAGGCGCTAATAGATTGGGGAATTAAATTAGTTAAGTAAGATGGTTTGGTATTATTAAAAACCTATTTTTTTGTTCTGGATATAAACGTAACTCTCGATTTCATATCCATTGCAAAAAGCCTCATTTCATCCATTAGAATGTATGATTTGTCATCAGCATGATTATTCTCATTAATATAAAATTCGCGCGAAATCTGCGTAGCCATAGCATTAATATTGTACGTTTCTAATAAAGCCATACTTAATACCTCATCTTTTAATCTGATAAAAGAGCGTATTTACTTAAGGCCTTAATTTCTCTCATTTCAAGGTGTTCTTACTTAAGCTGGTTTAATATTTTTCAAATTACAAACGGTTTGAAATATACCGTTTTTATAACGGCTGTTTGCAATTTTAAAATTATTTTACCTGTCTTGCTCTCTTATATTTGTCTTACATATATATAAAGTATATAAATTTAGCTCAATTTCATCAAAAGTAATCTTTGTTACATAACTTTACAAAGTTAATCACATACTCTAAGATTAAATTTGTTGTTATTACTAGTTTTTAGCCTATTTTTGTAAAGATTTGTAAATATTATTCAAAAAATCCTAAAGTTTTCAGAAAATATGCCGATATATATTATATATCATATAAGAGGTGTGTATCATGTCAAACTTCACGGTCAACGGAGTATATTCTTACACAAGCGCAAACATCTACTCTTATCTAGGCAGGGTGCCTACAAATTCTGCTGCATTAGAACGGGCTTTTGACGATTTTGATATTACCCCGACCGGCAAAACTGATGATTTAAAGAAACTAAATGCTGCGATGTATGAAGAGTATTCATCGCAGGTTCAGGAACAGATTAAAAATCAGAATAATCAGCAGGTAATACCTTGGGCAGGGTTATGTGCACAAATCGGCATACAGGCGACAGGTGATTATGACAAAGATTATGCAGCCTTTAACAACGCTATCCAATTATTAAGCCAGAGTGCAATTGACGGACAGGCTATGACATACTTTGCAGGCTTAAGAACGGAAGCACAGCAGGCTTTCGGGTTATCAAATAAACCGGGAGCACAGGATGCGCCTATTTCCTATAAAACTTATCAGGCGCAATTCCTATCATAAATGTCGGGCGGCTAATGCAGGGTTTAGCCGCCCTTTTGGTTTTTATGTTATAATTGATATATGAATATACTGGTTACAGGCGGGAGCAAAGGCATTGGCAAGGCAATTGCGGAAGGGATAGACGGACGCATTTTTACCTGTGGAAGGGATGAAGAGCGTTTGAAATCGTTTGAAAATTATTGTGTATGCGATCTTGGAACATTGGAAGGGATGAAAAAACTCGGGGATTATATTGAAGCCAACCGGATTGATATACTTATAAACAATGCAGGAGAATATATTTACTCTCATATTGAAGCAATCGGAATAAATGAAATTGAACATATTACGCGGACTAATTTGGAAGCTCCTATGTACTTGATTTCACGTGCAGTTCCCTATATGAAAAAACAAAAATGGGGCAGAATAATTAATATTGGTTCAATAAGCGGTGTTATGGGAGAAGCGGGAGCAAGCCTGTATTCTGCGACAAAATCAGGACTTATCGGAGCAACTAAAGCTTTAGCATTAGAGCTTGCTGAATATGGAATAACTGTTAATACTATAAATCCGGGCTGGGTTGATACAGATATGGGAAATACATCTGCTAATGAAGGAGATTTTTCTAAGGAAGAAATTGTTGAATGCATTCCTCAAAGAAGATTTGTTCAACCTTCTGAAATTACAGGAATGGTTAAATATCTAATTTCTGATGAAGCAAAAGGTGTAACCGGCCAGTCAATTAATTTATGTGCAGGCTTAACCTGCGGTTGTTAATAATTAACCACGTCCTGACATCGTAAGCTCCATCATGATATACCAAGCCTCATCAGACATATCTTTGCAATCTACAGATTTAGTTCTAATTGAATATATTGATTTGAATAACTCTGCGTCATTAATTCCTAAATCTGCATAGGAACAACAAGCAGGAACTTTATAGCGAGAAATTATAAATTTCCCGTCAGGCCCTTCCTCTGGCTTCATTCCAAAATATTCAAATATTCTTTTCATATCATGCTTTTCTATTGCTTCACCCAATTCTTTTTTAATTCCCTCTGCACCTTTTTGGGATTGTATTGCATAATCAACTTCTTTTTCCGCATCTTGATTCAATTGCAAGTTGTTTTCTTTCCTGTATTTCTCAAATATTTCGAAATAATTTAGAGGAATTTTTCCATTATTTAAAACACCTTGAATTTCTTTCACAGCACCATCTACAAACCGTACTCCTAATTTCGGCTGTCCGTTTTCCAGATAAACATGGAAATCTCCCTCGCTCAAATACGGTTCTGCATTAAAGGATTTTGTACACCAGGTCTTGTAAGAAAGTGTTTTAAGTTTATCAACATTGGCTTCAAAATTATCAGGGTTATTCTTTTTAGAAGGGATTACTACCCAGCCGGTCTTATTTGTGCCTGTATTTGTATCATTAAGCAAATGCGACCGTAAATTATTTTTATATAACTTATTAAAGCTAAAATCTTTTTTCGGCTCGGCTTGAAGTTCGCTATTCAATCTAAATACAGTATCGGCAAGAACACCTTTGGACAACATTGGCGGCAGAGTATCATTCTTTTCTGATAACTCTGAAGTTACGCCTGCTAAGATTAAAAGCCGCATCGCCCAACTATATGCATCATTGCCTTTAGTTACGTAATCAAACCAATCTTTTAAAATCCATTTTCGCTGAGTAACGGCTTCATTGCTGCGGGCGGGGAATTTTCTTTCTGTAATAACTTGCACCTGAGTCTTTGCCCAATTTTGAAAATCTGCAATTACATCAAACTTTTCTATCGGTGCTTTAAATTTTTCCACAACAGCATAATCAATCCCCTTAAACTGAGATTTTTTCATTGCTTGAAAATTCGGATTATAATACTGATTTCCAGAAATATACATAACTGACCTTTTACTTACTACACACCCTCTATAAGTAAAAACAATCATTAAAATTGCTTTTCTATAAAGAAATGTTAAGCAGCTTTTATGATACAATATCATAAAGGAAGGGACAAAAATATGTATACAAAAGCCGAATTATTAAATTTATACAATATGGACTTAGACTCTCTTTTAAATGAGTCTAAAAAATACTTAAAAGACGAAGTTGAGTTTTGTTCTATCATAAATGCGCGTAATGGCAAATGCTCTCAAAATTGCAAATATTGCGCACAAAGTTCACATTACAACACAGAAATCGAGTCTTATCCGTTGATGGAGGTAAATGAAGTTCTGGAAGCCGCTCGTGACAGCCAAAAGAACGGAGCTGACAGGGTCGCTATTGTAACCTCCGGCAAAAATCCTGATGAAAGCGATTTTGACACAATGCTGGATATGATTAAAGCTTTAAATAAAGAGGGGATTAAAAGCTGTGCCAGCATTGGGATTTTAAATGAAAACCAGGCAAAAAAGCTTGCTGAAACAGGTCTTGTTAGATTTCATCATAATATTAACACATGCCGGTCATATCATCCGGAAATTTGCACGACTCATACTTATGAGGACAGAATCAACACTGCAAAACTCGTAAAAAAATATGGAATGGAGCTGTGTTGCGGTGTTATTATCGGTATGGGCGAAAGCATTGAACAGCGGATTGAAATGGCGCTGGAGCTTGCTGAAATTAATCCTGACAGTATTCCTGTAAACATTCTTACACCTATTCCTAATACTCCTTTTGCAGATTATGGTGATAAGATTGATGAAGAAAATATTCTCAGAACACTTGCCATATTTAAGATAGCCTGCCCTGAAGCTTCTATAAGAATTGCCGGCGGTAAAAAAGCCAGATTGTCTGAAGAAACTATCGAAAAGGCTTTTAGATATTGCACAGATTCTACAATTGTAGGAAATTACCTTACAACAACAGGCTTTACGCCAGACGAAGATGAAAAATTAATAAATAAAATAGGACGGAAACTGAAAAAATGTCACTCTTTAAGCTGTTCTTAATTTTTGTAAAAATTGGAGCTATACTGCTCGGAGGCGGCTATGTCATTTTACCAATTATGACAAGTGAGTTTGTTGACAAAAGAAACCTTGTGTCGCATGATGACTTAATTAATTATTTTGCCCTTGCTCAATCTCTTCCAGGAATTATTGCTGCAAATATATCTATGTTTATCGGATATAAGCTAAAGGGTAAATGGGGCGCTGTAGCAGCCATGATAGGTGTTACATTTGTACCTTTCTGGTGTATAGTACTGCTTGCTTCAGTATTAGGAGCTTTAACAAATAATTCATATGTACAAGGGGCGCTCTGGGGTGTCGGGATTTCTGTAATCGCCCTTATTGTCTTGACTGTCAAAGAAATGTGGCAAAAATCAAATAAAAACACTTACTTTTATACTATTTTTATTCTCACTCTTGCGACCCTGCTTGTATTTAAGCTGTCGCCAATACAAACCATTGTGTTGTTCACTATGCTCGGGGTTTTATATAAAAGGCTCAGGGAGGCAAAAGAATGATATATATACATTTGTTTCTTGAGTTTTTTAAAATAGGTTTGTTTTCCTTTGGCGGCGGATACGCAACAATACCTTTTCTATATCATATTTCTCAGGTATATAACTGGTATTCGCTTGATGAATTAACACAAATGGTTGCAGTAGCGTCAATTACCCCGGGACCGGTAGGTATTAATGTTGCGACTTATGCTGGCCTAAAAAGCGCAGGGGTTTTAGGTTCAGCTCTTGCTACAACCGCAGAAATGCTGCCTTCACTATTCCTTGTAATAATTGTTTCTAAACTGCTAAAAAAATTCAGTGATAATTATTATGTAAAATCGATTATAGAAACCTTAAAACCAATAAGCTGCGCTCTCTTAACCTCTGTTGCAATAGGACTTTTAAAACCGGAAATAAAGGATATTAAGGCTATGATTTTACTTGCCGCACTTCTGTTAATAAGCTGGAAATCAAAAAAAGATCCTTTATTTTATATATTAATTTCTGCTCTGATTGGTATATTATTTAAGATTTTCTCTATCTAACAAAGGTTCCTTCATAACAACCTTTAATTCTACACGACGGCTTTTTGCATAATCTTCTTTACCGTTAACAAGAACAGGTGTGGAAAAACTTGCACCTTCTACTATAATCATTTTACGCAATCTATTGCCGTTTGCTTTATTATAAGGAGTATTTGTCATGTAATTAGCTACAGCATAAGCTCTTTTAAGGCTAAGCTCCATATTTTTCATATATTGTTCGTCATCAGAATACTTGCCTTGAAAAGTTTGAGAGTCTGTATGGCCTTGTATAATAATTCTTTCTATATTTTTATCAAGATATTCATTAGAAAAAATAGAATTCAGATAAGCCGGAGCAAATTTCGAAAGATACTGTTTACCTTTTTCAGAAAGTTCATAACTGTTAACATCAAACAGCTCTAAGTCAGAAATTTTGACTACTCCGGAAGTATCAATATTAGCCTCTATGTTCTGTTCTTTTAATGCTTGTTCCAAAGCTTCAGAAGCCCTGCTCTGTTCCATCTTACCCTGAATTTTTTCATAGTAGCTTGTCATATATGTATAGAAAAACAGCACAATAAATACCAGTACAAGAGCTGTCATAAGGTCAGTCATTGTAACCCAGAATATATTATTTTCACTGCTGTCATCTTTGTGCGGTCTTATTCTCATCAGTTATCACCTGCTCCTCTAGAAAAGTTTATCCACAACATCTCCGCCGGAACCTTTATTAAAAGATTCATTCAGCTTATTCAAACTGTATAAGATATTTTCCAGATAAGGCAGAGTAGTTTCACTGATACTCTTTTCCATAGCTTTTGCAAAATTCTCTGGTAAAGCTTTTAACAATTTCTCATTAGTTACGTTCTGAATTTTTGACTCTTTTACCAGATCAATAAGGAATTTTTCGCTCGTAACAACATCAAAAAGTCTGATAAACTCCTTTTGTATCGCCAGATAATACTTTTTACACATCCTGTTATACATAATTTTTTCTATAAACATAAATAACAGAGAAAATCCGACTGCAAAAACAGAACATAAAGCTGCTATCTGAATATTTGCAATCAAACCATTCAAAGACTCTCCGACATTAGCATCCATTGAGAAATTAACTTCAGTAAAAGCAACCGCCATTTTCAAAAAAGTAAAAAACGGGCCTAAACCTGTTAATAGCGTAGGCATTGTTTGTATAAATTTATGGTTTATTTTTGAAAACACAAGAGTATCTTCATTAAAGAAATAAGAAGCATCTATCGTTAGATAGATTTCCGGTTTAAAATCGCCGGTATTTGTAGGATTTTTTGTTGCTATATAAAGTTTTTCAGGGAAAATCAAAGCCTTTTTAAAATCTTCCCACGATGTTGACGTAAAAGGATTATTCTTCATAAAGTTATCAAGTTCATTAAAACGGTATGACAACTCTTTTTTATTCAACGACTTTAAAAAATTATAAACTGAATTGAGGTTCTTTTCTACATACGCATAATTTTTCAAAACAGTCATTATAAAAAACAGAAAAAATACCGTAATAATTAAAATCGCCGGCTCTGTTATAATCTTCAATATAGTCATGTCAACTCCTCAAATTCCACTTCCCAATTGTAGCATAAAGTTTAATTTTAGGCTATAATCATACATATGAAATGTCCTAAGTGTCATAAAACGATTTCAGATAATCTGACAGTTTGTCCGTACTGCCATAAGGTTTTAGCTCTGGAGTGCCCGAATTGCCACTCTTTAGGAGAATCACCCGTTTGTGAAAAATGCGGTTACATAATTCTTACAAAATGTTCCAAATGCGGCAAAACAGTTTCTACATCTGCACAAAAATGTAAGTGCGGATTTCCGGTCAAAACAAGTGTTGCTTATCAGGAATGCGAAACTGATGAATTCGCCTCGCTTATTATACAGTTTTCATCACTGAAAAATATAAGACGACTGCTTGGCTCTCAAGAACTTTTTACAAAATTCTTTTTCAGGCTGCGCAATCTGCTAATGGCTCAATTCAAAGGTATTGACGGAAAAATTATTAATTATAATGATACGTTTATCATTAATATGAATAAAGAATTATCATTCCCGACCTCTGCCAATAAAGCAATAAGGCTTGCTATAAAAATAATAAACGCATTCTCTGAACTCAACGCCAACGTAATTGAAGAACTTAGCACTCCTTTAAAACTGAATATAACCATAATTAAAAAATCATCTGAGGAGCTGCTCGATAAAACAATCGTAGATACAAATGTAAAACTGCTTTCCGTTAAAAAGAATGAAAAACGTTATCTTAAAGGAATGCAGATTATACTAGATCAGTATGTCTGCGACTGCATAAGCAAAGATTATAAGACAGACTCACTGTATTCTGTAGAACAAAACGGCACACCGCTAATGTTTTATGAAATATTGCTAGACAGCTATGTACTGCCCCCTTCTGAAAAAAACACAGACGTCCAACTGGAAGTTCATCAAAAAGAAATTACCAAACCTGCAAATGAGCCTTCTGATGATATATACAGCTTTAAGGTTTTTGACATTAATGCAAAGTGTAAGTTTGAAAAAGTTAACGCTGTATCTTTGCTGGATAAACTTCAAAACAACAAAATTATATCTATCCGTTCTGAGAAGGACTTAGAAATACGCACCGGAGATTTGGTTAACTATCTGGAGTCAAAAGGTTTAAAACCGGTTCGCGCCATCTGTTCGGAAGAACTTAACTACAAGCCTTGGGGTGTCTTTGAGCAGCTTTTTAAAGATTATTACGGACTTTCATTCCATAAAGCTTTAATACCGCCGGATTTTGATGTAAAACGATTTAAGGCAATCATTGATTTGATTAACTCAAAACCTAGAAAAGCATCTACGCCTGAAGATGCAAGATTTGCATATATGGAAGATTTCGGAGCATTCTTAAGTTCGCTCAAAAACTGCGCTGTAATAATTGAAGGTTTTGAATATATGGATGACACGTCCATTCAAACACTTGAGCTTTATTTTGACAGGTTTAAAAATATTAATGTACAATTTGTATTTATCACTGACAGCGAAACCTCTCTTCATTCCAAAGTCAAAGGACTTTTAAGAACACCTTTATACACCGAATACACTCTTCAAAAGTCCAATATGGATTCTATCCTGACAACAGTAAAAGAAGAAGCATCTGACTTTATTCAATCATTCTTTTTTGAAAAAATTAAAGAAAATTATAATGGTTCTCTTCTATATTTTGATAACGCGTTAAAATACCTGATTGAAAAAAATATATTAATAAATTTTGATGGCAGACTTATAATAAAAAATAACGGTTCTGTTATTCTCCCTAACAGTCTTGCCGGATTATTAAAAGCTAGACTTAAAGAATTAAGTAAAGATATGGATGCCTCAATGATACTTGCCTATTCTACTTATCTAGGAGGCAGGCTTGACTTTGAAGTAATTACTAAACTTGGCATCAAAAACACAGAGAAAGCTGTTCAAACACTTATTAATACAGGTTTTGCATATTCAGAAAACAATGTGCTTTATATTAATAACTACAATCTAGTAAAACCGGTTATTCAAGCTTCTTTGAAAAAAAATGTAAATGAATTCCTTGCAAAAAATATTCTGGCAAATATAGGAAAAGGCTTGGATGATACAACAACACTGCTTATAATGGGAAAACTTTCACTGTTTAAAGAAGAGTATCTTCTCCTGTGGAGAAACTCCCAGTTTGCAATGGCTGCAGGAGATTACGATTCTTATTTAAAAAATTGTCTTGGATTCTTATCTCTGATTGAACATATCGAAAATAATATACCTGAAGAAGATATTGAAAACAATAAAAAAGAAGTGTATCAAAATATCCTAATGAGTTTGTATAACTATTCTCCGGAAAAAATTTATGCCATTGAAAATGTTCTCTTAATAGATGCAATGAATGAAAATAATGACGAGAAAATAGTAAAACTGTCAAATTTGATGCTGCAAGGCGCTTTGATTGCGTCAAATTACACAGATGCACTAACTTTATTACACAATATTCTTACGAGAATGCCTAACCCGACACTTGTAGTCGATGGAAATATAAATACAAAATTTTTGCTTCTCTCTCTGGTAAATATTGAAATCCTATTTAATATCGGTGATTTTGCGCAATGTGTAGACGTTGCAAAAGATTTGCTCGGAATACTACAGCCTACAGTAATAGAAAAAATTAAGCCGGTCAGCTTCTCTACGAACCTATTTATCGGTCATATGCTTGAAACATTCAGGCTCGCAGCATTTGCAAAATTGTTCCTTATGGATGAAGGCTTAGATGATTTATTTCAGGCTATTAAAGCGTCGCTTAATACAGAACTTCCAGACAAAGACTGTATACTGGCTATAAGGGATTTTCTGAACGGACAGCGTTTTTCACCTTCAAACATAGAAAGCTCTACCGCATTTGCAAAAGTTATATATCTAATTCTACAGGAATTTGAACAACACAGTGATGACTACAAAACTTTTGCACAGAATATATATCAGGCAAAGCTGCTTGCAGCTGACCTGCACCAGATACAGCTTGAAATGTTCTGCGACCTATTAATAGCATATTCTTACGCAAATATTGGTATTACGAAAAAAGCTGAAATTATTTATAATGATATACTTGAGAAAGCTGAAAACTCTGCAATATTTAACATTCTTACACTTGCGCGTTATTTTATTGCAAAACTCCAGATTTCTGAATCAAAACAGGACGAAGCTTTGCTTATAATTAATGACACGCTGGCTCTTTTGCAGAAATACAATAATCAATCCAAAATAATTTACATACTATTTGAAAAACTATTTATTGACCTTGTGAAGAATGAAGAATTCTCCTCCATTGATATTGAATCAGAAGAACAAAAACTTGCTCTAATAACATCTAATGGATGCCTTTCAAGGCTAACAAACTAGCAAAAAAACTTTTTACCGGTTTTAAAAAACAAGGAGGCATAAATGAACATTCAACCTATAAGAAGTTATATACCGGTAAATACTAGATTACGCAAAGTATTACCCGCTGCTATAGCAGTAAGTACTGTTACCGCTCCGGCACTAACATCATGCAATATTGATAACAGACAGCATAACCATAAAGTAGATTGGTTTGCAGTTGAATTTAACCGCCTGAGTGATGAAGATGTAAGAAAAATCAATAAAACAAGACAGGCGCCGCAAAACACCGTATTTGCAAAAATTGATGAAACCAAGACTGAATATTATACAGACAGTGAAGGTAACAGACGCAGTCGTGAGGTAAAAACCGGCAGATGGCATTATGAGCTTGTTAACAACCGAAGCGGAATGGAAACCGGCACAACAACTCTTCCTGAAGGATTTAGTGTTGAAAAAGATGTTATGGGCTTCATTCATGTAGTTGAAACAGGTACAAAAGGCTTATTTATAAAAGGAAGCAAAAAACCGGAAACCAAAAATCAGAGTAAAATTGGTTTTTTGGAAGCTGCAACCGGATTACTATCAGATGAACAGATTGCTCAATTTAATTCCACACGTCAGGTTCCAGAGGGAACAATTATTGTCAAAACTGAAAATGGAGAGTATGACATAGAAAATGACCGCCTTAATTTAACAACCGGAACAAGAACGCTTCCGGAAGGGTATGAAGTACGAAAAAATATCCTCGGTGCTGCAAAAATAGTTCCAATTGACCAGAAATCAATTTTCTTAAAGAAAAAAGAACAAACTCAAACGCAAAATACCACACCAATCTCAGTTCTGGAGGCTTTCACAGGAATTCTCAGCGATGAACAAATTGCTGAGATTAACAAAACAAAGCAAATGCCCGAAGGTACCTTAATTGCCAAAGATGAACTCGGCAATTATTACATCACAAACGATGTTCTTGGTATTGATACCGGAACCCGCACACTTCCTAAAGGATATGAAGTCAAAAAAGACCGCCTCGGTTTTGCAATTGTTGTACCGGAAGGCACAAAGGGGATTATGATTAAATAATCCCTATTTAAACCTTTCGCACAGAGTCGGAATGCCGATTAATGCCAGGTAGAATACTGCGCCAAATAATACTAAATTTAAGATTTCCATAACTAAATCCTCCTTATAATTTTTCTATTCCACATTTTTGATAATTAATAACACTTTTTAGAAAAATCGTTACAAAACTTCACATATTGTTGTTTACATTGACATACATTTGAGTGTACAATTATATAAGGAGGCTTTATAAATTTTGAGTAAAGGCTACGAAAATTTCAACAATATGGAAACTTCCTTTAGAAAATCCACACTAATCCAGGAACGCATAGGGCTTGTATCTACGCATATGTACAAGCAGTTTCTTGATTATCAGCATGCAACGATGAATACAACAGAAATCTTTGCAGAAATGATTGATAATTTGAAAGCTACAGCAGATTCTTTAAAGCAGTCTTTTGCTGCACGCGGAGTTACTACCGAAAATATTTATGTTAATCATGACAAGGACAAAACAGTCGTTGTTATTAATATTTTGTGGCATACAATAAGCCTTACAACAAGATGTAATTACGAACCTCAGGCTTTGTTTAGAGAAAGTGCCCCGCCAATGTTTTCCGGACGTATTATGGCAATAAACGGCAACTACAATGAACTTATGGAAGGTATTACATCAAGAAGTGATATGATGCAGGTTCTTCTTGATAAAGAAGTTGCATCACTCTTTGTGCCGGCTGATAAAACACAGAACTCTATTTTTAAAATAAGACACCTTGCAAACAGAGAATTTTTCTTGAACTCTTCTGATGCATCAAGAGAATTTGTATTGAAAGTTATTGAAACAATCTGCGGCGGCGGTTTATACCACGAAGAAGGCTCTAGAAAAAGCTTTAACATTTGATACAACAGGTGGAGCAGCCAGACTGTCAAATCCGCTGGTTTCATTTACCCCTTTGATAACAATTAGCATTCACCTCTTGATTTACTACTTTTTTTGTGTTTATTTATAAATGGATAAGTCGTATCCTCTTAGACTTATTCAAGTATAGCGGCTAGGAGTAGATATTCAAGTTAAGCTGCTCCATATACTAGAAAAAAGAAGGAAATTGAAATGTTAAAAATCAGATTAAAAAGATTAGGCGCTAAGAAAGCTCCTACATACAGAGTTATCGTTATTAACTCAACTACAAAAAGAGAAGGTAAACCAATTGAAGAATTAGGTTACTACAATCCAAAAACAAAAGAAATGAAACTTAACAAAGAAAGCGCTCTTGCTTGGATTTCTAAAGGTGCACAGCCTACAGATACAGTTAAGTACTTAATTACTAACTGCAATGAAGACGGTACTTTAAACTACAAGAAATCAGAAGTTGTTAAACTGTCTAAAAAAGCTCAGGCTAAAAAGGCTGAAGAAGAAGCAAGAAAAGCAGAAGAAGCAGCTAAAGCTGCTGAGGAAGCTGCAGCTCCGGCTGAAGAAGCTGTATCAGCTGAATAGTATAAATATTTTTATAAAAAACACCTTCCATATGGAGGGTGTTTTTTATGTAAAAATTTGTAAAGATAATTGTATAAACAGGCAATTTTTAATTGTATAATTCTTTTATAAAATATGTGTATCAGTTTGTAGAAGGTAGAAATGTATGATTAATCCAATTAATTTTAGAGCAAGCGCAGCTATTGCACCGGTAAAGTCTAATGAACAAGAAGCTCCGAAAACAGAAACAGTAACAAGCCCGATTGAAAATAAAACATCTTTTAAAGGGGCAGAAGCTATTGCAAACTATAACAAAGCAATTTTAGCTGCTGATACAACTGCAGAAGAAACTCCTAAAGCTCCAGCTTTCAAGGGTGATGAAACTACGGTTGAAACAGAACCAAAAGCGGTTTAAAAAAGAATTCTAGCTCCATTCTATAAAGGATGGAGCTATTTTAACTTTTTCAAAATATTTTCTGCCCAAGCAATCATATCAGGGTATCTTTTAGTATTATGACCGTGAGAAATCCACTCGGCCTTATTGTCGTTTAAATTTCCAATACCATTTAACATTTTGTAAATAAAAGAATACATTCCGGTTCTATCCGCCCCGGCCTTGCAATGTATATGAACTTTTCCATTCCTTTGTTTTATATTCTCTATAAGTCTTAGAAAAATATTTACACCCTCCTGCTGCGGTGCAGCTGACACAGTGGGAATATTATGATAATTCATGCCTAATGATTCAACAACGTTCTTTTCTGAAAAATTCAGGCCTGGCTTATACATAGTTCTAAAATTAATGATATCGCTTACCCCCTGTTCTTTCAGCCACTTAAAGTCTTCTTTTGCCGGCTGAGCCGAGCGTGAAACAGTGTCGTCAATTTTTGTATAATTGGGCGGTTGTGCTTTAAACAACACACTATTTAAAACTACTTTCATAATAGAAATCCTTTACAAATTTTTCTGCTTCACTTTTTGAAGTTATATCACCATTAAGCTGAGCTTCAAAGAGAGCATTAACAATATCACCTAACAATGGAGAAGGTTGTATATCTAGCATACTCATTATTTCATTTCCGTCAAGCAATTTTGGAAGAGGTTTTAAGGTATCTCGTTTCTCCAGATAAAAATTCAAGAGCTTTTTAAGCCCGTTAATATTATTACTAACCATTTCCTCCGAAACATCAATACCTCTGGCAGAGAGTCGGTCAGCCCGCGCCAGAACAATATTATCAATAACGTTATCGCCCATTTTCCTAATATAACGCATCATAACCTTTTCGTTTAAATCCGGTGCAGCTATTACATTTGACGGGTAAATGTGATTTTTAATCATGCAAGTAATATAATCAATCTGCTTCTTAGAAAATTTCCATTGCTTAAGAAGTGGAATAACCATTTTAGCCCCGACATCATCATGTTTTATAAAACGGTGTCTGCCGGAAGGCTCTATTGTCCAGGTTGAAAACTTGCCTATATCATGCAAAAAACCGGCAAGTTTCAGATGGTTTATACGCGGGAAGCCGCCAAAATCAACATTATCTAAATGCTCTTTGATTTCCGGTTCAGCCTCTGAATAAGCTATCTCAATCTGCCTTACAGTTTCCACAACATGGTGAAACAAATCCAAATGATGGTGAGTATTAGGAGGAACACGCTTCATTTCATTAACACAAGGAAAAATGTTCTCAAGTAATCCAAAATCATCCATCAATAAAAGCGTTTCTGAGGCATATTTCCCGCCAAAGAGTTTCAGAAGTTCATAATGAATACGTTCAGGTGCAGGATTTAGTGCAAGCGTGGAATAATTACGGAGTGCAGTTTTTAGGGCCGGAGTCATTGTAAAACCGGTTACAGCAGCAAACCTGAACGCTCTTAAAATTCTCAAAGGATCTTCTTCAAAATTTTCATCCTTTATATGTCGCAAAACGCCTTTTTTCAAATCTTCTAATCCGCCTGTTACATCTACAAAACTATCATTTTTTAAATTATAGGCTATTGCGTTAATAGTAAAGTCGCGTCGTTTTAAATCATCTTCTATATTTTCACCCTGAATTTCAGATATATCAAGATAATTAAGTTTATCAGGAAGTACAAGCCTGTATATTTCAAACTCCTCATCAAGCGTAATAAAAGTTGCATCAAACTTTTCTGCAAGTTTTCGTGCAAATTTACCAGCATTTTTTATTGCTATATCACGGTCGTATGAAGTTTTTCCAAGTAAAAAATCTCTTACCGCACCGCCAACCAGATATCCATCCCGGAGTTCAGAGATTATAAAATCATCCTTGATATTCATAAATAATATCTCCCAACCCGACAATTACTGCAGTTTCAGCTTTTAAAATTAAGTCACCAAGAGTTATAAGCGGAAAGTTGTTTTCACGGAAATAGTTAAATTCTCTTTCTGAGAATCCTCCTTCCGGTCCAATCACAACCAGCACTTTGTCCCCCTTTTTAACAGGATTTTTACAAAGATATTGCTTTAGGCTCATATCCGCAGAGCGTTCTGCAAAGATAATTATCTTATCATACTTATTTTGAAATACTTTATCTAACAATAGTGGAGCATAGCAGGTCGGAATTTTTGCCCTCTCACACTGTTTTGAGGCTTCAAACATAACTTTCTGCCACTTTTCGTGTTTATCAACCTTAAGCGCACAATTATCAGTAAAAACAGGATACACCCCTCTCACTCCAAGTTCAGTCGCCTTTTCTATTACTGTATTCTGAGCATCACTCCTAAGAGGGCTTTGAGCTAGATATAAATCAAAGTCCAAATCTCTTTTTGAGAGATATGACTTATTTATTTCACATTTAATTTCTTTTGAAGAAATTTCTTTAATAACGGTTTCATACTGAATTTGATTATCATCAATTAAAAGAAGCTTTTCTCCGGCTTTAGCTCTTAATGAACGTGCAATATGCCTGTATGTATCAGTATTACCAATAGTTATTTCTCCATTATTTATGTGGTCGTTTACACCTATAAAGAAGTGTGGCATGAGTCCTCCATTTTGGCAAATTTTCTTAAGAGAGTTACAAACATTATTGTACACAAAACAATAGCAGAAATTCCCAAACTATACCAAAAACCTAAAAGATTTAGTTTTAATTTTAATCCGAAGAAACATCCCAGAGGAATCGACACAAGCCAGTATGAAATAAAATTTGCAATCATTACAACGCTTGTTTTTTTTATTCCTTTAAAGACGCCTGCGAGAGCGACCTGTAAACCATCAAATACCTGAAACATGCACAAACAGAATACAACAGGAATACAAACCTGAACAAGTTCAGCATCTTTTGTAAAAAGGCTTACCAGGTACTCTGGAAACAACCCTACAACAATTGCGGAACAGGTCATAAATGCAACACTCATTCCAATTCCGGTATAAGCATAGGTTTTTAATGACTTATAATACTTTGCCCCATTTGCAAAGCCGACTTTTACTGCAGTAGCATTTGAAATAGCAAGCGGAACCATAAAAGAAACACTTGTTAAAGTACATACTATATTTTGCGCTGCTGCATAAATACCTGAAATTCTTCCCAGAATAACAGTTATGGCATTAAAACCTATAAACTCTATCATTACAGCAAGAGAAGCCGGAAGTCCGACTTTCAGCAGATCTTTATAATAAGCAGCATCTTTGAAAGGTTTTATGCTGACTTTCTTAAAACAATAAAGAAAAAGTACAAATCCCATTATATATCTGGTTATAAGACTTGCCAGTGCAAGTCCGGCAGTACCCATTTCTGGAATAATTCCGTATCCAAAAGCAAGAAGAATATTCAATCCGACATTTACAAAGATACAGATAAGAGTTAGTATATTGGGAAAAATAACTATTTCAAATGCCTGCAAAAATTCTTTCGCCATACAGTGCAAATATGCACCAAATATGGACAAAGATGTAATCCAAAAATAATCTTTTATAAGCGGCACTAGCTCGGGTTCAAACCCCAGCTTATCTATCAATGGAATAAAAGCTAAAACGGCAATTGACATTATAAGAGAGAGAATTGCAGCAAATTTCAAAGACGGGTAAAAATATTTTTCCGCTTCTTTACCTGCTCCGCGATAATTGGAAAGTACAGCTGAAATACTGCATAAAATTCCTATGCCAAAAATCATAATACAGTTAATAATCGCTGTAGCAAGACTTACTGCAGCAAGAGTATTAGTAGAATGTCTGCCAGCAACAATTACGTCACCAACACCTATAAGGATAAAACCTAAGTTTCCGAGGATTATTGGGCCGGCAATATTTGCAATATCCTTTATATAAAAACTTCTGACTAGCATAATTTTATTGTACTACAAACCTGACTGTGTTATAAATAAAGAAAACTGAATACGGGGAAACTACGGTGGAAATCCGTGACTGTGCCGCAGCTGTTAAAATAGTCAGAATACCCAGGGGTACACGCCCTTTTAGCAACACTTCGAGTCAAAGTTGTTGAGAGTTTCCAATGCTGCGGTAAAACAAGAATAGCAACAAAGGAAATATTTTTTTTGTCAACGAATGTTCAAAGCGTAAGTAGTATAAAGTCAGGGACTTGCCCGCACGGAATGGCACCGGGCGCATGTCCGATTTGTTCCGGCATGGGCGGAGGGGGAAGCTCAAGAGTCGGCGAGCGTCCGCAAAAAGCCGGCGAGATGAGTTATCATCAATGCGCTATGATTGGCGCGATGATGCGCGCAAGAGAACAACGCATTGAAAACCACGAAAAAAATTTACTCCAACACGCTGAAAATATCCTTAAATTCCAGCAAAATATGGAAAGCCTGGCGCAAAAAATGCTCGCTTTCTCAAACCGGATATCAAACACCTTTATTTTGAAACCTTTTGCGTATACAATAACTAATATCGTCGTAGGCGTAACTAAAAGTATAGCTGCTATACTAAATATAATTTCCACTATTACAGACAAACTAGCTCAAATCAAACAAAAACTATTCGATATTCAAGACAAGCTTAATGCCATTTTCGGCGAAGCAAAGGCTTTTGTTGAAAAAAAAGTTTCAGAGCTTATTAGCAGCATAAAATCAAAACTGGAAGGTTTATTTAAAATATTTAAAAGAAATAATACCAGAGATGATGATACCAAAATAGACGAAGATAAAAAAATCTTTAATCTAAAAACCATACTTCACAAAATTATGAGAAAGAAACAGGATGATACCGAAAATAAATCAGGATCTTGAATCGGCAAGACATCAAAAAAACATGACTGATACACAAAAACGCAATGATACTTATATAAAGGAAGGTATCATTGTTAACTCCTATGTCAAAGATCCGTTATTAGAAGGCCCTAAAGCTTCTATATTAGATGAAACCTGTGATACACTGGTAATCTCCAACACAAATATTGATTTACCCCAAAGAGTATATGAAAAAGAAGCTAAAAAAACAAACCCGCTCCTGCCGCTATGCTGCGCTACAATTGGTGTTATGGGACTGCTTGGCGGTTTTACTGCTATGATGAAAAAATTCTCTAAAGGAAAGCTAGAATCTTCAAAAGAATATCTTTTGCCGGGAATTACCCGCAACCACTGTATAAATGATGAAATACATCAGAGTATTTTCAGTATGATACAATCCCCAAATCGAAAAACTATTCTAGCTTCATTAGGCGTAATTACACTCGGTTCTATGGCATTTATGGGAAAAATCTTTATTGACGGATTTAAAGAAGTTTGGGTAAAAAAACAGGAAGCTGACATACAGAAAAATCTGCAGGAAAATCTTATTGCCATAGAAACACAGTCATTTTCGGGAAAGATACAGATTATAAGAAGTATGCTTTCTTCTAAAGCAAAAATATTCTCAAATGAGCTTGCTTTTAGGGGGAAACGTAATGAAAATAATAAAATACAGACCGACAGTAAAGGTCTGCTGTTATTAGGCAGCCTAACCCTTTTGTCAATTCTCAGCTTAGGATACTACACAGCTAAGAATATTAGAAAAAGCGACGAGTTTATTACCAGAGGGCTTAAAAATACACGAAAAGGTCTGGATAATATTATTGAAGATTTTAATAACGGCAAATCCATTGGGAATATACAAGGGCATAACGGAGAAACTTTAAGCGGGAAAGACGCTTATAAACTCTTGATAGAGAATCTGCTAGAATCAGTATACGCAAAACCGGACGAAGTTAAAAGAACAGTAGAAAAACTAAACCTGCCAGAGAAAGAAAAAGCTGAATATCTTAACCACCTTCTGGACACCATGAATCAGGCTACAGAAAAGGTAAACCCAATGATGGGAGGAAGCGGACGAAACAAAATAACCTATTTCTCCCACGTCAATGATTATTTATCATTTTTCTACGACTGGCTTATGAACCCTAAAAACCCGCAGTTTAAAAATCTTTTCTTCGGAATAGCTGGAGTTTCAGCCCTGGCATACGCTGGCAAGGCTGCTGCTGAAGCTGTTAAAGAAGTTCAGGTAAAAAAATATAACGCAGAAATTGAGCTTGACCTGCAAAACAGACTTATATCTACTGAACTAAGGAACTTTAAGGCAAAAAAAGAATCTGCTATAGAGCCGCTTTGTGATGAATTTTTTATTCAGAAAGAACAGGGAAAATCAAAAGAAGAGCTGAAAATTATTGCAGATAACATTCTTTTTGAAATCAAAAACGGCCCTCCATTTGTTTATTCATAAGACAATATTGTAAAGTTTTGTAACAATTTGATATACTAAGTGTTATAAAAACTATATAATGTGGAATTAATAAAGTATAATCTCTTTTCTTTATTTTCTCCTCCACTCCTTTATCTAACGAGAGTTAATGCCGCAAAAGATTGCGGCTTTTTGTTTTTCTTAACTTAATATTTCAACTTTTGTATGTTTGTATTATAATCAATTTACTCGGAGGAGGATATCATATGATTAATATTGCTGTATGCGGTGCTAACGGCAAAATGGGACAAGAGGTAATTAAAGCTGTTAACGAAGCTGAAGACATGGCTCTTGTTGCTAAAATAGATATAAAAGACGGAGAGTTTGCGACTATAAAAGATGCAGCAGCTTCTGTAAAAATTGATATACTTATCGACTTTACACAGCCTAAATCTATTTATGAAAACGCTCTTTATTGTTTGAATAACAATATAAATATTGTTATTGGAACAACCGGTTTAAGCGATGAACAAATTGATGAACTAAAAATAATTTCGACACAAAATGGTTTGGGTTGCTTTATTGCACCGAATTTTTCTACTGGAGCTGTTTTAATGATGAAATTTGCACAAATGGCTTCAAAATATTTTAATAACGCTGAGATTATTGAACTTCATCATAATCAAAAAAAAGATGCTCCATCCGGAACTGCTGTTAAAACGGCATTAATGATGGCTGGTGAAAATACCAATTTTATTACAGGAAACTGCCCTGAAGTAGAAACAATTGATGGTGCTAGAGGGGCAAATTCTTATAATAACATTCATATTCATTCTGTTAGATTACCTGGATACATTGCTTCACAAGAAGTAATTTTTGGTGCAGGAGGACAGATTTTAACAATAAGACACGACTCTATGAACAGAGAATGCTATATGGATGGTGTATTGAGGGCTGTTAGATATGTAGATAAAAATCACAGTTTTGTTTACGGATTAGACAATATTTTATAAAGGACAAAAGATGAGAAAACCAAGAATAGCAATTTTAGGCGCAACCGGTGTTGTTGGAAGAGAAATTACAAAAATTACAGAAGAATTGAATGTTGAATTTGAAAGCATTAGATTTCTTTCAAGTGCAAGAAGTGCTGGTTCAAAAATTACATTTAAGGGCAAAGAATACACAGTAGAAGAAGCTGTACCGGAAATTTTTGATAATATTGATATTGTTATGGCTTCTGCAGGCGGAAGCACAAGCCAAAAATTTGCTCCGGAAATTGTAAAACGCGGCGTCGTTATTATTGATAACTCATCTGCTTTCAGAATGGAAAAAGATGTTCCACTGGTTATTGCAGGCGTAAATGATGAGGACTTGAGAAAACATAAGGGCATTATTGCAAATCCTAACTGCTCAACTTCTCAATTAATGCTTGTATTAGAACCTTTGAAAAAATTTGACATTACAAGACTTATCGTTTCAACTTATCAGGCAGTTTCCGGTGCCGGACTTGCTGCTATAAATGAATTAAGAGACGATACAATTGCAAATCTTGAAGGTAAATCTTTTGAAAATAAATGTTTCAAAAAACCGATTTCTTTTAATGTTATCCCTCAAATAGATGTATTCTGTGAAAATGGATATACAAAAGAAGAAATGAAGGTTGTTAACGAAACAAGAAAAATTCTCCATCTTGATGAAGATGTGAAAATATCATGTACAGCAGCCAGAGTTCCTGTATTCAACGGTCACTCTGAAGCAGTCGATATTGAATTTGGCAAAGAAATAACACCTGATGAAGTACGTTCTATTTTAGAAAATGCTTACGGAGTAAAAGTTATTGACAATCCGGAAAATTATGAATATCCTACGACAAGAGATGCCAGCGGAGTTAACCCTGTTTTTGTCGGACGTATTAGAAAAAATCTAGCTTTTAATAATGGTATATCACTGTGGTGCGTTGCTGACAACATCAGAATTGGCGCAGCATTAAATACAGTGAGAATTTGCAAAAAAGTTATTGAAATGGGGTTATTCTAATGAATGTAAACAAGATTGCCAGTAAAATTACAATAAGACCTACTAATAAAAAAATGAAACAAGCAAAGCAGTTCATAGAAAACAGCGGACTTCCTAAGGAAATGCCCGTTGAAAAAAAGATTTACTACAGGTCAGAGGCAGATTGCTTCGATAAAATAAAAGACAGCATACAAATATCAATTGAAAATATGAAGAGGAAGAGCTGATTGGGTAAAGTTGTATCACAAGCAGAAATTATTAATATTGTAAGAAACGGTCAGGCAGAAGGGAAAACTTATGCCGCAACAAACGGATGCTTTGACATACTGCATGTAGGTCATATTCGTTACCTGCAAAAAACAAAAGCTCTAGCTGATTTTTCAATTGTTATGCTTAATTCGGATAAGTCTGTAAAGCTTATAAAAGGAGATGATAGACCTATTAATTGTGAAGCAGACAGAGCTGAAATATTAACTTCTTTGAGCTGTGTCGATTATGTGGTATTATTTGAAGAGAAATCTCCGTCAAAATTGCTAGAAGCAATTAAACCGGACATTTATACAAAAGGAGCTGATTACACACTGGAAACTCTTCCGGAAAGAGATGTTGTTATAAGAAACAAGATAAAAGTAGAATTTATTGATTTTGTTGCTGGTAAATCTACTACAAATGTTATTAATAGGTGTTTAAAATAAATAAAAGGAGTGTATTATGAAAACTTTTACATTGGAACAGATTGCACAAATTACAGGGGGAATGCTTTCTAAAGCGAAAGATGTTGCTATAACCAAAATAGCTCCACCGCTTCTTGCAGATGAAAATACGCTTGCCCTTGCTCTAGGAGAAGATGAAATTAACAATTTATCAAAAACTCATGCTAAAGCTGCACTTGTTCCTTTGGGAGTTAATATAGACGGATTTTCTACTATTGAGGTAGAAAGACCTAGGCTTGCGATGATGAAACTTATTACAATGTTCTATGAAGAACCTCATGTAAACTCAGGAGTACACCCTACAGCAACGGTTCATCCATCTGCTAAACTCGGACAGAATGTTTCTCTAGGCCCTAATGTTGTTATTGGAGAAAATGCTCAAATTGGCGACAACACTAAAATTTTAGCTAACGGCTATATCGGCAACGGTGCAATAATTGGAAATGATTGTTTCTTCCACCCTGCTGTATGTATAGGTGATAGAGTAAAAGTAGGTGATAAAGTTATTCTTCATCATGGCGTATCTCTCGGTGCAGACGGCTTCAGCTTTGTTACAGAAAATCCTAATAACATTGAACAAGCACGTAAAGATGGAGAAATAAAAGAAAACGATGTTGAACAAGTAATCTTTAAAATACCTTCAATTGGGTCAGTTCAAATAGGTAATAACGTTGAAATAGGTGCAAATACCGCTATAGATAGAGGTACTATTGAAGATACAATTGTTGGTGATAATACCAAGATTGATGACCTTGTTATGATTGGCCACAATTGCCGTATAGGTAAAGGCTGTATGATTGTTTCACAGGTTGGTATTGCCGGCAGCTGTGTAATCGGTGACAGAGTAGTTATAGCAGGTCAGGCAGGTCTTGCAGACCACATTTCAATCGGAGATGATACAATTATTGCAGCACAGGCCGGAGTTACTAAAAGTTTCCCTGCAAAATCAATCGTTGTTGGAGCTCCTGCTGTTCCTAGAAAAGAATTTATCAAGCAGCTCAAGATTATGAAAGATGCCGGCGATTTGATAGCAAAGTTCAAAAAATATGAACCGCTTTTGCGTTCTTTTGAAGAGGGGCAGACAGAAAACTAATGGGTACTATAAAAACAGAAATAAAAACATCAGGAAAAGGTTTAATGAAAAATCGCGAATGCGAAGTTATAATTAAACCTTCAAGAGGTGGAAATATAAGAATTTTTTCAAAAGGTTCTGATGTTCCATTTAACGTATGCATTGAAAATTTATATTCAACCGATCATTGTGTAACTTTATGCAGTAAAGAACATAGAACACTTTTAGGTGATTATAAATACAAAGTTATGCTTTGTGAGCACTTTGTTGCAGCCTGCGCAATCTGCGGAATTGATTCAATTGATGTTTATCTTTCTGAAACTGAAATGCCTGCGTTCGACGGAAGTTCTAAAGTATGGGTAGAATTATTTAGAAATGCCGGAATCGAAGGCGTTAGCAATGATTTGTATACAGTAAGCGAACCTGTGTACTACCTGAATGGCAAAACAAGTCTGGTAATTCTTCCCGATAAAGAGCTGAGAATTACTTATGCAGTAAACTACGATCATCCTGATTTAAAAGAAACCTGGGTGACTATGGATAACAAAAATCTGGATGAAATTATAGAAGCACGAACCTTTGGCTTCTATAAGGATTTAAAAAAGTTCCAAATGCTGGGATTTGCTAAAGGGGTTACGATTGATAATACAGTTGGGCTGAAGGACGAAGGCTTTACGACAGAACTGCGCTCCGAAAAAGAACCGGTTAAGCATAAAATACTTGATTTAATTGGAGATTTATACCTTACAGGAGTTTCTCCCTTAAATATGAGAGCTCAAATTCTTGTAAAAGAAGCCGGTCATGCTGTTCACACAAAAGTTGCACAAATACTTAAAACTAAATTAGTTAAAATATAAAGGAGAGATTTATGACAGAAGAATTAGGCGTAAAAATAGGTACAACAGAGGCTGGTGAAGATATTTTATCATTTGACGTGATGCAAATTATGGAAATGATTCCGCACAGATACCCGTTTTTATTAGTTGATAAAATTACTGAATGTGTACCGGGGAAATACGCAAAAGGTTACAAAAACCTGACTATGAATGAAGCATTTTTCCAGGGACATTTTCCTGGTAATCCTGTAATGCCTGGTGTTTTACAGCTTGAAGCTCTTGCACAATGCTCAGCACCTGTTTTAATGTGCCTTCCGCAATATAAAGGCAAACTGACTTTGTATGCAGGTGTTGATAATGTTAGATTTAAAAATATTGTAAGACCTGGCGACAGATTTGAAATGCATATTGAACTAATCAAGGCTAAAGGCCCTATTTGTAAGAGTCACGGTGTAGGTTATGTAGACGGCAAAGTTTGTATCGAAGCAGATATGACGGTTGCATTAAAATAATTCAAAAAAAGGAGCTTTTTAAAAGCTCCTTTTTTATTCTGCATCAATCTTTTCCAAAAGAACCACTGCTTGCGCTTCAATAGCAAGCATTTCCCCGACAGCGTCAAGCTGTTCCTTAGTCTTTGCTTTGATTGCAATATCCATACTATCAAGACCGAGTATAGGAGCAATAATAGCTTTCATTTCAGGAATGTAAGGCATCATCTTTGGAGCTTGAGCGATAATATTTGTATCAATATTATTAATCCAGTAGCCCTGAGCCTGAACTTTATCATAAACTTTTTTCAATAATAGAAGACTGTCCGCATCTTTAAATCTGTCATCTGTATCCGGAAATAAAGTACCAATGTCTTCCATTGCCATTGCTCCTAATAGAGCATCAATAATCGCATGCACTAATACATCTGCATCAGAATGCCCGAGCAAACCTTTTTCATAAGGAATTTTAACTCCGCCGACAATAAGTGCACGGCCTTCGACTAATCTATGAATATCGTACCCAATACCTATTCTGAAATTTTGTTCTGACATGTATAAAACCCTCTAATACTACATCCTGTATATACTTATTATAACATATTTTTTATTGTTTTTTAGATTTGCTTAATATATCTTAACAAAGTTGAACAAAAAAGGCAATTATTTAGAATATAAATACTTTATATATATGTAAGAGATATTCAAAAGAGAGAGTGAAATTTATGGCAGCTACATACGACGCAATTGAAAGAAATAAAAAACCAGCAGGCGCTTTAGAAATTCCTGAAAACTTTCATTTCTACTATTTGAATAAACAAGACAGACAAATGAGATTTAACAACGGCGGAGATCCTATTTACGCTGTGTTCGATAAAATTGACAACAGACCGCTATCTAAAATCGCTAAAGATTTCGTCAAAGAATTAAAAGATGACTCTATCAGATTTATTTCTACTTTACTTAAATAATAAAATCTTCTTGAGCAAGCCATTCAACTAAAGGCTTATCTTCTCCAAAAAAGATATCAAATTCTTTTTCTACTTTAGACCCTCGTAAAAATTTTCTGTTTATATTATATGCTAGCGGCTCACTGCCATCTTTAGCATTTCCTAGAAGAGTTTGGGTTTCTGTATCATAAACTTCGGAATAGTTTAAATTCAGATTAACACAGAAGGGAATTCGCTTCTTTTCTTTCTCATCAAAAGATATCAGCCCAAAAGTTCGGCATATAATCCCTCTTGCAGGATAAACAGAGCAAATGCCGTCTACAAGAAAAGGACATTCATACATTTTTTCGCGGGCTTTCTTTAATAAATTTATAATATTATCATCAACCCTGGTTTTCAAGTCATCTGGAAGCTCATTATAATAAAGCATCATATTAATATATTCAAGTTCAGATAATGGATATTCTCCCTCACGGCAGCAATAAGCACACCCTTTTTTACATTTAATAAAAGTTTTTTGAGCTTCAAACATTTTCGTCAGTTTCTTGTCTAAAAACTCTAAATACTCTCTATAACGCGTTATCATTTCTGAGCCTGTCCCGCCTTGCTTTGATTTCTTCGCAACGTTCTAATTTATTATATAACTGAGAGTTAATTTCTCCACCAATAAGAATTAATATAGATGTATAGTAGAGCCACATCATCATAACGGCAAACCCTGCAATTGTACCGTATACAAAGTTGTAAGTGTGAAGGTTGTTTATATATACAGAAAACAGCCATGAACCTAAGAGCCAAGATATACAGAAAAATATTGAACCGGGGAAAGCACTATGTCTCCGTAGCTTTTCATTACCGCTTAAGTCAGGAAGAATATAGTAGCTTAAATAAGCCATTATAAACAAAGTGAAAAACGCAATAGGCCAGCGTACAAAAAGCATAATATTTGCAAGATGCTGCGTCATCCCTATATATGCAACTAAAAATTTGATAATTACTTTACCGAATACAATCATAGTAATACTAAGGAAAAGAACCAGAGTATTTACAAATACCATTATTAGTGCAAGAAGTCTTGAATAAAGAAAATTTCTTGTTTCCTTAACTTTATAAGCTCTGTTTAATCCTTTTGCTACAATTGCCATTGTATTAGTTGAAAGAAAAAGCGTTATACAAAAACCTAAAACGGCTACAAGCCCGCCTTTCTTAAAGAAAAACACTTCATTCAATACTGTATTTACAACATTCAATACATCATTAGGCATTATGCTCTGCATAAAAATAAATATTGGCTGCATAAAATATTGCTTGCCAATATAACCAAAAAGCGCAGTTAAAAAGAGTATGAAAGGACAAATGCCGATACACAGCATAAACCCCATTTCGGATGCCATGCCGAAAAAATCATGCTCTACTACGGAGTTTATTATATTTTTTAATGTTTTAAATCTCACTGCTTAATTTCTCTCAATATTTTTGCAACCGCATCCTTCACTCCGGCTTTGATAGTGCATCCGGCTGCAAATGTATGTCCGCCTCCGCCAAATTTTGCACACACTTCTGCAACATCAATACCTTTGCTTCGCATTGAAATCTTTGTAAGTTTAGAATCAACTTCTTTTGCGACAAAAGAAACTTCTGTAGTGTCAATTGCTCTTAAAGTTTCGGCTATCCCGTCTGTATAGTCATCACCTGCTGAGAATTTTTCTAAATCCTTTTTATAAACTGTTGTATACACAATTTTATTATCGTCAAGAAAAACCGCGTTATTTACGCAGTAATTTTGGAACATAACAAAGCTTTTAGTCTTAGTTTCATAGCATTTTTTATAAATATAATTAGGAACAGCACCTTTTTCTACAAGTTCTGCAGCAGCTCTAAATACATTCGCCGAAGTATTTTCGAACCTAAAATTTCCCGTATCAGTCATTATTGCAGTGTACAAACAAATTGCCGAGTCTTTATCAATTTCCCACGTGTTAGCTTTAAAGTAGTCATACAAGACCTCACCGCAGGAACTCGCATCAGGATTAATTATCTGGTAATCTCCAAACCCGGGATTAGTTTTATGATGGTCAATATTAACCGAACATTTTGCTTTTTCAAAAAGGATTTTGGAATCCATAACTCTGTCTATTGCTGCAACATCAAGACTTATGACTAAATCATAAACAAGTGATTTATCATAATATCTTTGAGCCAAATCAATATTAGGCAAGAACTTATAGTTGTATGGGACATTGGAAACCACATTCATATCAGCTTTTTTCTTAAAGCGATGATAAATCATGCTGTAAAGCGCACACATTGAACCAAGAGTATCTCCATCAGGGTTCATGTGTGATAATAATAGTATCTTTCCTGAAGATTTTATGATATCATCTAAATTACAAATCATAACAAGATAATAACACAAAAACAGAGTTTAATTTTATAAAAATTCGCTACATTGCAGATAAAAAACAATCTATCAACTTATCTTGGTATTGAAGATGCGTAAGTAAAATTTTACTTACGCATCCATATTTATCCAATAATATCTATAACTTTACCTATAGCATCTACTACAGTATCAGCCAAACCGGAAGCACCCTCTGCAATTGCTCCACCGATTTCAGAGGCACAATTAACAGCCAAATCGCCTGCATAATCTAATTGATCTATCAGAGGATCTGTTACGCTTGCACCAGCTGGTGGTGGATTACCGACAAAAAATTCGTCGCCACCTAACGATGAACCCGCCAAAACTCCTAAAGCACTAACTGCTGGTAGTGCAACCCTTGCGGTATTTTTTACAGTTGGTTTAGCAATGACTTGACTTGCTACAGAACTAATTTTACCAATCATAACCATATAAAACTCCTTTCTTCACAAGAAAAGAGTATATTATATTTGTCAATTTATCAATAAGTTGTTACGTTTTGTAAATTATATTTTCCACTTGATTGTATTTTGTATTACGTTGTAATACACTCAAATTGTATTCTAATCAACAAAATATGAGGTGTGTATGAAAGTAGCATCAATTAACAGTAGTTACTATGGGAATGTTAGATATAATAAAAATAATCAAACAGACCAAAATATTAGTTTTAGGAGTCTTTCTTCTTGGCTAATCTATGTTGCTACTGTACAAGGTATCTCTACGCTCAGTAAGAATGACGCATATAAATATATTAAAACATTGGGTGAACACATAAGTAGCTATGACCAGAAACTATTTATTGCAGGCATAACAGCATTGTCCAAAACACCTGATAGTTTCTATAATGAAGGAGCTGTAAAAATTAGTTTATTATCACATTTTAGAGGCAGTATTGACTATATCAAAGATTTAAGATGGAAAGGGTTAGGTAGAATTGATGAAATTCCAGATAGTAGTAATGTTAACATTCAATTAAAAAAAGACTTTTTAACAAGTTTTTTTGAAAACGGACAACCAATATCTCCTACTTTTGCAGAACAATTTAGAGGATTAAACGATAATATATATCAATCATTTAAAGAAGCTATTGTTGAAACAGCACTATTTTCACCAAGATATAATAGCAAACGTAATTCTATGAAAGAATGGTTCAATAGTACTAATTATATTATAGATGATATTAAGCATGAAAATGAGTACTGTTGGACATTTGCTGGTTTAGGATGTAATGTTTCTCATTATTCAGATTCACACAAAGCAAGAATTGGTTCAGCTTATCAAGACTTAAATTTACTTGATTCTTTAGATTATACGACTAGCAGTACATTTTTATCAAGAAAACGAAACTTAATAAAAAAATTAAAGGATATTGTTGATGAAGGTATAAAATATGGAAAAAACAAATATCCTGGATATTGGTCAACTTATGAAGCTGAATCTTTTTATAATGATTATTTAGAAATGATTAATCGTCTAATATAGGAATGTATAATGAAATTAAATTCAATAAGTTATATAAACAATATAAACTACAGGTACATATCAACAAATAAGGGCAGGTCTACAATCAAAGAAGAAGGGGAATATGTTATGCTTCCTAAGAAAAAATACAAAAGAGACCAACTTATCGAAAAATGTTTTGTAGGAAGTTTGATTGCAATAGCATTAATCAAGATTATTTTTGACAGACCAAAAATTCCATAAAATGCGTATCAATAAATTCAATAAAAACCTTAATTTCACATCTGGTTTGAACTTAAAACTTGTCAGGCAATGTAAGCATACCGATGTTCAAGATATTCAATCACAATTATTACAAAAAAACATTATAGCTGACTTTGATTCAACAAAACCGGCCGCTTTTGTGTCGCGCAAAGTATTACAAATATTTGAAGAACTGAAAAAGAAACTTAAATCTCATATATTTGATATTTCCATCCCGCGCATTCAAGTGTACCTAAAAGAAAATATGATTTTTCAACCAAAAGGATACTGTTTCTGCGTTCCGGAAACTCAACAAATACTCAAAAAGGAATTGCCGTTTGAAACCGGTTCAATATTTTTTGAAAAAGAGAATTCGCTTGAAGAAGTCAATCAAAAATTAGATGAAAGTTTTCAAAAACAAGAAAGAAGTTCTTCTCATTTTTTAGCACCATTTGTTCACGAGTTTTTGCACAACTCATATATAAATTACATTTATAAAAAATACGGGTACGAAGGACTTTGTCCCTATACTGCAGAAAAATACCATAATGCAAAAAACTGCGGGCTTAGCATTATGAAGATTCTACAAACCCTAAAATTTAACGAATCTGAAAATTCAATCATAAGAGAACATCTCGGGCAATACGCGACAACACCGCAGAACCAATACCATGAAGTTTTTGCAGAAACTTTCACAAAACTTATCTGCAATTGTTTATCAGAAAAAGACTCAACGCTTACCTCAAATCCGATTGATGAATTAAAAAAATTACCAAAAGAGTTTTTACTAATCATACAAAAATTATTTATATAAAATTTGTGGTAAAATTAAAGCAATGAAAAAAGTTCTTTATACAGATTTTGAAGGGGTAGATAATATCATAAGCTCAATGATGGATAATCCGCAGCTTAAAAAAGCTGTTACGCGGACTAACCTGATGAACTTCTGGGATAAAATACTGCCTCAAAAATTCAGGGGTAAATCAAGACCTTACTCTATGCTGCCAGGTTCCGTAATGGTAATTGCCTGCGAAAATCCGATTGTTGCACAGGAATTGTCATTGCATAAAATTATATTGCTTAAGAAATTTGAACCTTATCTCAAAACATTAAAAATGCGCGTTATTGACTTCAAATTTGACCCTAAAAAGTGGATAAATTAATTTCTTTTCTTCTATTATTTTTAGCAAGTTCTATGGCTTCAGAAACTGTATACTTATATTCGCTTTGTTCATTCTTTTCATTTGCGAATTTGTCATACGGATACCAATAAGCATTATTTGTTATATCGCTATTTTGAACCAATTCTATAATTTCTTGCGCACTATATTTACGTTCTTTTTGCATAAAGCGGCCAATATCACTGTCTCTGTAATAATCTTTTACCTGCAGCAACTCTTTGCACTGCTCAGATGTGAAAAATGGCTTGCCATTTTCATCAATAAACTTCATATGCTTTATGTCTGTTACATAAAAATATTTATCCATTTCACTAAGAATATTTAAACACTCTTTTTCATTAAACATAGGCTGTAAATTATCATATCTTGCATTAATAAGATTTCTAGCCTTAGTCGGATACTTTTGTATATGCTTGGCAGCTTTTTCTACCATTTCATCCGGAAAAACTTCTCCGTTTTCTAAAACAAGAGGTGTTTTATTTACTTTAGCGGTATTTACTTTTTCAAAAATACAATCTGCGCTTATCCAGCCAATCTGCTTATCCCAGGCATCCATTTTCTCTTGCTTAATTCTTTTTTCTTCTGCTAGCTGATTAGCTTTTTCTTCGGCTCTTTGCCTTGCAGCAGCTTCTGCCTGTATTCGTTTTTCCTTTTCTATTTGAGCCTTTTCATCTTCTTTTTTTCTAGCCTCTGCTTCAAGTAATTCTTGTTTTTCAGCCTCAGCCTTCTGAAGAGCCTCTTCTTTTTGAGCATAGATACTGTTTATTTTCTGAATAAGTTTTTTTGCACCGTCTAGTTTATCAGAAGACAATAATGCTTCTTGTAGAATGGCAGGATTTTCCTCTATTTTTTCACCTACACTATACACTACATTCAAGCAATCATAAGCACTAAGATTTTTTAAGGTTAATACTGAATTGAAAGCTTCTGGGTAATTATAAATAGCTTCTGCATTCCCCATTAACAAGGCACAATCAGATGCATTAAATCTTGGTTTGTCATTGCTATCCTTTTCTTCTAAAATCTTTTTAAAAATATTCGGATATTTTTCAATGTTTTCAGCTGCATCTTCAAAAAGTTTTAAGGCTTCAGAACCATTAAATCTCGGAGTTTTATCTTCATATTTAGCGTTTATTATCCTCGAAAAAGCTTTTGAAAAAAGTTTAATATCTTCTGCTTTATTAAGTATATCAAGCTTTTCTTCCGGTGAGAATCTTGATAATCCCTTTAAGCTGTAATCTTTATTTCTCAATTCAAATTCATTTTTATAATACTCATTTACTGCCTCAGAAGGATTTACCCCATCTTTTTTAGATGCAGCATAAAGGCTTCCTGCTGTTACTGTAAGAATTGCAACTCCTTTTTTTAAAGCCTGATTACCTTTAAACGGGTTAGATACCAAGATTTTATCTACTTTCATATCAATACTCCTTTTTTTAATTGCAAGTAGTTATACTTAACAGCTGTAAATAAAAAATTTTAACTATATTTTTACAAAAATTTACATAAAAGTCTTTTTTTATTACCTTAGTCGGCTATTTTTAGGTGCTTTATAATGTTTATGTTATTATATTCTTAATTGGAGAGGATTATTATGATAAATTTTTTATTAAAGCTTATTGGTGACCCGAATGAAAAAAAAGTCAAAAAGATTTCAGGTATCATCGACCATATAAATGCACTGGAGCCAGAGTTTGAGAAGCTTTCAGATGAAGAACTCCGTGCAAAAACTGATGAATTTAAAGCTATACTGGCAAAACGTCCAACATCAGATAATGCAAAAGCTGACAGAATTCTCGAAAAAGAAGCTTTAGATAAAATTTTACCGGAGGCATTTGCTACTGTTAGAGAAGCAGGAAAAAGAGTTTTAAACATGCGCCACTTTGATGTTCAGCTTATTGGTGCATATTTTCTCCACAATGGACATATTGCTGAAATGAGAACCGGTGAAGGTAAAACTCTTGTTGCAACACTCGCAGCATATCTTAATGCCCTTACCGGCAAAGGTGTTCACGTAGTTACGGTTAACGATTACCTTGCTAAACGTGACAGCGAATGGATGGGGAAAATATATAAGTTTCTAGGGTTAAGCGTAGGTGTCATTCTTTCCAATCAGCATGACGCAGATGAATTTAACAGAAAAAGAGCTGCTTATGCGTGTGATATTACGTATGGAACAAACAATGAATTTGGCTTTGATTATCTAAGAGATAATATGGCTGCAAACAAAGAAATGCTTGTTCAAAGACCATTTAACTATGCAATCATAGACGAAGTTGACAGTATTTTGATTGACGAAGCAAGAACACCTCTTATTATCAGCGGACGTGTTGAAAAATCTGCAGATACTTATACATTAATGGCAAAGGTTGCGCCACAGTTAAACAAAGATTCTGATTACGAAGTTGACGAAAAGAATAAAAACGTTATTCTTACAGAGGACGGTATAGATAGAGCACAGGAAATCATAGGATGTAAAGATTTGTTTGATATAAACAATCAGTATGCGCATGATTTATTAAATGCACTTAAGGCAAAAGAATTGTTTATAAAAGATACTGACTATGTAGTAAAAGACGGTGAAATAATGATTGTAGATGAGTTCACCGGACGTTTAATGCCTGGCAGACGCTGGTCTGACGGACTGCATCAAGCAATAGAAGCAAAAGAAGGTGTTGAAATTCAGGATGAGACACAAACCCTTGCAAGTATTACTTTCCAAAACTTATTCAGACTTTACCCTAAACTTTCCGGTATGACAGGTACTGCAATGACAGAAGAAGCTGAGTTCGGAAAAATTTATAACCTTGAAGTTACTGTTATTCCGACAAATAAGCCGGATATAAGAATTAACTATCCTGACGTTATTTATAAAACTGAACGAGCAAAATATAATGCGGTAGTAAATGACATTATCGAACAGAATAAACTTGGCAGACCGGTTTTGGTTGGTACTGTAAGCATTGAAAAATCTGAATACATTTCAGCTTTATTAAAGAAAAAAGGCGTTAAACATAATGTATTGAATGCAAAGCAGCACGAAAAAGAAGCTTATATTATTGCTCAGGCAGGACGTGTCGGTGCTGTGACAATTGCAACAAACATGGCCGGCCGCGGTACTGATATTCTCTTAGGCGGTAATGCCGAATTTCTTGCAAAAGAAGAACTTGAAACAAAAGGTATTTTACCGGACAGCCCTGATTACGAAAAATTAAAAGATGAAGCTTTAAAAAATGCAAGAGCTATTACAGAAGAAGAACACGCAAAAGTTATAGAACTTGGCGGGTTACACGTTATTGGTACAGAAAGACACGAATCACGAAGAATTGATAACCAGTTAAGAGGACGTGCTGCACGTCAGGGCGATCCGGGCTCTACAAGATTTTTCTTATCTCTGGAAGATAACTTGATGAGAATTTTCGGAGGAGATAAAATCACCGGACTTATGAATATGCTTAACGTTGAAGAAGATATGGCGATTGAATCATCACTTATCACAAGACAAATTCAATCTGCACAAAAGAAAGTCGAAACTTATCACTTTGATATACGTAAAAGCGTTCTACAATACGATGACGTTATGAATATTCAGAGAGAAAAATTCTACGCCCAGAGAAGAAAAGTTCTTGAAGGTAAAGACTTAAGATCTGACATTGAATATATGATTGATAAAGAAATTGACAGGCTCCTTAAGAGCTACATTACTCCGGAGATGAACCCTGAAGAATATATTCAGGAAGATTTGGAAACTCTTATCAAGGAGCTTCATTCAACAATCCCTCAGCTTTCATATATAACATTGAATGATATCAAAAGCTATAGATTCGCGCGTATATATGATTCTCTGAAAGAAGCTGCTCAAAAAGCTTATAAAGAACACGAAGAAGAAATAATCGGCTTCTACAACTCCATTTCCGAGCAGTACGACCCTTCTTTTGAAAAGCAGGAATTGTTTGCAGAAAACAATATCATGCGCTCTCTTGAACGTGATATCTTATTAAGAGTTGTTGATAACCAGTGGATTGACCACCTTCATAACATTGATATGTTAAAGGATGGCATTGGTCTGCGTGCTTACGGCCAAAAAGACCCGCTTATCGAGTATAAAAAAGAAGCTTATGATTTATTCAACAAAATGATGTTTGAAATCCAGAGCAATACAGTAAAATATCTGTTCAGAGCAAAATTCGGAATACAGTTTGTTTCTGATGAAGGTATTGAAACAATAGAACAATAGCTAAGGCAATAAAACTATCGGAATATTGTATTGAGCAGCAATTTCAATTAAATCAAGCGGTATATTTTCCGGGGCAACATTTCTTAAAGCAATTTGTTCAACCTTAGGATTAAGTGCAAAAACTTCATTAACATCACTAAGGTATAATTGTTCACGTTTAGCAGAAGGATTGTATGCTGCACCTAAAAAGTCAGCAAGCCCCTTTTTACCGCCGGTAGCATTTCCGGCTCCATTTCCACTAACTACAACATTATTGCCTTTTGCAGTTGATAGTATTAGTGATACCTTTCCATAACCATTCTTTTGTATCTTATCTAACGTTGTTACAGTAGTAGATAGTGTCATATCCTTATTTGGATTAAGGTATGCTTGCAAAATATTTTTAATTTTTTCCGCATATGTACCATTATGATTATCACTGCAGTTATGAACCTGTACTTTAGTATTTCCTAATGATTTCCCGCTATACCAGCCAAAATCGGAAGCCTGTGCATCATAACTTACATTGCGCATATCAGATACACCCACTGAAACTTTTCTACATCTTTTAATGTATAAGTTCTTTTTGGGTATTTAACTACAGCTGTTGAATTCTGGGTAATTTGAAGATTATCTGCAAGCCCAGGAAGCGGAGAACCTACTGGAGAAGCCCCGTTAGACGATTTAAATCTTGCAATATAATCGCTATCTCCTAATATTTTGGCAACATTTTGTTGTTCAGGAGTTCTAAAATAATTATAGAAACGGTTCGGCTGTTCTCCAAAATGGTGGTACTTTATTAAATTTACAATACCTTCTTTCATTTCTTGCGAAAGGTTAAATTTATCCAAAATACTCCTTGCATAAGTTGCACTTTTTTCCCAGTGAGCAGTTTTCTGCCCTTCAACTTTTCCAATATCATGCATTAGAATAGAAAATTTTAGCATCGTTTTTTCAAAATGCGATAATGTATTATAGTCAGGATGTGAAATAGCTTCTGATAAAACTTGGAGTGTGTGAATATCTATACAATTAGCATGATCAGCGTCAATTTTACCAATAATTGACGTAAATTCCGGAAAACCTTGAATTAAATCATCCAGCATGTGTTTAATTTGAGGGTCAGAAACCTTTGCCTCATTATTTAAAACAAAATCATCAACTTTTGACTTAATAGCTTTTAAAATTGACTCTGCTTCAGGTGCGAATTCTTTGTAATTAAAATCCTCCGCTTTTACAAAACCGGAAAAATTATTTCCATTAAGTTCAATGTTCAAATGATTTAAGACCTTTGTTTTTTCATCCGCTGGAAGCTTAGAAAGAAGTTCTTCTAAGTCCTTTGCAAATTCCTGCCTTGAATATTTTAGCGGAATAGGACTATTTGTTTGTTCGAGCTGAGATAAATATGACTTAAACGTACGGCTTGAAATTATATCTTCCGATACAGGGTTATTATTGCCTACAACTGTTTTTAAGAATCTATTTTGAGATGTTTTATTAACCCTTACTTCATATCCGGTAAGTTTTGGTTCTAAATCATCTAAAAGTTTTTCAATATTCATGCCGACCTTTTTAAATATATTTTTCTCAGCCGGTGACAGCGACTTTAAAACATCTGTCATTTCTTTTATTTTTGCATTATCTAATGCGTCTAAACCTCCTTTTTGATAAGCTTTTACAATTCTCAGTAAATACTCTTGAGTTTTTGGCTGCAAGCCCTTTGACTCAGGTAAAATTTTTGTAAATAAATTCAATGAATTCCCGCTCCAACGATGAGCATCAGAAAACCAGATAAAATTATTTGCACCTCGCCCTTCACCGAGAACAGACCGAACAACATCTGCCGGTAAATCTTTAACTCCTTGCATAATATTTTTCAATTGTTCTGGCGATATATAGCAATACTCTTTTTCAAAATCCAAATTTCGGAACAAGTTAAAAACGACATCTGAACCTTCAAAATTTTTAATAAGAGAAACAACCAAATCAATATCTGCCTGAGAATACTCTCCATTCTGTTTTAAAAATCTTATAATACATTCCACGTCATAATCTGCCATATCCAAGCCTTGTTTTGACAGATGCAAAATCGTACTTTTGTCTTTATCATCCAGCTTAATCTTTGAATATTTATCATTAACAATAGAACTGATTACTTTTTTTGCCTTACTACCGGCTTTTAAATTATTAACACCTTTAGAAACTGCATTTCCAGTGTGTCCAAAAACATTCCCTGCAACAACACCAGCAGCAGCACCTTCCAAACTTGCAACTGCAATATCAGATACAGAACCGCCTTCTAAAGCTGCCCTTGTACCACCATCAACAGAACCAAACATAGCCCCTTCTACTGAATAGCGTGCAGTATTAGCAACAACTTTAGGAGCTACTTTTAGAGTTGTATTTGCAACAGCTCCACCTACACCCATTGTTACAGGAGCCAGTGCTCCGGACACTCCACCTATTATTACATCATTAACAAGTTCTTTAGAAGTATACTTTCTTCCGCCTGAACACGCGTCACCTGCTTTTAGAAGTGTTTTTGTTGCAGCTCCTGCAGCAGTACCTGCACCTATACCAACTGCAATAGAAGACAATGAAGCACCAGCAGTAAATGGAGCTGCAGCGACACCACCTGCAATACAAGCACCGGTGACAGCATAAGAAACAACACCAGCTGCAATATCGGAAGTCAAATCTACAACCATTTTTTGTCCGTCTTTATACTCATTTAACGCGATTTCAGATTTTAATTTTATCTGCCCTTTCAAAAAGTTCTCTAAATTCTCAGGAGTGTAATCAACTCCCGTAAGTTCTTTAAAAATAACAGGCCGTTGTTTTAAATTTGAATTAAATGTTTTTAATAATTTCTCTTCTGATTTAATCAATTCTCTTACATCATCAGAGCTGTCGCCTATTCCTGTAAGATTTTTAAACCCACTCCATGATTTTCCTATAAATCCATTACTTTTTTCAGCATCAGCCAAGGATTTTGACGCATTATTGATACGCAGCTCAATTGTTTTATTAAGATTACAGTTCCTGCCATCAGGCAAGCTGACAATTACAGATACAACCTTTGAGGTTTGATTTACAGCGGTTGTTCTTGAGAAACCATCTCCTACACTATTATTTGAACCTGCAAGCAATTGAGAGAGTTGTGCAGCATCAGCCTTATTTACGCTAGCATCATTACACATAATAGAAATTATTTCTGCATCCGTATTGTGTTTTACAGAGGGATGTGAAGCTTTATAATCAGCAATTAACTTCTGTAATTTTACTGGATCCATCCAATTAACTCCTTAACTTTTTAATCTTACAGTTAAGTTAACGGCACTTTTTTATAAAACTTTAGGGGTAAAAATTTTTTTTGCGCAAAACTACTACTACTACTACTACTACTACTACTACTACTACTACTACTACTACGTTTGCGCCAATTGTAACAATTTTAGTAATTGCTTAACAATTCTTCCATCGCCCTTACAAACCCATCATTATATACAGTATCCGTCGTATGAGTTGCTACTTTTTTAAGTTCTTCTGTTGCATTACCCATTGCAACACGAATTCCACCTGCTTTTAAAAGAGCAATGTCATTATTCTGATCACCAATCGTAAGAGTTTCTTCCTCTTTTATTCCCCAATAATTTTGCAAAAATTTTACTGCGCAGTATTTTGAAGCTTCTTTGTTTGAAAATTCCAAAAAATACGGTGTTGATTTTACAATATACAGTTCCGAAAATATTTCAGGAAGCTCACGCTCTAACCGGTCTATTTTTGCAGGATTATCATAATCAATCGCAAGAAGTTTATTGACTTTGTCCTTCCTGATATCACAAAACTGCTTAATCCTGTACTCAGTATGAAGATTGCCGCAATATCTTTCAATCTCATAACATTTTTGCTCAGAATAAAGAACATCATCATTATACAAATTAAGATGTATATTTTCTCTCTTTGCCCACTCAATAATTTTCTCTGTCTGCTCACAAGTTAAACATCTTTCATAAAGAGTTTTTCCATTTTGTTTAATCAAACCGCCCTGATAAGATACAACAGGAGTATCAAGCCCTAAATCCTCAGCAATAAGAGAAGCTGCCGCATTCATTCGCCCCGTCACTAAAACAACTTTTATCCCCTTTTGACAGAGCTTTTGTACGCACTTTTTCACACCTTCTGTAAACTGGCCTTCCGGAATTAAAAGAGTGCCGTCAATATCAGTTGCAACAAGTTTTATCATAATAAATCCTCTTCAATTAAGATATCATGCCCTATATCCTGCATCAACTCAAGGTATGAATAAAAATGTCTAGACATTGCGTTCAAATACTGGCTAAGAACCTCCTGATGCCCGTTTTCATTAATAACCAAATCTGTATAAGAATTTTTACCGCTTATATAACCATCCGTTGAAAGTTTTACAATCTTTTCTGAATCCTGAAGAATTTTCTTTGAATATTCCATATTCTCAGCTGAATACTTGAATGTATTAAAATCTTTTTTCAATTCATATTTTAACTGGTGCTCGTATGCTTTTTTGCCGGCTTTGCTTCTTTCCAGAAAAATCTGTGCTTTTTGGATTTCCGGAGTAAAATTATACAAAACAGGCAAATCCATATTAAACCCGACAAAGGCACCGCCGTAATCATTTGGAGCATTTCTATGCGCCTGCCATGCGTAACCGCCGGCAACACTTACATCCGGAACTCTCTGTCTTTTCGCATACGTAAGTTCCTGTTCCGCTTTATCAATATTTTTTTCAGATATTTTAACTACATAACTATATTGAAGAGCAACATTTTCTAAAAATTCATACTCTGGAATTTTTATTTCCATAAAAGCCCAGTGTCCCAGAAGAGATGGCTCCTTTGTATCATACATTACATCATCTTTTCCGGTATTCAAAATTTTATTCAGTTCAAACTGTTTTGCAAGGAGCGCAGCCTTTGCCCTGTTAACTTCTATAAGCTGCTGTGCATATTGAATATCAGCCTTTAGGTTATCAATCTCATAAGCAGGATACTTAGGTTTATCAGTAGTAATTTTTACAAGATTTTTAAATAACTTAAGACGCTCTTCCTGAATATTGTAAACAGATTTTGCATATAATATATCAAAATAAGCCTGCATTATCTGGAGTTTATAATTATGTTCTGCCTGCCTGAGTTCAGTTTCTTTAATAGAATATTCTTCTTGAGCTATTTTCTTTCTCACACCTCTTTTAAGAACCTCTATCGGAAGAGCTACTCCTGCCTGAGAAGAATTACCCAGGGCAACATTACCTATAACGACATTAGATTGTATTTCCGGATTTTTAAGTCTGTTAGCAATTTTTATATCTTTTTCTGCAGCCTTAAGTTCCATGCGCTTAATTTTCAAATCGCAATTCTCTTTAAGCCCTATTTCAATCATCTTTTCCAAATCAACATTTACAACAGCAGCCTGAACTGAGGCTAATGTACAAAATAACAGAGCTAATGTAAATAATAATCTCTTCATACAAATATATCTTAGCATAAAAAAAACGCCCGCAGGCGTAAAAATTTGGTTAATTAATAAGGTATTTTAATAAGGTTATTTATGCTAAATTTTATTTTTCTTAAACCAGTTAACAGGGTTTAATTTTGTTAGAAAACTTTTATTCTCTACTGGCGGTTTCTTTTTCCCCTTCAAAAACAGTGCTGCACTACCTATAATTAATAGACCAGAAACAATACCCTTTACAGCAGAAGGAATTCTATCAATAAATGAAACCGTACCCATCATTCCATTTGATATGTTTCTCCCTGCATCAGCAAACCCTCCCCAGGCATTCATTCCTGCCTGAGATTGTGCGCCTATTCCTTCCATACCAAAACCGTTCATGCCTGCAGAAGATTGAGAACCAATACTCTCCATTGTAAAAGGATTTCCGTTATTCATAGTAAAGCTATCTGCCTGACTTCCATACTGCTGGAATAAAGTACCTTGCATTGCATTAGATAAATACGGATTTTGCATCCCGTTCATGGATGAAACATTAACACCTCCGTTGCATAATTCATATGGTGCATAATCCAATATTCCATAATTGTATAGATTGTTTAATGTATACGGATTGATTGCCATATTTAAATACCTTTCACTAACACACATATATATAAAGTTATTTTTTATAAAAAAATTGCTTTATGTGTAAAGCTTTGTTAAGATAAAAATTATGCTAAAAGTTTTTTTTAAAAAACACTGGCAGATTATTCTGCTTAACCTTATTGTTCTTTTATGCTTTATACTAGGATATGGCAGATTCGGTGATGTTATATTTGATTCTTTTAGAGAAGCATACATTCCGGCACAAATTATTAAAGGACAAGTGCTCTACAAAAATATATTTAACATATATGCACCATTTGCGTATCTGTTTAATGCCCTGCTTTTTAAAATCTTTGGTATAAGTTTAAATGTTCTTTATTTCGCGGGACTTTTTACAACATTGGGAATTATAAACCTTATATTCCTTATTTCCAATAAATTTCTGGGGAAAAAATACTCATTTGCAATAACATTATTTTTTATTGCATCATCTGTACTTTCTGCAAATGTTTTTAACTGCTTTTTCCCTTATTCATACGGAATGATTTACGGGTTATTTTTTATTCTTGGGAGCTTGTATGCAGCTTTAAATAAACAATTTATTCTAGCTTATGCATTATATTCTTTTTCTATATGTTCTAAGTATGAATTTATACTCTTGCTGCCGCTTCTAATTGCAGTATCGTGGAAAAACAAAAGCTGGAAATACATTGCTGCGCTAATTATGCCTGCTGTAATTACTTATTTGCCGCTTATAATTCAAAAAGCAGGTCTGAATAACCTCATAATTTCATATCAATTAATCTTATCTATGAGTGCCACAAAAACTTTATACTGGTTCTATTCCATGACCGGCTTAGTTTTCAGACCAGAATTAATCCCGATATATTTAGAAAACTTTTTCAAAGCTGCAATCCCTGTTGCTATATTATATTTTATTAACAGCTATTTTATTCTTCCATTTATTTTTATTTACTGTTATTTTATATCTACACCAGAAATTTTAACCTATATATTTCCTTTGATACTTATTTTGTATGCTGTAAGATTTAAACATCTCACTGTCAAAGAAAAGCTATTTATTCCGGCCTGTTTATTAGTTTCAATGAAGATATTTTTTGCACTGACACTGCAATCTTACGGTATATATTTCGTACCTTTTGCGCTTATACCTGTCTTTATACTCGCACCGCAAAAACTTAAAAAATCTTTATTGATAGTTGTAATAATGTGTTCTATTTCTATCGCAGTAAAGAACATAACAACACTTTTTGCTAAAAATATTAAAACAGAAACGCAAGAAGGAATTGTTTATTCAATGCCTTACATAGGCAATTCTATAAACTCATTAGTTGAATACATACAAAACAATACCCGAGAAGAAGATAAAGTTTTAGTGTATCCTGAAGGTTTATCGATTAATGTTATGTGTAACAGGGATTCTGATAATAAATTTTATTCTCTAATTCCTCTTTACATAGAAACATTTGGAGAAGATATTATCATTAAAAGATTTGAAATAACAAAACCTGATTACATAGTAATTAGCAACTATGACACTTCAAGTTATTATTATTCTTATTTTGGCGTTGATTATGCCGGTAAAATTTTTAATTATATACTAAAAAACTATGAAAAACAGGCTCAAATCGGTGATAAGCTAAAATTTGTAGTCTTTAAGAGGATAAATTAATCTTTTATTTTATTCGCAAGAATATTTCTTCTTATCATAGCTGCAAATACAGCTATAGCTCCTATACCAAATAAAATTCTATCAAAATATTTTATCTTAGGTGTTTTATTTTTGCTTACTACTATATTTATATCCGGACTTAATAAAAGCCCTCCTAATAAACACAAAGTACCAATATCATCCAATGCTTGTGTTTGTTGCCAGAGCTTTTCCCGTTTTATCATAGTCTTTTGATAATCCGTATTATTTTTAAAATTTATTGCTTTTAAGATTGGTTGTATTTGCATCTATTAACCTTTACGCCAGCTTAGTCACTATTTCCAAACAAATGCAAGAACTTATCCAATAAACTTTCATCATCATTTGAATGACTACCAGTATCTATCATATCAGAAGCACTGTGAATATCAAAATCAGGATTCCCGCTAATATGACTACCTATTTGAACAATTTCATCATCCGCATTAACCTTAATACCTGGGGTTCCAGCCTCATGCCATCTTTCCGTAACACTTTTGGGATAATTTCCGGTTAAATTATAATATGCTTTTTCTTTAAAGTTCATTCCTCCCGGAATTATCATTTTATGAGAGAAATCCCCCCAATGACCTCCACCATTTAAATTTTTTAAAAGACTTTTTCTTTGCAAATTATTACGTTGAACAGATACTATTTTCCTTAAAGAAGCATCTATTGGTACAGTTTTCATATTACAAAAACCTCCTTTCATTCTTCATCCATCTTTTTTATAAATCTATCAAGAGCTTCACCACGCTTACGAGCTTTATCCATATCTTCACACATAGCAATAATACTTGCACCCAATGCTGCTGTTGTAGAACCTGCTACTGCAGCGTTTATACAATTACCAATTCCTGGTATCCAAGTTACTAATTTTGAAGCCCCTTTAAAAGCATATGTTCCGACCCTATTACCTATAATACCAACAAGCAGATTTTTTATTACCGTTTTACTAAAATCAAAGTAATAAACGCCATTAAATATTGTCGTAGCCATAGCGACTTCTATACCTGCCAAGGCGAGTTCATCTGCTCCTGGGGCTTGCGCTGAAAGAGCTCCTATACCAGTATTTGCTGCAGTATAATAAGCAACCCAACCTCTTGCTTCTTTTACTTCTTCTGGTCCATTTATATTTTTCAAACAACTTGTTTTCTGTAAAAGCTCTCTTTTGATTTTACAAGTTGACTTAGATAATATTTTATTATTACCAAAATTTAAATCTTTAATTGGCGATACCTGCATAATACATATTCCCTATATTGATTGTGACTGTACATAAAAATTATAAAAAAAAGTAACGGTTATGTCAATTAACAAATTAATTTGTAAATTTTTTTTACATAATAACAAAAAATTTTATATGCATGTTTTAGTATTTTTATGAAGATTTTAAACAAAAATATAAATATTAACTTTAGCTCTGGTTTAACTACCAAGCTACTATTGAAGGAGAAATGTACGAACCCTTGTAAGCTAGAAACTTATCTTAATAAAGAATTTGGTATAGAAACCAATTTCTCAGGAAATAAAACAATGGCATACGCAAATACTTTATGTGCCCAAATATTTCAAAAATTATCAAAAAAAATGAATTTCAATTTTCTATTTCCACCATTTATAAGAATATATAATAAAACAAGCTTAATTGAGAAAAATTCTGCATCTAATTTCTGCATACCCGATTCTAAAGCAATTTTAATAGATGATAATCCATTCCCTGGTCGTTCAATATTTTTTGAAAATATTATAAATTTAAAATATATTAACGAAAAAACGGAAGAATCATTCATACAAAAATATACAAGTTCTCCACATTTTTTGGCTCCATTTATTCATGAATTGCTGCATAGCATACAACTTGATTTTATATACAATAATTATGGATACGGAGGTAAATGCGCGTATTTAACAGAACAATACCCAGATAAATCCTGCAAGCCAACAGGATTTGAAATAATTGCCAGTCTTCAGAATAAAAAATTATCATTAAAAGAAAATATGCTTGTATATGATATACTTGGAAAGTATGCTACTTTACCATACAATCAATATTTAGAGATCTTTAGCGAAACATGGACAAAGTTCATATGTGACTCACTATCAGGAACTCAAATAGTAAAAAATCCCATAGAATTGCTGAAAGAAACACCAAAAGAATTTCAAAATATAGTTAGAAAAATTTGTTCTTTCAAATAGCTTAAATCTCTTCATCTTTCTCCGAAGCACGCTTGAGAATATTCCTGTCGAGTTTCTTTTTGCCATATTTTTTATGTGACTTCTCCATCAATCTTTCACTCGGACGTTTTGAGGAAGAAATTTTTGAAATCCCGCTATTCAAATTTTTATACCAGAGTGACCAGAGAATCGAACGCAGAGGCAGCGTATATTGAATCAAGATTTGTGCAACAAAGGTTTGTATTGTAAAAATTGCCACATCATAAGCAGTTGGTGATTTCAACCCGAACTGTTCCAATTCAGGAAGAGGCATAAGATTCACAAATGGTAAAATACCTTTTGACAAAAATTCACTTATGCCGGACAAGTCAAAAATCTTTATAACAATCTGCGGTATTAAAATGTATGTTAATGCACCTGAAAGCGCCATAAGCATAAAAGTAGAAGAAAAGTGCCCCTTAACCAGAGTTAAACTCTTTTTTACGCATCCAACAGGAGAGAGTTCCGGCTCAAATGTAAAGACCTGAAAAGTCAAAACAAAATACACTGCTAAAATTCCGCAAATAACCCAGAATAACGGACAGAGTGCTATAGCAGAGAATATTCCGAATAAAAACCATAACCCTATAAAAGGAATGGCCCGCCTTTTTATAAGTTCTGTATGCGCATCAAAATCATAAACTCGTCCCGACTTTTGCATATTCTCATACATTGAATTAACTGCTCCATAAGCAACAAGATATTCCCAGAATGATTTGCAAAATATTGCAAGTCCCGGGAGTGTTATTAGAATAGAAAGCAATATTAACACATTAAAATTATCCAGAGCTGAGAATTTCTCTATAAGCGGAGGAAGATTCTGGGTATAAAAATAAGTTATTAAAAATACAAGAAGCAGACCTCCAATTTGCCCTAACACCGGAAAAGTCATGTATTTAATGAATTTATCAAAATTTGAAAAATATAATCCTATTGCTTCTGTAAATATTCCAAGCGGTGTATTATTTCTTTTTGCCATACTTTTTTTCTCCTGCTATAGTATAATATTATGAAAGACCTAACAGAACAAGATTTTTTATCAGGAAAAGTTAACCTGCATATACATACAAATTATTCCGACGGAAAAGCGGATTTTAAAAAAGTTTTAGATAATGCTAAAAAGAACGGCTACAAACTTATTTCCATAACAGATCATAATACAGTAGAAGGACATAAACATTATCAAGATGAAATTCTTGTAACAGGAGTAGAGTTCGACTGCTGGTTTGGCTACGTTTTTATCCATCTTTTAGCATACAATATTGATGTTAATCATCCTTCACTTTGCCCCTTTCTGGCAAAAACAAAAGCTGAAACAGAAGGTGATTTAATACGTCTTTTTGCAAGAAGAAATGTACCTGAATTAATAAAAGCAATCCACGAAGCAGGTGGTATAGCAGTACTAGCTCATCCTGCATGCTACTGGGCAATAAGTCTTGAGAGATTAGTAAAAAAACTAATGAAGCATGGATTAGACGGCATTGAAGTCTTTTATCCTTACCCACGTTTCCGAAAAATTGTAAAATTTCATAGTGCAAAAGATGTCAGAAAAATTGCAGACAAATATCCTCAGCTTCTAAAAACAGGTGGAACAGACTTCCACGGAGACGTTTTTAATTAGCCAGACGGGTATATATTATATAAAAATTTCCCCCCGGTGCGATAATTCTTTTTTTAGCTTGATTGAAATAACATGATTGAGTCGAAAGTTAAAGGAGGATTTATGAGTAATTGCATATATACAGCACCTGTTTATAAATTGGAAGAATTAAACAATTTATTTATAGAACTTACAGCTAAAAACTGTAATCAGAGATGTTCCAGCTGCTATATTGATTTTCCTATGAGCAAAAATGTAAAAGATTTTATTTCAATTGACAAAATAAAAGAAGCACTTAATGATACAAAATTTGAGAACCTCTACTGCATATATTTAACCGGAGCTGAACCCATGACACATCCGGATTTTAATACGATATTAAGACTGTGTTTGAAAAGATGCAATGTTTGTATTTGCACCAATGCAAGTTTTTTAAATGAGAAAAAAATAAGATTTTTAAAAAAAGTTGAAGAAGAAGGGGTAAACCAAATATTTCTAAAACTTTCACTTTGCCACTATAACGAACTTGATAGCGATAAAGTAAAATATCGCGGCAACTACAGACAAACAATATATGCGCTTAAAACTTTAAGCAGATATAATTTTAATTCCGTTCTATCCATTCAAAATTCCTATAATTTAAATGAAAGTGAAATACTAGAACAATTTAATCTAATATTCAAAGAGCAGGAAATTATAAACACAGATATACAAATAACAGTTTCTTATCCCTCTTTTGATGATAGCAATTTCTCTAAACCTTCCTGCAAGACCGATTGCATGCATGGAAGAATTCTTTGCCAGAATGGTATTTATGCCTGTCCGTTTTTAGCAAATGATTATAGAGGACGAGCAGGCAGTTCTTTCAAAGATTATTCAAAAAATATCACAGCAGAAACAGACTTTTGTGCAACATGTTCTAAAAATAACAACTATATGTTCGCAATAGGATAAAATTATTTTTACAAAAAAGATTTTATCTTATATAATCCTTATATAAGTGGTTTCGGGGGTTTTAGACGCTCAAAGATAGTTAACATTTGTAACATTATTCCGCTGAATTAATACTAAAGAGTTAAAATTTTGATAAGATTATGTTATAAATAATAATGTAAAAATATATATTCAAACACGAGAAATGAACGGAGGCTAAAATGTCAGTAGGACAATTCGTATTTATGTTACACAGCCATCTGCCTTATTATAGAAAAGCAGGTATGTGGCCATTCGGTGAAGAAAACCTTTACGAATGTATGGCAGAAACTTATGTACCTCTACTTAACGCTATAGCAGAACTATATGAAGAAGGTATTAAAGCGAAATTAACAGTAGGGATTACTCCAATTCTTGCTGAGCAGCTAAACGATGAACACTTACAGAATGGATTTGTTGAATACATAGATTCAAGAATTGCTGCTGTTTCAAAAGACTTGGACAGATATCCTGATTCTAAAGTTGCACATTCTCAGCATTTAAAATATCTGGCTAAATATTACTTCGATTTATGGAATAAATTAAGAGATGATTTTGTAAATAAATACGAAAAAAATCTGATTAAATATTTCAAAAAATATCAGGATTTAGGCTGTATTGAAATTACGACTTCAGGCGCAACACATGGTTTTTCACCGCTTCTTGCTACTGACAGCAACCTTAATGCCCAGTTTAAAGTTGGACAGGATACAACCAAAAGATTGTTCGGCAAAAAAGCAATGGGAGCATGGCTTCCGGAATGTGCTTACCGTCAAGGTTATGAATATGTCGGCAAAGATGGTAAAAAGCACTGGAGGCCAGCCATTGAAGTTACTCTTCAGAACAATGACATTCACTATTTCTTTACAGAATCTCATGTAATTGAAGGCGGAAATTCTATTGGTAACAGACGTGTAATCGGTATGTACGGAAACATTGAATACATTCCGCTTCCGGAAAGACCTGCGACTGGTTATGATACATACTCTGCTTACTGGCTGCCTGATGCTCAGGTTGCAGTTATGGGACGTAACGATAGAGCCGGATATCAGGTTTGGTCTGCTGCTGACGGCTATCCTGGCGATGGCTGCTTTAGAGAATTCCACAAAAAAGATGATAAATCAGGCATGCATTACTGGAGAATTACATCACCGACAACTGATTTAGGTGATAAAATGCTTTATGATCCGGTTCTTGCAATGAATAAAATCAACGAAAACTCTGATCACTATACAACATTAATTTACCACCTGTTAAATGATTACAAACTTGCTAAAAATAAAGAAGGGCTTGTAATGGTATCATTTGATACAGAATTATTCGGACACTGGTGGTTTGAAGGTGTTGAATTTATCAAACAGGTTATCAAGAAATTCCACGACTATCTTCCGGAAGTTGAAAGACTCACTGCTGGAGAATACGTCACAAAATATCCTCCAAAAGAAGCTATACAAATTCCTGAAAGCTCCTGGGGACAAGGCGGACATTTCTATGTATGGATGAACCACTTAACTGAATGGATGTGGCCTATTATCCACTCTTGCGAAAAACGTATTAACGCTATTGTTGATGCTCATTCTGAAATACCTGAAGATAAATTACTTCATAGAGCATTGAATCAATTAGCAAGAGAAAATCTGTTATTGCAAAGTTCTGACTGGCCGTTCCTGATTACAACATGGCAGGCTAAAGATTATGCAACTGATAGATTTAATGAACATGTTGATAGATTTAGTTTAATAGCTGATATGATTGAAAGTGGAAACATTGATGAAGCAAAACTTTCTGAAATAGAAAGCATTGATAACTGCTTCCCTGTAATAGATTACAGAGTTTACCAATCAATAACAGAGGGAACAATTCCGCAGCAAGAAAAGAAACTTGCTCCGCTATATCAGTAAAACATGATTTGAATAAGAAGAGCGCATTAGTGAACTAATGCGCTCTTTTAAATTTACGTTATTCATGATATAATTTTATTGCCGTACTCCACGGGGACTTAGCGGATCTCTCGACTCGAACGCTTTATGCGAGGTGCAGAGCCTGCTGTGAGGGTTACAGGCGGATTGCCTATGTTTGTAGGATTGTTGATAACTTAGAATATAATGGCGCAAGCTATCGAACCGTGTCAGGATGGAAACATAGCAGCACTAAGGTAATCCTTGCGGGTGTTATAATTTTAAGAAGTAGGTTTTATAAGCAAAATCAATTCGGTTGTATTTCGATAGGCAGTGGTACGGTTTTTACACTACGTGCGTAGATATTTGGCCGGAAAACATTTTACATAACTACTAACTTATTTTATTAACCACAAGTTTCATTCCAGATAAAACGGCCCTTGCCCCAACCGGAATAGTTACTTTTTCTTGATTATGCGTAATCTTAAACCCGCCAACGGCCGGTATAGAAAATTCATGAAAAAGTTCATCTAACCAATCCTGATTATCTACATAAAGAAAATCTCCGAGAACAACTCCCTTACAGTTAGCCCTAAATTTTTCTATATTAAAAAGCTGAGTAAACATTCTATCTATTTTATAAACCGGTTCATTTAAATCTTCTGCAAAGAAAATAAAATCTTCATCAGGTATAAAATCAAGTCCGCAAAGGGATACGACAGTTGCTAGATTTCCACCCCAGATTATACCTTCGGCACTCCCTTTTGTGTAAATTTTATTACCTTCAAACTCTAAATTTTGTCTGCTTATTGCTTTTTCAAAATATTCAAGAGAGAAATCATATCCGTTTTCACAGCCAAAATCCGAGCAGGCCATTGGCCCATGATAAGTAATCATGCCTGTCTTTTTATATATCATTAAAAGAAGCGCTGTAACATCTGAAAACCCGCAAAATACCTTTTGGTTATTTTTAATAAGGTTATAGTCAATGTGATTAAGCAATCTAATCGCACCATATCCGCCTCGCGCACACATAATTATATCAATTTCCGGATCTTGAAATAAGTCGCTTAAAGCTTTTAATTTATCCTCATCTTCACCTGAAAAATAACGCTTTTTATAAAAGATATTTTCTGATAATTTAACCTTAAATCCAATTTTTTCAAGGTTTAGTTTTGCATTATTGAGTTTTTCTTTATCGACGCACCCTGAGAGTGCTATTATTCCGATTGTTTTCATACCTTGATTATAGATGATATGTTAACATTTGTAAAACTTTTTATATATACCGCAATTTTTTTATTTTTGAAACGTTATTATATATATACAATCAAAAAAGGATATGACTATGGGTGTATCACAAGTACCAGGACTAGAACAAAATTATCAATATGGCCTGTATGGTCAGGGCAGTAAAATTCCTTTTGGCGGCTTAACGGTCGGGCCGAAAGTCACCCCTGCAACTACGGTTGAACCAACCACAGGTATTTCAATTCCAACGCAACATTCCTATGTAGATGATGGCAACGGAAACAAAATATCTATGGGGCAGGACGGCGTCGGATTAGCCCACAGGGATGCTAAAGACTACGGTTTCATGTTGGTAGCGTAAAAAGAACCTTTTAGAGGTTCTTTTTTTTTACCTATGTTTCACGATTTCTTATCTTCATCCATTCATCTTTTGGCAGATCTGAAACGATATTACCGTCTTTAAAGCGTATTATTCTTGAGCAATACTCTGCAATATCAGGTTCGTGTGTTACAAGAACAATTGTCTTGCCTTCTTTATCACCAAACCCTTTGTTCAAGCGGACAAAAAACTCCATCACTTCAATACTTGTTTTCGTATCCAGATTACCTGTAGGTTCATCCGCAAGAATAAGCGGCGCATCATTAACAAGCGCTCTTGCTATTGCAACTCTTTGCTGCTGTCCTCCGGACATCTGGTTAGGCATATGATTTTCTCTGTTCTTTAGACCTACTATTTCAAGAGCTTCACGTGCTCTTTTATATCTTTCTTCTTCCGGCACACCTTTATAAATCATAGGCAGCGCAACATTATCAAGTGCAGAAGTTCTTGATATTAAGTTAAAACCTTGAAAAACAAATCCAATTTTTTTATTTCTTATTTTTGACAATTCTTCAGGGCTTAATGAAAACACATCAACTCCATCCAGATGATAACTTCCGCTCGTTGGTCTATCCAGCGTTCCCAGTGTATTCATACACGTTGATTTTCCAGAACCTGATGTTCCCATGATAGCCACAAATTCGCCTTTTTCTACAGAAAAAGAAACTCCATTTAAAGCATTAAAGCTGTCCTCTCCTGTTGTATATGTTTTTACAATATTTTTAATTTCTATTAAAGGCATATGATTATTTTATCATCTAACGGAAGAAAAATAAACCTTATAAACTTCTCCGGTTTTCGGATTTGATTTTAAAAGAGCTTCTTTCATTTTAGTAAGAAAATCAAGAAATTCTTTTGGCTTAAAAATCATCTCCATAGGCAAAGATTCTTCATAGAGCTCTCCTTGCTTATATCGTTTAAAAATTTTTTTGAAAAATTATCATATTTAGGATTTATCATAATACACCTGAGCTTTTCTCTGCATGACAAGACATCCGGGTCAGGGAGTTTAATATATAAATCCACATCTTTTGCCAGATTTTCAAGTTCAGGCTTAATCGTACTAAACCAGTCTCCTTGAGCAAATTTTGCAATTTGCTCTGATTTAGGTAAATAAAGAGCTTTAAAAGAAGTATTGTTTGATTTATTAATTTGCATATTTTAATAAAACCTATAAATAAAAATTTTTGCCCCCTTTGTTACAAAGGTTAACATTAGCCCTATATACATAATGATACCTTCATGATACACTTGTAATACTTGAAAAAGAATTTTTAAAGAGCGTATTACTAAGTATTTGAAAAGGAGAAACCAATGACTCAAAATAAAAGAGTATGGCTGTTCCATGAAGGAAACGCTGATATGCGTAACCTCTTAGGCGGTAAAGGTGCAAACCTTGCAGAAATGACTAATTTAGGTTTGCCTGTACCTCCGGGGCTGACTATAACAACAGAAACTTGTATGGATTACATTAACAACGGTAATAAAATGCCGGAAGGTTTAATGGATGAAGTAAAGACTGCATTAAAAGACATAGAAGCAAAAGCCGGTAAAAAATTTGGCGATTCTGCCAATCCGCTTTTAGTTTCCGTACGCTCAGGAGCTAGAGTTTCAATGCCTGGTATGATGGAAACTATTCTTAACTTAGGTCTTAATGATGAAACAGTAGAAGCTATGGTTAAGTTAACAAATAACCCTAGATTCTGTTATGACTCATATAGAAGATTTTTGACCATGTTTGGTTCTGTTGCCTGGGAAATGGACAGACAAAAATATTTTGAATCAGAAGTTGAAAAGGTTAAAGAACGCGAGGGCGTTAAGTCTGATACAGAAATTTCTGCAGAAGGCTGGAAGTCACTTATTCCGATATACAAAAATGTTATCAAAGAAGTTACAGGAAAAGAATTTCCTCAAGACCCTTATGTTCAGCTTCAGGAAGCTATCGAAGCAGTATTCCGTTCCTGGAATATTCCTCGAGCTGTAGCTTACAGAAATATGAACAAAATTGACCATAACTTTGGTACAGCAGTTAACGTTCAAACAATGGTATTTGGGAATATGGGTGATGACTGTGCAACAGGTGTTTCATTTACCCGTAACCCTGCTACAGGTGAAAACAAATTCTACGGCGAATATCTTACAAATGCACAGGGTGAAGATGTTGTTGCAGGTATCAGAACTCCAAAGCCGATTGCTGAACTTGAAACAGAAATGCCAGACCTGTATAAACAATATGTTGATATTGCTAAAAAGCTTGAACTTGGCTATAAAGATGTTCAGGATATGGAATTTACTATTGAACGCGGTAAACTCTGGATACTTCAAACACGTAACGGTAAAAGAACTGCCGCAGCTGCTGTAAAAATTGCAGTAGATATGTGCGAAGAAGGTATTATAACAAAAGAAAGAGCTATTCAGTTGGTTGACCCATATTCTGTAAACCAAATTCTTCTTCCTTGCTTTGATTCCAAAGCAATGGCAGAAGCTCATAAAATTGCACAGGGTGTAAATGCTTCTCCAGGTGCTGCTGTTGGTAAAATTGTATTTGATACAGAAGAAGCAGCTCAAAGAGGTGAAGCAGGTGAAAAAGTTATTCTTGTTAGAATTGAAACCTGTCCGGATGATATTCATGGTATGGCTGTTTCACAGGGTGTATTAACTCTTAGAGGCGGAGCAACATCTCACGCAGCAGTTGTGGCTAAAGGTATGGGTAAACCTTGCGTATCAGGCTGCGAAGATATGAAAATAGATCTTGCAAAAGAAACATTAACAGGCTGTGACGGTACTGTTTACCATAAAAATGACGTCATTTCTCTTGACGGCGGTAAAGGTATTGTTATGGAAGGCGCAGTTAAACTTGTTGAAGCAAAAATAGATGAAAACTGGAACAAGTTCTTTGGCTGGGTTAACGAAATTAAGCAAATGAAGGTTGAAGCTAATGCTGACACACCTAAAGATATTGAAAATGCTATCAAATATGGTGCAGAAGGTGTTGGTCTATGCAGAACAGAACATATGTTTATGGATCCAGACAGACTTCCTTGGGTTCAAAAAATGATTATTGCAGGAACTCCTGAAGCAAGAAGAGAAGCTCTTGATAAGCTTCTTCCAATGCAATATTCAGATTTCTATGCAATGTTCAAAGCAATAGGCGACAAACCTATGACAGTAAGACTTCTTGATCCGCCACTTCACGAATTTTTACCGGATAAAGAAACATTAATTGCAGAAGTTGCTGAGCTTAAAGCACTTGGAAAAGATGCTTCTGAAAAAGAAGAACTTCTTCATGTTGTTGAAGGTTTATCTGAATCTAACCCTATGATGGGCTTGAGAGGATGCAGACTCGGTTTAACTTATCCTGAAATTAATGAAATGCAGGTTAGAGCAATTTTCGAAGCAGCTTGTGATGTTAAAAAAGAAGGAATTGATGTAAAACCTTGGGTTATGATTCCTCTTATCGGCCACGTAAACGAGTTAAAAGTTGCAAAAGAAATCCTTGAAAAGGTTGCAGAAATTGTAATGCTTGAAAAAGGTATAAAGGTTGAGTACAAATTTGGTACTATGATTGAAATTCCTCGTGCGGCTTTAACAGCTGACGAAATTGCAGAATATGCAGAATTCTTCTCATTCGGTACTAATGACCTTACTCAAATGACATTCGGTTTCTCTAGAGATGATGCTGAAGGTAAATTCTTGAATAGATATGTAGAACAAAAAATCCTTCCTGCTAACCCATTTGAAACTCTTGATCAAAAGGGTGTAGGCAAATTGATTGAAATGTCTATGGAGAAAGGTAAATCAGTAAATCCATCACTTGTCGGCGGTGTTTGCGGCGAGCACGGCGGCGACCCAGATTCTGTTAAATTCTGTCACAGAATTGGATTGGATTATGTTTCCTGCTCACCATTCAGAATACCGCAAGCAAGACTGGCTGCAGCACAAGCTGTTGTTGAAGGTAAATAATAAAACTAAAAAGGAGGCTGTAACAAGCCTCCTTTTTTAATGGTTAACACTTGATAACAACCCCATTACGTTTTGTGCTTTAAGGTTTCTGGATGAAGCTAAAAGGGTGGCAGATGCCTGTTGTAAGATCTGGTAACGGATGTAATTCGAGGACTCCTCTGCTATATCGGCATCTCGCATTGTTGAACGGAATGATATTAAATTATTTAACTTTATTGACTGCGC
>OGHC01000016.1_pt1 | contig 168466 bp, 135 predicted proteins | sample 1571381 | NCBI WGS metagenome assembly OGHC01 (sample SAMEA2581945, study PRJEB24529) | metagenome | biome: Human gut stool | place: China | collected 2011 | reverse complement strand
CGCGTTATCGTAATTCTTCCCGGACACCGCATTGTACAGCTCAAGCAGATTTTTCTTATCAGAAAACAGCATTCTGAATACCGTGTCCTTGTACTTGCGGTTAGCGGTCAGGCTTACTGTGTTTCCAGCCAGACTACTGTTTCTCGTCAGACCACTTCTCTCAACTGCTGCATTTCCTTCTCTCTCACTTCTTCCTGTTTTTACGGCTTTTGTCATAAAACACCTCCTGTAATGTTTTGCAGGAGATATGCCTGACTGCCGTGCATGCTGTTCGCTGTAAATAAACTTATTGCATTATGTCGCTCTTACATCTACATATAGAGAGATAAATAAATGCATTCATCTACATGCTTCCCCTACGGCATCTTCAATTGTCCCCTGCTAGGTTAATGGATTCTCAAGCATAGAACTTTGAATATCTGCCGTGAAAAAAATCACACGCAATCTAGAAATAAGAAATATAGATTCTCCAAGAAATATGCTTTGTATAAAGATTAGCATAATCGCCGCAATATGTCAATATCCTCTTTGATACAAATTTTCACAATCTAACTGCAAATTACCACTACATTCATATATTATCCATTCCTTGGGACACTGGTACCTGACCCCTCTGTCAAAGAGACAGGATACTCTCACACTAAAAAAATCCGCCATTCCACACATCAGTGAAATGACGGATTAAGTCCAACAGTATTTAGCAAACGTCATATTTACCCTACCCTTTGGACACTGGTACCTGTGACCCCTCTGTCCCATCAATCTAGCGTCCACAAACAGAGTAGCACCTGAAATTTTGATTAATTAATCCCGCCTTAATAAAATAGTTAACCTCTTTTTCGACATCCTCTGAGGACAACTCCAGATTATACTGGCGTAATTCAGTTACCAGCTGTGTGACCGTAAACGTATATGAAGAATCTTTAGAAAATAAATGATTATATATAATAAAATCTACATTCTTTTGAGCTTCCTTTACCAACACCTTGCACATATCTATTCCTCCATTTGGCTTATCTGTATATTTAATTCATCAACAATCTGTTTCTTAAGTCTGTTTCCAAGTTCTTCTCCTATGTCACGTAGAAAATTTTCTCTACAGCTGACAATATCTTCCACATCCTCGAGCATAACATATACGTTAAATACAGGAAGATAGTCTGAGTCAAGCTTTAAAATATTTGAAATGCCACTTATATCATCCAGAGTGCATATTTTGCCATTGTAATCATAAAAGTATATAGGATTACTATCAAGACCAATAGAACTGTCTTTAAATACGATTATGGTATCATAGCATTTCAAATTTGTAAAGCTCCCTTTTGTGACTATGTTAACTACATTTTTGACAAAATCCTCAAAGGAGCTTATTTTTAGTGCCGAATATCGTCGCAATATAGATGACAAAATAAACTCTTTTTGGGTTTTTGAATCATCTAAAAGTTCTTCTATAAAATTCAAAGTTCCTTTGATGTCCAAAACTGCTCCTTGAGAAGTAGAATCCGCATCATGCTTATTAGATAATTTATTGATTTTTTCGACCAATCCTCTTATTTCTTTTTCGTTATTCAATAAAACTTTTTTCACCAAATCGTCTATTGTTTTAAAATCTTCTCCTCGTTTTATCATTGAGTAATAACACTTTTTGTTTCTTAGCAGCTCTGACAATCTCTGGTATAAAATATATTCACTTGTGCCTAATTTTATATCTTTATTTCTATAATATTCGGTATAATAAATCTGCTTTAAGACCGTCATTAACCATGAGTCATTCCACTGTGACAATGCAATTGCTTTTTGTACTGCCGCTAAATTTCCCAATGGAAACCATAATCCAGAAATATCAAAGGGAATAAGGAACTTATTGTTCTTATCATTTTTTCTGTTGGTATCATTCAAATATCTCTTAACTAATTCTTTCACCGAATATTCCAATAAATAGTCAGTTTTTTTCACTCTGTGGTGGTATATTATATTTTTGTAAATATTGTACCGCCGTGTAATAAAATCCTCTACTGAGTTAAGCGCTTTCAAAGGTATGCAGAAAAATGGTTCTCCCTTATCAACAATAAGCTGCATATCATTGATAATTCTATTGTAATCAATTTTTCCCGTATCTATTCCTGAATTTAACGAATCCCTGGTCACGTAATCAAGCCTATCCCCATCCAGACTACTATCTATAATTCTATGCAGATTACTAAACGGAGCAACTTCACCAAACATCTTCATTACGCTTTCATATACGAGAATTTCAAATAGATTTTCGTTGTATGCTTCATCCTCATCATCAATGTTCGGAATTATACTTTTAAATATGCTATCACTGATTTCATCACCCATTTGCTCATGCAGCTTTTTATCTTTAAAATACTTGGACATAGTGGCTTGAAATTCCGTACTTGTACCTTCAGGAACATTTAAATCGCCTATTTCTTTATAGACTGATTTTAACGCATTCTCAACAATATGACTAAATGGTGGATGTCCTATATCATGTAGCAATGCTGCTGCCCTAACTGACTGAATTAGCAGCAAATGCACTATTTGATATTCATCAGGAACATTATGTGGTATTAAGGAATGACGAAATTTATCCAATTCTATAATTGGCATTCCATCAGGCATGATACCACCTAATTTTTGGTCACAAAATTCTCTGTGATTTATCATATTATCAATTATCTTTTTATATTCCTGAATGAAGATGTCATAGAAAAAATTCAGGTTTTCTGGTGTTGCATTCAGAATTGACGAAAAAAACATGTCTGAGCATAATTTCATAGTTCCTATTGAATGCTCAAAACGTTTTGTTCTATTTGTTGGAAAAGTTAAATAAACTGTTGAGTTTTGATACACATCATGTAAACGATTAAACTCTACGCTTGAGATAATCCTCTTTTCATACTCTGATAAAGGTATCAGTCCATGAATAGAATCATTTAGATAGATTACTTTTTTCATTTACATTTCCCTCCTTAGCATATTTTCTTTTATTATAGAACCTGCTTAAATACATGGCTATTTTATGACACAATAATAATATGCAAAAAGGCTCTCGTATCGGAAAATATTTCGATACGAGAGTCTTTTTATGCTCCATTTTATTCAAAACAGAGCACTAGTTCAGAATTAGCCGAGTAAGGAGAGAACTCCCTGTGTAGCCTGGTTAGCCTGTGCAAGCATAGACTGTCCAGCCTGAGCAAGAATGTTGTTCTTGCTGTACTCAACCATCTCCTCAGCCATATCGACATCACGGATACGTGACTCAGCGGATGTTGTATTCTCAACAACATTGTCGAGGTTAGCGATTGTGTGCTCGAGTCTGTTCTGAACAGCACCGAGTGATGAACGCTGGGAAGATACCTTAGAAACTGCCTCAGCAATACGATCAATTGCTGCTGTTGCATCTGCTTCTGTATCAACCTTAAGACCCTTTACACCTACTCCAGCCGCACTCATTGCATCAACTTTGACTTCAATCTTATTGTCTGATTCAGAATCCGCACCTACATGAAGACTGAAAGAAATTGTGCCATTTACATCAAACTGCTCAAGGAATCCTGTTGCATCCGTTTTCTTGGCGTCAGCAGCTTTAACCTGTACACATGTATTTGCAGCAGCTCCCTTAGAACCTGCATCGCTAGTATAATAATTTGTTGCAGTAGTTTTTCCATCCGCCTTCATGCCGTTTAAAACATTCTCAGCAGATACCTCTTTTCCGTCTTCATCATACAGCTTTGTTACATAATCATAGTCTTTACCCTTTGTAGCAATTTTATCAGTTGTCTGAGTGTCAGCCTTTGATGCTGTATAAAGTTTCTTTCCAGAAGCTAATGCCTTCTTTAAATCATCACCTGTTATTGCATTATCACTGCCTTCCTCATAAAATTCTACACCATCTTTAAATGCATAGCCCGATTTCATGAAAGTAGCCTTTGAAGCGGTCTGTGAATCACCCTTTAAAAGATATGTCTCGTTGAACTTAGTTGTCTCTGCAACCCTGTCTATCTCTGTTGTAAGCTGGTCAATCTCATCCTGAATAGCCTTTCTATCAGAATCTGAATTAGTACCATTAGCTGACTGAACAGCTAACTGGTTCATTCTCTGGAGCATTGAGTGAACCTCTGTGAGTGCACCTTCTGCTGTCTGTACTGCGGATACGCCGTCCTCAGCGTTAGTTGAAGCCTGATCAAGACCTCTGATCTGCTTTCTCATCTTCTCGGAAATTGAAAGACCTGCTGCATCATCTGCTGCACGGTTGATTCTGTAGCCTGAGGATAACTTCTCTGCTGACTTAGACTGTGAGCCTGTTGTGATGTTTAACATTCTGTTGGCATTCATTGCCTGCATATTGTGCTGTACTACCATAATTTTTTCCTCCTTGTCCCATTTATGTGTGGGATATTATTTTTTTCAGGGAAATCCGTTTCCCCGATATTTATTTATAACAAACGAAGAATCCCGGGTGTATCTTCGTCTATTACCTTGATTAATGTGCCCGCTGTGCGGACTTCTCCGCCTTTAATTTCTCCTCGCGGAGGATACGCCTTATCTGCTCCTGTGCCTCCTTGGAAATCGGGCTCTCAGGATAGTAGGTGTCCTTGTTTCTCTCAGGGTTCTGTTCAACACTGCTTCTGACAATGTTCACATCTCTTGGCGCGTCTATCATAAAACGTCCGTGGCTTCCCGACCCTCCAAGATATACCACTCTGATATTGTCTCCGATATTCAGATACTGTCCCTGTTTTAACGATAGTTTAAGCATTGTTACCTCCATGTTGAATATGTTGCATTTTATTGATATGCATTTACAAGTCCATTCGTTAACTTTTTTATCCTTTGCAACTTATATATCGTATCAATGTTACGCAAACTTAACATTGTATTTTATATTTTGCTACGATTTGTAGCTTTTTAACAATAAGCAAGCTCGAATATTATCGTATATAATTCCTTATTTTGTGCATAATTTCTCAAACAGAACTACTTTACGCAACAAACTGTAACCAAATTAAGCAAAAAAAAGTCTTGTAAATAACATGTCTTATGTTATTCGCTACACATTGTTGCACATATTTACGCAATAAAAATATACTTAATCTAAAGGTGGTATCTATTATGAGTAATGAAAAGCTTGCACAAAAGCTGCGGGAGCTTAGAAAAGTTAACAACTATACACAGGATTATGTTGCCGAGGTACTTGGAGTAGTCCGGCAGACCTACAGCCATTATGAGACAGGGAAAAGGACCCCCGATACGAACGCACTGTATAAGCTTGCGGGACTTTACAATATTTCAATTGATGACCTGATGCACCTGACTATTGATATTGACAGGAATGTATCCTACGATGCACCGACACCCACCCAGACCAGCAATGACCTTGCCGGATTTTTAGAATATTTCAATGACCCTGCCAACAAGAAAAAATATATGTTTAACACCAATCTTGAACGTGAACTATTATTCTACTTTGATAAGATATCCGAACAGGATAAGAAGGAGATTATAGAATTTACTAAGATTAAGGCGCGAAAACCTCTGTAGCACAATAAAAGAACCGCAACAGAATTATTTTCCGTTGCGGTTCTGCAAGCTCGTTTACGACTTTTATTCTTCCCTGACCAGCTCTTCCGCCATACGATACTCCTCAGGCAGCACTCCCATCACATCACAGGTCTCCTCGACTGTACAATTATTCTTCTTCATGTACCGGTTTACCAGCTCGTACAATTTTACAGCCTCTCCACGCTCTATTCCTTTCTCTATCCCACGCTGTTCAATAGTATCAGATAAATTACACATTCTGTCCAGCTCCTCTCTTATTCTATGTGTCGACTCGATTGAGTATTCCGTTTCAAGTATCCTGATTTTATCACTAACGGCCATGCTGTCATCCAGTATGACCTTTAAAAGATTCAAAAGTCCTGCCGGGCTGTCTTTTTTATCATTATAGCATTTTATCTTTGTTTTTCCAACACAAACCATAACCGCACGGAGCAAATCACAGCCGGGAGCCTTCTTCATTTCGCCATACAGACTTCTTGGGCTTAATTCATAGCTTGTAATGGTATTCTCGGACATTTTACTGGTGTCCGTGCAGATAAAGATACTATACACCTTTTTTATATTATCATAATCCTCCGCTGAGAACTCCGTTCCAAGCTGTGCGGACAAGAGTCGTGCACAGTAAAACAGAGCCCTGGTGACAATATTATAACCCGGATAAAAATTGTTCTGCGCTTCCACGTTGATTATGAGCTTGATGTTTTCCTTGTTATTTCCATTCTTTTTAGGATATTTGCCCTCTTCCAAAGGCTTATATACGCTGAATCTGATGTCATACACAACCTCTCCTTCATTCGGAACCTTATCCTCATTGCGCAATCCGACAATTTTCTCACGATTGGTAAGCCCCGGACGTATCCTCACGTTTCCTACTTCCGGATTTTCAATACACTCCATTATTTTGGGTATATCGTACTCAGAAAATTCATCCGTTGTGTACTTGAGTATCCATGCCAGAATACTTTTATTAGAGAGTATATTTCTAATATTTTCATCGTATTTTGCCTTTGCACCTGCCGCGGATAGGTCATCGGCAATGGCGCTGTTTAACAATTCTGCCAACTACTGTTCTCCCTTCTGTTGTATAACCTTATACAGAAAACGCTTTCTGAAATCAGCTCACATTTTCTGCTGTGTCTAATGGATTTTAAGCATAGAACTCTGAATATTTACCGTGAAACCGGTAATATGAAATTTTCATTTCAGAAAGTATATATTCCATCAAATATAGAAATTCCGGGAATCAGGAATTAAAAATTACAAGAAATATATGCTTAAAGGAATAAATAATTTCAGAATATGTAGAATGTCAAGAATTATGCTCTAAACTAACTATAATATATTCATGCATATCACACAACCCCTGCCTGCCAATTATAAACCAATGTTAATCACTTTTTAATTTCATGGCAAAATAACCATACCCTACAGCCCAAGCAATAAGAAAAGGACCCTCATACCGGATTTATCCAATACGAAAGTCCTCAGCAGCTATCGCGTTATCAACAGCTTCAGCCCCGGCATGATATTCTCTGAGGCAAGCTTATTCGTGTCCATAATTTTTTCAACGGTAGTATAATATTTCTTCGCTACATCCCACAGCGTATCTCCGGATTTTACAATATACCCGCATATTCCGGGAAGCTTTTTGAACACCGCATAATCAAGTGCTTCCTCTGTAATGTCCGTTATAACCTGTGTAGTTCCCGGACTCAGAATGAGTGTATCTATTCCAATACTCATCTTTATCTCAAGCTCATCACCGCCAAGCATGGTAGTAATAAGCTGCTCTACATCTGTCCTGACGCTATAGAATGAATCGGTATCTATTCCCACTGCGTCTATCTTCTGTGAAAATGGGACTTCTCTTGTGAGGCTGCCTAATCTGTCCTCGTCATTGTCGGATATGTAAAGTATGCTTACCCTGGCAGCCCCCTCAACCATGAGTCCGTCCTCCACAATGCTGATATTGTCAACATTCACCGTGGCAGTGCTGCTTATTATCTGAAGGATTTTATCTTTGCTGCTGTTCAACTTCATCTTATCCCCCGCACGGCACCTCACATGATTCCTGACAAGGAGATTGTCATATCCTGCCTCATCCGTAACAGGTATTAGCCTGCTGTTAACCGAGTATACATCTGTCATAAGGCTAATATTCTGCTCCTCATATAGCTTGATATCAAGATCAAGCACAAGCTCCGCCTCCAGTACGCGAGGCTCTCCATCATAATCAGGCTTTACCGTCACCTGCTTCTGTGCTGGAACCACAAGGACATCCGCAACCATTCTCTCATCCGCTCCGGCAAGCGGCAGCTTCCCCGTGAATGGAAGTGTTTCCTCAACATACTGTATATTCTCATCATCATCCTCCGGAAAATACATTGCAAAGAGATGAATCTCTCCTCTCACGATAAGCTCATCTGCTGCCGCCTTTGTCTCTACATTTCTCAGCTCAGGAACCGACCATAGAATGTTTCCTGCATTCGGCTTGTTGGCCGATAACTCACACTGCTCACGCACCCTTAAGATATCCCTTTTATTCTCAACCAGCGATAACATGCCTATGTTTTTCTTAAGACAGCATATATCACCACTCTCAATATCGACTGCCGCTGATGACATATATGTATTTTCGCCATACAGTTCAAGCGATACTATCGCTGACACACTTATTTTTCTTCCGTTGATAAGACTTATGCTTAAGTCCTCCAGCTTAGCAGTACACTTTAGGGTATCTCCGGCACTAAGACCATCCATTCCCACCGTCTCACCGAAATCAATGCTTCCCTCCATACAGTCCGGCGCTCCCCCTGTCTTATCCGCCTGATACAGAAGTGAGAACTGCATTTTACCATTTACCGAGGCTCTGCCGTCACCGGCCTTCATTCCCTCGATAATTACCTCTCCGCAATCGGCTATTCTCTTTAATATATCAGGCTTACTGTCGGGCACTATGAAATCGTCATCCAGTGTAATCTGGGTCTGTGACCTTCCACAGATATGATTCATGCTTATATTTTTCCTGACTATTTCCACAAAAAATCCCCCCATATCATATATTATCTTCTATATGATATGAGGGGGCTGCAACATTTATGCTATCCGCATATTATATGTCATCCATTATTTTCATCACATTTTCATTCGCTTAGCTTATCTGAACACCACACTACGTCCCGCATCCTCAGTTTTGACAACCACATAAGGATATGTGGCAAGCTTATTTGCCGCCTCTCCCTGCTTCGGTCCGATAAGCTCTGAATCAAAGTACACCGCATTGTCCGATACCGACACCTCCTTGACGGCAATTGAATAGCCTCCGGTATTCTGTTTCCCATATCCGCGCGCTATGTAGAGCCATCCGTCCGATATGCAGGTAAGCTTGAAATCAGTCTCTTTCTTCTCCTCAATTTCTCTCAGAAAATCCTTAGGAATGTCATCATAACATACCACTGTGAAATCAGCAGGCGTAAGCTTCTCCTCAGACTCAGCCTTGCTGCAGCCGGATACAGACATCGCCAATGCCCCGGTACCTATAACCATTATCATTAGCAGCAACAGTGAAACCAGACTTTTTCTCATCAATCTACCCATACATCACATTCTTTATCTATATGTATGCTGTTGGGACGCAAAAATATAACCTCCGATTTTACTCACTCTTCGGCGTAAAATCATACCTCACATCGTCTGCACCCTCCACAAGATTGACTGTATAGCTCTTTATGGTAGTTCCGCTTATCACAATGAACATGTGCTGTCCTGTGACCATCGCAAAGTCGAGAGGCGCCACGCCCAGATAACTGTCATCAAAGTATATAGCTGCACCTGCCGGACCATCTATATATACTCTGTTCTTCGTACTCACAATGGTTGTTGTCTCTGTCTCATACTGGGAGGTTACTCCGGTTGATGAGGAGGATGCCGGCTGTTGTGAAACCGTCGCAGAGCTGCTTGTAGTCTGCCCGGAGCTTGTGCTCTCCTCTTCCTTCTTCATCCTTATATTTACCTTCTGATAATCAGCCTTAACCTCTATCTTATCCTGGTAATTATCATAGCCGTCCGCGCTCACACGCACGGTATATGTTCCAACCGGAAGCGTAAGCATACCTTCTGTGTAATCAGTCTCTTTTCCGTTAAGGTAAAGTACAGCGCCATCCACATCTATATCAAAAAGCACATTGCCGTTCTCAACCGTATCTGCCACAAATTCGGAGAAATCAACGGTTGTGACCTGATTTCGGTTAACCGTAACCGTCTTAGAGCCATAATACTGATCCTTGGATACCGCCACCTTATAGCTTCCCTCGGTTACGGTTATCATCATGTTCTTCTCTATGGTCTTAATATTTTCACTTCCGATGTTCACATATCCACCCATGAACAAATCCACACCGGTAAGACTTATGTAGCCATGCCCTCTTGTGACAACAACCGATACCACCTTTCCATCCTTTTCATACAGATTAAAAACATCATGTACCGATAACTGCTCCGGTGTTATAAGCTCATTGTCCGAAACGACGACCACGTTTCTGGCATACTCATAATTCTTCCCATACAGTGACAATCTTCTGTATGAGGTGTTGACCGACACATCCGATACAGCCATGTGGCACTTCACCTCATTAGATATATGTATCTCTGAAACCTTGTTATTTACATTATCGTATGTTATATCTATAACATCCCCTGCGTAGAGCTGCGCCAGAGTCATCGCATTTCCAAACTCGGTATATATAAGCGCCGGCTGTTCCACATAGAAGGTACGGTCAACTCCCTCCCCGTATGACCTCACTGATAATCTCTTCGTATCAGCACTGACATAAGTTATGACCGCCAGCTCCGTGCGGATATCCGTAGGTATTGTCGGCGCATTGACGATTGGCGCCGTAGATTTCGATTCCATCTGGTTTACCGAATTTTTAGCCGTGGAAGCTTTCGCGGCTTTGTCTGCCTTTTCCTCGGCAAACAGAAACGCGCACAGCACTATCCCCGCAACTATAAGTATTCCTAAAATAAAGTTCTGTAGCTTATTGTTCATCAAAAGTTCCTTTCCACATTACCGGGAACCGTACAGAGTCCTGACGAATTCCCTTCTCATTCGATTCTGGTTCACAACCGTTCTGAGCTTTTCCATGCTGCGTCCCGGTATCCATGCCTTATTGTTGTTAAAATAATAATTAAGTATTTTCCAGAATTTCTCGGGGTAGGCAAACATCGCCCCCAGTATCTTAATATCCTGTGATGACAAAGTATTAACCCTGTCATACTCCCTGAGCATAAGATATCCCAGCTTGATATCCCAGTCATATTTCTCCATGAGCTTTCTCATAAATCCATACAGATCAACCAGTCTTATATCCACACAGCTCTGCTCGAACCCACAGATATAACCCTTCTGCTTTTTTATAAAGACATTGTGATAGCTGTAGTCACCGTGGCATAGACTGCTCCGCTCAATTGCGGCAGCATACTCCGCATCATAACCGGAGTGTCTTATTGTCTCAACCGCCCTCAACCCTTCATCAAGAAACGGCTGGCACATGGAAGCGGCAAGCAACTCAAAATCATTCTTTTTGTGTTTCCCCTTTAAGTAGTTCCCAATCATTTTCAACTCTCTGTTATGCTTATCATACACTTCCTCAAGGTTTCTTGCAATCTGAAATTCCTGTACACCTCTCTCTCCCTGCTCTGCTGCGATTCCGCTATCTGTAGCAGTCTCACCGCCGCCTGTTCCTCCATCCTGCGAATCCATGTCTTCACATAAATCTGCAGCTTCCTTTATGTCCTCTTTCACATCATACCCTTCAAGTACATTGTGAAGGGCTGCGAGCGCTCCCACCGCAGTACAGACATCCTGAAAGTTTTTTACATCACACTCCTGTGCGTCAAACCACGTTGTAAGCGTATACTGTGTCCCCGACGAATCAGAGGAGATATACTGTCCTTCCACGTTTTTCAGGTAATAATCTACATTTATTCCATTTGCAGACAAATATTCTAACAGCTGTGCTCTTATCCTTATCCGCCCGGGATTTCCGTTGTGCTCGCGAAGAAGCACACGTCCACGGCTTGTTTCACATATAAAAGCACCCCTTCCCCTTGATGTGGAATACAATTTACAGTCATACTGTTCAAGTATACTAAAATCCCTTTCTGCCACAAAAATAACCCCTTTCCTAAGTGCCCTGACCACGGGCTATCTAATCTTATGAAAGGGGTATTTCTTTTATGAATTTAAAATTTTGAGAGCCTCCTTTGACAGCTGCTCCCTGTCATTAAACTGCGGATTATCCAAAACCAGCATAAGAAGACTGTTTAATATCTCACCCATCTGCCTTCCCGCCGGAACGCCCATCGCTATAAGCTCCTTTCCGGTAATGGCAAGGTTTTTAAGTGATACGCAGTCACCACGCTCAAATATCATATTACAGATATCATACATTCTCCTGACATCTGCAATATCATTACCGATACATTTTTCGTATGCAGCTCTGAAATCCAGAATCCTCAGAATATTCTTATCGCCTGTCTCATAGATAATATGCCTTATCCGTGACTCATCATCCGTGATTTCAAGCATGCCAAAACGCAGCAGCATTGAAGCTGTGTTTATGGTATCGTTGTCAAGCTTAAGCCTCTTAAGGACACGCTTAGCTGTGTCCGCCGGATCTTCCTCCGAATATCCTCCGGACATGAAGAGCATCGCCGCATACCTTTCAGGAAGCAGACAGGCGCACTCCTTGGCAAGAGCTCCCACAAATGCCTTATCCTCAGCGCTCATCACATGATATTCCGGAAGAACTATCTCCATAATGCCGATTGCATCCGCCACGCTGAAATAATCCGGGTGTGCCGACTTCAACATCTTATTAAACTCCGTATGGATTCTCTCACTGCTTATCTTCTTAAGATTCACAGCCAGCTCCTTAGCCGCCCTTGCAGTATTCTCCTCAATACCAAACCCAAGCTGGGCCGAAAAACGCACCGCACGCAGAATCCTTAATGCATCCTCATCAAATCTGTCATGTGCATTGCCCACACAGCGGATAATCTTTCTATGCAGATCACCCACACCGTCAAAAATATCTACAATGCCATGCTCATCATTGTACGCCATCGCATTGATGGTAAAATCCCTGCGCTTTAAATCCTCCTCCAGCTTAGGTGTAAATTCAACACTCTCTGGATGTCTTGAATCCTCATACTTGCCATCTATACGATAGGTTGTCACCTCATAGCCGTTCCTGCCAAGCATTACAGTTACCGTTCCATGCTGTATCCCGGTATCTACCGTGCGGCGGAACAGCCCCTTCACCTGCATAGGCAGTGCAGAGGTCGTGATATCCCAGTCCCCCGGCACTCTTCCCAGTATGCTGTCGCGGACACACCCGCCCACAGCATACGCCTCATAGCCGTTCTCCATGAGAACATCTATTATATGCTTCACATCCTTCGGAAGCGCTATTCTAACCAAGATATCACCTCTTTATTCTATAATTAGTATGCCTTCCCCCAGTACACAAGCTTCTTCGCCGGCTTGCCGCAGCATACGCACACATCGCTTATATGCTCCTGCTCAAATGGCATACATCTGCTTGTCGCAGTTGTTTCTTCCTTAATCTTATCCTCACATGCCTGCTCGCCGCACCACATACCTCTTACGAAGCCCGGCTTGTTGGCAATGATATCCTTGAACTCCTCATAGCTGTGAGCGTCATAGGTGTGGGCATCACGGTGTGCTCTCGCCCTCTCAAGCATCTCAGACTGCATTGTGTCAAGAATCTTCTTAAGCTCCTCTGTCACCGTGTCAAGAGATACAACATACTTCTCTCTTGTATCACGTCTTACGACAACTGCCTGATTGTTCTCAATATCCTTAGGTCCGATTTCTATACGTGCGGGAATACCCTTGACCTCCTGCTCCGCATACTTAAATCCAGGTGTCTTCTCCGAATCGTCGAAGTCAACTCTGAAGCCTGCTGCCTCAAGTCTGTCTCTTAACTCTCCTGCCTTCTCAAGCACTCCTGCCTTATGCTGTGCAACAGGTATTACTCTCACCTGAATCGGAGCGATTCTTGGAGGCATAACAAGACCGCTGTTGTCACCGTGTACCATGATCATGGCACCGATGAGTCTTGTCGTTGTACCCCATGAGGTCTGATGAACATACTTCAATGTGTTGTCCTTGTCCGTATACTGGATACCGAATGCCTTCGCAAAGCCGTCTCCGAAGTTGTGGCTGGTACCGGACTGAAGAGCCTTGCCATCATGCATGAGTGCCTCGATTGTGTATGTAGCCTCCGCTCCGGCGAACTTCTCCTTGTCTGTCTTTCTTCCCTTTATAACAGGCATTGCAAGCACCTGCTCACAGAAATCAGCGTACACATTAAGCATCTGCTGTGTTCTTGCCTCAGCCTCCTCTGCCGTAGCGTGTGCAGTATGTCCCTCCTGCCATAAGAACTCTCTTGAACGGAGGAATGGTCTTGTCTCCTTCTCCCATCTTACAACATTGCACCACTGGTTATATACCTTAGGCAGATCTCTGTATGACTGAATCTCATCCTTGTAGAAATCACAGAAAAGCGTCTCAGATGTAGGTCTTACACAGAGCTTCTCCTGAAGTGGGTTAAGTCCTCCCTGTGTCACCCATGCTACCTCAGGTGCAAAGCCCTCAACGTGATCCTTCTCCTTCTCAAGAAGACTCTCAGGTATAAATACAGGAAGATATACGTTCTGCACGCCTGTCTTTTTAAAGCGTGCATCCATCTCCTTCTGGATATTCTCCCAGATAGCGTAGCCTGCCGGCTTGAATATCATACAGCCCTTAACGCTTGAATAAGCCATAAGCTCTGCTTTCTTTACTACGTCTGTGTACCACTGCGCGAAATCCTCCTCCATAGGAGTGATTGCTTCTACTAATTTCTTGTTATCGTTTGCCATGTTGATCTCCATTCTTATGATAAAATGTAATAGTTACTGATTTAATACAGTCTGTCCTTACAGAGCTTAATTCTAATTCTCATGGTACTTTTCTATCGTATAGAAATAGCTCATGTCCTCCATTCTGCGGCAGAAAAGAGTATCCGTCTTTTCCTCCGTGCTTCCCTCCTTGACACCTCTCCAGTAGTAATTCATATCCACATCCGGGTCAAAGGTGTAAGCTTCACCTCCTAAATTGACATACAGCCAACAGTGAGGCGTTGTTCCTCCATTATATGAGGATACCTGTCCTGAAAGCAGGTGTGCATCATAGCCAAGATATCTCATAATATACATAAAGGCTGATGAATAATTATAGCAGCAGCCCTGATATGTATTAAACAAATCCGTTGCCCACAATACCTCCTCGGGAGTTGTCTCCGGGTCTGATGTCGAATACTTTCCGGCATCCACATTCATTCCCCTGTTATATGTTATTCTCTTTATAAACCATACATATATGCTGTGAACCTTCTGGTAAGGTGACATATCATCCGATATTGTACCCTCATTCTTAAGCATGGTCATATACGCTTCGATAAGTCTGTCAAGCTCCTCATAACCCGATGTTGCCGGATTGAGCGGCTCATTGTTGAGTAAATCCCACGGCTTGACTTCCTCCACAGGCGGTTGTGTTGTCTCTGTGACAGGCTCCGTTGTTGTCTCCGTGACAGCCTCCGTTGTTGTCTCTGTGACAGTCTCCTCTTTAGCAGGCTCCGTTGTGCCGGTATTTTCCTGTGACTGCGTGTTATCCGCAGAGGAAAGAATTATATCCCCACCCTCACCGGGCTTCTTACTGCATCCGGCTGCAAATATCATGCCCATCACAAGGAAAAAAAACATATATGAAGCCTTTTTCATTCCTATTCTCTTCATAATAATTTCCTCCAATGGTTGTGTATAAAATGAATTATTTTACATCCATTCCGTATCCGTAGTATTGTACCACATCATTTAAAATAAAGAAATATATATATTTCGTATCGTCCTGATAATATTCGTACATTTTGCCCGAAACAGTATAGTCCTTGCCGTAGGCTGCCTCGATATCCTCAAGTGTGCTTCCGACACCGACTCCCTTATCAGTCCTGATTGTCTCAGAGGACACATTTACATCCTGAATGTAATCCCCATCGGTCTTAGGATATGTTGTAATCTCATAGCCATCGTATGTGAACACCTTATCAAGCCCCTCAAAATAGCAGCTTGCCGCCTCCATATACTGTAATGTCTCCGGCATTCCCTCATCATCTGCCGAAAATTTCTCACCAGGTGTAAGAAGAACGCTGCCATTGTTAAAGCCGAAGCTTCCACCATCGTCTTTCTTACCACATGCCGCAAGTGTGAATACCGCCATGAGCATGACAGCAGCCAACGCTATATTTTTTCTTATACTTTTCTTAATATTGTGCATAAAACCTCTTTCTGCCGCCTAAGCAAATCTGCGGCTTTTAATATTGCCCTTATATTCCCCTTCCTTGGAAATATACATTATCTTTCTAATCTTGTAAAGTAAGACTTACCGGAATTTCTGTGTACTCATTTCCATTTTTTACAATAAATGCATAACAAAAATTTTCCAATCCGGCTTCTGATATATCGGCATTTTCCGGCTCAAGATAAAGAGTAAAATCCCCCTCCTCACCCGGAATAAGCTGATAAACTGCTGTTGCACCGGCGGCTTCATCCACTATTTTCAGATACATATACGCGTAAGGCTTAAGCACATCACTGCTGCCGGTCAGCTCAATAAGACCATCCGCTGTTGTGTTGAGCCGGACCACAGCGGTGGCTATACCGTCCACGCTGTCTACACTGTCTGCGGCGCCCGCTGCTGTTGTGCCTCCTGCTGTTATTCCTTCATTTTCCATCCGCACTGTCACTCCATCCATAACAGCTGCTTCCCCCTGAACGCTGTATGCGTCCGCAAGATTCCATGACGGAATAACCGGCGTATATATAAGCAGATTCTTGAGATTTCTCTCTACCAGCTCAACTGCCACCAGCTCAGCTTCCGACACAGCCTGATATATATTATACGGAATTTCTCTCTTCGCTGTCAGCGAAGTATACTCGTTGGCAAAGAACCAGTACAATGCATTTCCGAAGGAATCGCGGAACAGCGCTGCGCTTTTATCCACAGCCGCCACATTATTCTTAGTAGTTATCACCAGATCATCCACACCGCGGAAGCGGTTCAGGTACTCAAAGCTCTCCTCTACATCGAATTCAACCTGCTCATCCTTGACCTGTGACCCCGGAAGCAGCATAGACTGTAAATCGCCTGAAAAATTATTTTTTATACTATACGGCAGTCCGCTGTAGTGTGTATAACCGGAATAAGCTTCACCATATACGTCCGAAAGCTTCTTAGCCATAGCTTCATAGGCGACTGCCGCACCATAATTGTTCCAGTGCGAATCCAGCTTGTGATATAGCAGCACTCCCGTAAGCTTTGCAAATGCCAGTTCATTCTTAAGCTGTACCATGTTCACGCCAAGTGTGGTCAGCCTGTCATACAGAAGCTCATAATTGCCCTGTCCGTCTTCTTCTATATAATAGTACGGCATATATTCGCCATACACCGACATCTTATCAGGCGCAGATACGAATATGAACTCTCCGTCCTCTCTCTCAACGTACTCCTGCATCATCGACAGGATTGCACCCATGCGCTCTATTGCCACCTCATCCAGCACGCTCGTCCCAAGAAAATCGTCGAGCGCCCTGCCGTAGAACAGCCAGCCATCCTCACCAACTATCACGTCCGTCTGCCCGGAAGTCTTAAAAATCGTCTCCTTAAGAACATTCTGCGCATATACCAGACTGTTTCTGAAGCCGAATTTCTGTGCAAAATACGAATCTATGTTTGCCGTAAGCTTAAGTCCATCCGACAGCACCGGCTTATCCGCCTCCGTTTCATTTCCTATAGCCGCCTGCTTACCCGAAAACGTAAAAAGCGGCACTAGGCTGATTACAAGAAAAATGGCAATATATATTATATTTATCAGATTCTTTTTATTTATCCTATTTTTCACACCTATCCCCATTTCCATACTGCACATTACGGCGCACAACCAGCGCCGTGCCTGTAAAAATCTGTTTTACCGGTTTAAGAAAGCTTCTGCCGTCAAAACCTGAAATATATGAACGGATTATAGCTTCCAGCCGCAAGCTCCATAATACACAGAAGATATAAAACCACGGACGCCGCCATCCCCGCATACCTTGTCACCTTGTTTTCCGGCAGCCTCTTAAGAACCGGTGTACATGCAGCCACCGCTATGAATGTGGTTATTATAAAAAGAGGGCTCATAACCGATACGGCCGTCATCACGCCTGTGTGTGTCGCATTAAATGCGAACATATTGGCTATAAAATGCCCTGCCTGCGCCATATTGTCAGCCCTGAATATGACAAAGCCTATCGTGACGGCAAGAAGCGTGTAGACATGTCCGGCAATGCTTAAAAATACATTTTTCTTCGCCGGCTGATTGTCTATGAGTGCCTCCGCCGTATTCTCGTTACTGCGCGGCTTTTTTTCCTTGACCAGAGCCGTCTCCAGCATGGTGAGAAGCCCATGGTATATTCCCCACACCACGAATGTCCAGTTCGCCCCATGCCAGATTCCTGTACATAAAAATACAAAAAATCTGTTAAAGAGCGTTCTTGCCTTCCCCTTTCTGTTGCCGCCCAGCGGGAAATACAGATATTCCCTAAACCACGAGGTGAGCGATATATGCCATTTTTTCCAGAACTGCCTCACAGAGGACGCGGTATACGGATAGTCAAAGTTCTCCGGAAATGTAAATCCGAACATCTTACCCATTCCGACAGCCATATCACTGTAGCCTGAAAAGTCAAAATATATCTGGAAAAGGTAGCACACCGCTCCCACCCATGCCGAAGCTGTGTCGAGCTGTGCCATGTCAAGTGCGAACATCTTGTCCACCGCTGCAGCCATCACATTTGCGATGAGCATTTTCTTGGAAAGACCTATTATGAATCTGCGGATTCCGGCTGAGATTTCCTCCGCGCCCACCTGTCTGTCCCTTAGCTGCTCTCTCACTGAATTGTATTTTACTATAGGTCCTGCGACGAGCTGCGGAAACAGACAGATATACAGCATCACATCGAAAAAGCTTCCCGGGCGTTTCTCATCATCCCGGTATGTATCTATGACATACGACATCGCCTGGAATGTATAGAAGGATATTCCTATCGGCATACTGATTCCGGGTTCCCTTATATTGATGAACGGAATGGCATTGAGTGACTGCACTATGAATCCGGCATACTTAAATACAATAAGGAATGCCAGATTGATAACCACACCGGCCGCCAGCACCGGCTTTCTGCCCCATACGAACCTGCCGAGCACGAAATTAACCAGTATCGACAGGAGCAGCAGCAGAATATATGCAGGCTCACCCCATGCATAGAATAACAGACTTGCCACTATCAACAATATATTTCTGACCGTGGTGTTCCGAATTGCCGTGTGCAGTATAAAAACTATCGGCAGAAATGCAAATAAAAAAACAGCTGAAGAAAAGACCATTTTTCACCTCTTATTTCATGTAAATATAATCCATTATATACACCGCGACTTTTCAATACAAGTGAAATCTTAGAGCATGAAAAATTTCACCCATTGGAGCTTCGCGTGCTGTTTCCCTGCTTCCGGTTTATGAAGGTCACCAGCTCCCTGATTAGTATAAATGCCAGCGGTCCTGTTATAACGCCCGCCACGCCGAACAGCACCAGCCCCACATACACGGCGGCTAACATTCCGAGCGGGTGTGTGCCAAGCCCTTTCCCCATGAGCTTCGGTTCAAGGTATTCGCGCACGACGTAGCTTATAAAACACATTGCAAGAAGAACAGCCGCATATCTGTAGCTGCCGCACAGCACGCACACCACCGCCCACGGCATGAGGATAGTTCCCGTCCCGAACACAGGAAGGGCATCGACAAGCCCCAGCACGATTCCGAGCAGAAGCCAGTATGGGTTTCTCAGCCACAGGAGCCCCACACCGCAGATTACCATTGTGATGGTCATTATTATCAACTGTGTTTTGATAAATGTATATATAATCTTTCCTGTTCTGGTATAGAAAAAATCGAACTCCTCCGCATACTGTGACGTTCCTGCCGCCTCTAACATCCTGTCATAATCCTTCATAAAAAAATATAATGCCATAAAGAATATCACAAACACACCTGAGAAGGTTATGAAGCCTTTGAAAGCCCCGATTGAGCCACCCATTATTGACGGCATGATTTTATCTCTCGCACTCTCCATAAGCCCTATGATTCCCGAGTCAATATACGCCAGCGTGGTTCCGCCCGCAAAGCCCATGAAGCCGTCCACGCCCCCACAAAAGCTGCACATTCCGTCATTTATATAAGCATAATACACATCATAATTATCTATAACTTTTTTTATCTGTGCAACGAGAAGACCACCGAGCAGCCACAATACTGCCGCAATCATGCCGCCCCAGAAAATCATCAGCACCACCGCGGCAATGCCTCTTTTCAATCTCAGTCTTCTGTTTAACAGCCGCACCTGTCCGTTCAGTCCTGCCGCCAGCAAAAAAGCAATAATAAAAGGAGCTGCCAGCGGCATAATATACTTAAATACCAGATATACAACTGCTGTAACTCCTATACATATTATTATATTTCTCTTATCTGCGCTCATACCACCCTCCAGCCTGTGAGAGTAGTATTACCATAAACAGCACCCTGTATTCACATAAAACAGATGTCCGTTTACAGCTCAGATATTGTCCCTTTTACATAAATCCTCAGAAAACAGCGCAAAGCTCTTTCCCTTCGGAATGACCTCAAATGTAAGTTTTTTTCTTGTTACCGGGTGTGAAAACACCAGTCTGTAGGAACACAGCGCAAGCGCCTCATCCCTGACGGCGCGCGAAGTATCTTTTATATTTTCCTCATCCGGTGTGACGCCATACTTTGTATCATTTAAGATTGGCATTCCCGCCTCGGACAACTGCACCCTTATCTGGTGATGCCGCCCGGTGTGAAGCTTCACCCTCAGCAAAGCAAGCTCTTCCCCGGCCTCAACGCCAAGCACCTGATACTCTAGCACTGCCTTCTTCGCACCATCCGTTCCCTCCGGCACAACACGCGACATATTTGTCCTTGAATCCTTCAGAAGATAATTTTCAAGGGTGATTACAGTGCGGTCGCCAAGCACCTTCTGTACATTCTCCATGCCCTTCCTATCCGTGACCTTCACCACGGCATAGTAGCACTTGTCAACCTCACCCTGCGTTATCTGTCTTGTGAGTGCCGCCGCCGCCTTGCTGTTCTTCGCATACAGCACAAGCCCCTCAACAGGTCTGTCAAGCCTGTTCACAGGAGCTATAAACGGTGCCCTGTTCCCCTTCTTTCTCTCATAGGTCATAAGCGCACTCACCATGTCCTGCGAAAAGCCCCTGTCCGACTGCGTCAGCACCCCGGACGGCTTGTGGCACACGCAGATGTCATCATCCTCATATACAATACATTCTTTAATATCTCTCATAAAAATCCTTTTACACCTTGAATCTATACCCCGCTCCCCAGAGGTTCGGAAACTATCCAGGGTTCAATGCTTAGGCTTTGAAACGATATCCGACCCCCCAGAAGTTCGGAAACTATCTGGGGTTCAATGCTTAAGCTTTGAAACGATACCCCACACCCCAGATAGTTTCTATGTACTGAGGATTCGATGTATCGAACTCAATCTTCTCACGTATCTTCTTGATATGAACGGTAACGGTCGCAATGTCACCGATTGATTCCATATCCCATATCTTGTTGAACAGCTCCTCCTTGGAGTACACATGGTTAGGATTCTGCGCAAGGAAGGTGAGAAGGTCGAACTCCTTCGTTGTGAAGGTCTTTTCCTCACCGTTCACGAATACACGGCGTGCGGTCTTGTCAATCTTAAGTCCACGTATCTCAATCACATCATTCTCCGGCATTGCGCTTCCGACAAGTCTCTCATATCTTGCAAGATGAGCCTTGACACGCGCCACAAGCTCACTTGGGCTGAACGGCTTGGTCATATAGTCATCGGCACCAAGTCCTAAGCCTCTTATCTTGTCGATATCGTCCTTCTTGGCTGATACCATTATGATAGGTGTATTCTTCTTATTTCTGATAGCCTTGCAGATTTCAAAGCCATCAACGCCCGGAAGCATGAGGTCAAGTATATACAGGTCATACTCATTGTCAAGCGCCTCCTTAAGTCCCTTCTCACCATCATTGCAGATGGTGACTTCATAGCTGCTAATCTCAAGATAATCCCTCTCAAGCTCTGCGATACTTTCCTCGTCCTCAATAATCAATATCTTACTCATTGCTCTCTCCACTCTCCTGATTTTTATATTTTCTAAGCACAAAATGCATCACCATGCCTGTACCCTCCTTGCTTGTTGCCCATATCTGTCCGCCATGGTCACTTATAATCTTCTTAACAATCGACAGACCTATTCCACTGCCGCCCTGCGCCGAATTTCTGGAGGAATCCGTCCTGTAAAAGCGGTCAAAAATATACTGCACATCCTTCTGTGCTATGCCCTTTCCGTTGTCCTCTATCTCAAACTGTACAAAGTCATCCGCATCGCTTATTCTTATATTGATTATGCCCTTTCTGTCCGTTGACATGTACTTGACAGAGTTGCTTATGATGTTGTTTATAACTCTCTTAAGCTGCTCCGGGTCGGCAATTATTACCGCCGCCTTGTCCGCATAGTTGAAATATCCAAGCTCAATATTTCTCGACTCCAGTTCCACCTTCAGCTCACTCACGCAATCGTCAAAATACTCAGCGACATTAATCTTATTAAAATTATACGGAATCTTGTTGGCGTCTATCTTAGAATACAGAGTCAGCTCATTTATCAGCTTATCCATGTCCATGGTCTTATTATAGATGGTTCTCACATATCTGTCCATCTTCTCGGGAGTATCCGCAATTCCATCCATGATTCCTTCCACGTAACCCTTTATTGCCGTCATAGGTGTCTTTAGGTCATGCGAGATATTGCTGATAAGCTCTCTGCTCTCCTTGTCATTCTGGATTTTCTCCTCGGCAGACTCCTTAAGCTTCCTTCTCATGACCTCGAAATCATCTATGAGTTCGCCTATCTCATCATGTCTGTTGCTCTTGAGGTTAAAATCAAGATTGCCCTCCGCGATGTTATGTGTTGCATCCTGCAGCTTTTTAATAGGAGCGACAAGTCCCCTGTATACCCACACGCTTATGCATCCGCTCGCTGCGACAAGTATGGCTGCAAGGCTCACGAAAAAGATGATGAGCATGCTCTTGACCTGCGGAACAATATGCTCTATGTGTGTGACAATATAGAGTCTGCCCTCTTTTCCGTCCCGGCAGTCAAATATAACCCTGTTTACAAGCATCTGCAGCTCTCCGCCAAGATACATTCCGCCGTGAAGCCCGTCAAGCTTGCCCAGTGTCTCCATCTTGGTCAGCTCGGCATATAATTCATCATCAAAATTATCGTCATAGCTCGAATAGACATACTCACCGTCCATATTTACTATAATGTCCGTTGCATCATTTGTAAGTCCGTTGCAATATTCGTCAAGATAATCCTTATCACACAATAAATCCGGATTCGCATCCCTTACTGTCTCAAGCTCTGCCTGTATGCTGGAATTGACCGCATTGAATGCCAGCATAGGATTGAGCATGACCGTATATGTATTCAAATCTATCTTGTACGTGTGGTAAATCGTCTTTAATTTGTATGTTCCGACGCTGAGCACCGCCAGCACAAGTATTAACGGAACTATACACAGAACGCAGAATGCCATCTGGATTTTTGTTTTAAGCTTCATGTCAACACCTCTCTGTCGCACGGCTTATATCATCCCCTACATAATTTACATTCCGTAATGTAAGAAGGACGCATAAGCCATGCCTATGCGTCCATTGTAGCACATTATTGTGTCGGAATTTATAAATTAAATATAAACAATTACAAATATTTCTTTAAATCGCAAACCTTATCAAGCTTCTCCCAAGGAACATCTATATCATTGCGTCCGAAATGTCCGTAAGCTGCTGTCTGCTTGTAAATCGGTCTTCTAAGATCAAGCATCTTGATGATTCCGGCCGGTCTTAAATCGAAGTTCTCTGCAACTATCTCAGAGAGCTTATCATCTGCTACCTTGCCTGTTCCGAATGTGTCTATATTGATTGATGTAGGCTGTGCGACACCGATAGCGTATGAGAGCTGAATCTCGCAGCGCTCTGCAAGTCCTGCCGCAACAATATTCTTAGCTACATAACGTGCTGCGTAAGCTGCCGAACGGTCAACCTTAGTGCAGTCCTTACCTGAGAAAGCTCCGCCGCCGTGACGTGCAAAACCGCCGTAGGTATCAACGATAATCTTACGCCCTGTAAGACCGCTGTCTCCATTAGGTCCGCCAATTACGAAACGTCCCGTAGGGTTAATATACATCTTGGTTCTCTCGTCAACAAGCTCCTTAGGAAGAATCTCGTCAAAGACATACTTCCTGATGTCCTCGTGAATCTGCTCCTGTGTAACATCCGGGTCATGCTGTGTTGAAAGGACAACGGCATTTAGATGTACAGGCTTGTGGTTGTCATCGTACTCAACCGTAACCTGTGTCTTGCCGTCCGGACGAAGATACTTAAGTGTTCCGTCCTTTCTTACCTTGGTAAGCTGTCTTGACAGTCTGTGTGCAAGTGCTATAGGATATGGCATGTACTCCTCTGTCTCATTTGTGGCATAACCGAACATCATACCCTGATCTCCGGCACCGATTGCATCAATCTCCTCGTCAGTCATCTGGTTTTCCTTAGCCTCAAGAGCCTTGTCAACTCCCATGGCAATATCAGGTGACTGCTTGTCAAGTGAAACCATGACTGCACATGTGTTTCCATCGAAGCCATACTCAGATGTATTGTAACCGATATCTGTAACAGTCTTTCTTACTATTGCAGGTATATCAACATTAGCCTTGGTTGTAATCTCACCCATTACCATAACAAATCCTGTGTTGGTAAGTGTCTCGCAGGCAACACGGCTCATCGGATCCTGCTCAAGCATGGCATCAAGTATTGCGTCAGAAACCTGATCGCAGATTTTGTCAGGATGTCCTTCAGTCACTGACTCTGATGTAAATAAATAACTCATTCTTAATCTCCTTTCGCTATTACAGCGCATACGTGAAAATTAATGGTATCATACCTTTTCACAGCCTCTGAAAAGGTTAAAAAAAAGCCCACATAAGTGGACTTGAATTAGGGCAAATCAAATCCTCTTATTGTTCGAACCGCAGACTGTGCGGTATATCTCGCTCAGGCTGGCACCTTCCGTTAAGGGGTTGCCGTGACTTCACCGATCCTATGTATCTCCATCACTCTGAATAAGGGATAAACCTTTATGAACTTTTTTTGCATATACACTATAATATACAAACATCCATTAGTCAATAGTGCATTTTGTGGAAAATATATATCGACAAAAATAATATTATTTGTGTTTTTATATAGCTTTTTATTGCGAGTCATGTCGAAAAATGGTATAATATTACTAAATTTGTGACTCGTGCACTTCATTTGAGGACCAAAAAAATACACCGAGACGCATGACGCCTCAGAATGGAGAGAAGCTATGAACAAAAGCAAAGAAAACGATATTCACTCGAAGTTTCTTAACCGCAAGCTGTATTACAAGATTTCGACTGCCACAGGAGTAATGCTGGCAATATTTCTTGTTCTGCTTGTCATCATCAGTTCCACCCTTTCCGCAACCTTCCTAAGCAGGAGCATCAAGGGAGAATTCGAAGGTATAGCTGCCCAGAACGGGGTTATTATGCAGAATGTACTCACCACCGCAACCAACTGTGCCGATATTCTTCAGAGCTACATTGTCGACAAATATGCCGAATTCGAAAAATCCGGCTATAACGGCCGCACACAGAAAAGCTCCATATATGATGTCCAGCTTCAGGAGATGAATAAGCAGATTGAAGAGTTTCTTATCAGCGTAGCCCGCACCACAGCGACCTCCAACGATAAGATTGCCGGAGTCGGAGTATTCTTTGAACCGGACGCATTTGACCCATCTATCAAGGATTACACTATCTATGTAAGTGAGAAGAATCCTGATGTTGTACAGAGCTATGGTGCTTATTCCACATACGGTTCACAGGACTATTACAAGCAGGCTGCAACCAGCAAGATGAATTCCTTCACTGACCCTTATTACGATCAAGGTGTCAACATGATCAGTGCTTCCTTCCCTATTGTTTATAAGAATGTTACATACGGTGTTATCCTTGTCGACATCAATATAGATGCCTTTGATGACCTCAATTCCAGCAATCCAAGCTACCCAAGCATGTATGTTGACGTGCTCTCATCAGACAGCACAATGGTATACGACAGTGAGTCAACAGAGTACATAGGTCAGCGTTTATCCGATCTGATTTCTGCCAAGGAATATGCCAAAATCCAGAAGGGCATTGATACAGGAAAGAGCTTTTCAGTCAGCACTAAGAAGAATGACGGAACAAGTCTGGTTCGCTTTTACTCTCCAATCAACGCCTGCGGACAGACCTGGTGGGCTGCCAGTGCTCTTTCAAAAGCCGATTTATCACGCAACACAGTTATCCTTGTTCTGCTGATGGTTGCCATATCGCTTGTTACTCTTGCATGCATAGTAATTATCAGCCGCAGACTTACAATAAAGTACTTAAAGCCTATGGGCGGTGTTGTAGATGTTGCCAATGAGCTTGCTGAGGGTAATTTTTCAGTCAATGCTGATGTTATATATAAGGATGAAATCGGTGAACTTACCCAGACATTCTCCAACATGTCATCACGACTCAGGGAAATTATCGCAGACATCACACATGGTCTCAACGAGATGGCTTCCGGCAACTTTAACCTTCAGCCTCAGGTAGAGCACATCGGTGATTTCAAGGCAATCGAGGACGCACTTGTCACAGTTGTGACCGATTTGTCCAACACGCTCGCTGAAATAAACGAGGTTGCCGACATGGTATCAGACAATGCAAGCCAGCTCTCAGACGGTGCCCAGTCCATAACAGAGGGTGCAACCGATCAGGCAAGCTCTGTCGAAGAACTTCAGAGCACTATCGAGACTGTCACCGAGCAGGTCAACAAGAATGCCGAGAGTGCCAACAGTGCGAATGACATGGCGAAGGTTGTCGGAACAGACATCATGGCAAGCAATGAGGACATGCAGCAGGTTGTACAGGCTATGGATACAATCAGCGAAGCAGCCAAGCAGATAAGCGGTATCATAAATACAATCAACGACATAGCATCACAGACCAACCTTCTTGCACTTAACGCTTCTATCGAAGCTGCAAGAGCAGGTGATGAAGGAAGAGGCTTCGCTGTAGTTGCCACGCAGGTAGGCAATCTCGCCAACCAGAGTGCAGCCGCAGCCAAGAGCTCCAATGACCTTATCGTCCAGGCACTCAACGCTGTCGAGGCAGGCAAGCGTATGGTCGATGATACCGCCGCAAAGCTCGTTAAATCCGTTGACAAGACCAATGTACTTGTGGATAATATCGCAGCTATCTCCAAGGCATCAGCCGAGCAGGCAGATGCACTCAACCAGATTGCACAGGCTGCCAACCAGATTGCCGCAGTTGTTCAGGAAAATACCGCCATGGCGGAAGAGAGCTCTGCAAGCAGTGAGGAGCTTGCCGCACAGGCAGAGAAGCTCAAAAATCTTGTCAGCGCGTTTAAATTGTTAGAAAAATAGCTGAACAGCAACACAAATGACATCATGAATTATAACTGATAAAAGGAGTAACGTATGGCAAAGAAATTACTATTTTCATTTGAAGTAAAACCGGGCATGGTTATCGCCGAAGACCTATATAATCCGGCAGGACAATTAGTCCTTCCGGCCGGATTTGTTCTTGATGAAGCTACAATATCCAAGTTGGAATACTATACCATTCTTGAGGTTCCTGTCGATGACAGCCCTGCATCAATTCCTATGGCTAAGCCTGTGGAAACAGCCCATTTAGACAATGATAATTATTCAGACAGATTAAAAAACAGTGTTGAATTCAAGCAGTTCAGAGCTGATTATGAAGTCTCAATAAGTCATCTTGCCAATATTCTCAATGAAGCCTCAACTACCGGTAAGCCTATAGATACGGAATCCATATACAAGGATGCCGAACACCTTATCAACTCAAGTAAGAACACTATTCATATATTCGACTTCATACATAACCTGCGCAACTATGATGATATTATAGCCACACACTGCCAGAACGTCGCTCTTATATCGAATATTCTTGGTCAATGGCTTGGTGTAACCGGCGACGATCTGAAGGTACTCACTACCGCCGGGCTGCTCCATGACATAGGCAAGCTCACAATTCCTCAGCAGATACTCAACAAGCCGGGGCGCCTTTCCGATGAAGAATACGCACTTATGAGGGATCATGTCAAGCGCGGCTACCAGCTGCTCAAGGAGCAGCCGATAGATATACGAATCAAGGAGGTATGTCTCCTTCACCATGAACGCTGTGACGGCTCCGGTTATCCTTTCCATGCAGAGGCCTCACGTATAACACCTTTTGCCAAGATTGTTGCGATTGCCGATGTGTATGATGCCATGACAGCACGCAGAAGCTACCGCGGAGCGCTCTGTCCTTTCGATGTTATTCAGATGTTCGATGAGGAAGGTCTCAACAAATATGACCCACATTATATCATGACCTTCTTAAACCGCATTACATCCTCCTATCTTCATAACAATGTCCGTCTCAATGACGGACGTGAAGGTGAGATAGTTATGATTAACCCTATGTGCCTGTACCGCCCTATGGTCCGGGTCGGAAGTGAATTTATCGATCTGCTCAAGAACCCTAATCTCAAGATTGAGGCCATATTATAGGCAGCCATATTATTGTAATAACCCGGCAGCTATCAGCCCGGGCAGCATAAGATTGAAAAAAGACAGGACATATATGCTCTGTGCATATATATCCTGTCTTTTTATCTATCTATGAAATCTTGAGCACGAACTTGCGAAGCTCCTTCTCACTCTGCACATACTCTATCTTCGCTCCAAGCTCCCTGAGCTTAATATCGAAATCCTCATAGCCTCTCAATATATACTTGATATCATCAACCACTGTTATGCCGTCTGCGGCAAGTCCGGCAAGCACAAGAGCAGCCCCTGCACGCAGATCAGGTGCGGTTACCTCAGCTCCTGTATAGCGCTCAACACCCTTTACAATAGCTGTATTTCCTTCGACCGTTATATCAGCCCCCATCTTGGCAAGCTCATCGACATACTTAAACCTGTTCTCGAATATCCCCTCTGTCACGATACTTGTTCCCTTGGCAAGCGCCAGCACAACTGTAATCTGAGGCTGTACATCGGTAGGGAAGCCCGGATACGGAAGTGTCTTGACATTGGTATATTTCATATTACGGTATCCTACAACCCTGACGGCATCATCGAATTCTGCGACCTCACAGCCTATCTGTGTAAGCTTCGCCGTGATAGCCTCAAGGTGCTTGGGAATAACATTCTTGATCAGAACGTCTCCACCTGTTACGGCTGCAGCACACATAAATGTAGCTGCCTCAATCTGATCCGGAATAATTGAATACGAAGCGCCATGAAGCTTAGCCACTCCCTTAACCCTTATAACATCGGTTCCTGCACCCTTTATATTCGCTCCCATGCAGTTGAGAAGATTGGCTACATCAACCACATGTGGCTCCTTAGCTGCATTCTCAATAATCGTGTTCCCCTCAGCAAGCGCTGCGGCAAGCATGATATTGATGGTAGCTCCAACAGATTCCATATCAAGGTAAATATGTCCGCCCACAAGCCTGTCTGCCTTAGCAGTAATCATTCCATAGGCTGTATCAACCTCAGCTCCCATAGCCTTAAAGCCGTTTATATGCTGGTCAATAGGCCTTGTACCTATGTTGCAGCCACCCGGAAACGCCACATGGGCTTCCCTGTATTTTCCAAGCAATGCTCCCAAAAGATAGTAAGAGCCCCTTATCTTCTTCGCCTTCTCATAATCAACAATCGTGGTATTTATAAGTCCACCATTAATCTTGTATGTGTGTCTGTCAATCTCCTCAACCACTGCCCCAATGCTCGCAATAGCTCCTAAAAGAACTCTTATATCACTCACATCCGGTACATTATCTATCGTAACTGTCTCGTCAGCCATAATAGCAGCCGCAATAATAGCCAGCGCCGCATTCTTGGCTCCAATAATATTCACTTCACCGCTTAAAGGATTTCCACCCTTAATAACATACTGTTCCATTACATACCTCAATATTACATGTAATTGTCATAATCATTTTAATACATACAGCCGAGCCTATTACAGGATACCTTTCATTATAAGCTATATGCTCCTAAATATCTATCCTATTATAGCATAAAAGTACTTTTTGTAAAGAAAATTAATAAAGCAGAGGGAAAACACTTCTCCCCTCTGCTTTATATTGTGTGCATTATTTGTTCAAATAATCGTATGGATTCTTGCAATTTCCCCAAAGTAAAACTTCAAAATGGAGATGTGGTCCCGTTACATTTCCACTGGCTCCAGACAATGCAATTCTCTGCCCCTGTGATACAGTCTGTCCAACAGACACCTCTATTGAGCTTAAATGACCATATCTTGTAGTCAATCCGTTTCCGTGGCTGATATCTACGCACCAACCATATCCACCGTTCCAGCCTGCAAGTGTTACCGTACCACCACATGACGCTCTTACAACGCTTCCCGATGGAACATACAGGTCAATACCTGTGTGGAAGCTGCTCGGCTGTCCTGATACAGGATGTATACGATATCCAAATCCTGATGTCAGAGTCATGGTGCTTAGCGGGTTAATGAATGTCGGAGGAATAAGTGTTCCTCTCTCAATCACTGTCGCTGTCGCCTCTGTGATAATTCTCTGGCTGATTATCTCTCTGTCATACTCCTTGTTGTTAGCATAGCTTACAACTGCGATAACCTCTCTGTAACCCGGTGTTCCGGTTGAAATTATATTCTGCTGACCCTGATACATGCTGTTATTGTCAACATATACCACATCTGCCTCATACTCTTCACCGTATGTGACTTCTTCCTTGACAACTACTGAAAGCTCAGGTGTAGGAACCGTTATTGTTATGATGTCATCCGGCATGATTACACTGTTCTCATTAAGTCCCTCATTAAGCTCGTACAGCTCATCAAGACTAATGCCTGTCTTGTCCGCTATAGACGAGAGACAGTCACCCGACTGAACAACGTATGTTCCCTTCGCAGCCTTCTCCTTGGTGATATCTTCTAATGCGTCCTGTACCGACATCACTGTGTTGGCATTGCCTCTTGTCTCTATAACCTCGACATTCTCCTTGAAGCCTACATAGAGAACTCCGTCCTCAAATACTGTATCCTCTGTGACCTGGACCGTATCCGTGCCGTCTATGGTGGCGAGCACCTTGGCTGCCTCATTCATTGTGATATCCGCTGTGGCAACATTGACTGTCTTATGCGAAAGACCATTATCCGTGCTGTCGACAAGCTCCACCTGAAATGCTCCGGCATCCTCGCCTGCTATTCTGTTCTTGGCAGCCTCTAAGAGTTCAACAACCTCTGCTTCACTGCCGACCGTAACCATATAATCATCTATACGAACCGTATAAGCTAAATTCTCCGGAACATGAGCAACCGCGTTAACCGCACTGTACATAGCCTGCTCAAGCTCGTTCTCATCAAGAAGCCTGCCCCTTATGTTATCGTCTGCGAAAATCTCAAGCTCCGTATCCGCATACACTGTCGTTCCATATTCTTCATTAAGTTGTCCTCTTACATTCTGAAGTGCGGTTCTCGCCGTCTCTTCATCCTGTGTACACCCTATCGGTGTTCCGTTGAGTACAACTGTATATCCTGCTGTTCCATTCACCGCTCTGCTGTCGGCTTCAACTGTCTGCGGCGTTGTAAAACGTGTCGCAAACGGTATAACAAATATAATAAACAAGCAGGCAGCTACTGCAACCTTCAGATAAATATTTTTAAGTTTTCTGTACTGCCTGGTCAGCTTCATGATATCCTCCCAAAAATGTAAGAGCTTACTTAACAATTTTGTAACAAATACATACTACCAAGAAATACCCGATTTGTAAAGTTTTTTTTGTTAAAAACCGAATGTTTTTTTACGAATTTGTTACAAAATGTTACAAAGGATTAAATTTTTTTGTTAATATTTACATTATTTGGAAATTATCGAACTATATAGTTCGTCTCATATCAATGCCGGCACCGCTATCTCACTGCAATTTCTACAGCCTTAGCCGTATCAGCAAGGCTTCTTCCATGCTCGTCTATGACTACGTCCGCATATTTTTCATAGAGCACGCAGCGCTCATCGTAGAGATCCTTAAGTGTCTGTCCATTTTTGAGCACAACACCCCTGCCCTCGAGATTTGATAATCTCTCGTTTATCATCTCATACGATGCCTTTAAATATACCACGGTGCCTATCTCCTTGAAATGTCTCATGGCATTCTCGCCGTATACGACACTTCCTCCGGGAGCTATTACACAGTGCTCTGCCTCAAGCTCAGCGTTAACCTTCTCCTCAATCTTTAAAAAGCCCGCGTTTCCCTCATCAGCGATAATTTCCTTTAACAGTCTGCCCTCCTTCTCCTGGATGACTAAATCTGTGTCTATGAAATGATATCCAAGGAGCTTAGCAAGAACAACTCCGACCGTACTCTTTCCCACTCCTGGCATTCCTATCAGAATAACATTACTTTTTTTCATTGAAGCGTCCCTTTTCCCTTCTGTCCTTTAATGTATTGGCGTTCCTCGATGCATTTGCTTTCTTTGATGCAATTGCACTCTTTGATGTGTTTGCACGCTTTACCTTATCTGCGTTCTTTGATGTGTTTACGCTCTTTGATGCGTTTGCGCTCTTTGATGCGTTTGCGCTCTTTGACGTGTCTGCGCTCCTTGTCTTTTCATGCGGCTTTGCATTTTTATTCACAGAATATCCGAATCTTCCAAGCTTTTTCCCCAATTCAAAGTATTCGCCATGTGAATAAGTGATTAAACCTGATGAATTGAGGTCAAACCTGCCGTTCTCATCCATATAACGGTCATCGACATTGACGTTCACAACCTCCGCAAGAAACATGGTATGGCTTCCCAACGGCTGCTCACTCACCACGCGGCACTCAATATTCACCGGGCTTTCCCAGATTCCGGGTGCCCCTACCACCTTAGATGGAGCTTCATGGAGCTTCATCTGCGCGAACTTATCAACATCCCTTCCCGAACGCACTCCGCAGAAATCAGTGGCATACACCAGCTCCTTTGTCACAAGGTTGATGACAAATTCCTTTGTCTCCTTTATTATCTCATAGGAATATCTCTCCGGTCTGACCGATATGGATACCATAGGCGGATTGGTATTCACCGTCCCCGCCCATGCAACTGTTATAATGTTAGGCTTTTCGCCCTCCCTTTTACAGCTCACCATAACCGCCGGAACCGGATAGAGCATATTCCCCGGCTTCCAACTCAGCTTTGCCATACATGGCTCCTCTCTGCATTATAATTTATTAGGTGATTGCAAAACGCAAATTCTCCAATAAACAGTTGTGTAATTTTACTAGTACACTGCCGGACCTTTTGAAACCAGTCGGTCCTTAGCGGCTGTATTTTAGCCGCTTATGTACCGCTACTGGTTTCAAGGAGTGAGAACGTGTCCGGAAGGGTACTAGTAAAATTACACAACGTACGCCTGTCGCACACTGCGTTTCGCAATTCCCCGGCACTCTCTCACTCCTGCGACAGTACCGTCAATATCTCCGGAATAAGCTGCTTCTTACGCGACACAACTCCCTCAAGCCTGTACACGTTCTCCTCAAGCTTCGGCGCGTCGAAGCCGTTCTCAATGACATCCCCGGCTCCATTTCCAAGTGCAATGAGCAGAGTCTCCGTAGCTATCATGTTGGTGAGCATGAAAAATATCATGTTGATTCCCTGACTTGCAAGCTGCTCCTCCATGTAGGGCATAATCTTATCCTTTATGTCCATAAGCTCTTCCTCATCCATCGATGATATCTGACCCACACCGAAATTTATATCGTTTACCGAAAACCTCTTGTAGTCCTGCGAAAAAATCTCCTGAGGTGTCTTGTCCTTCAGGTTGCTTCCGGCGCGGAACATCTTTACCGCATACTCCTCTATATCTATTCCTGCAAGCTCTGCAAGCGCCCTTGCGGCTTTCACATCCGCCGGGGTACATGTAGGAGAGCGGAACATAAGCGTGTCCGAAAGAATTGCCGAGCACATAAGTCCGGCTGTCTTTTTATTGATTTTAATATGATTTTCCCCATACATCTGATAGATAATCGTTGCGGTACATCCGAGCGGCTGGTTTCTGAAAAATACAGGGTTCATCGTCTCCACCGCACCGAGCTTGTGGTGGTCTATTATCTCAAGAATCTCCGCCTGGTCAATCCCGTCAACCGCCTGCTTCGCTTCATTGTGGTCGACCATGATAATCTGCTTCTTACCCATACCGAGGAGATTTCTTCTGGAAATCATCCCTATATAATTGCCCTGCTCATCATGTATAGGGAAATCACGGTGTCTCTTTTTCGCCATTACCTGACGCACCTCATCCGTGTACGCCTCTGTGCTGAAGGTTATGAGCCCCTCCGTTCTCATAAAAAAGCTTATCGGAACAGACTGATTTATAAGCCTTGACGCAGTAAATGTATCATGCGGTGTGCTGATTATCGTACAGTGATTTTCAACAGCAAGCTTCTTAATCGTCATGGATACAGGTGCGCCCTCACACACAACAATACATCCTGCCTGCATCTCTATGGCGCATAGCTGCGATTCATATCTGTTTCCCAGAATGACGATATCTCCCATCCTGATGTAGCTCTCCATGAGGTCGGGATTAGCCGCTGCCACAAGCACCTTTCCTCTGTCAAACACATGCTCCTCATCCCCGATGATAAGCGCGCCGTCAAGTGTCTCGACAATGTTTTTGCAGACTGTACGCGCTGTTGAAAGTGTTGTGCTGTCATGGACATCCATATAGGATGTCGCAATATCGGCGATTGTGATTAAGCCCTCCAGCTTGTTATCCCTTGTTATCGGGAGTGTCACAACTCCTATGTCCCTCATAAGCTTCCATGCCGCCTTGATTGAGATATTCCTGTCAACTCCGTCAACCTTGCGAATCTCTATATCCTTCACCTGACTCTTCACATCCATGACATACTGAGGTGCATTTACCCCGAACTGCTTTAACACATACTGTGTCTCCTCATTTGTCTGGCCTGCGCGTAGAGGGATGTACTCATTCTCCGTGTCTATCTCATTTTTCAGCTGTGCATAAGCTATCGCCGAACAGACGGAATCCGTATCAGGATTCTTATGCCCGATTACAAATATCTTTCTTTTTTCCATACTGACCTCCGTTCCTTGAACACATCCTGGCAATTACAAAACGAAAATCTTACAATACATATTTTCGCAATTGCCTGACTAGCTTCTAATGTATATGTTCACTCACATAATCATATCCATTCAGTATAATCGCTGCGTGGTCCGCCGCAATCAGCTGGCTGCTCACTATCTTGTAGTCCTTCTTCTCAAGGAGCCCCGTCCTGTCTGTGATGACCAGTACCCTTGCAGCAGGTCTGATATCCCCACATTCAAATTCAATATCGTAAAATTCTTTCTCTATCTGCTGTGTGCTGTCGGCAGCCTCACCCGCCCTGTGCACCTTCATGGAAAACCATCCTGCAGCCGCAGCATCATCGCCGGCTGTTGCCGTAAGCTTTCCTTCCTCCTCAACAAAAACATAAGCTGTGGTAATTATTCTTGTCCTTGGGTCCCTGTCATAATCACCATAGCTGCCAAGCTGGACGCCCTTGACTCCCTTAAGTCCTGTCTCCTCCTCAAGCTCTCTTGCCGCGGCAATATCAAGGTTCTCGCGAAAATCAACGAATCCTCCCGGAAGGGCCCACCAGCCGATAGATGGATGATTTCCTCTTTTTATAAGAAGGATTTTTCCTATTCTCTTTTTTCCATTTTCCTCAACGTAGGTAAAGATAAGATTGTCAACTGTATTAGCCGGAGTGTCATACAGCTTAGGATTATACTCCTCAAGAAATGTCTTAAGGTCAAGTCCCGCTGCATTTCTCTCACCGGTTCCAAGGTACTGCTCATACTTTTCCAGATACATAGTCTGCCTCCATTGTGCCATTTTGTGGCAAGATAGTAATAATGTAAAAGGCTCTCCGTCCACAGCGATTATGCGCATGACGAAGAGCCTTATGGACTCCATATATTATATTAGAAAATTGCCCTTGTTACAAGCCAATTTACAAAGTAAAGACCTGCACAGATAATCGCTATCGAATATATGAACTTCTTTGAAAGCGGAAGCACCTTCACAATACCGATACCTGTAAGATAGAACATAATACCTGTGACAGCCGCATGTATAACACCAAAAATAACACTAAAGAATGAATGTGTGAGCACAAGCCCTAATAAATTTATAAGTGTAAATACAAGCATTGGAAGTGCCGGAATGGCAAATACGCTGAGCGCCTTCTTGAAGCTTACATTAGTACCTTCAACATACTTTGCACATACCCAGATAAGTCCTGCAAATGCTGCCGGAATTGCAACCCACCATAAAACAGGTCTTACTATTGCCATAACCCAGTCTGCTATATCATAATGCCAGCCCTTTGCGGTATGTACGATTATGCTTATAAGGCTATATATAAGCTGAAGTGCTGCATTGACAACAACAAGTCCCGCAACTGTTGTAATGGAATGCTCCCCTACAACTGCCTCACTCGCCTCAACAGGATTCTTAACGAACTCCTTAGCGTATGCTAACATACCCTTGGAAATCTCTGTTGCCTGCTCCTTGGTGATAATAGGCTTGGCTGCCTGTGGCTGCGCTGTCTGCTGTGCTGCTCCGGCTGTTGCCTGGGCTGCAGCCTGAGCCTGTGTTGCCTGCTCCTGTGCTGCCTGTGCCGTCTGCTCTGTGGCGTTCTGTGTCTGGCAGCTGCATACTTCGCCATCCTGAAGTGGCTTACCGCACTTTGTACAATACTTCATGTTAAATCTCCTCCTACCCATATATTAAAAAACCTAATATAATCAGAATACACCTTTAACACGTTAACTGTCAACAGTACTTATAGCACATATTATACTATATTTTTGAACTGGGCTGCATAGAGCTTGTAATATGCTCCCTTGGCGGCAAGAAGCTCATCATGGCTTCCGGACTCCTTAATCTGTCCGTCATCAATGACAAATATTCTGTCCGCATTCTTGATGGTGGAGAGTCTGTGTGCGATGACAAACGAAGTTCTGCCCGCAAGCATTGCCTCTATTCCCTGCTGCACAAGTGCCTCCGTGTGAGTGTCAATGCTCGAGGTCGCCTCGTCAAGTATGAGTATCTGAGGCTTGCTTATCATCGTTCTCGCAAAGGCGATGAGCTGTCTCTGACCGTTAGATAACCTTGTTCCACGCTCATTGATTTCAGTATCATAGCCCTTTTCAAGCTTCGATATGAAGTCATGTGCATGAACTGACCTGGCAGCCTCAATAATCTCCTCGTCCGTGGCATCAAGCTTTCCGTAACGGATATTGTCCTTGATTGTTCCCGAAAACAGGAAATTGTCCTGCGTCATTATACCCATCTGCTCTCTGAGGCTCTTAAGCGTCACTGACTTTACATCGGTGTCATCGACAAGCACCCTGCCCCTGGTAGCATTGTAAAAACGGCTTATAAGGTTGATTACGGTTGATTTTCCCGCTCCGGTAGGTCCTACAAGTGCTATAGTCTCACCCTGCTTAACCTTGAAGCTTACATCCTTAAGCACCATCACATCAGGCTCATCCGAATAGGCAAAGGACACATGGTCGAACTCCACTCTTCCCTCAATCTTAGGGAGCTGTGACGCTCCCTCCTCATCGCGGATATCCGGCTCCGTGTCAAGAATATCGAACACTCTCTCGGCAGCCGATATATTGGTGACTATCTTATTATAGAAGTTAGCCAGATTTCTGATAGGACTCCAGAACATTGACAGATACGATGTGAATGCCATGAATGTACCTACGCCCACGGCACCTACACCAAGAACTCTTATACCTATAAAATAGAGCAGAAATCCTCCGACGCCCCAGCTTATCTCTATGGTCGGACTGAACATATCGGATACTCTTACCGCACCGACAAATGCCTTCTTCTGCTCATCCACAAGCTCTGTGAAGCTCTCAAGGGATTCCGTCTCCGCAGCGAAGCTCTGCACAACCCTTATTCCCGAAAGATTTTCATGAAGGTAAGCATTCATGTTGGAGGTCTTTTTTCTGTAGGACTGCCATCTCTTGTGGCCGAGCTTCTCTATTATGGACATTGCAACTATAAGGAACGGCACTGTCACGAAGGAGGCAATGGCAAGCTTAGGATTCTTAACTATCATTATCACCGCAACCGCCACAAGTGTTATGAAATCCGGAATAAGTGTCGTGACACTGTCCGAAAGTATATTTTTTAATGCATTTACATCTCCGATTACCCTTGCAAGAATCTTTCCTGTAGGTCTTGTATCGAAGAAATGGAAGCTGAGCTTCTGAATATGCTCATACACGGCTTCCCTGATATCAAGAAGCACCTGATTGGAAATCCTGGCAAGCATATACATACGAAGCTTGATTCCTGCCACATTTACCACATTCAGTCCCACACCGAACAGGCACAAGAGCATAAGTCCCTTCATGTCCCTGTTGGCAATGTGGACATTTACCGCACGCTCTATGATGAGCGGGTTTACAAGATTGATTGCTATTGTTATGCACATGATGAACAGAACAAGCAATATTTTTTTTCCATATCTGAACAGATAACGATAGAGACGAAGGAGGGTATCAAGCTTCAATACCTCCTTCTGCTCCTCGTCCTCTCTGAAGGAATTAACCGACATCTGCTGCCACCTCCTCTAAAAAGTTGGATGCGGAATACTGCGCGTTGTAGGTATCGTAATAGATTCCCTGCTTTGCCATGAGCTCGTCATGCGTACCCCTCTCGGCAATGCTTCCGCCTTCAAGTACTATTATCTCATCAGCCTGCTTAACAGCGGAGATTCGATGTGCAATGATAATCTTGGTGGTACCCTTCATCGCCTCAAGCTCCTTCTGAATCTCATACTCCGTCTCCATATCAAGAGCCGATGTCGAATCGTCAAGTATAAGCACCGGAGCCTGCTTGGCTATGGCTCTGGCTATGCTGATACGCTGCTTCTGCCCTCCCGACAGACCGACACCGCGCTCACCAACTACTGTTTCATATTTGTCGCCGAGCTTACCGATAAAGCCCGCGGCTCTAGCTGACTGCGCTGAAGCCTCAATAAGCTCATCCGTTATGTTATCCCTGCGTCCTATACTGATATTTTCCTTTATGGAGTCTGAGAAGAGGAAAACATCCTGCATTACAACCGAAAGATTGCGTCTGAGGCTCTCCGTTGTAATGTCCTTCACATCGTTTCCGTCAAGCATCACCTTTCCCTCCGTTGCATCGTAGAAGCGCTCCATAAGGTTGATAATCGAGGTCTTTCCCGAACCGGTCACACCCATTATTCCGAGGGTCTTTCCGGCAGGCACCGTAAATGATACATTATTTAAAACCTGTGTATCATTTATGTTAAATGACACATTATCGAATGTAACCTCTCCCCTGGCTCTTCCAATATCCTTTGCTCCGTCCTTGTCGGCAATCTCCGGCTCCTCAGCCCATATCTTCTTTATCTTCTTTGCAGAGGCAAGACCGCTCGCCAAATCGGCACTCAGCCAGCCTATCATCTCCATAGGCCATATAATATTGTTCGCATACTCTGTAAATGCGCCAAGGTCGCCAAGGCTTATCTTATCCATTATTACAAAACCGCCGCCCACAAGCACTACTAACAGAAGCAGAAGTCTCGTCAGGAATGATATGTTAGGATTGTACTTGAGTGATATCTTAGACTGCTTCATGCTCAGGTCATAATAGTTCTTATTATGCTTTCTGAACTTTTCTATCTCATAATCCTCCCTCGCGAATGCCTTTACAACACGCACACCCGTAAGATTCTCCTGTACAACTGTTGTGAGTGCCGCATTCTCCTCCGACAGGTCGTCGTACACCTTTCCTATCTTCTTCTCAAGCACCACTGCCGTATATGCCACGATAGGCATGATTACCACCGGAATGATCGTGAGCACCGGGCTTATGCTGACCATGCACACCAGCACACTGACCGTGTGGATTACACACTCAATAGCCAGCATTCCGACATAGCCAAGTGCACCCCACACATTGTCAACATCATCCTTCACACGCGCCATCAGTTCTCCGGTGTTGTTTTTGTCAAAAAATCTTGTGGAAAGCTTCTGCACATGCTTGAAAAGTCCCACCCTGATCCTGCTTCCTATACTCATACTGGTATAGTCGAAGGTAAATTCCTTGATAAACTGGAATACCGCCCTTCCACAGCCTATGGCAAGCAATCCTGACAGCAGCCTCATAAGAAGCTCCGTCTGTCCGCCCACGATGACATCATCAATAAGCGACCTTGTTATGAACGGATACACCATATCCAGACCGATACTGCACAGCATCGCAGCAAGAGCTATCAGGTACAGATACCAGCTCCTTGCGATGTACTTACTCAATTTCATAAATAACCTCCCTCTCTGTCACACTGTGGTGACATATTATTATCGAAAACACTGCCCTATGCATGTTCCCATCCTGTCCGGCAGCCGCTTACATATCCAAGCTTACTGCCCTGCTTCTGCCACGAAAATACATACACATGAAATTCTGCATTGCTTTTGCGGAAAAATCAATCCGGCTCTTAAGCACGCAAAAAAGCCGCATAGTCGAAACGACCCTGCGGCTTAACTTCATGCAAATAGTCTAAGCTGTATCAAATATTATATGACCTCATCATGTTATATAATCCCCAATACTCACCCATACTCCTATGCTGTATGTATATCCGAGGCAGTCCCGATAAAATATACTGTTAATGTTCTTACTGCTAAATTTCTTAACTTAATCATCGAGCCTGTCTCCTTTCTTTTTTTATAGTTTGTTGATTCATAAGTCTTTTTCAGAATACTCTTGATGGAAATAAAAGTCAACAGTTTTTTTATAATTTTTCGGCGCACCATACTATCTTGCCATCCGGTCCGAATGGTCCTTTTGCAATACTAATCCGCATTCTATCATCGGAAAATCTTGTTGCAAAATCTTTTCCATAATCCCAAAACACCAATATAAACCCATTTCCATCCTTTGCCGGGTCACAGTGATAATGCTTAGGTAGAATATATTTTATCCTGCCGTCCTCAATAGAAGCCCTCTGTCTTGTCATGCCATCATACATAGGAATAGAAAATATATGCTTTCCTCCAGGTTTAAGAACACGTTTCATTTCCTCAAACGCTGCATTTATATCCACAACATGCTCAAGAACATCACTTGAAATCATCAAATCTATGCTGTTATCGGAAAAAGAAAGATGTTGAATATCTTCATTTCTGGTACCATCCTCCAGTACGGTTCCAAATGGTATTTTCTCAGAGTAAAATGAACGTATATAATTCTTTCCGTATTTCTTTAATTTTTTTCTCAGAGGAGAATTATCATCCAACTCAAAAATAATTTTCCCTTCAAGCTTTCCAAGCTCATCTATTGCCTCTGAAATATACTCATATCTTCCATTAGCCCGGCAGAAAAGGCATCTCCTCATCTCGTCATCAACGCCAAACTGAATAATAGGAGCTATTTTACCACAACACCTGCACCTGCGTATACGTGATTTGAGCAAATATTTTGGTTTTACATACATTCTTATTTTTTTTAATATTTGTTTCATTGCCATGTCACAATCCTCCTCATGCGTTATAAAAAACAAGCAGAATAATTATACCCCCCCCCCCGTTTATTTTTGTCAATACATTTTAAATTGTATTTTGATGAAAAATAATATTTTTTTGGCTTTGGTAAGTGTATTTACACGAAAAAACAGCAGAGGGGGCTGGTCCATCCACCTTGTCCCAGGCGGACTGTCTATTTTTTATCAATTCTTGTTTGCGTGTACCCTATGTGCTACAATGAGCTCATGTGCCGATTGGTACTAATCAGGTAATATGCAGCCAATGTTCATACATACTGCACAATTACCTTTGAAATTAAATATTTAGGAGGCTATGATGACAGGAAATGTAATTGTAGGTCAGTCCGGCGGTCCAACCGCTGTAATCAACTCAAGTCTTGCAGGTGTATTCAAGACAGCCAAGGATCTTGGTGCAGAGAAAATATATGGCATGAGATACGGAATACAGGGATTTCTGGAGAAGAACATTATAGATATGAGCGAGAAAATCCGCTCTGATATGGATTTGGAGCTGCTTAAGAGAACACCTTCGTCATTCTTAGGTTCATGCAGGTACAAGCTGCCGGATATCTGTGATGACAGGGAGCTGTATAACAGAATCTTTGAGATACTGAACGAGTACGGCATCACAGCCTTTTTCTACATAGGCGGAAATGATTCAATGGACACAATCAAGAAGCTGTCCGATTACGCAATCCTTATGAACAGCCCGATACGCTTTATCGGTGTTCCTAAGACAATCGACAATGACCTTGCTGTCACAGACCACACTCCGGGCTTCGGAAGTGCAGCCAAGTACATCGCCTCAGCCACCAAGGAGCTTATCCGCGACGGTCTTGTGTATGATGTAAAGAACGTGACAATCATTGAGATTATGGGACGTAACGCAGGCTGGCTCACCGGTGCAGCTGCACTCGCTCACTGTGAGGACTGCGAGGGAGTTGATTTACTCTATCTCCCTGAGCTTCCTTTTGATGTTGATACATTCCTCGAGAAAATAAAAGAGATTCAGAAGGTTAAGAAATCCGTTGTTGTCGCTGTTTCTGAAGGTATCAAGACAGCCGACAGCAAATATGTATTTGAGCACGGACAGCACACGGAATATGTGGATTCATTCGGTCATAAGCAGCTCTCCGGAACAGCTAAATACCTCTCAGCTCTCGTAAGTGAGAAGATTGGCTGTAAGTCAAGAGCAATCGAGCTCTCAACTCTCCAGCGCTGTGCCGGACATCTCACATCAAGAGTCGATATAACCGAAGCTTATCAGGTAGGCGGTTATGCAGTTAAGTCTGCTTTTGAAGGTGAGACAGGCAAGATGGTAATATTAAAGAGAGTCTCCGAAGACCCTTACATCTGCACAACAGACCTCTACGATGTACACAAGATTGCCAACATCGAGAAAAAGGTCCCTGTTGAATGGATTAAGCCGGACGGAAGCGGCGTGAGCGATAAGCTTGTCAACTACATCCGCCCACTTATCCAGGCAGAGCTTACACCAATCATGATAACCGGACAGCCTAGACATATCGTAGTGGATATTGATAACAGATAATGTACATAATAATCTTTATTCCGCCGTCAAGCGGTGGCACAAATAATAGTGTGAAATCGTAATACATCTTAGGCTGTGTCTTTTACTGCCTTAAATGTATTTTTCACACTATTTATCCTGACGAAAGAGAGCCGCCCTGGGAAATGCTTAGCATTTCCCAGGGCGGCTCTCTTTTGTTACAGCCTTTTATACAACTCATCCAGATTAATGAGTATTCTGTTTTCTGCCGTATCGCAGTCAAAACCCGATCTTGAAATAAAGCCGTACCTATAGCAGTCAAGTCCTGTGCTCTGAACCTGCGCTATCTCCTCCTTAATCATAGCTTCACTTATTTTTTCTTTGCGGAATTTTGCTTCGTAAAAAATATATCCCTTGTCATCAAGTGTGACTATATCGAACTCTCCGTTCCTTTTGTTTATTGGATCATCATAATAGTATTTACCTATTTTTTCAAAAATCTCATCCGTCTTTCCTTTTCGATTCAGCCTCACAAGATACTGCCTGCATATATCCTCGAAGCATTTAGGCACATGATATGACTCGAAATCCTTTGCAATATATTTATCATAAAACACCTCCGAATCCATTACATTCATTCTCGAGATATTTCTAAATATATATTTATAATAAAATAATGACAGGTTATCGGAAACAAAATATCCCGCCTTCTTTTTATTGCCCTCGTCATTGATTGGTGCCTCTTTCTTGACAACCTCCATCCGAATCAGCTTGTCAAGTATATCCACAAGAGTCGGTCCACTCGAAACATGTGACTGGTCGAGTATATCTTTATACCTTGAAAATCCCTTTGCAAGTGCCTCGAACACTTCATTTGCATTCGTAATCTTGGAAATTTCCGAATTAAGATACATTGTCACCTCATTTTCAAGCCGTGCACCCACCGAGGCGATAAGTGTTATTATGTTATCCCTAACCGTCTTACAGCCGTCTATCAGCCGGTTATAATATGGTATGCCGCCAAACACACTGTACAGCCTTACCTTATCCTCCTCCGAAAAGCCCTCATAAAATAAAGACGATTCATAGTAATCCATGGGTTTTAAATCTATCGTGACATCAACGCGCCCATACAGCGGATTCTGCTTTGACAGGAGTGCCTTCATGGTATCGACATAAGAGCCGCAGAGTATAAGCTTAACATTTGAAGTATCCTTGTTTCCGTCTATAATTGTCTGTATTATACTGTCAGCCCCCTGCAGGTTCTCTCTGAGATACGGGTACTCATCGAGCACAATTACAAGCGGTTCCTGCTCCGATTTTTTGAAAAGAAACCTCAGCAGCTCCTCCATGCATTTAAACGATGGCTTGGGAAAATTATACTTTTCCGCTATCAGTTCCGCCAGGCTGTCCACATTGTTCTGTTCTGTTGTCTGCTTGCACTCATAATATATGCTGTCCACGGTCGACTCTCTCAAAACCTGCTTTATAAGCTCGCTTTTGCCGACACGCCTTCTTCCATATATCAGTGAAACCACCTGACCCTGCGCGTTAATCATATCCGACAATCTTTTTCTCTGTTCTTCTCTGCCATAAAACATTCCCGCTCACCTCCATCCGCATTTATAATCTATATTATACCCATAATTTTTTGTATGTCAAATTTAGTTCGGTTGCAACCGACTCGGTCGCAACCGAACTAAATATGAACCCATATTTATTCCAGATACCCATACACTTTTTTAAGCAGCTCTATCGTCTCCTTCGACAACGTCTCATCAGGTACATCTATCTCCCCAACTTCACAAATCTCATAATCAAATTTGATTTTCCAAACAATGGTATCTGCGCCGGCTGCAGCTCCATCGTCTGTATACTCGACGACAAAGGATGTGGCCTTGTCATTCTTATCCTTCGGAACTCCGATGTATACCTTCGTCATTCCATCCTTCAACTCCAGCATAAAGTATCCTGCATCATCACCGAGAAGCTTATATTCTGCAGCCATATCCTCTGCTTTAATCTGTTTGAACGAGGACAGAAGCTTCACTGCCTGTACGAACTCCTCAAGTGTGTTATGTGTCACGCCCGCATCAGCCATTGTCACAAGCTTCTCTCCGGTTATATCCTCAATCTGGCTGGATGATATCGTGAAATCCGTCAGCTTATTCCTTATAAAATCAAGCGGAAGTCCGGTCTTCTCCTCCGCCTTATTTACCGCACTCTCAAAAAGCTTCTCAATGTTGAGCATGACTTTACCATCATTTTCAACATATATTTCAAGGCACTCAAAGCCCTTATACGATATGCTGCCATATATAACATCATTGCTCCTGCTTCCGGTAATACTTCCCTCGAACTCATCGCCCAGTATTCCCATGTCAACACCCGCAACCGAAGCCTCAGCTTTATATGTATATGTGTCCTTAAGAATCTCATTAAGTCTCCTGCCAAGCATAAGCTTAGGCATGAGGAGCACGCAGGTAAGAACCGCCGCCGCGACAGCTATTAACGCCGCAAGTCCCAATACAAGTATTATGTGTTTATTGTTCTCTTTCATTTTCCATTTCCCCTTTTATGATATTCTTTACACCTGCATACACACCGTATCCTGTGTTCTATTGAAAACATTTTTATGCATAAACATAATACGTTATACACTCCTAGCTTTGATTGTCATATTTTGACACATGAATCCTATAAATAAAATAACAGGCAGGGAGCCAACTATCACTCCCTGCCATAATTATACTCATATAATTTCCATTTGAAAATCAAAAAATTCTTAAATTTCAGAGTCCCTTAACAGTCCTGACAACATTTTCAACCGTGAAACCGAACTCCTTGAAGAGTGTAGCCGCAGGAGCACTTGCACCAAAGCTGTGCATTGTGACATAAGCTCCGTCAAGTCCCACATACCTGCCCCAGCCGAAGTCTGACAGCGCCTCGATGGCAACTCTCTTTCTCACGCTCTTAGGAAGTACGGACTCCTTGTACTCATCGCTCTGCTGCTCGAACACATCCATAGAAGGCATGGAGACAACTCGCACATCAATGCCATCCTTAATAAGCTCTGCCTTGGCATCTACAGCAAGTGATACCTCAGAACCCGAAGCGATAAGAATAGCATCAGGTACGTTCTTTGCAGAGTCAGCAATGACATAGGCACCCTTTAAAGCTTCCTTGGAGGAACCAGCCATCTGAGGCAGATTCTGTCTTGTGAGAACGAGAGCTGTAGGTGTCTTTTTAGAGGTCACTGCATAAGCCCACGCTGCCGCCGTCTCCGTCGCATCACAAGGTCTGTATACCGTGAAGTTAGGTAGTGCGCGAAGCATTGCAAGCTGCTCGATAGGCTCATGTGTAGGGCCATCCTCGCCAACGCCAATGCTGTCATGTGTAAGTACAAATGTAAGAGGTACTCCCATGATAGCTGAAAGTCTTGCCATAGGCTTGACATAATCACTGAACACGAAGAAGGTTGACACGAAAGCGTGAAGTCCGCCGTGAAGCATCATACCGTTGCCGATAGCAGTCATCGCAAGCTCTCTTACGCCGAAGTGCATATTTCTTCCGGCATAATTGTCCTTGGAGAAATCTCCCATGTCGGACATATATGTCTTAGTAGACGGTGCAAGGTCTGCGGAACCGCCCATAAGATTAGGAAGCATATTCTTAAGCTTGTTAATCTGTACACCTGAAAGGTTACGTGTAGCCTGAGGCTTGTCCTCATAGCTCCAGAAGTTCTCATCGTCAAGAACCTTCTCTGCGGCATTCTCATCAAAATACTCGTCCCAGAGCTTCTTCATCTCAGGATATGCCTTGCAGTAATCAGCAAAGAGCTTGTTCCATGCTTCCTCTGCCGCTGCACCCTTCTTAGCCTTCTCCTTGTAGTTTGCATATACTTCATCAGGTACATAGAAAGGCTCCTGTGAAGGCCAGCCGAGATTCTCCTTGAGTGCTGCTACATTGTCTGTGCCGAGAGGTTCGCCGTGAGCGGATGCCTTTCCCTCCTTGGCAGGACAGCCGTAGCCGATTTTTGTCTTGACCGTAATCATGGTAGGTCTTGTCTTGTCAGCCTTAGCCTCCTCGATAGCCTTTCCGATCTCTTCAATATTATTACCGTCCTCGACAACAAGTGTCTGGAAGCCGAACGCCTCGAAGCGCTTCTTTACATCCTCGGTAAATGCTATGTCCGTACCACCCTCTATGGAAATCTTGTTGGAGTCATAGAGCACGATAAGCTTACTGAGTCCAAGTGTTCCCGCAAGTGAAAATGCCTCAGAGGAAATTCCCTCCATCATACATCCATCACCGCCGAGAACATAAGTATAATGGTCAACAACCGGGTAATTATCCTTGTTAAATACAGCGGCAAGATGTGCTTCCGCTACAGCCATACCTACAGCCATACCCATGCCTGCTCCAAGAGGTCCTGTTGTAGCCTCAACACCTACTGTATGACCATACTCAGGGTGACCCGGTGTGAGTGAACCCCACTGGCGGAACTGAGCCAAATCTTCCTTAGTAAGTCCATATCCAAAAAGATGGAGAAGTGAGTATAAAAGAGTAGAACCATGTCCACCCGATAATATGAATCTGTCCCTGTTGAACCACTTAGGGTCTGCCGGATTGTGATTCATGTGATTAGCCCAGAGCTCATAAGCCATAGCCGCTGAGCCAAGAGGAAGTCCCGGATGTCCTGAATTAGCCTTCTGAACAGCGTCAGCCGCAAGAACACGGATGGCATTAACGGACATATTTTCTACATTGTCGCGCATAGATAAAAAACCTCCTTTTTATAAGATATTAGTTCTGCTTTCCGAATACAGCTTCATAATCCTTAACGAACTTATCGATACCTGCTGTTGTGAGCGGGTGCTTAGTCATCTGCTCGATTACCGAATAAGGAACCGTTGCAATGTCAGCACCTGCAAGTGCGCAGTCTGTTACATGGATTGGATTGCGGACGCTGGCTGCAATGATCTCTGTCTCAATCTCAGGATAATTCATGAAAATATCCGAGATTGTACGGATAAGCTCAATGCCCGGCTGTGATATATCATCAAGTCTTCCAAGGAATGGGGAAACATAAGCTGCACCCGCTCTCGCTGCAAGAAGCGCCTGATTAGCCGAGAAGATAAGTGTAACATTAACCTTGATACCCTCTGAAGCGAGAACCTTGGTAGCCTTAAGTCCTTCAACAGTCATAGGAATCTTGACAACCATGTTAGGATGGATAGCTGCAATCTCTCTTCCTTCCTTAATCATACCCTCAGCATCCTGGGTTGTAGCCTTAACCTCACCACTTATCGGACCGTCAACAATTGATGCTATCTCCTTGATAACCTCATTAAAATCTCTGCCCTCTTTTGCAATTAAAGATGGGTTCGTTGTTACTCCGCAAATAACCCCCATGTCATTTGCTTTCTTAATGTCTTCAACCTTCGCTGTGTCAATAAAAAACTTCATATTACCTCTCCTGTTCCGCTTTCGCTCTCTTAGATTAAAAAACATTTGGAAAACAACTATATAAATTGTTTCACCTATAGTCATTTTAAAGCCATACCGCCATATTGTCAAAGCATTTTTGTTCAAATTATGCCCATCTGTTGCTCCTTTTGCTGCCTAAAACAATAATAAATTACATTGCAGAGATTTTTTACTTGTTTTGACTTAATTATGGTATTTTATAACTTTTTTTTGCAAAATTTTCAAAATATTCTTTCCATTTTTTAACAAAAATGCTATCCTAATGACAGGGTGATACAAAAAATATTTCAAGCCGTGAAAACCCGGCTTGGCACGATTTATTTATTGCGAAAGGAAGGGTATTCTTAATGGAAGACAGAAAAAAAACAAATGACAGCCAGTGTATTCACACCAGACTGCGAAAAAATTTCAACCTTATCACCAACATTACGAGCATATCCATTGTGCTTGCCATCATTTTAATTGTATTTACCAGCGTACAGTTCAACCACTCCCTAAAGTCATATGGCTTTATTCAGGGCGACATCGGTAAGGCGATGACTGTTTTCGCCGATTCAAGAAGTGCCCTGCGCGCTGTTATCGGTTATCTGGATGCCGGCTCAATCAGTGAACAGCAGGAAATTTATTTTGATAAAAGAGATAGCTTTACTACCTATTTCAATTCTATAACAGAGCAGTGCAATTATTCTGAAGCAAAAAAAATATGTGACAATATAAGCAGCGTCATAGATGATTACTGGACACTGTCCGACGAGATTATAAGGCAGGGGGCAACCTCCGATGTAAACGCAAGCAACAATGCACAGCGTCTTGAGATGAACAAGCTTACTCCCGAATACGATACCATCTATGGCTATATGAAGCAGCTCATGGACTGCTATGTTACCAAAGGCAATGCATATAAACGCCAGCTCAATATTATAGAATTTGTATGCATCGCAGTAATATTACTCCTCATAGCTGCCACAAGATTACAGTCTAACAAGGTCAGCAATAAGTTCGCCAATGAAATTGAAGCCACTCTTGCTGATACTTCAAAGCGTCTTAAGCTGCTTGCCGCAGGCGACTTGGACAGTCCATTCCCTGAGAGTAACTACGATGACGAGATTGCAGAGATGTTAGCCGATTCAAAATACATGGCTGAAGAGCTCAACACACTCATATCCGATATCGGATATGTGCTAGGAGAGATGGCTGATGGCAACTTCATAGCGACCTCAGGCTGCCATGACAAGTATGTCGGTAAGTTTTCCATCATGCTCACCTCCATGCAGAAGCTCAAGCACCAGATGATAGCAACGCTCACACAGGTTGATGAGGCTTCCAAACAGGTAGCCGCCGGCTCCGACAACCTTGCGCAGTCCGCACAATCCCTTGCAGAGGGTGCCACAGAGCAGGCAGGCGCTATTGAAGAGCTCACCTCGACTATTACCAATATCACTGAGGAAGTCGATAAATCAGCCAAGAATCTTAAGGAAGCCCATAAGCAGGCGGTTGATTATGCCAGACAGGCTGATGACAGCAGGGTTCAGATGCAGAAGCTGTCCGAGGCTATGGTCCGCATAACAGAGACTTCGAGAAAGATTGAGAATATCACAGCCAACATAGAGGACATCGCAAGCCAGACCAACCTTCTCTCACTCAATGCTTCAATCGAGGCAGCAAGGGCAGGGGACGCAGGCCGTGGTTTTGCCGTAGTCGCAGATGAGATCCGCCAGCTTGCCGAGCAGAGTGCCAAGTCCGCTGTGGATACACGCGAGCTTATAGAGGGTGCTCTTAAGGAGATTGATGACGGCAACCATGCTGCACGCAGTGCAGCGGAAGCCCTCACCTCCGTAATAGACGGAATCCAGTCCATTGCAGAGACATCAAGAGCACTGAGCGAAGCTTCGGACACTCAGTCAAAGGCTATGGATGAGGCAAACGAAGGCGTCAACCAGATTGCAGAGGTTGTCCAGTCCAACTCCTCGGCAGCGCAGGAGACATCCGCGACAAGTGAGGAGCTGTCGGCACAGGCGGATACCTTGCAGCAGCTTGTCGGGAAATTTGTGTTGAAGAAATAGTGTGGTATAATAGAGTAAAATCCATAAAGAATAAATGAGAAAAAACCCCACAAGCTGCAACCTTGTGGGGTTTTTTCTCATTTTTATTAAAAAAATTCAATTATATAGTAAATTATTCACCGCGACAATCAACGACTTCTGTATAGAGCTTCCACCATTTACAGTACCTTTATATGCTCCTTATAAATCCTCATAAAGTATATGAACTCCGCAATCGCAGTGAGCGTCCACGAACATATATACAATATGTAAAGTGACGGAACCGTCTTAAAATACGCAAATACCGTATATATCCATATCACTCTGAACACGCATGAGCCCATTATTACTATGTACGTTGGTACAACCGTCTTTCCCAGACCTCTTGAGGCTGCTATTGTACAGTCCATAAATGCTGAGAAGCCGTAGGATATGCTCATAATGTTAAGACGCAGCATACCCACGTCCATAACTGCGGCATCCTTGGTAAAAAGCGACAGGAACGGACGCCCCAATATGTTGAGCGTGATTCCCATTACCATTCCGATTCCGAAGGAATATGCAAGGCTTATGATGTAGCTGTTGCGCACTCTCTTTTTATTCCTTGCGCCATAATTCTGCCCCATGAAGCTTGCACATGCCGTGTAGAATGCCGCCATGACATCATAGACAAGCGCATCCGCATTGGTTGCCGCCGAATTTCCCTCGACTATGACCGCGTCAAACGAATTGACGCCTACCTGAACAAAAAGGTTGGCAAACTGGAATATCGCGTTCTGTATTCCCGCCGGAAAGCCCAGCTTGAAAAGGTCCTTTGCCTTGTCCGGATAGAGCTTAAGATACTTTGGCGAGAAACGTATTCTCTCATCCGCCTTCATAAGCGCTATCATTATGAGCACCGCCGACATATACTGCGACGTGACGCTGGCGATGGCAACCCCCGCAACCGAAAGCCTGCACACTATGACAAAAAACAGATTGAGCAGAATATTCACAACACCTGAAAATGCCAGTATATACACAGGCTTCTTGGTATCTCCGACAGCTGAAAATACCGCATTACCGAAATTGTATATTCCAAGTGCAGGCATTCCGAGAAAATATATTCTAAGATACAGTGCGGCTCCGTCTATAAGCTCTTCCTTGGTCTTCATAACTTCAAGAATAAGCTTTGAAAACACCTGCCCAAACAGAAGCAGTATCACACCCATGAGCGCGCACATCCACGCAGCCGAATGAACGACCTCACGCACATCCTTGTCCTTCTTCGCACCTATGTACTGCGCCGTCATCACATTCACACCGCCCGACACACCTATCAAAAACGTGGTAAACAGCGTCACCAGCGTGGTTGTCGACCCAACACTTCCCAGCGCATGTGAGCCGGCGAACTGCCCGACCACCGCAATATCCGACATATTAAAGAGCACCTGCAACAGGTTAGACAGCACAAGCGGTATACTGAATACCAGAATCTGCTTTGCCAAGGGTCCGCTCGTCAAATCCCTGCTCACCTTTTTTACTTCACTGCTCATCTTCCGAATTTCTCCCTTTACACAATAATGTATACGGCTTGTGCCGCCGGAAATCCAGTATAGAATAATTTTTCCAAAAAAACAATACGCAAAATTGGGACAGGGGTCTGACACCGGTGTCCCAAGCATGGGACGCCGGTGTCAGACCCCTGTCCCAGCCTAGTTGTTCTCCTCAAGATAGAGCTTCACCCTGTTCTGTATTATCGCCGCGGTCTCCTCCGCACTGCGCACTCCGTCAAAGAGGTATTCTGCCTCTTCCTTTATTATGCTCTTCACTGTATCATAGGGCTTGTAAACAAGCGTTGCATTATCGACAAGCCGGCGGAACTCCTCTGCTTCCGCCTGGGTCATGGCATGTAATTGCACTTCCACACCATTTGCAAGATCTGTCTTACTCCTTCCGCTATAATTCATTGCCTCAGTTATCTCATCATCAAAGCTTGACCTCATCACAGGAAAATAAAAGCAGCTCTTCTGATACTCATCGTCAAAAAGGCTCTTTATAAACTGCCATGCACCATCCTTGTGCTGTGACTGCCCGCTGACAGCCCACTGATAATAATATCTGAGCACCGTTCCACTCTCAGCGTTCGACGGATACCCGACATAGCTTATATCCTCACCAAAATAATACGGCAAAAGCTGTGTATTATACCAGAAAATTATCGGTGCCTCATACAGAAGTACCTTCTCATCCGTGAGAAGCTCTCCGATATCGGCACTGCTGTCATATTCCGTGCCACTGCCCTTTGCCAGTCCAAGCAGCTTTATGAACTGCTCTGAGTCAAAGCCGCACTCTGCGGTATCACTGTTATAGAACATGTCTAGTGAATACGCCATAAATTTGTCAAGATTTTTCTCCTGATTACTGTTCGCAAAAAGTATTGCATCCGGGTGGCTCTTTGCAAGCTCATACACAGCATTGTAATCCCACTTATCATACTGCCCCAGAAGTGATTTTTTTCCAACTATTGTATTAAGGCTGAAATCAGGCGACACTGCATACAGCTTTCCTTTATATTCCATAGCCTTAAGGATACTCTTCACAAAATCATCCCTGCTTATATCGCTGTCCGCGTCTATAAATTCATATAAATCCGCAAGCGCACCTTTCTCTCCAAGATTCTCAAAATCAAGTTCTCCATAAGGCGAAAAATATATGTCCGCCCCCTTACCACTCACAAGGTCATTGTTAAAGCTCTGCCGGGCAAGTCGGACTTTCTCCTTTCTATCATCCGTGTGATAATCCTCATCCAAATATGTCTTGAAAGTGATATAGTAATCGGGATTATACTTGTTAAACCGCATGACCGCCTCACGTTCTTTAAAGGAAGGCTCAGATATTGTTGCAGCGACAAGCTCCGTCCTCTGTGACACCTTTCCCTCTGTCCTGACAAATGTTACAAGCTCTATATCCCTTACATCCGCATTCCCATTCGTCTGACTTCTGGTGTAATTTATAATTCCCGGCGTATTATCTGCAAACATCCCGAATCCACTTCCAACACCCATTACCTGGCTGTCTATCTCCACACCATAATCTCTGAGACAGCACAACTCTTCGGAAGTCGAGCTTTCCGAAATATATCTATATACATAATTTCGGGAAAAAATATAAAAATCATCCGCATCCACCGGACATATATCTACCACTGTATTGTTATCACCATACAGTATATCTTCCATCCCATCACCAAGTGTGCCACTTTTTATATCCACCGGGTAGAATACTGTGTCACCATAATTCATACCCCCACACACAATATACCAGCTTCCTGCATTGGTAACAAATACCATTTCTATTCTGCTCATATTATCAGGACACTCCGTCCTTGACAGCAGCATTCCGTTCGCGTCAACCATATAGAGTGTATTCATATTGCTCACTATCCCGATATTGCCCTCTGTATCCATAGTAATATTGCTGCCATTATATATTAATAGAGATTCCCCTGACGCATTCAGCTCTGCAATAAATTTACTCAAATCCACCTCACCTGTTTTGTCAAAATTCTCATCATATATAGTGAGCTTCTTGGATTTAAAGCCTGCAAAACCCGTCCCGGTTCTGTAATAGCTTGCCGTAGAGTCAAGCCGTTTCTCACTATGTTCCCCTGTCGAAATATCAATTATATTAACCGTGTCCATTCTGCTATCGTCTCTTGAGATACAGTACAGGCTATCTCCCTGAACAAACATTCCATGGAAGTTAGGCTCCACTCCTGCTGAAGCATCGAAAGTTAAATCGTACTGGGAATACTGCGGCTTATATGCCACAATATCATTATCTGCTGAATCGGATTGTTTTCCGGTACATGCAGTAATGGTCATTATCACCAGTAGCAAAAACACGGATATACTGTATCTTTTTTTCTTATTCATAACGGTTCTCCTTTATACCACTTTAACCCAAGCTGTGATAACATAAGATTATCGCGGCTTGGGTTGTTGTGAATTTACATTTTAAATATGCCTGTTAAATGTTAGGTTAGGATACTTCGCCCCATTCATCTACATAAAATGTTGCGGATGCATTATACTGCGCACCATTAATTATATAAGTGACCGTTACAGTAATATAACTGCTATTCCCAACGTCACTTGTAGTAAAATCCCTCAAAACCAGACTTGTTCCTACGGGCACGTATGTTCCCGTAAGACTTGCTCCCGTAAACCACCCCGTATATCCCTCATCCCACGCATAGTTAAGATTCACATATGCAATAACTCCTGTGGCACCAACATTTATAGTTACAGGTTTTGAGTCCGTCATAGACCTTGCCGCCCTGACACTCTCATTACTCTGCACGCTCAGCGTATTATCAACCTCTGCGTCATTCTCCGCGGCAAAACACACTGTACTTCCGAACAACATCGTCACGGACAAAATCATTGCAATAAATAAATTGATTTTTTTCTTCATTGTAGTTGTACCTCCCATTCTTATGTTCTTTTTATGCTACTGTTTAATGTTCCTATATCCGAATACAACCAAAGCATAACACTCTTTCTTCAATATGACCATTAAGTTACAGGAAAATTTTAATTTTCTTGTAGCTTAATGGTCTTTTCATTTATGTTGTTGTATCCTGAGTTATATAATCAGATTTAGGAGGTTTATCTTATGAAGAAAAGAAATATCATTTTGGTAATTTCATTTTTATTGTTTTTAAATGTATGTACCCATATTGTAGCTGCCACGGACAAGACACCCCCATCTTCTGACAATTTCATTGAATGTCAAACATTTGAAGATGACATTTTCACGGCATAAGTTTATCTAGTTTATATTCATCAAATGTCTCATCAATAATGGCAGCTCTATGCTCATCACCTCTTGCCTTTGCTATGATACAGGCAGTTGTCATGAACTGTGCTGCCTGCTTTTTGTCCCCGCACTCTGCAAGGCATATCGACTTATTGTACAATAATTGCATGAACATATTAAGTTTTCCATGTTTATTACAATACTCTATACCCGTTGAACAAAGTTCCAGTGCTTCATTATATTTTTTACACTCCATAAGCAAATTACTGAGATTAAATAATATAAGCGGATATGTATTTACAATCTCATCATAATCAGCATTGCTGTGCTCTAAGTATTCCTTTAAAAACTTCTGCCACATTATTGCCTGCATGGTCTTTCCCTGCTTCCTAAGCACACTGGCAATACAATTAATTATCAAAATTTCATCCGTGGTAAGAAGCTTAACGCTGTTTACCTGGTTTATATCAAAATTTCTATAGGTACAATGTATTGCATGCAATAACAACTCAAGCATTTCATCATCAAAACCAGCTTTTTCTCTCCTAAGTCCGGCTCTCACAAATGTGATATACTGCTCAGTCATGTTATCCATTCCAATCGGACAATTCTTCAATTCATCCAGCAGTTCCTCCACATCCTCTTTCTGTGAAGCCAGCCTATGTCTTATTTCCCTCTTAATGTTATACCAGTACATTTCATCATTTGTGACCCGCACTCCTAAAGGTTCTACAGGCAGCCCCAACCTCTCCATAATTGCAATATACTGGTTTAACCTCATGCCCTGTTTGCCATTTTCTATTTTAGACAATGTAGGCACAGAGCATATTCCCTCGCACAGCTCCTCCTGCGTAACTCCAAGTCTCTCTCTCTGTTCTCTTATACAATCTCCCAATAAGTAAAATGCCATAATTGACTTGCGCCTCTTATACAGACGCATTACTCCTAATTTGTTATTTTATATTATTATAGCAGTCATTTATGGCACTAACAAGTACTATTCAGGGTCAGCCCCCGGTGCCGCATGCAAAAGGTGGATTCTGTCTGCCCGTGCAGTACAAAATCCACCTTTAATTCACGCAATTTATTTCATATTTTCTTTTAACCGCCAGACAACTCCTTTGCGCCGGGACAGGGGTCAGACCCCGCGTCCCAGACTTGGGACACGGGGTCTGACCCCTGTCCCAAAAGCTTTAGTGATCCTCGTTCTCGCCCTGGCCGTAGTAGGCATTTGCTCCGTGCTTTCTGAAGTAATGCTTGTCAAGAAGGTGCTGTGGCACTCTCTGTACTCTAGGGTTGAGTGTCATGGTGTTGTATGCCATCTCTGCGACAGCCTCGAGAACCACCGCATTATATACGGCTCCCTTGGCAGTCTTGCCCCATGCGAATGGGCCATGGTTCTTTACCACGATTCCCGGAATGGCAAGGGCGTCCGTGTCGCCGACTGTCTCTACAATGACATTTCCTGTGTTAAGCTCATAAGCCTCATAGATTTCCTGCGCGGTCAAGTCCCTTGTGCATGGAACATCGCCGTAGAAATAGTCTGCGTGTGTTGTTCCGAATGCCGGAATATCCATTCCCGCCTGCGCGAATGTGACTGCCCACTTAGAATGTGTATGTACAACACCGCCAATCTCAGAGTACTGCTTATAGAGCACAAGATGTGTAGCCGTGTCCGATGAAGGCTTATACTTACCCTCAACTACTTTTCCGTCCATATCCACAACAACCATGTCATCAGGTGTCATCACATCATACTCGACACCGCTCGGCTTGATTACAACAAGTCCGCTCTCCCTGTCGATACCGCTGACATTTCCCCATGTGTAGATTACAAGTCCCCTCTTTACAAGCTCCATATTAGCCTCGTATACTTCTTTTTTTAACGCTTCTAACATAATAAAACCTTCCCTTCTCCTTGTTTATATGATTCCGGTATCAAAACATTTATATACACTCTTAAATTAAATCGGCATGTTTTGACGCCTCGGATCTATATATAAGTGATTGATTAGTAAAGCGGACATTCGCAATCCGCTTTCGCTGCTTGCTCATGAACGCAGTTCGCATCCCCCTTACCCACCGCTTAGTGCTCTACGCACTTGAAGCGGGGGATTGCCTATTCTGCGTTCAAATTAAAGTGAATCCACTGCCGCTCTTTCTACCGCAAGGCCTGCCTTATATCGCTCGATAAACTCATCAAAGCCCTTGACGTCCTCCGCTGCAGGCTCCAATGTGCTTCCCGTCTGTCCGGCAAATACCTTGTTATTCAGGTAATCGTCAAGTGTCTCACCGTCATTTTTGTTAATCATGTATGCTGCAAGAAGTGCCATTCCCCATGCGCCGCCCTCGCCTGCTGTCTCCATGACGGTTATAGGAGCGTCCATGGCTGCCGCAAGGAAGCTCTGCCCGACCCCCTTGGTCTTAAAGAGTCCGCCGTGTCCTGTGATGGAATCCACCTTAACACCCTCTTCCTTTAGTAAGATGTCAAGTCCTATCTTAAGAGCACCGAGTGATGTGTAAAGGTGTGTTCTCATAAAGTTGGCAAGACTGAATTTACTGTTGGTATTTCTCACAAACAGAGGTCTTCCCTCCTCCATGTGAGTGATATTCTCGCCCGATATGTAGCCATAGGACATAAGTCCGCCGCAGTCTGCATCTCCCTCAAGTGCCTTATTGTAGAGGACCGAAAAGAGCTTATTCATATCAACAGGTATTCCGAGAGCTTCCTCGAACTCCTTGAATATGTTGACCCATGCGTTGAGGTCGGATGTGCAGTTGTTGCAATGAACCATGGATACAAGATTTCCTGTAGGTGTTGTGACAAGGTCAATCTCAGGATATACCTTGGAAAGCTCCTTCTCCATGACTATCATCGCGAATACGCTTGTCCCGGCTGATACATTTCCTGTTCTCACCGCAACAGCGTTGGTTGCTGTCATTCCTGTTCCGGCATCTCCCTCAGGCGGGCACATAGGTATTCCCGCCTCAAGGTCACCATCCTTATCAAGGAGCGCTGCGCCCTCTGCTGTGAGAACTCCTGCCTCATCACCCGCAAGAAGCACCTTCGGCATAATATCCATGAGTCTCCATGGAAGCTGTGCCTTGTCTCCCTGTGCATTTCTCTCCTCGATGAGCGAGTCGAATCTGCCTACCATATTTGCATTATAATTCTTAGCAGCAGTATCAATTGGGAACATGCCGGAAGCTTCACCGACACCGATAACCCTCTTTCCGGTAAGCTTCCAGTGTATGAAGCCCTCCAGTGTTGTCATGTAGTCAATACGCGGAAGGTGCTCCTCATTATTTAACATTGCCTGATAAAGATGGGCAATGCTCCATCTCTGAGGAATGTTGTAATTAAAAAGTGAAGTAAGCTCGTCGGCTGCCTCCTCGGTTATGCTGTTTCTCCATGTCCTGAACGGAACTAAAAGCTGCCCATCCTTATCAAATACCATGTAGCCGTGCATCATGGCTGAAAAGCCTATTGCCCCAAGCCTTTTGAGTGTAACTCCGTATTTTTCCTTTACATCCGCCTTCAACGATGCATAACAGTCTGTAAGACCTCCCCATATATCATCAAGGCTGTATGTCCACACACCATTCTCATAGCGGTTCTCCCATTCATGGCTTCCCCCTGCTATCGGTGTATGCTTCTCGTCAATGAGTACCGCCTTAATTCTTGTTGAACCGAACTCGATTCCGAGAACAGCTTTGCCGCTCTCAATTGTTTCCTTTACATTTCCCATTGCTTTCTCCTCCAGGTTATATTTTAATATTGTCTGCCAATAATAGCATACTTTCTAATGTCGACTATTCATCATAATCATCGTCATCATCATAGTCATCGTCGTACTCATCATCTTCATCATAGTCGTCATTATCTTCTGTATCATCAGAAAAAGCCTTTTTCTCTGCCTGCTTATTCTTCTTCCAGTCCCGTGATTTTTTCTCTTTTTTAGGCTTATCCCTGTCATTCTCTATAGAGTCATCCGGCTGCGTATCCTCCTCAGCTTCCGTATTCTCTTCGTCCTCGTCATCTTCATACTCATCCTCTGAGCTTAAGTCACCCTCCTTGATGGTAAGAACAGAACGGAATCTGCCGAAAAGCTTATTGCCAAGCCTGTTTTTCGCATGTCCTGCAGCGTGGTTCATTATCTCCTTTACCAGTTCAACAACATTACCCTGATCATCATTCGGAACCTGGCTGAGTATCAGATACAGCTTTAAAAGTGCCTTATCCTCGACTCTCCATCCCTGACTCTCCGCATAATCCTTGGCAATATCCACAAGCTCATTTACCGTATACTGCTTAAGTAAAAAGCAGCCCGTGAAATTATCTGCAAGATCCGGATTGTCCGCAAAGAGCTTATTTATCTCGAACTCCTCGTCCATGATAATAAACAATGTGTTGCGACTAAGCTTCATCATCGAGACAAGTGTTTCCCTCTTTAACCGTCCTGCATTCTCAATTACGAGAGTCTGACCTGCGAGCTTATCCGCATACACCTCATAGCCCTTCTCATTTATCTTTTCCGCTGATATGCGCGCAAGCTTCTGGTCACGGTCTTCGTCATACGCATGAAGTGCTTTAAACAGATTGATTGCAAAGGCTGTCTTATCGGTGGTGCGGCTGCCCATGATGGCTGCATGCCCTGCATTATCAAGCTTTCCCACAGCCTCAGCTCTCTTAGCTCCGATGTATCTGCACAACCTCTTCTCCATGCCGGACATATATAAATATCTGTCAAGAAATACTCTCTCCTCAGCCTTGAGCAGATATCTTCCCGAATCAGAAACTCCTACAGCTGCCTTGGCATTATCCTCGATTATCTGCTCTATTCCGGCATTTATCGCATGTTCAAGATCAGGCACACCTCCTGTTTCATCTGACTCATCGTTTACATCATTTTCCTCTTCGATGCTCTCATTGTCATCTATATCCGGAATCTCCTCGAATTCTTCCTCCTCAGCTTCAGGCTCCTGCTTATCTGATTCTGCCTTCGGTTCCTCATCCTGATTGATTGACGCAGCTATCTCCCTGACCGTCCTCTCGAGAGCTTCCCTCTCCTCTTTGCTGTAGTCATCTGCCTTATGCTCAGTCTGTGCAGGCTCCCGCCTTCTGTCCTGTGCATGCTGCTGTGGTGCCTCAGCCTGTTCCTCTTCTGATTTGACAGGCATAACCATCTTCTTAATCTCAGTTACAGGAATCTCCCTTGTGGCACGATTATCAGGCTGCTTCTCATCATCCTCATCATCTAAATCGGAAAGCCACTGTGTTATGTCCATCTGTGAAGAGTTGGCTTCGCGGTCTGCTGCCGCCTCCCTCCTTCTCCGCTCCTGCTCAGCCTGAAGCTGTGCTACAAGCTCCGACATCTGTTCAAGCGTAAGCTGCTGCGTGACTTCTCTTATATCGGCATCTTTCAGGGCATTAATATCATGCAGCCTGCTGTCGGACACAGTACTGCCGGGCGAAGCCTTTTTTCCATTGTCGTCATGTGTCTTTGCTGCATTCCTTGACGCCTTGCGCCACTGGTGCTTGTTGATTATAATTTCCTTCGTAGGCTCAGAATCATCCTGTATATCTTCAAGCTGTGCCGCTTCCCTGAGTGCCTCGGTTCTCTCCCTGTTCTTATATGCCTCCATTATCTCATTGACATTCGCCTTAAGCTCCTGCTGCACGTTTCTGGTGTCATATACTGAATAGTCGGGAACCTTTATACTTATATCATAATCCGGCTCAAGCTTCTGCATATCTTCTTTTATAGCTGTCTTTGCAGGCTTTTTCTCTAAAGGCTGTGGTTTAACTTCTTTTTCAGGCTCCGGCTGCGCTGATATAGCATTATCGATATCTATAGGTGACCACTCTGTTGTGTTTCCTATATCATCAATGTATACCGGCTTGTTCTCCTCATCCGCAGAATCCGCCTCTTCGGCATAATCTTCCGGCTCTTCCGGCTCTTCTGGCTCTTCCGGCTCTTCCGGCTCTTCCGGTTCCGCTTCATGGCTCACAGGCTCCTCAACGATACCCGGCTTCTGCTGCTCATGTTGCTCCTGTTCTTCATCAAGGGCATATAATGCCTCGTTGTCATAGTCCTCTGCTTCCTCAGCTGTCGGCTCATAAGACATATTATAATCCTGCCGGGTATCGCGGGTATCATATTCATGTTGTTCGTACGCACTAATATCGCGGGTATCATATTCTCCATTATCATACGCACCGGCATTGTCGGTATTGTATCCCTGCTTATTGTACGCGCGGTCATCATACCCATAAGCTATGCCCGGCTCCGCCTCTGTTGCTGCTGCTTCCGTCTGCGCCGGCTCACCGCCCATGCCGTCATACACATCTGAGCTGTTTATTCCGAGCGAGGACAGCTTCTCAAGCCTTGCAAGCTTCTCCATCTGCCCCGGTGTCAGCGGAACATACATCTGCTTAAGTCTCAATGCCTTCTCGACATATATTCCATCTGCGAACCACAGCACCAGCTCATCACATTCCCTCACACACTTGTCGGTAAGTCCTGCCTCGCTGTAGAGAAGCGCAAGCTCATACTCATACTCCTCGTCAAGCTCCTTATCCTTGTAGTTCTGAAGAATGGTTATAAGCTCCTCGACAGGTGCCTTCTTAGCGCGCTTTAACTTATACAGAAGGATATACCCGGTCACATCACGCGGTGCCAGCTCCACATACTCCTGATAAATCTCCTCCGCGTCATCCAGCTCACCGAGCTTGACATACATCTCCATAAGAGTTGCCAGAAGTCTCCTTCCGCCAAGCTTACGGTTATAAGCATAAATGCACACATTTCTCGCCTTATCATATTTCCCTGTTGCAACATACGCCTCTATAGCATTGGACATGACTGTCCACTGTTTCATCTTCTTCCATTCAAGCTGCTCTGCAACCTTGGCAGCATTGACATAATCCCCGCTCTTTACAAGCTTATCCAGTTTTTCTATCTTAATGGTCAACTCATACTTGTCCAATATGTTCACCTCACATTACATGCTTTTTTCAGTTTACCACAGCACCTAGAGAAAATCAAAACTTTCCTGTGAAAAAGTTAGTCTTTCGTATTCAAGTTCGCTCTCTGCTACCTGACTGTGGTAATCAACCACAACTGTCTGCTGTTTTTTATCCACAAGTCTCTGTCCAAGTACATAATTGACATCGAATCGTCCTGTTATAGCCGGAGTAGCTCCTCGTGCCGGGACAATGAGCTGGACATGGTTGGTCTTTAAAAGCTTAAAGATAGGTTCCCAGATATATATATCCTTCGCCGCACCGAACGGATTATCAATGAATATCGTCTTTCCGAGCACTGCTGCCTCTTTTCCTCCTGCGTTTATGCTTGCAATATAATTGATCACAGAGACAAGGAACTGGATATATATACCCTGTGACTGCCCTGTACTTCCGACTGCCTCCTCATAGCGCAGATAACGGCTTTGATCCTTTATCCTCTCACGCTTGTACAGGCTTAATCTTATACTGTTCATGTCCGTAACTATGACGGAGAACAGTCTCTTCCAGCAGAGCCTTCCCCTTATGAATTTAAGCCTCTCGTCCATAGTCCTGAAGCCCTCTGCCAGGGATACCGTCTCATTAATATATACAGACATCCTGTCTTTATACATTTCTTCCTTCACATACGGAATCTGCAATGACAATACCGGAATAGCTTCCTCGTCAAGAGTGATTCTTGAAAGCTTATCCAGCCTTTCAAGCTCAGAGCGTATATTGGTGCATATCTGGACACATCTGTTCTCAAAATTGCTCTTGATAAGCTCCATGTCCTCAATGCCCCTGCTTATTCTGTCGCGCTCTAATCCAATACATTCCTTGGTTGTTCCAAGCGCATCCGTGAGAGCCGCTGCCTCCTCCTGTGTCTGCGGAGGAAGGACATTCTGCTTCACCTCCTGTGCAAGCTCATACGCATTAAGCCTCATAAGCTCATCGACAAGCATATCCCGTGCCCTGGTGAATGCAGTGCGCTTTTTCTGCTCCTCCTTCAACACACCGTCAAAGGCACGCCCTGCCTCCTCATACATTTCGTTGGTGAGCTTCTCATCGGACACACTGCCTGCATCCGCGCCCTCGGTTGTCATCCGGCTTATAATATCATCTGCATCCGGAGCGGCAGTCCTTACCATGCGTTCAAGATCCTTTTGCATCACCATACATGCCGTCTGCTCCTTGAGATTATCCTTTTCAAGCCCCGAAAGTCTTGAAAGCTCCTTTTTAAGCCTCGAAAGCTCCGCCCTGTGCTGCCCTGCATATTCCTGAGGATTATTTATTTCCACAGGCATATACTCTCCGTAATGCTCCTCATAGCTTCTTTTCGCGTACTCACAACTTCCCTCAATCCTGTTCATCTGTGTGCCGGCAGCATCAAGCTCCCCCTGCAGGTTCTTCATGTTCTGCCTGAGCTTCTCCTGCTCATCAGCCATGGCATTTATCTGCGCATTGCTCTTCTCCTTTAAAAGTCCACGGCTGTCAAGCTCCTTTGCCCTCTCAAGGCTCACACCTCTGTAAAGCATCGAGCGCTCCGCCTTTTCCATTGCCGCCGTGCAGTTAGCCATGAGCTTTTCCTTGTCCGCTATATCTCCCAGCTCATCAGTGATAAGTGAATATATCGCATTAAATTTCGCGTCTATCTCGTCTGCCGTGACATTCACTTCTTCCTGTTGAGCTTCGGTGCCTGCCTGCTCCTTATAGTAAGGAGCGTACCGCTCCCATGTCTTTTTTATCTTAGCTATAGTCTCCTGAAGTATATTTCTTTTATTCTCCAGCTCCTTGAATGCTCTCTCCCTGCTCTCACACAGCTCCTTTGAAAGCCTCCGCGCCTTGACTGCCGATTCCTTATCAGCTTCACTCTTTTTTATCTCCTGTAAATACTCGGCAAGCCTTTCACTGAGGCGCACTATATCCTCAAGGTTATCCCTTATCTCAATACTTTCCGAAAGCTTCCTTTCAAGCTCCGACCTCTGACCTGATATCTGCAGGGAGCGCTCCTTTGCGCCCTCATTGATATCGGCAAGCCTTTCAAGCCGGCTGTCAAGGTGTTCAAGCTCCGACCTCTGACCTGCAAGAAGCAGCTCAAGCTCCGAAGTATTTTTCAGTGGTGTGCATGCGTAACCGCTCACCCTCTCATAGTCGCTCTTTACCGCCTCATATCTGTTCTCAAGCTTCACCAGCTCTGCATTTATCTGCTCAAGCTCCTCCGACGCCTTCCTTATTCCCGCCTGACGTCCCGCCTCATCATATATAAATGACAGGTCACGGCACGCAAGCATATAGTTGTCATCATCCTGCGGCACCGCCGGTTCATTATCGTTCTCTAACAGTGCTTCCACTGCCGACAGTCTTATTATCGGGACTACTCCGCAGTCCATTGCCATCACATTCCTGTCACGGCATATACTGTCATAGTCCTCACCCGCAAGCACGGAATACGGAAGGTACGGAAAACGTGCCGCGAGTGCGGCACATTCATCGCTTGTTTTCTCCCTCAGATATTCGGCTCCGCTCACAACGCTTCCCTCATATCTGCTCGAAAGATATTCGCACATTCTCTTAACACCATCGGAATCTACAGGTTTAAGGTTCTCTATGGCGCTTATATAGCCCTGTGTCTCACTCTTCTTATTTTTTAACTGTTCACGCTGTGAAAGTATTCTGTCATAAATACCTCCAAGTGACCTAAGCAGATTATCCGTATCCGGCTCACCGTACACCTTCGCAAGTGCAGCAAGCTCCCGCTCCCTGTCCTTAGCCTCCGCAAGCTCTTTTTCAAGCTTCTCTATATTGTTACTGCAAATCTGCAGCTGCGCTGTTGTCTGCGCATGCTCATTTATATCGCTGTCGCTCTTTAGCTTAAGCTTAGCCTGCTCATCACCCAATGCCGCAAGTGCTTCCTTCAATGCCGCGATATTTTCCCCATAGCGCTCTGCCTCCGCCGGCGCATTCTCCGTCACAAGGAGCGGCGTTGCTTTTAACTTACCTGCAAGCTCGCCCTCAAGCTCCTTAACCCGCCTCCGGTATCCGGCCAGCTCTCCGTCGATTCTCGCACACTCGTTATCGCTCATGCGGTAATTCTCTCTAAGATTATCAAGCGCCTCCGTGCTCTCCTGCAATTCTGCCTCTGTTTCACTAAGGCAGTGCCCGGTTACGGAAAGCTCCTCCGCCATATATGCGTGCTTCGCCGCTGCCAGACCTTCAAGCTCCTTTGCAAGGTCCTCTCTTCCCCTGCTGCGGTTGTCAATATACTGCTTAAGCTCCGCAAGGCTTCTCTCCTGCCTTACATAATCCGCATAGTCCTCCGCCGCGTAGGAAAGCTCAAGCTCCTCCTTCTTTTTATCGAAGCTCTTCTCTGCCTGCTCATAGCCCTCCGAAAGGCTGTCCACCAGAGCACGCACCTTTCTAAGCTCCGCCTCCTCATCGGCGATAAGCGCCGCCGATATAAGCCTCTCCTCCTCAAGCTGTGCCTGCCTGATGCCCGCTATATCTGCGGCAAGCTTCTGCGCCTGCGCTTCGTTCTTCTTCGTCTGCGCCTGTGCCATGAGAAGGTACTTAAAAAGTCTGTTCTTTCCCTCCTCCTTGCGCTCAAATATATTTCCGAAGTCTGTCACCTTGGTGGAAAAATCGGATATGAGCTTAATCTCCTTATCGTAATTATCCATCGTCTCCCTTCTCTTTGCAAGCTCCAATAGCTTATCCTTTATCTCAAGAAGGGTCTTTGACATCTCATCATCGCCGTTACCGCCGCGGATACGGTTGTTGTACGACTTCTCAATAATCTCCTCTATCAGTAAATCCTCGACAACCTTTCTGGTGGTTCTGTAATTACTCTCAAAATAAGTCCTGACATGTCCCTCGGTCTTATTGATTCCCCTTACCAGCTCCCAGTGGCTCTCATAGATTCCATAGTCATTTATAAAGCTTAGGTAATCCCCCTTGCGCTCAAAAAGCCGCACCTTCACACCGAAGTCCTTCTTCTCAAGGTCGCGCAGGTATGCCTTCAGCCCATTGTAGGTAATTCTCTCCCTGCCATCGGACAACGGAAGATTCTTGATATCATTGTCCCCGAACTCCCTGTAAAAAATACAGTAGTTAAAATACTCTATTCCCGTCTTCTGCTCGCCCTCGGCGTCCTCACCTGCCCTCGCCTTACGCGCGCAGAAGCCGCAGGTCATATACTTGTAGCCGTTCTTTACATCGCAGGAATCTAATTTCCACTCCACAAGCGAATGTATCGTGGTGCTTCCTCCCGGCTGCGCGAACAGCTTCTCCACAGGCTGTTTCTCGTCAAGAGTACAGTTCGGAAGCATCGTCTGAAGCAGAAGAAGCATGAGCACACTCTTACCTCCGCCGTTTGCAAGGTCATATATGGTGTTCCTGCACGAAAAACGCATCAGAAAATCATCGTAGAACTGAGTGCCAAAATTATATTTTATATTGTTGACCCTGATTCTGTTAATCTGTGGCATTCTGTGCCTCCTGTTCTTCCCTTGTTAATATCTCGTATAGCCTGCCTCTGTTGATACTGTAATAATTCTCCGCCATAGCCTTGAACCTGTCTGTCGGATAATATTTATCCTGATTTTCCACGAAAAGCCCCTGAGCCACAAGAAAGTTAAACGTAAGTTTAACATAGCCCGTCTTGGAATTTCTGGCGGCTCTCTGTCCCTGAACGTCATCGGTCGACGTGACAGGAAGCTCATCCCACAGCAGCGCAAGCGTCTTAAAGCTGTTCTCCTCAACATCATCAAGCACAAGCCCTGCCGAAGGGTCAATAACCTTCACCAAAACGCTGTCAACAGCCTTTATGACATCCTCATGTCTTACGAACTCCGTGTAGGTGTAGCTGCCCGACGTCTTATAGAATTCCGTCATGGTGCAGTATATTATAAGATAACACAAAAAAAGCTCCTTGTTCACCCTGACACCAAGAGCGCGCCTCAGCTCCTCATTAGTAAAGCCAAAGCCGGCATCTCCCATGCCGGCGTTATCCTCATCCGCACTGACAAACAGTGCATTATTATATTCATAAAGCTCCAGCCCGAACTTCTTTAAAATCAGCCTGAGCGCATCATATACCTGCGAATTGGAAGAATATTCCTCATAGAGTGCCACATTGCCGCCTGACGCACTCACTCTGTCTCCTCTTATCAGTGCGGCGGCAAGCTCAAGGGCTTTTTCCAGATTGCGTTGCTCCATGTGTGTGTGTTCCTTTCTACTTTTTTTTGACCCGGACGTTGTGTAATTTAACTATATTGGCGTTGTTTTAGTTTTTGCTGTTTACTGTTTTGTAAAAAGTATGTTTGATACCGTGAAGCCTTCTGCAAGCTCGATTTCATCGGGTGGGTCGGCGGGGGTTATGGTGAAGTGGATTCCGAGACAGGAAGCGTATTCCGGGGTCTGGGCACAGTCATGGAAGATTTCATCAAGAAATGTCTCCGGCTTCTGTCTGTCCGCCTCGAAGCTGTACTCCTTTTTCTGGCACAGATGCACAATGAATGAGTAGTAGTCACCATTCTCAAACAGCTCCTCGCCGAAAATCCTTGCGGCACATTCGTTGAAGGTTCTGAGGTCAATGCAGTTCCTTCTCTTTAGGAGCGATAACAGAACCTTTATGAGCGCCGAATAGTTGGCGCGTATTCTCTCATCCTCAAGCTCATCATCATATACGATATTCTCCGGAACGGTGTCTGTGATAAGCTCCGCCTTGTCATCGCGTCCCGGCTTGTAGGTTATCAGATCCTCGATTCTTTTTATCCCCAAGGTTTTTTGGGTGTTGAGTCCCATTATAGGGCGCACCAGCATGCCAAGAAGTGTTATGTCATCCTTCTTCATGGCAAGCTCCAGCGCATTTCTGAAATCAAAGCTCGGTCTCAGCCTTCCAAGCTTCGCCTTTTTTACCATCTCATCTGCCATTATCCCAAGCCGGGTGCATGCTGACAGCAGCTTCAGATGATTATTCATGGCTATCTTAAGCTCCGTATCAAGCTGGTATATTTCTCCCGTTATCTTGAGATACGAGGCATAATCATCATTATTTTTGTCCGTCTCCGCTCTTTTCTGAGCCGCCTGTATAAGCTCTGAATTCTTTATAAAGAGCTTCTGCTCCTCCTCGAACCACTTTACTCCTGTGGCAAAAAAATCCTCATACGCCTCAAGCCCGGAAAAAATATCCGAGGCAAGCAGCGACATTACACGGTTTTTCCTGAGCCACAGACAGTCCACCTCTTTGTTTATGCGGCGCACCACATCCGTTCCACCCTTGAAATCCTTAGACTGTATCATCTTCTCAAGAAGGAGCTGCTCAACGCTTATCCTGCTCTCGTCCTTGATTTCCTTCGTGTCCAGATAGAACTCGATTCCCTCCGGGCTGATTGAATACCATACCGTTCCGTCCTCTATGCGGCTCTCGATAAGTCTCACCCTTGATATCTTTTTCTTTCTGTCAACCGGATCAAAATACCGGAAAATGAACGGCTTACCGTCATTTTTTAATTTGTCAAAAATATATTCAACAAGAATGCTCATATCCCCCGAAGGCGGATTGAGCTTGAAGTCACGTCTTATACACCTGCTCATAAAGGCGGCATATTCCGTATAGGTGACGTCCCTCTCCTTGAAATTGTTTTCCTCAATAAAAAAGCGCAGTACCGCCATGAGAATATACCCCATGTCAAGGCTGTCATACATCCCTTCCCTGTACCATGAAAAGGACACCTCCGACAGCTTGAAGAATGGGTAATACTTCTTAAGGTTCAGCATACGCTCTCTGTGATCTGTTATTATATCGTTTACTAAAATATTCTCCTGCGGCATTGACAATGACCCCTACAACTGTGTTCTTCCCTCAAGTGCACGAAGCAGTGTCACCTCATCTATATTCTCCAGGTCACCGCCAACCGGCACGCCGCTCGCTATACGGCTTACCTTGATTCCGGTAGGCTTTACAAGCTTGCTTATGTACATTGCCGTTGTTTCCCCTTCCAGACTTGAATTGGTGGCAATAATAACTTCGTCCACATCACCCTCAAGGCGCTTCATAAGCTCCTTGAGTTTAATATCGTTAGGTCCTATGCCAAGCATCGGAGATATAGCACCGTGAAGGACATGATACACACCATCGTACTTCTGTGTTTTCTCATACGCTGCCATGTCCCTCGTGTTTTCCACAACCATGATAACCCTGTGGTTGCGGCTTGGATTGCTGCATATCGGACACAGCTCTTCATCTGTCAGTGTACAACAGCAGCTACAGTATCTTACATTCGTCTTGGCATTTACAATGGCACTTGAGAGACTGTCCACCTGCTCTCTAGGCATTCCAATAATGTGGAATGCAAGACGCTGTGCCGACTTAGCACCTATTCCCGGGAGCCTTGAAAGCTCCTCGATAAGCTTATTAATCTGACTTCCGTAGTATTCCATTAGAATGGGAAGCCTCCGCCAAGACCACCAAGTCCTCCTGTAATCTTAGCCATCGAAGCCTGTGACAGCTCCTCAATCTGTCTGAGCGCCTCATTGGTCGCTGCCATAATCATATCCTCTAACATCTCGATATCATCCGTATCAACTGCCTCAGGGTCAATTGTGACCTTGGTAACCTCCTTTTTGCCGGAAACCGTTACGGAAACCGCACCGCCGCCCGCCGACGCTGTAATTTCCTTCTCCTCAAGTTCCTTTGTAGTCTCCTCCATCTGACGCTGCATCTTCTGTGCCTGCTTCATCAGATTATTCATATTACCAGGCATAGCACCCGGAAAACCGCCTCTTTTTGCCATAATAAAATTCTCCTTTATTCTGTAATTAACTGTTAAAAGCCATTCCGTAAAACCGTTCCGGCTCTAAGGCATGGCATATCCGCCAAACATATATTTTCAAGTCCAGACAATATTATATTATATTTTAATAATCAAAATATGTCTACAACAAAATCCTAGAAGTCTTCCTCCACGATATTCATTCTGCATATATCCTCAAGGGTATCGTACTCCTGTGAGACATCCGTTCCGCTCTCAGCATGTATCACCTCTATCTCCATGTCAAGCCCTGTCTTTGCGGCTATCGCCTGCTTTATCGTGTCGATAGCCTCCTGCCTTGATACCATGGAATAGTAGGTCGCATCCTCATATATGAGCTGGAGCTTATTACCGCCGCCGTTCGCCTTGGTTGTATAGTGCTCAAGAATCGGCTTCAATGCCATCGACAATCCATTGCATATTGAGCGCCAGTTCCTGATGACCTCCGTTATGTCCTCGGAGCGCGCCGGCTTCGGCTTAGTACCCATGCCCACCTGTGTTCCACCGATAGCTGCATCCGCTGTCATGCCACCATTGTCACCTGTAAGTGCCCCGGCTCCCGCCGCAAAGCCCCCGGCAGCCATAGCTCTTGCAGCCGCCTCAAGCCCTGTCTGCATCCGTCTTTCAAGGACTGCTATTCTGTCCATCAGCGCGTCATTTAAGCCCTTCTCCATAGCAGGCTGTGTCATCTTGATGAGCGCAACCTCAACCATAACACGCTTCTGGCTTGAATTTTTGAGCTGACCGGACAATTCGGAAAATATTCTGATATAGCGCATGACACCATTCAGATCCGTAAGCTTTGCGTCCTCCTTAAGAAGCTTCATATTCTCCTCAGACATCTCAAGCACATCGGAGGCATCCGTCTGCGACTGCAGCAGCATAAGATTTCTCAGATACCATGTGAAATCGGACACGAACTGGCTTAAGTCTCTTCCGTCAATTATTATCTTCTCAAGCTTATGGATGAGTCCAATCGCATCCCCGGCAACGATTCCCCTGAAAAAGTCAGAAAATACCTCAGTGTCAACGGCGCCTAAGACCTCAAGCACATTCTCGTACTTCAGCTCCTGCCCCATATAGAATGCAAGGCACTGATCCAGAAGACTCAGCGCGTCTCTCATGGATCCATCGGCAGCCTTTGCCACATACCTTAACGCTCTCTCGTCCGCACTGATATCCTCCGCCACCATAAGCTCTGACAGTCTCGCACTTATGGTATCTATGGAAATCCTCTTAAAATCGTATCTCTGGCAGCGTGACAGGATGGTTATAGGTATCTTATGTGCTTCTGTAGTTGCAAGGATAAATATTACATAGGCAGGGGGCTCCTCAAGCGTCTTTAACAGTGCATTGAAGGCTCCTATTGAAAGCATGTGGACCTCGTCGATTATATATACCTTGAAACGCCCCTGCGTCGGAGGATATGCTACCTCCTCCTTGATTTCTCTTATATTGTCAACACCATTGTTGGAAGCGGCATCTATCTCTATCACGTTCATGCTCGCCCCCGCCGCAACGGCACGGCACACCTCACACTCGCCACATGGATTTCCGTCCACAGGGTGAGCGCAGTTGACCGCCTTTGCAAGTATCTTTGCGACCGAGGTCTTACCTGTACCTCTCGTTCCGCAGAACAGGTATGCATGTCCTATTCGGTCATTTATCACCTGATTCTTGAGCGTGGTCACAATATGCTCCTGCCCCTTGACCTCGTCAAAGGTCGATGGTCTCCATTTTCTATATAAAGCTGTATATGACATAGTTACAATTCCTTAAATTCTATCTGCTCTTATAGCTATCTTGCTATCCATATTAATTCTATCTACTCTTATAGCTATTTTGCTGTCCATCCTAATGCGTCGCATCGGTAGCTTCAGCCTTCACAGCTCTCTAAAAGCTGTCTTAATTCATCTTCACCTCAATCTCCGAAGCTTATGCCTAACAGCTTCGCTTCATTTATTATCGAAGCGTTAGGATCCACCATCTTGAGCCTGCCCGCTACATCAGCAAGCGGAACCTTAACAATCTCACCATTTTTAATTCCAACCATATAGCCGTACTGCTTGTCTATGATGAGCTTAGCCGCAGCCGCACCCAGTCTTGAAGCAAGCACTCTGTCATAAGGGCAAGGACTTCCGCCTCGCTGCGTATGTCCCGGAACAGTTATACGAACCTCCTGACCGGTCAATTCCTGTATCTCGCTTCCTATCTTGTATGATACCGAAGGATATGGGTTATCCTTGAGTTTCTGCTTAAGCTCCTTCTTAGGAAGTGCCGCATCCTGCTTGGATATTGCACCCTCGGCAACAGCAAGTATTGAGAAGTTCTTCCCCGCCTTGGTTCTTCTGTTGAGTGCTGCGACAACCGACTTGATATCGTATGGAATCTCAGGTATAAGAATGATATCCGCTCCGCCCGCAATACCTGCGTGAAGTGTAAGCCACCCGACCTTATGTCCCATCACCTCCACGATAAATACTCTTCCGTGTGAGGAAGCGGTAGTGTGGATACAGTCAATTGCATTCGTCGCTATATTGACCGCACTCTGGAAGCCGAAGGTCATGTCCGTACCCCAGAGGTCATTGTCTATCGTCTTAGGGAGTGTCACAACATTGAGTCCCTCCTCCCTCAGAAGATTTGCCGTCTTGTGTGTTCCGTTTCCGCCGAGCACCACAAGACAATCAAGACCAAGCGACTTATAATTCTTCTTCATCGCCTCTACCTTATCAAGTCCATTCTCATCCGGTACACGCATAAGCTTAAAAGGCTGTCTGGAGCTTCCTATTATCGTGCCGCCCTCTGTAAGAATTCCTGAAAAATCACTTTTTTTCATAACTCTGAAATCACCGTAAATAAGACCCTTGTAGCCCTCCTCAAAACCGATAATTTCCACTTCGTCAACAGCTCTGTAAAGAGACTTTGCGACACCTCTCATGGCAGCATTGAGTGCCTGACAATCTCCACCACTTGTAAGCATACCAACCTTTAACATACGCGTACCTCCATTTTGTGTGAGTAATCAATATGATAGTAAAAAACCATTAATAGTATACATTATTTCTAATGTTTGCGCAATTATTTATGATGATTCGAGGAAAACATGACAAACTAATCTATAAGTGTATATATCATGTTCCGGCACCCAAATCTTATATTTAAAATGGATTTAGTACACAGCCTATTTTCCACGAAAATCACATTGTATTTTTCATCACAAAAAGCTATACTGTATACGGTTAAGATTTGCCAAAGAAATTTATTGAAACAATATTATATTGCAGAAACGTATTCACGCTTCAGAATGGAGATAACTTGAAAATAGATATGCACTGCCACACCGCGGAAGGCTCGATAGATGCCCGCGTCGGTATTGTGGACTATGTAACGGAACTGATTAACAAAGGTGTGGATGGTATGCTCGTGACCGACCACAATTCATATAAGGGCTATGAGTACTGGCAGCGCGTCAAGGGTGAGCTTGGCGATATCGGACATTTTACGGTGTTAAAAGGTATAGAGTATGATACCCGCAACGGCGGTCACATCATTATTATACTTCCCGACACCATAAAAGGTGCTGATGTGATGAAGGCACGCCTTATAGGCATCCGCGGACTTTCGGTTGTACACCTTGAGAAAATCGTGCACTCTGTCGGCGGAATACTCGGTCCGGCACACCCTTATGACACCGGATATTATGCATTTATGAACACGCGCTTTGGAAAGCTGCACCCGGAATTTCTCGAAAAATTCGATTTCATTGAGAGCTATAATTCCGTCGCAAAGCACTCCGCCAACGAATCGGCGCATGAGCTTGCACTGCGCCTTGACAAGCCGCAGACGGCTGGCACCGACACCCACCGTCCCGAAGTAATCGGCACCTCATGGACCGAATTTCCATGCGACATCCGCTGTAATGACGATTTAATCGCCGCGATAAAGGACCCGACCCGCGCGAAAAGACCTTCCGTGCCTTATGAGCTGTTCACCAACATGCACCGCGACCGCGGACGCATTGTGGAGCACCTTGGAATCGTGGGCTACTGGCTGTACAACCGCGCCGAGGTACTCTACCATGGCTTTGGCAGATTCAGGCACAGAAAAGCCAGATATTAAGCCGGCGCTGTTGGGACAGGGGCAGGTATTCCGCTGCGCTGGAACGGATGGTGATTTCATCTTTTTCTTTGCCAAATAGAATGCCTCCCTTTTTCTTCATTTCACCCTCAACATCTGCCTCAAGGAATTAGAAATAAACTTCTCCAAACGGCATTGGACTGTTTCTTCTTATTGAATTTCTAGTTTTTTCATGCTGTAATTTCATAGGATTATTCAAACTATTCGTTTTTTAATCCACGCATCCAAAGGTATGGTTGCATGGCAAAAGAAAATGCAGCTTCTTCCGGATTGTCTGACAAGCCAATCGGCATCCTGTTATAATACCCATCAATACGCATATACTATCTATATCTCTATCCGCATTTAACAAGACAATTTATTCATAATAATGTCTTGTACGCAAGACATTATTGGTATATAATTATCTCATATAGAAAGAGGTGACATATATTATGAATCGAGATACTTTAAAACAAATCATGATTGATCAAAAAGATATTTATCTCAACAATCCATTAATAACAAGACAATATTTTCTAGAAGCCAATGTCAACTATTGCTTTGTTGGTATCAGAAGAACCGGAAAGTCATATATGATGTATCAACAAATAAAACGATTAGAAGCCGATGGAATTCCCTTGTCCCAAATTATTTATGTAAATTTTGAAGATGAGCGTCTTTTGGAAATGACTGCTGAAGATTTAAATCTCATTTTAGAAATTGGATTAGAAATATCCGAAACTGATATCAAGCCATATTTATTTTTAGACGAGATTCAAAATATTAACGGGTGGGAGAAGTTCGTTCGCAGAATTGCAGATATGAAGTATCGAATCAATATTACCGGCAGTAATAGTAAAATGCTAAGCAGCGAAATAGCTTCCACTTTAGGTGGGCGTTTTGTTATTATGAATATTTATCCATATTCTTTCTCCGAATATCTTATTGCAAATAATATGACAAAGAATTACCTGGATGTTATTAGCACCAAAGACAGGGCAGATGTCCAAAATCAATATAACAAATATGTAACCTATGGAGCATTTCCAGAATTAGTTGAGATAAGAAATAAACGAGCTTTTTTAAACAGCATCTATCAAACTGTATATCTCGGTGATATTATAACCAGAAATAAAATCACCAATGATTTTGCAATAAGGCTAATCCTAAAGAAAATTGCAGAATCTGTCACAAAACCTTTATCGTATAACCGACTGACTAATATATTAAAAAGTAGTGGAATGTCTATCGGTAAACAAACCGTAATAAACTATGTCAGCTATATGACAGACTCCTACCTGCTCTTTACTCTGCAAAACTATGCCGCCAAACTTGTAGAAAAAGAGACTTCTCCTAAGTATTACTTTATGGATACCGGACTTCTAGGACTTATGCTGCTAGACTGCAAATCTGCTCAGCTGGAAAATCTTGTTGCAATCGAACTGATGCGACGTTATGGTACCGAAAATGTCTATTTCTTTGAGAATAATGTAGAAATTGACTTTTATGTACCATTAGACAATCTTGCTATCCAGGTCAGTATGCAGGTTCTGGATAACATAGATACAAGAGAACGTGAAACCAGAGCCTTTGTGAAGCTAAATAATTTTATCCCCAACGCCAAATGTATTCTCATTACTAATAGCGAAGAGGCGGTTATTGATTGCAATGGAATCAATATTGAGGTAATTCCTATTTGGAAATGGTTATTGCACCCGGATCAGACTGTGCATTAAATGCACTTGCTATTGATAAACCACTTGAGCATGCAAGATTATATATTAATGGGAATCTGCAAATGTGGATAGATGCAGAAGATTTATTTGAATTATAAACAGCATAGCGACAAATACGCATTCTCTTTTGTATATTTGCCGCTATAAAGAGTTTATCATGTGCCCATCACATTTGTATTCCACATACTTTCTGCCAGACTTCTTGATAAAGCAACAGGTAACGACTAGATAAAAAATTCCCTTATTTCCCTTGCGGATTCAGCATAAGGGCAAAAATAAGGGAAAATCCATATCATTTCACTATCTAATGGGCTGGAAAGCCCATAAAAAAGGACAGCTGGAGCCTCACCCCATCTGTCCCAAATAATCTATATTTTATAATCCGCGCGTCTTTCTTCGTGAAGGCACAAAGAGCGTTACCGGTACAGCCGACTCAACCCCGGCACCCTCACGTCACATAAGAGCTTCTGCTTAATGCTGCTTCGTTCCCGACCTGACATGGTTCACAGATTCCTATTGCGTAAGACCAAGATATCAACGCCACTTATACCGGGCAGCCCCTCTGTGGGCTTCCCTAGGAAAGACATCACCCCTGCTGTAGCGGATTGCAGGTACAGGGCACCGCTATCTCCCCGGCTGCGCGGAAGTGTTAAACACAAATCCACAGGCTTATAGTATATCTGTATTTTATGCAAATGTCAAATAATTTATACAAACCCGCATCAAATTTTTTTCCTTGGGACAGGGGTCTGACACCGGCGTCCCAAAGGGACTTGGGACACCGGTGTCAGACCCCTGTCCCAGCCTTGCTTCACCCAATTCGGCTGGTTAAGGTTTCATCATGCGATATGAGAACCACCGCCTTGTCCGTTCTGACCAGAAAATCCCCAAGCCAGTCAAGTCCCTCTTTATCAAGGTGGTTTCCAGGCTCATCAAGAATCAGAAGCTCTGCCTTCTTAATCAAGGCTCTGGCAAGACTAATCTTCTGTTGCTGTCCGGGCGATAAGTTCGCTCCTGCTTCCTCAACCTCCTTGGACAAATCCAGACTGTTGCCGGATAGCTCGGACAGCACAGATGAGCCCAGCTCTTCATTATCGGAAGCCATAGAAAGATTATCAGCTATTGTTCCGCTGAACAAATACGCATCCTGAGTAAGATAAGCAATATTTTTGCGCAGCGATATGATGTCTGTGTGTTTCTTCGTTCCATCGCTCGTGACGGTTATCTGGTTTTTGGAAATACTATCAGGGTATAAGCCCGCAAGCAATGCGGCAAGCGTACTCTTGCCACTGCCGTTAGCCCCACTGATTACCAGCTTTTCGCCTTGACGGATTCTGAAATCCTTATGCTCTATAACCTGTTTTTCTTCCGTATAGCCGAAATTTATATCGTTGATTTCAAGGCTCCAATTGCCTCCAAGCTCTTGTGTCTCCTCTTTTTCTTCAATATCCTCAAACAAAAAACGGACGCGCTCATACATCTTTCCATACCCTTTTTCATAGGATATAAAGCGCTGTAGATAATTATAGCAGAGGGTGATTGACGGCAGCACAAGAAGCCCGGTAAGCAGACTGCCCGGCGCTAATTTATCGAAGGAAACCAGTACACATCCGACGATTATAATTATTATTTTTGAGCCATGTCTTGTGAAGAAATCAAGCGAATCTGTTCTGGCATCAAAGCCTATTGCCTGTTTAGCTGTGGTATTCCTGTATTCATCAAACATACCCTGCATTTTCTTTATGTAGAAATCGCCCAGCTTATTGTTTCTGATAAAGGAATTTGCAGAATAAAAAATATATTCCAGATTCTTTTTCTGTTCCTTGTATTCGCTCTCCTTTTTCTTAAGTGAAGCCCTCCACGTCCCTTTAAGAAACGACCTGATGAGCGGGAAGGACGCCGCGACCAGAACGGTCACACCAAAAATAATACTGTTCATTTCCTTGAATAACATAAAGGCTTCTACCGCATACACAACAATAACAATCGGCTGTGAGACCATGAAAAGCACAGTATATCTGTACATCAACATATCTCCGGAAATCTTCTCCTCTATCTCGCCCTCATCTATGCTGTACGCTGTTTTCAGGCTCTTTGAAAGGAACGAAGCCAGACCTCTCCTGTCATCCGTCAAGGACTGCCGAAACAGAATAAGCGCTGACAGCATCCCGATAAAAGGAGGCAGTGCAATATTAAGCACCAGTGCCCCAATGAAAAACGGCAGTTGTAAAAAAATACCTTCTTTATCATACCCTAACAGCATTTGCGTCATATTTCCGCTTAATGCCGCCACGATTGTCGGCAGCGCAATAAGCAGCAAATCACTCAAAGCCTGAAAGATAATGCTCCAATTTATTGTTTTAGCAGTCTGCCAAAACAGTTTTCTCTTCGACATGGCATATATCTCCTATTATCAATCTGTCAAAACCAAGATTTAATATTCTATCATCGTGGGAAACAACAAGAAGCGTCTTATCACATTCCCGCAGCCACTTAACCAACACCTCAACTGCCTCCACATCCAATGCATTGGTAGGCTCATCCAAAATACAGATCCTATCCTTGGAAGCCATAACCACAGCAAGCAGGAATTTTTTCTTCTGTCCGCCGGAAAGGTCATCAAAGGACTGGTTCAGATAGTCTATCTTAAAGGCTTTGGAAATGCTGTCAAACAGCGCGTTGTCAACTGGCTTTTTCCTGCTTATCTCCTGCAATAGCACGGCACATGTCTCCCCAAGCTTATCCTCCTGCTGTAAAAGCGCCGTCACATTTGCCGTGCCACGAACGCTTCCCGCAACAGGCTTTAACAAGCCCGAAAGTAAGAACAGCAATGTGGATTTGCCACTGCCGTTTTCCCCCATCAGAACAACCTTCCTGCCATCGGGTACGGCAATGTCACTATAATTAAATACGCGCCCGCCATCATAGGTAAAGCTCAGCTTTCTTGTCTGAATACCACCAGCCTCCGCTTCGCCGATAACATCGTTCTGATTGCCCTCAACCATTTCATAAAATCGGTTCACCTTTTTCAGCGCTATTTTATATTTGACCTTTTCATTAAAATATTCCCTGATGGCGTCCATTGAGCCAAAAAGATATGCAGCTACAGCTATTATCAAAACGCCGGCGCCCACAGTCAATTTCTCATTAAAAATCAATACTCCTACCAGAAAATACGTTCCGTAGGTCAGAAGATTATCCAGCACATTAAATACAAGCTTCTGAACCAAAACCAGCTTTTCACCAATAGTGCCAACCCTTGAATAGTCCTCATGGATTCCTTTTAACCGCCTCAGATACCAGTTCTGTGCCTGAAAAAGCTTAATCTGCACAAAGCCCTTATATCCCTCCAAAAAGAATGAATTGAGCTTTTCCTCGATTTTCTCCACTTCCTCCTGATTTTCGTCCAATTGACGGTTGGACACCCAGACCGGAACTAACTGAACCCATGTCAACGCAAACAAAACAACACCAAGTATCAGATTTTCTCCGGCAATCATACCCGCACCAGCCAGCATGACAGCGACATTGCTGACCAAAGTCGGAATAACCGTAAATCTGAAATCACAAATCGTGTCCGTATCAGCCCCAAGTCTCTGCCTCAGCTCACCATAGGATATCTTATATAGATTTACCTTCATCATGCTCCGGTACATGTTCATCTGAAAAGCCTGCTTCTCACTGAGCAGCTTCCTTGAAATATTAACCTTCAAACCATGCTTGAGCACCGTTATAAAAAGCAGCGCCAGCAAAAGACTTACGGCAAATATAACCGTCTGCCGGGTATCCCCTTCCAGCGAAAAGCTAACCAGACGTGAGACAATATATGCCAGCCCAAACTCACAGGCATACTCCAATATCTCATAAAATATATTGATAAACACAATTTTATTTTTCATCACAACAATCCTTCAAAATATATAATATAGTCGCATTAGACCTTTTTATATAATATGCCAAGCCATAGTATAAACATATATACTATGGCTTGACATTACTATACTTATTAGTCTTTCACAACTAAAATTATCTATTATCCATTTGACCTCTTCATATGGTAACCGCCTCAAATTATCGTTTTTTACTACAAGTAAGATATTAAGATACTTTTTCAATCATGTATAGGTGCCAAATCTGTCACAAAAAAGCAGTTGTCTCTTAAAAGAAACAACTGCTCATTACATTTTCTATTCTCCTTTACCTAAATAAAATACTCTGTCCCCTATATATTAGCTATGAGGCAAATACACTATAAAAAGGTTGAGAGTTTTTCGGCAAATGCTCTCATATCCACATCTTTCATATAATAGGCCTTGAATAACAATAAGGTTACTATCAATGCACTATCCGCTTTATTTATTTCGTTCTCCATAATATAATCGATTATATTTACCGCGTATTCTTTATATCCCATATTATTATATTTCCGGGCGAGAACCAGTAATAACAGGCTGGTTATATTTTTCGGCATCAACTGCCTATTATTGTCTTTTTTAATTGCGTATAGCACCTGAGAGCACATCTCATTTGTCGAATTAACCAATAAAATATTATGAATACAGAGCCATTCCTGTGAAGTTAAATAAATAGCTTCATAATTGATATTTTCAATATTGACTGTAAGCTTCAAAGCCTTTTCAAGTTCTCTTTCACAGTCTAAATCATTTATTTTTTTCAACTTCCAACTAACCATTGCTGTATTCCGCATATAAAACTGCTTATTCACGGCAATTGACATATCTATCCTTTTTGAAATTTGTTCTAATTTTTCCAAAGCTTCGTTATATTTTCCTGCATTACTTAACCGTCTTATTTTTTCTTCCAATTCAAAAACTGAAACATCCCCCGGAACAATATAGGTTCTTTGAAATTCAAGTGGTAATCCAAGCTTATTAAAAACCAATGAGCATGTATACATCTCCAATGACATTTTCCCTGCTTCAGTCCGCGATATAGTTCTATAATCGCATATACCATCAGCCATCATCTTTTGCGACATGTTCAACATCCTGCGCCTTTGTTTTATTATATCTCCGGCAAACACAACATTGCCTGTTTTATGAAGATACACCCATATAGGTGAGTCCGTGGCGCTTTCAATTTTCTTGACCAATTCTAATTTCTCTTCATAATCCTTTATTTTGAATATGCAATCCTCATCAGACATATCATTTAGTTTTATTGTTGAATCAAGTAATTTTTCTAATACATCTGTTAACATAAATAAGCTTTTATATGTTTTTTGTATTAATAAAACTTTTTCAAGCATCATAATATATTTTTGAATAGTTGGCATGTCATCTTTTTCTTCACTAAAGCAGCTTATATATTCCAATACAATCTTCGGATAAATGACAGCAATCCACTCAGGCTCATATTCCATGTGCTCAATCAGCTTAATAATAAAAGCAACCGTCGCGCCGTAATCTGATTTCCCTAATGCCTTTGCCCACTCAAGAATAAGATTTATTTCCCTTGCTGATAATATTGAATTAATTGATAATGTCGAATACTCACAGGTCTGCTGTAGAGCCTTACAAAAACAATCGGCTTTATCCTCAGAAATTCTTCCCAGAATTTCATAATAAAATTGCAAACATAATTTATCCGCGCCAGCATACTCTTGATAGTAAATATTTAATAATTCCTTTGCCTCATCTATTCTTTTGTTAACAACTACATCCAGAATTTCCCTTCTGGCACAGACCTCTCTATATTCATTCAGATTCAGAATATTCTCATACTTGCAACTATCCTGCCCCAATCGTCCTATCAATAAGGTTCTAAGGTTATACGAAGCTTTTCTTTTTCCGGCTTCTATTTTTCTGATTAGACTTCCATCACAACAACCTTGTGCCAGCGCTTCAGTAGACACATTTCTTCGTTTTCTTAAATTTTTCAAATACGAACCAAATATGTAATCGTTGCCTTCCATGCGTGCACATCCCCCTGTCCCAAGTATCAGTGAATCGCTCCCAGCACCAACGAGCAGTCCTCATGCTTATCACCCTTGGCTTTGTACTCATTGCACTGATACGCTATATGGTACCCATTTCCGGCATCATCTAATGCCACGGCAAAATATCCTGCCAGAAGCTTAACCTTGGTTCCGTCGAGATATTCTATCTCCCTTCTTTGCCAGTTTTCATTAACATTAATATCTTTATATATCACCGGGTTAATCTCACCAGTAGAAATAAAATCCGCCTGTGCCTCCATATAATAAGACCTCAGGTTAGCCCAGTCTTTTGCAACCCTTGCCCTATGAATATGCGAAATAAGCATTGGTGCCGTAACCCCGACAAGCACCACCATAATCGCTACCACAACCAGCAGCTCAGCTAAAGAAAAACCTCTGTCTGTTCCATGAGGCTTTTTCTTTTTTATCCTTGCAGTAAATGAATTAGTTAATTTTATCATATCGTCAACCTCCATTCACATATAACCATATTATCCCAGGGTGCCAAAACATGCTCCACAACCCTAGCCGTGTATAACGTATAATGTTTATACATATCACGACATTTGTAAGAAGCTTAGATGTTCTTAGAACTCTGCTAAACACCTAGCCAAAAGCAGCACGGATGCTGCTTTAGAGTCAATGCATACAAGGATGTATGCTTTGCCTCGGTGGCGGACGTATAAAACACCTTAATCAGAGTTCTTAGAACATCTTGCTTCGCACAACGGAGCTGATATGTATAAACATTATACGTTATACACTCATAGATTAAATAGGCATGTTTTGGCACCCGCAGCCTTATAGATAATTAAAAGCTATCCCAGCACGAAGTACGTCACAAGCCACTGCCCGTTAACCTTTTTGAAGAGCCACTGGCAGATGAACTCCTCATCCTCCGTAGTCTTTGAATCTGCCTTGCGGATATTTATTGTGCTTCTGCATGAAAAATAGCTCTCATTATAGTACATAAACTCGTCATAGCTCTCATCTAATATCTCCACAGTCTCAGGAACCCATGCCCATGCAAGAGTCGACTGGGCATTGTATAGAAGCCTTTCTGCCTCCGAGCCATCCTCCATCATGGCCGCAACCGAATCCACCGATGCCTTGCGGTAGATGTGGTACACATATGTTTCACAGAAGCTCTGCACCATGTCCTGCACACCTGCGATAAACTCAGGTGAAGCCGTTGCCTCATAGTCCTTCAAGCCATTTTCGGCGTCAACGTAATCTGCTGTGACGTCATTTCCCTGCGCGTCAATCACACTGACCTGCGGCTCCTGCACCAGCTCCCCGGCATAGTACACCTTGTAATTGAAGCTCACTCCGGTAAGCTCATACGCCATTTCGCTGACAGCATTGTCTATCACGCCGCCTGTAATATATTCTCTCTCATCCAGCTTAATGCCGTTGATGTATACATCCATATCATCCATGACCCTCACATACACTTCATGATAATCATAGATATTTTCCGATATGGCAATGTCCTTAATCTCCCACTTATTAAAGCCGAAGGGATCCTTCTCGCCTGCCGCCTTTAAAGAAACGATTGCGAGCAGCTCGCCTTCATCCGTATCGGCTGCCTCACTATCGAATGCCATGACATTATATACAGGACGCGCGTCGTTGTACAGCTCATCATTCTTAATATATCTGACATTCTTATTCTGCAGATATCCCTTATAGAAATCCTTGTACTGCTCTATAGTCTCGAATCTGCTGGAAATATCAAGCTGCTGGGTATCTATTACATCGCCTATTTTGTCTGCGGTGAACAGCTCCATATTTTCCTGCATTGCAAGCTCCGGTGCTCCTGCAGCCTTCGCCGCATCATAATCCCTCTGGTAATTAGAAAGATTTTTCCATAATACTACGCACAACACAACCGTCAAAACCGCCCATAATGCGGCATATGTCCCAAGGAAATATCTAAACGATGAATTTTTCCCATGTCTCTTTTTCCTTTTTCCCGCTATGACCGCATTATGTCTGCTGCTTTTACCTGACACCGAACTGCTCCTGCGCCTTCTTACAGGTGCTTTTTCTTCATTTCTTACCGGCTTATCATTCTTATTGCTTCTGTCCATTCCTGCACCCTTCCCTTACCTGATTACAATAGCTGTCGGTATCCCGCGCGCACCGTATATCGATGAAATCTTATTGTATATCTCACCGCCGTAGTAAAATACAGTCGAACCGCCGCCGTCAAGGTTAGCCGCATTCACCGCATCGAAATCCAGAAATACGTTTATAAGGTCATTCAATGTCGCCCCGAGACTGTGTGTCTGCCTGCCGTCTATTATGAGCAGAAGCACCGCTCCGTCCTCCCTCTGGCCTATGGCAGTTCTGGGGTTAACACCGCCGCCTGTTCCGGTAACATTCGCCGGCACACCATTCACAATCAGGAGCGGCCCCCATGACACGGCATCCCTCACACCTGAGTCTAATGCCTGCTGTCCTGTCATATTTCCTATGATAAATATATCGTTCTCATCAAATCCGATAATCTCGTAGGAGGTATTCAAATCACCGTACTTTAACTCTCCCTCCGAGATAACTATTCCCAGCGGAGTTCCGCCGTTTCCGACTCCTCCTATATCCTCGAAGCCGCCTGCGTTTGAAGCCGCTGTAGCGCCGTATCTCTCACATATCTCCGGGACACTAAGCCCTGCTGAACCGTCATACTTATCCGAGGATGTTCCGACAAACACGCGCGATGGATCATTAATCACTATCATGGTTCCGGAATAGGTAGCGCCCTTTACCGGATGAAACTCCATGCCATCCGCATATACGACTCCATCCTCCTTATCCTCATCGCTGATTGAGAAATCCTTCCTGTCCCCTGCTGCATCCCTGTCAATCTTAATTAACGATGTGTCCACCGCCTCATTAAGGTATTTTACCTTGTTTCCCTCCTCAATCGCCGCTATTTCTGCCTTAGAGCAATATATATTGGCCAAAAAACCTGCCATGCTCGTCTCTCGCACGGACAGCACGAAAAGATTCTTTGCCTGTTCCGATGGACCCTTTGTAACTACCCACATAACACAGTACAAACAAAGAACCAGCATAAGAAGTGTGACTCCTATAAAACCTAATACTCTGAGAATAATCTTTTTCATATCTGTTTTTCCTTCTCTTTCTCCTCACTGTCAATCTGCTTTTCTTTTGCCTTTTCAAGCCTGAGCTGCTTAAAAAATGCCTGCATCATATCGCGGCACTCCTCCATGAGAACCCCCTTTGTTATATCGACGCGATGGTTGAAGCCCTCCATCTGAAGAATATTTATGACCGACCCCGCACAGCCTGCCTTGGCATTCATTGTTCCTATCACAACCCGCGGAATACGTGCCTGAACGATTGCCCCTGAGCACATCTGGCACGGCTCTAACGTGACATACATGGTACAGTCCTCGAGCCTCCAGTCGCCAATCACCCTGCTTGCCTTTTTTATAGCGGCAATCTCAGCGTGCGCAAGCGTACTCTTATCAGTATTCCTCCTGTTATAGCCGCGGGCTATTATTTTTCCATCGTAGACAATAACACAGCCTATCGGCACCTCTTTAAGCTTAGCTGCCTTTTTCGCCTGACGTATCGCCTCTTTCATATATCTTATATCATCCGGATTATTATTTTCCAATTCTTGCATAGATTGCATGGTCATGCCACCTTCCCTTTAACATTGCATAATCACGCGCAATTCCTTCATACTCAAAACCGCACTTTTCAAGCACCCTTATCGATGCTGTATTATCAGGCTGCACATACGCCACAATTCTGTGAAGCTCCTCATCCGTGATTGCCTCATCCGTCAATCTTTTCACTGCCTGGGTGGCATATCCCTTTCCCGTGTATTCGGGCAGGAGCTTATATCCTATCGTTGCCGACATGAAGCTCCCCCTGACAATGTTTCTGATTGCCGCAGTTCCTATTATGCGCCAAGGATTCCCCTTTTCATATATATAGTATCTTGCACTTCTTCCCGCAATATAACTCTTCTCTTCATATTCAAGCAATCTTTTATGATAATCTTTAGTGTAAAATCCATCTATCCGGTCCGGCTCCATTGCGCCAAAATAGGAATCTCCCTCTATATAGAATTCCAGAACATCCCTGCTGTATTTCTCATCTAATATTTTTAAAACCAGATTCTCTGTCTCATACTGAAAAAGCATAGTGAGCCTCCCATGCATATTATAAACAATACGCTCCCTTTGCGCAACTTCTGTTTTACCACTACCACTAACCCTGACGTGACATGTGCTCCCACAAAAAAAGGATGAGCCTCGTAATCTGCCCATCCAGGATATCTAAAACATATTCCAATATGTACCTTAGTCTCAAGTAAATTAAATCAGTGTTATCCATGCCAATTAAAATCATGCTTTTATGGGGCTGCTGCCTGATCACAGCACCCCCGCCTCACCTTGTACCAGTCATTAAAAATGACAACATCCATGCCATCGGTATTATTCATTATATTGTCATATACCTTAACAAGATATTACTAACCAAACAATGCTGTAATTATGCGTTCTTAATAAGCTCTCTGATCTTATCTGCCTCTTCCTTGGAAATCTTTCTGTCCTCAAGATATGAAGCAAGATATGCTGATGGCTTGCCGTCAAACCAGAAGTCTGTATCATCCTGGATAACCTTGCGTCTGTAATCCTCCTCTGTGCGAAGTGCCTTCGCAAAAGACATCTTTCCAATACGGTATGTCTCTACAAACTTCTTATCCTTAAGCTTGGAAAGGAATGTTACAACTGTGGTTCTGGCATAATTCTTGCCATACTCCTCATTAAGCTTAACTATCAAAGTCTGTACAGGGATATCACCTTCATAAGCCCAAATCTGTCTCATTATTAAAGTTTCGCATACGCTTAACTCTGTAAATACTGTTCTTTTACTCATGTGTATCCTCCAAACTTATTTCTTATTTTACCGATATGAGTATTATACTAACAACATTCAATCTTTGCAACATATATTTTCGTCACTTTTACTGATTTTTCGATATATATTACATATAATTTGCTTTTATGAATACCAATTTATGTAAAAATTCGTGAGCTTATTGTGACCCTCCTTTTTCAGCTGTACTGATATTCCTTATACCAATAACCAAAATGATTCATGCACACATCGCTTCTCATACTGAACTTAAACTTCTCGAATCCAAACATATTCGCAGTAATTTTTTCTCTTCTGTTATAAATGCCCGGAACCCCTATAACCAGCGTGTTTCCGTCCTTTTTCCCAAGCAGCAGATGATGAAAATTGAAATATCCATGGTTTACAAAGCTGTTGTTTATAAGGCTGCTATCCTTAATATCTATCTTCGGAAGTTCATCAAGACCTATGTCAACACAGTCATAAATATCATCCTCCGAGAAAGCAAGTACCGGCTCTTTTCCATCAAAAAGCATATCTAATTTTGAATGCTTTCCGGGATATTCCGTCTCCTCCGATGCATGCAATTCCTGTTCATTCTTTACCGTTTCTTTACCTGCAGTTTCTTCATTTGTCATTGCGCTGTCCATTTCAGGAGCATTTTCTGACCGTGTTATCCTCTCTCCATCTGATATATACACCATTTTTATCGGCTTTTCCCACACCGGAGGTTCAATGGTGGCAGCGGCACCTCTGCTTTCCGGTTCCTTTCCGACACTTACATTGGCTGCATTATCCTCACCGGTCTGCTTTCCGGTTACGGCTTTGACAGCAGCTTCTACTATCTTCTGTTCCCTTGCCTCACGCTCATTTAATGTGTGCTCCTTCTCTGCGCGCTCCGCTTCCCTTGCAGACAGCACCGCCTTATATGCCTCCATGCCCATGACCCTCTTAGTGTCAAACGGCATGTCATCCCACTGGCTGGCAAACATCCTCTCACCCGGCTTACCGCCAATGTAAAGCCCGCATATATCGTCAAACGGTATCTCTATATCCGTGAGCGGCTCTGCGGCAAAGAACTGCCCCATTCCGCTCTTTATAACCATATCACCCATACATATTCCGACTATATTGCCATCACGCCTCACAAAAAAATATACCTTGTAATTCTCCTCCTGTGAGTACGCCCCCTTAAGGTTAATCCACAGCTTTACAGTCTCCCCTCTGCACTCAGTCTTGGCAAATCCTACATTCTTATTCTTAATTCCGTTGTCATACGCATACATGTAGGAAATAAATCGTCTGTATTCTGACAAAAAAATCACTCTCCTCCCCTTTTGCTGAGGCATGCAGGCGCATACACCCCTGAACACCCTCGCATTTTATAATATGCGCAGCAGACGAAAAATATGAATGATTTTTTTATATTATGATTCGGGTGTTAAATCATGCCAATTTAATCTTTAAGTGTATAACGTATTATATTTATACATATCAGCTCCATTGTCCGAAGCAAGATGTTCTAAGAACTCTGATAAAGGTTTCTTGCGTCCGCCACCGAAGCAAAGCATACATCCGTGTATGCATTGCTTCTAAAGCAGCATCCGTGCTGCTTTTGGCTAGGCATTTAGCAGAGTTCTAAGAACATCTAAGCTTCTCCCAAAAGTCGTGATATGTATAAATATAATACGTTATACACAGCTAGTTATATATAGCATGTTTTAACACCCGAATCATAATATAAAAAACCGGGCAGACCTCACGTCCGCCCGGCGTAAATTACGCTATTTGTTACGTGTAAAAAAATTTGAAAGCTGTGCAAACTGTGCAAGTGTGAGCGCCTCACCGCGTATGCTTGGGCTGACGCCAAGCGATTCAATCGCCTTTGCTATCTGCTCCTTTGTAAGCGTAAGCTCTGTGGAATTGGACAGACCATTTGCAAGGGTCTTCCTTCTCTGGTTGAAGCTCGCGCGTATAAGCCTGAACATAAATTCCGCGTCATCGACCTCAACAGGGCACTGTGCGTGCCTTTTAAGTCTTATGACAGCTGAACCTACGTTCGGTCTTGGCATGAAGCAGGTCGGAGGCACATTCAGAACTATCTCCGGCTTTGCATAATACTGGACAGCAAGAGACAACGCACCGTAGTCCTTCGTTCCCGGACCTACCTGCATTCTGTCTGCGACCTCCCTCTGAACCATTATGGTTATGCTGTCAATCGGCACATGGCTCTCAAAAAGTCCCATAATGATAGGGGTTGTTATGTAATACGGAAGGTTCGCCACAACCTTTATCGGACGCCCGCCATTCTTTTCTTCTGCAAGCGCCACAATGTCGACCTTCAATATATCCTCGTTAATTACCGTCACATTGTCATAAGCCGCAAGTGTCTCCTTAAGGATAGGGATAAGGTTGGTGTCAATCTCCACCGCCGCAACCTCACGCGCATTCTCGCACAGAAGCTGTGTCATGGTTCCGATTCCCGGCCCTATCTCAAGGACAAAATCATCCTTCGTCACGCCTGCCTCACGGACTATCTTCTCGACAACATTACCATCAATGAGAAAGTTCTGCCCGAAACGCTTCTGAAACATGAAACCATATTTGTCTATTATCTCTCTTGTGTTTGTTGGATTTCCAAGATGTTTGTTTTCCAAGTTTTTCCTCTTTCTATTTTATAATCCGGAAGTGTACTAGCAAAATTACACAACGTACTGCTGTCACACACTGAGTTTCTCAATTACCCTATATCCCGAACAGCCTCCGCGCATTCTCGTTCGTGACGGCAATTACCTCTTCCCCGCTCACATTTTTAAGCTGTGCAATCTTCTCCACAACATAAGGAAGATTAAGGGAGCTGTTTCTCCTGCCACGGTTCGGAACAGGTGTAAGATATGGGCTGTCCGTCTCAAGAAGCAGTCTTGACAATGGTGCCAGCTGCACAGTCTCCACAAGCTTCTTCGCATTCTTGTAGGTCACAACACCGCCAACGCCAAGATAATATCCGGCAGCAAGATACTGCTTTGCCATCTCCGGAGAGTACGAATAGCAGTGAATTACTCCGCGTAGTGCCTTGTATTCATTGCTCAGAAGGATATCCGCTGTGTCCTTCGCCGCCTCGCGGCTGTGAATTATAACAGGCTTGTCCACCTCAAGCGCAAGGTCTAACTGCCTTACGAACCATTTTTTCTGGATGTCCGCCTCAGGCTCATTCCAGTAATAATCAAGTCCGATTTCACCCACGGCGACAACCTTCTTATTGTGCAGTGCCGCATCCTTCATATACTGTATGAACTCCTCCGTAAGCGGAGCCGTCTCATTCGGATGTACACCCACCGCCGCGTATATATAATCGTATTCATCGGCAAGTGCAATGCTGCTCTTAGTCGATTCCATGGAGGCACCGACATTGACAACATACTCTATACCCTTTTCAGGGAGCTCTTTTAAAAGCTCCCTGCGGTCTTCATTGAACGCCTCATCATCATAATGAGCGTGTGATTCGAATATTCCCATGATATTTTCAGCCATTGTTTCTTAATTGATATTATCCGATACTCACTCCGTTCGGTACATCCTTCTCCGCTGTGAGAAGCACAGGCTTGCCCTCTGCGTCCTCAGCACACAGAAGCATGCCCTCTGAGAGCACTCCCGCAAGCTTGGCAGGCTTTAAGTTAGCGACAACCACAACCTTCTTACCGACCATTTCTTCTGCTGTGTAGTAAGGTCTGAGACCGGATACAATCTGGCGCACCTCGCTGCCCATCCTGACCTGTGAGCAGAGAAGCTTCTTTGACTTCTCAACATTCTCACACTTGATAATCTGACCGATTCTAAGCTGTGTCTTGAAGAAATCGTCAATGGTAATCTCCGGAGCCTTCTCCACATCGACACCTGCCTCTTTGGAAGCACTGCTGTCATTGGCGCCGTCGGCTGCCTTAGCATTGTCCGCGCTGCTTCCGTTAGCCGCTGCCTCAGCCTCAGCCATCACCTTCTGCTTGGCTCTGATCTCCTCTACCTTCTCCATAACCTCTTTTACATCAAGACGTGCAAAAAGAATCTCCGGTGCCTCGGTAACCTTGTTTCCTGAAGGATACAGACCGAAGGTATTAAGGCTCTCCTTGCCTCTTGGCTGTGCGTTGAGCTGCTTTCTGATACGCTCAGCAGTCTCAGGCATGAATGACTCTAAAAGCTCCGCGCCGATTAAAATGCTCTCAACAAGGTTGTAAAGAACTGTCTCAAGACGCTCCTTCTTAGCCTCATCCTTTGCAAGCGCCCAAGGCATAGTCTCATCGATATATTTATTGCATCTCTTAAAGAGATTGAAAATCTCAGTCATGGCGTCCGCAACACGAAGCTCCTCCATCTTAGCGTCAACCTTAGCCATTGTTCCAAGAACAAACTTCTTAAGCTCCTCATCGACCTCCTCAGCAACACCTGTGTTATTGACAACCCCTCCAAAGTACTTGTTGGACATGGATATTGTTCTGTTTACAAGGTTTCCGAGTGTGTTGGCAAGCTCTGAGTTCATTCTCTCAACCAAAAGCTCCCATGTAATCACACCATCGTTCTCAAACGGCATCTCATGGAGCACAAAGAAACGAACCGCGTCAACGCCAAATAAATCTACAAGGTCATCCGCATAGATTACATTTCCCTTGGACTTGCTCATCTTGCCGTCACCCTGTAAGAGCCAAGGGTGTCCGAATACCTGCTTAGGAAGCGGAAGGTCAAGAGCCATGAGGAAAATAGGCCAGTAAATTGTATGGAATCTGATAATGTCCTTGCCGATAAGATGAAGGTCGGCAGGCCAGAACTCATTAAATAACTCACCGTTGCTGCCATCGGCATCGTAGCCAAGACCTGTTATATAATTGGTGAGCGCATCAAGCCATACATATACAACATGCCTGTCATCGAAATCTACCGGAATTCCCCACTTAAATGAGGTTCTGGATACACACAAATCCTGAAGTCCCGGAAGAAGGAAATTGTTCATCATCTCATTCTTTCTCGATACAGGCTGTATGAACTCAGGGTGTGTGTTGATATAGTCGATAAGCCTGTCCGCATACTTGCTCATCTTAAAGAAGTATGCCTCCTCCTTAGCCGGCTTACACTCTCTTCCGCAATCAGGGCACTTGCCGTCAACAAGCTGTGACTCAGTCCAGAAGGACTCACAAGGTGTACAGTACATACCCTCATAATGACCCTTGTAGATATCTCCCTTGTCATAGAGCTTCTTGAAAATCTTCTGAACCTGCTTCTCATGGTACTCGTCGGTTGTTCTGATAAACTTATCATAGGAGGTATTCATAAGGTCCCAGATTCGCTTTATCTCGCCGGCAACATTGTCGACATACTGCTTAGGTGTAACACCTGCTGCCTCTGCCTTTAACTCAATCTTCTGTCCATGCTCATCGGTTCCTGTCTGGAATCTTACATTGTAACCCTGAAATCTCTTATATCTTGCAATACTGTCCGCAAGAACGATCTCATAGGTATTGCCTATATGCGGCTTACCTGATGTATAGGCAATGGCTGTTGTGATATAATAATTCTTCTTTTCCATTTGACAAATCACTCTTTTCTTCTATAGTTTTATTAATCAAGGTTATTTATGTCACAAGACTACCACAAGTGTTTTTCCTTGTCAAATAAATACGCTTTCTTACAGATTTTACTGCGCATGTGTGCCGAACTTTCTGCCCACATGACAGTATACGCCCGGCTTGGACTGAGAAATCTGCTGTCTGTAGAAAATTTCTCTGCCCACGCGCCAGTATACGCCCGGCTTAGACTGAAAAATCTGCTCCCTGGAATAAATTTCTCTGCCCACAAGACCTCATATCCCCCGGCTTAGGCAGAGAAGCATCTATTTAATCTCTTTTCTACAACTAATTCAGGAAAAAATAATTCCCCCTGCTCTCCACCTCCATATCAAGCTTCACCTCCGGCAGCCCTGTGTCCGGGTTTTCTATGCCAACGGCAAGAGCCACCTCTGATTTTCCGGCGTTTTTCGATTCCGCCGGCATTTCCACCAGCCTTCTCCTGTCATCGTCTGTGAGTGTGAGACGGCACTGTGCACTTTCGCCCGCATAAATATCCGTAAGCCTTATGTCTGTCTCATAACGGCTCACAACGCTTCCGTCCGAACCGATAAGGTATACGCATAACGGCCAGTCAAAATACATCGGTGCTGTTCCATGATTATTGACAGTCAGCTTTACCACCATGCTTCCGGTGAACCGATTATCAATTATCCTACACCTCGAAACGCCGTAACGGTAGCCAAGGCTTCCCAGCACCTCCTTCACTTCACCGGGATAAGCTTTTTCATCCTTGTTCGCAATAGGACACATCGGACCTATAAAGGTCATGTGCGAATCTGCCAACAGACCGAGTGTCTCATCCAGCCTGTCCGTCAGCAGCTCAGACATCGGATATGCACTTGTAAACTCACCACCGACAGGCGCGCTCTTCCACACCTCAGGAACCGCAATAAGCTCCATCGGTGTCTCTGGGCCGGAATAGATTCCGCCCTCGGAAATCCACGAAAGCCACCTCTGTGTATCCCCAGAGTGGCCTGTCATGTCATTATATACACCCATCCCATACTCAGACACATAAGGAAACGGTCTGCGCATAAGAAGCTTTGCGTTAGGAAATGCAGTCAGATACGGCTCCACATATTCCCTCAGAAGCTCCCCGGACGGAAGCCTTTTTATACCGTCATCATATTTTACATGCCACTCGCCCCAGTGACCGACACTTCCAAGCTCTATAAAACAGAAAAAAGAATCCACTCCATATCTTTCCCCCAGTGCCTTGACCGCCTTAGCATGATACTCTATGAATATCCTGTTGGAATAGTCCGGTGAGTAACCCCTTCCGTATGCAGTATCATAGAATGTTCCATCGCCTGTCTTTTCATACAGCCAGTCAGGGATATCTATATGCTCCCCATCGGATGGTTCATCGCACACGAACCTGAAAACAACCTTTTTTCCCGCCGTATGCCATGTATCCAGGAAATTTTCCTTCTCAATTCCCGCGAAGTCGAACACGCCCTCCTCAGGCTCAAACTCACGCCATGTGACATCCATATATACCAGAGTATTATCCCCAACAGCGTCAAAATAATCGGCATTCGGTGCAAATCCCATCATCGGATTTCTAAACACAGCGTCCACAGTATCATAGCTGTACGATTTTACACGAACCCTCCTTATAACGGCAATGATGGCTGCCGCCGCAAGTATCATAAATAACACGCAAAAAGCTGTCATTCTTCTTTTATCAACCATGGTATTCCCCGTTAAATTCTATCAATGCGGCATCGTTCACCCCCTCAAGGCTCCTTATCCGCTCCACAAAGCTCTGATTGTCATTCTTACATCTCACCTGCACCGTAAGCTCAGTATTCTCACCTCTTAGAATCCTAGAGCGCACAGTATGCCTAAGCTTCCCCAGTGCCCTGATGACATTGTCCCCTGCCTCATCACCGGCATAATGCACAACAAGCATATACTGATACCCGCCCGCTCCACGGAGGCTGAAGCATAAGATAAGAGCTATCATTATGGCATACGCAATTCCCGCCAATATGTACATGCTGGCTCCTATCGTGATTCCAGTTGTTATCGCCCAGAACATATACATGAGGTCAAGCGGCTCCTTTATCGCTGTACGATAACGCACAATCGAGAGCGCACCCACCATGCCAAGGGATATGACAATGTTGGTGCTTATCGCAAGCGTCACCATACTCGTAAGCACCGTCATCCCCACCAGCGTGATTGCATAATTCCTGCTGAAAACAACCCCCTTATAAAATTTCTTATACACCGCATAAATAAGCAGCCCCATGACAAATGCCAGCAGAAGATCCGCCGTCATCGTCAGAATGGTCGACAAAGAGATTGCCTGATTATACATCTCCGACTCCAGAACCGATTTCTTTATGACATCCTTTATACTCATCGCTCTACCTTTCCCCTCTCAATACTACGCATACACTCCTCACCCTCTAAGCGGCTCCTTCTGTTTCTCAAGGCACATCGTATATTTTGAGTACGCCATGTACGCACTGTCCGCCACCGGAAGCAGCCTTCTTATCAGCTCCGGCAGGTACTCCGTGAATTTTACCTCCATTATCAGCATCCCCTCTTCCATAACATACATGACAGGAAGCCCTTTGTCAAAAATATTGTCATTAAACAACCCGGCTCGTATACCGCAGTCAAAGGTGAGCCTCACATCTCCGTAGGGATACACGAAAGGTATCCTGTCATAATCCACAATCACCTTCGGACGCATCCCGTTTAACGCACATTGAAAATAAAATTCCCTGCACAGCTGCTCCTCCCTTTCCGCCAGAAAGCCATAACTGCCGGAAACAATCTGCTCCACCTCAGCTCTGGTAAGCGTTGCCGAGGTCTTGTGTATATACTGCCCCTTCTTGTGCTTACGCTCAAGTTTAATAATACTGTCACTATAGTTGTATATTCTTATCCGATATTTGCTCCTCGCCTCCACACCCGCAAGCTTCTCCTCATAGGCGCACTCATAACAATCATCAAAGTACAGGCTTCTAATCATATACCCGGCGTTTACGTGCTCCGTATGCGACTGTGAAGCCGGGCTGCCGTTCCCCGCATGTGAATCTGCCTGCATAAACATGCGCACCCTCTCCATAATCGCATTTTTTTCCTGTTCATTTATAAGATATTTTAATTCATGGCGGAATGCACCGGTATCACTCCTCATATACATCCTCCTGGACACTTCCGTCCGGCATTACAAAAAAGCACTTGACTCCATGTATAACCTGGTTGCCGGAAGCCACATAATAATCAAATGCCCTCTGTTCTATGCCCGACTCATTTTTTGCCGTCATCCTCATAAAATACTGTCCCGGCTCAAGCTCTCCCTCATACAGATACTCCGTGGCGAACAAGCCCTCAACCCTCAGGACAGGCTTCTCAAAGGTATAATCCTTTGCCAGCTCAAGCGTGTAATAAATATCCTGAGCCTGAAAATCATACGAAGCATCCCACGCAAAATACATGCCCTCGTCTGTCACCTGCGGAATACCGATAAAAAACGGCTGTGGTGACTCAAGGCTGAGCTCATACAGCCTGTAATTATTTTCCACCTCGTCCGGCAGTGCCTTTATAAAAGCTTCATACTGCCCACCGGTTAACGGCATGTGCTCCGAATCCGGATATGAGTACGCATATTTTCTTACAACCGGCGCATAAATATCAATCATTTTCTCAAGCTTTGCCCTTGTAATTATATTTCTGTATTCCTCAATCTTATCATCAAGGCCGGCTCTCAGCTCATTATCCATGAGAACACGCCTGAACAGGACGTTACCCCAGTAGTTGCTTATTCCGATTTCCCAGCCGCGATCCTGACTGCGGAGCTTCGCCTTGGTATCATAGAACGCACCATCGTTATCCCACGATATAAAATAGAAGGTATCGCTGTTTAGCGGACTGTATAGAAATACATTTCTTGACTGGGTATCAACATTTCCCATAAGAATATGAAACGCCATCCACGAAAACAGGTTTTCCCTGCAGAACCACCTGTCCATAATCTGTGTGATTGGAATTGAGTAATCATTCAGCTCATCAAGCATCGCAATAAGCTTGCTGTGGTCATCATTACCCTTTATCTCAATCAAATCCTCAAATGCGTCCACATCATAGTCCGCATCATTTTTCACCATAATGACGTCCTCATATCTGTAAAACTCAAAAAAATTTATCTTATAGAGCTGACCATTCTTGTCAAGACCATGGCTCCTGAGTGCGCGCTTGTTGAGCTGCTCCACCTGTGTATACAGCCCGTAGTCCTTAAACTCTCCGCTTCCTCCCTCAGTCATATCCTTCACATACAGATGCACGAACCGGGTTCTCATAGCTATCATTCCGGGAAGCTCACTCATAAGGTCATAGCAGAGCTTATTGGCAAAACGGCTCTGGTCCTGCTCATGCTTATTGAGATTTATCACCTTCTGGTCATCCCATGTCCCCTTATTATCGCGGATTGTTATTCTGTAATTTTTCTGTGCATATCGTGTTGAGGTCTGACCTCTTATGGTCACCATGGCATTCGGAACTACCTGCCCATAGCCTAACTGTCCCTCAACCGGACCATTCTCATCCCCAACCTGCAATAACCCATTGACTGCATACCGCTCAATTCCAAGCTCATCATAATGATATGCCGAATAGCTGTTTACCTGCGTCCATGTGTGATCCGTGTTGTCCGAAGCATTTCCCTCACTCACAGTGAGATACATTGTCACAACCGAGGCAGGGTCACGGTTCTCATATAAAGCTGTGTTATCATATATCATTCTCCCATCGCCCGCACCCGAGGTATCCGAAACGGTGTCCTGCTGTTTTCCCACATCGCCCCACGGTACCGACTGCTCAATCGTCTGTTTCATATCGGAATCATAATTGTTCATTGAGCATGCTGCCGGCACGGCAGACAGCCCCACCAGACAGATACAGCCCATTACTTTTTTTAACATCTTCACGCCTGTTCCTCCCCGCTAAATTCCATTGCCCGCTCTCTTTTCAGGTCTTTTCTCCACCTTTTTTCATATTCGGAACCAAAATATGAAGCTGCATTGGTAAGCATCCCCTTCTTAACCTCCTCGACAACAGGCTGGCTGCACAGCACATGATAAAGAAGCCTTCTAAGGTAGAGCCTTAACCCTGTAAATGCCACTATCGAAAACACAACCGTTCCGATCCAGAAGCCGGCACCATAATACATTGTATCAAGCCTGCTGCACACCCATGTACCTGCACAGCTCACGGACATAAAGCTCAGAGCGCTGATAAGTGCACCCTTGTTGTCGGCAAAGTAAAGCTGTATAAGCATCAGACAGTTTCCAACCGCATAGAAGGCATAACCCATGCACAGAACCCTGAAAATCCCCAGCATGTCATCATTCATTCCCAGCGGAAGCTTCGGAAGAACAATCGAACCCACTATTATAAATACTATTGTGACGAACAACTGCTTCATGAACGTATATGTCAGCTCCCTGTACAGGACGGACTTCATCTCCTCCCCTGCCTGATTTATGTCCTTGAGTATTCCTCCATTGTTGAGCGCGTCAAAATAAGCCCTGTATCTGGGGTAAAAATTCACCTCAACCGATATGACAAAATTTATGGTGGTCACAAGAATCGACAGAAAAGCCGCAATTGCCGGAATATCATAAGCCGGTGCAGCATAAAAAAGCCCCTGTATGTGCTCCCCTGCAGGGCTGCCCCACATTATAACCAGATGTCCGAACAGTCCAAGTGACATGGCAAGCCCCAGAAATACAAGCGACGGATTCCTGTCAAACCATGGCAGGAAGCTCGCTGCCGTGACATCCCCCTTCGGAAAATAATCGCCCATAAGCTTATAGTAGAATACCGCCATTACTCCATACGCCAGTACTACTGTAAACAGCATTGCCGATATAACCTCCGAGTTAAAAAGCATAAGCAGCACTGCGCCCGCAGCTGCGGCAGCCACAACCGCAGACGCGAACACCTTTATTATTCCACGATAATTCTTGACCGCCGTGAGGTAGCTCATCTCATTCCACACAATGACCAGCTCTCCAAAAAGGACAACACATAGCAGTGCATACACGGCTGTAACGCCTGCAAATGCCATAAAAATTCCGTACATGATTTCACCTGAGATAAGCATGACACAGGTGCTTCCCCAGAATGCCGGAAGCACAGCTCCCCTGCTGCCGCTGTAAAGACTGTCCGCCACGAACCGCGTCATGACCATCGAGAATGTATTGCTCCACACCATAGAGGCAAGCAGTGTGTATGTAACCATGCTGTTTAGCAGCTCCCTTTCATGGAATGACGCTCCAAAATATGCCGACATAAGACCTATCAGTATAAGAAAAAACATTCCCAGCAGCATAGGTCCCACGCACACCGTCCCGGCATAGCCATACGCCCTGATAAGCTGAAATACTCCCTTTTTTGAAAACATTTTCTTTAGCTCGAACCCTATTCCCGCCATAATACTCACCCTCACTTTAATATTCCTGATATACAATTATGAAACTTAAATCCGCCAATAAACAGTTACACGCTATATTCCATAGTTACCCACCCAATAATTTTCTGTATATATCCCTGTAGTTCTCCATCGAAACCTCATGTGTGTAGAACATATTCACCCTTCTTTTCCCGGCTTCCCCCATCCTTCTCCTTTTTTCCGGCTCGCTGCACAGCTCCAGCATCGCCTGTGCAAGCTGCTCCTTATTCATAGGAGGAACACATATCCCGGCGTTTCCAAACCCATCACTGCCCTCAATCAGCCCGCGGCAGCAGCCAACATCCGTTGTCACACATGCACGCCCGGCTGCAAACGCCTCAAGCACCGATAAGGGCTGCCCCTCAGAAATGCTTGTAAGTATCACAAAATCTATTTTTTTAATATATTCGGCCACATTCACAACACCGGTGAATATGATTCCCTTGACATCAAGCTGCTCAATCAGTGTCTTACATTCCTCATAATATTCCTCATCATCCACATCACCCATTATATGAAGCCGCGTATTCGGCATGATACGCCGCACCTCTGCGAACGCATATATCATTGTCTTTATATCCTTTATCTTGGCTATGCGGACAATCGCACCTATATCCACGTAGCCGTCAGCTTCCTTTGCCCCCACCCCGGCGAATTTTTCTGTGTGCACGCCGTTCGGGGTTACCATAAGCTTCGACTCCTCGCAGCCAAGCTCATGCTGTATCTCGTTTGCCTTTTTATATAGAGCCGTCACAACATCAGCATGTACATACGCACAATCCGAAAAAAGGCGGAACATATTTATCCACTGATTCTTAAAATACGGCAGAACCCATTGTGCACGAAGAAGCTCCTCCTCACGCTCCCTGGTGTATATGCCGTGTTCCGTGAGTATAAAAGGTTTTTTATACTTCCATTTTCCAAGGCTTCCAAGTATTCCGCTGTAGCCGGTTGCCGTGGCATGATAGATGTCCGCCTGCGGGACCTCTTGTGTTATAAGATAAAGCTGCGGAAGTACCATTGACCTTACATTGTAATAAAAATCGGTGAATGACAGATATGTGAATCTTCCCTCGCACAGCTGCATAATTATATTCAAAAACATAGGACTCATCATCATATTGACCGGATTAACCTTTTTATCCTGAAACAGCTCGAAAAGCACGTCCCAGTTAAGGCTCTCACCCTCAAAAAGCTTCTCAAGCTCCGTTCTCTCCTCCTGAGTGAACCGTAGCTTTCTTCCACCGTTTTTCAGCTTCTGCTCTAATGCATCATCAAGAAACACCTCATGTACCTCAACCACATTTTCCGGCAGCTCATACTTATAATGCCCCCTGTTTCCAGCCTGCGCCCCTATGCACCATAAAACAAAATCCACCTCCGGCATCGCCTGAATATACTGGTGCATCCAGCTAGACACTCCTCCGTACACATAGGGATAACTGCCCTCTAATATCATACAGACTCTCACCTTGCACCTCCTATATATATCATTATCTCGTCACTGTCCGCCGTGAGCAGATACATGCTTCCCGATATATGCTCATAGCTGCACCCGCTCGCCCCCTCAATAACTCCGTCACTTATGCGCACCAGAAAGCACGCCTCCCCGGAGAAGCTTCCCAGTCTGAGCCTTATGCCCTCATCTGTGTATTCCCTCTGCACCGTGAGCTTGTCATACTTTTCGACCGCCCTTCCCATACCGCTTCCGGTCACATTGCAGATTGAAGGTGCGGACTCATAGACCCATTCAATGTAATCTTCAAGACACCCACTCATGTATTCCCAGCCAAGCGCCGCGCCCCTGTCCTCATCCAAGGTGTCATCCGGGTGGGTAAAATGCGACTGGACATACTGATAATTAAGCTCCGACAGCGCAACAAGCATCTGGTAATCATCTATGACACATCCGGAGGTTATTCGCGGAGTGCTTATCACGCCGTCCTCCTCGACCCTGAATTCCTGTTCATAAGCTATATTTTCTGCATCCTTAAGAAATGTCGAGGCTATCACCTTTATCTGCGGTGCCGCCTTAATAAGCTCCTTTCTTCCCTCCTCAGATAAAATATTCGATGGCGGGACATACACGCAGAAATCATTATCCGGAAAAAGTTCCTCCGAAAAATCCACCAGCTCCTGCACCGCAGCCTCTATATCCTTTCCGGACTTCCACAGTCTGTAGGCACCATACTTTTTGTCCTCATCAACTCCTTCTAAGCACAGCGGCATGTGGTTATAACCGTGGAACCCAAGCTCCCCTCCGTTGTTCAAAAGCATATTCCCGAATTTTAAAAAACGCGCCGTAGCCCCATTCCCCTCAAGGGGTGCCTCAACCTCATCCGAATAATTTTCTATTATAAGCCCCGTATGGATTATCCCGAACCTCTTCTCGAATTCCATCATCTTCGGCCACCATACATTCGTATAAAATGAGGCTACATCCACTCCGTAATCCCTTCTTATATACTCTGCATTGCCCGCCGGAACAGGGGACGGAAAATCATCCAGATAGAATGCCGAAGCATTGATTACCGGATACACATAGGCGTCATAGAGTGCCGTGTATGCAAGATTTATAAAGCCTCTTGCATATTTTTCCGTCACCGCCTGATTTATCACGGCAACCCTTCCCTTTCCGTAATCGTTCGTCCACACAATCGGCACGTCGCCCTCCTCCGATACCACATAGACCTCACAGTCATTCTTCAGCTGTACCTGCAGCGATGACATCACGCCCTCTTTCATGCTCCTGTCATACCAGAATATGTCATTGTCATCCGCTCCTATCATGCAGCCCTTCAAAAAACGCACGCCATACACATTGGGATAATTGTCGATTATGTCTATTCCGAACTTAGCCGCCACAGCGTTAAAAAAAGGGTCGACCTCCGGCGTCACCACCGTAAGCAGCCTGCCGCCCTTTTTTACCCACGAAAAAACAGGCATGAGCTTATCCGCAAACACGTCCCAGTCCTGGAAGGTAACCACTGCAGCGGCATATTCGTCAAGCACGGACACTTCAAAATTCTCATCCACCCTGCATATATCATATCCTACCTTCATGCCGTCAAGCACCGTCTCCATAATGCCAAGGTAAGTATCGCTCACTTCCTCAGCCGATGTGAGAATCAGACATTCCTTTGTCAGCTCAATTTCTTCCGTATATATGGTTTCCCATTCTCTCACCGCAGCAGAAGTCTGCTCATAGCCGATGCCTGCCCTTTCCCTGAACACGAGAATACTCAGCACGAACAAGGCTGCAACCGGGAGCAGAACCTTTCCCGCAATTTTTTTCCCCATACCACTCATAGTCAAATCACCTCAATCTGCATGTGACCATACATCCATCCACTGCCTTCCACTGCTGTCCAGATATATGTCCTTATCCTTTATTTCCTGTAGGACATCCTTAATTCTCTCACCATTATTCGTACAGTAATAATACTGCACATACAGGCAGTACACTCTTATATCCTGCGGGTATTTCTTTTCAAGCAACGCAAGTCTTTTATCTATGCCATCGGTTATTCCAAGCATTATACTGTTTTCTATATACTCGAACTCATACCGCACCGCCTCAGGCTGCATGACACACAGCTTTTCCAGAACCTCATGAAGTCTCATACGGTACTGCCTCAGCACGGTATCCGTGATAAACCCGCTTTCTATGTATGCCTTGAGCTCATTCCTGCACTTTGCAAGCGCATACGAATCCTCCGGATTTAACCTTATCTCTTCAAGCAGGCGTCCTATCCGCTCCTCGTACCCGCTCTGTATCTCCATCATGGATGTGGACGCATAATGTGTGAGCTCGACATCATCGGACAAGGTTACCCTTTTTAACAGCTCAACATACTGCTCCGGATTGGCATGCAGAAGCTTCATCATCAGCTTTCTGCTCACAACCGGACTGTTCACGGTCATCGCCTCCTCAAGCGGGACAATAAAGTCATCATCCTTCCCGGCAATCACTTCCCTGCGCCACACAGCCTCGCCCTGAGTCCTCCCGTATTCCTCGACATCCCGCAAAGCCTGTCTGCTATGCCTCGCCTGCCATTCATCAATAAACAGCAGCATATACCCACACACTGGAAGCAGCACCACAGCCGGAAAGATGACATGGCGCGTCCTAAGCTTATTTAACCTCATCATAGCGAAAATCACTGCACATATTATCAAATGTAACGCCGGCAAAACCCAAAGCACTATATTCCCCATAACAAACTCACTCCCTGACCTGCTCAAACTCTATTCCGCTATTCAAAAGCCGCCCCGCAACAGCCTTCATGTCCGCACTGCTTGTCTGTGACAACAGAAGGCACAGCTTTCCGTCCTTTCCGATTCCAAGGACATCATTCTCACGCACCAGCCCCGAAATTCTCCTGCTTATTTCATTAAGCTTCCTGTCATCTTCGACCTCTATCTCAAGCAGCACATAATCCGAATACTGTTTTCTTCTCATCCGCTTCTTCACATCAAGAAGCTCCTCGAATTTATCAGCCTCAAGAATCCTTGTATCCTCAATCACTTTCTCACCCATTTCATAGAATTCCATCGCACGCACAAGCGAATCCTGTATCAAATCCGACATTATTCTCAATTTGTTGGAAAACTCCATATTCATCTGTGTGTAGTCTGCCTCCATAATGAGAAGCATTCCCACAAGCACCCCTTCCCTGCGTATGGGTGTCGCGTATGCGGGATAATTTTTGAGTGCCTTGCGGTTAAAAAATGTCTCATTATTTTTAAGACATTCAAGCAGTTCGGGATAATCCGTAATTTTGAGTGATTTTTCAGCACTGCCAGTGCAGCGTCTTGAGCACACATACAATCTTGCAAACGTGCTGTCCGCCTTTATGCTGTATATCGCGACATGCGAATTGCCAAGAATCTCCTCACAGACATCCACAGCCTCATAAAATACCATTTCCGGAAGTGTTGAGTTGAGCCTTTTCACGACAGAATACATCTTGCCGAAGCTGTCCTTATATCCGATTATCTGATTATTGAAGCGCTCCTTTCCCTTTGCCACCTCCGTATAAAGCCCCTGCAGAAAATCATATTTTTCTTCCAGAAGCTTCAATTCATCAGCCTTACTTTTTATATCATCGCGCGCCTTATCCCTGTTATATCCCAGCACACAGCCGATTAGCAGATAGCAGGCAAACGGCAGCCAGTTCTGGACATTAAAAAATAACACCTGCCATGACATCTGCGCCGCATTGGAGAAAATGTACCCCACACCCGCCATAAGTGCGGACACCGCGCCAGCCCCAAGTCCATTTATACATGCAATGATGGTGATATATACAAATCTGAAATCAATAAAGTTAAACATTCCGTTATCCCTTGTAAGGTAATTGAGTGCTTCCGCCACTGCGAAAAGAACTATCTGCTCCACAACAATTCTGAAAATCCTTAGTGACAGAATGCTGTGCACTCTGCGATTTTTATTCTTATTATTCCTTTCAAGCTGGCTGTGTGACGCCTCCTCTAAATCCCTTCTGATATCCGCCATCGGAGCCCAGCCGTACTCCCTACGTGCCCACTCATCGGTCTGATACAGCGGTGTACACTCATCCTTCCCGCTGTATTTTACTTCAACCTGTACGCCATGCTCCCTGCCAAGCTCTGTATAAAGCTTCGCCAGCTCCTCAAAGCTTATCTTATTTTTGCCGCTTACGTTGCTGTCCAGATAAGGCTCCTCCCAAGGGTCATCGAACATCCTGCAAAGCAGCAATGCCAGATCATCCTCCCTGAGAAAATCCGTCTGTGTGCTCTCATAACCCGGAAGCACAAGCTGTTTTCCCGAAAGCACGGTGTCAAGCCACCTTCCGGCATGACTTGTCTTTATCACGGTATGATACAGATACGGAACACGCAGAAGCTGAACCCTAAGCCCCTGCACCTGCGCCGCCTTGCGGCAGAGCTGTTCACACGCAGCGAGAAGCACCTCCCTGCTCATCTCGCCTTTTTTTCTGTCCTCCTGCGGTCTGGTTCCTGTTATATAGATAAAGCTGCTGATATTTCTTTTTCTGCACAGATACAGTATGTATTCAAGCTTCTCAAGCTCATCAAATATCTTTTTCTCACCATCAAGCACCCGTGAAAAGAAAACAACAGTTTCAAAATTAAACGAACGGAAAATATGCTCCGTATCCTCATCATTTTCGGATTTAAAAAACAGAATATTCTTTTTCTTAAGTTTATCTTTTGTACAACTTTCGTTTAATACAATACACCTGTACTCTTTTTCTATAGCATTGTAAAAGCCCTCCGATACCGCAGCTGTATTTCCCGCAAATAATATGTCCACGTTACGTCCTTTCCGTAATTCCGCCTGTTACCATGCGGAATACTATTTATATTCAGCTTATATTCCTCTCATTTTTGTCCTAAATATTCCATAACCCCCTCCGCTATCGCTTTAGAAACCTTCTTCTGGTATTCCTCGCTCACAAGAAGCTCCGCCTCGTCATAATTCGTGATAAAACCACATTCCACAATCACCGTCGGACATGGCGTATGTATCAGCATGTAATAGCTGTCATTTGCCTTAATCCTGCGGTTATTTGTCTCATCCAGATTGTTTTTCATGCTGTCCTGTATACACTGTGCAAGCTGCTTTCCCTTCTCGGAATGTTTATAATAAAACACCTGTGCCCCGCATACCGCACTGTCACTGAAGCTGTTCTGATGTATGCTTACAACAATATCCGCTTTATTTTCCGAGATTATCGAGCACCTTTTTTTCATGTCCGCAATCTTTTTATTGCTGTCACTCTCCTCATACAATCCTGCATCCGTTGTTCTGGTAAGCACCACCTTCATTCCCTTTGTCTCTAACTCCTCCTTCAGCATATACGAAACCGCAAGATTGATTTCCTTCTCAACAGTGTTATTCACACCCAGCATTCCCGGGTCAACACCTCCATGTCCGGGGTCGATGACAATAAGATATCCACTCGTATCCGAATCCTGCGTGCCCTGCCCGCTCTCCTGCTCCTTGTCTGTAACCTCCACCCCTGCCGCCTTCGCAGCCACAGCCGGATTCTCATCCGTATATAAGAAATACCTCATAAGAAACCACAGGGAAAATATCATAACAAGCCCCATGCCAAGAGAAAGTAAGTCTTTTTTCACAACAAAAAACCCCGCGCATAGAATACATATTTTTATTCTATGCGCGGGGTCAGAAATTATTCCATCCATGAAATTTATCTGTTATATTTGTTTATCACGTCCCATACCTCCGGGAACTCTCCGCCAAGGCTCCATGCTGCCACTCCGGCAAGACCATACTCACTCACTATCTTCATCTTCTCCTCGATGGATTTCGCATCCTCAAGCCATACACTGTAATGATGTCCTTCTACGTCTCCCTCAGCGACATACTGTCCCATGCTCTCGCTCCAGTTAGCGATAAGTCCAAGCTCCTCCACTCTGTCGTAAGAGGCCTTCATCGTATATGCCTTGGAATTAAGAACCTGCTGTCCGTTCTCATCCACATACTCTTCCCACATTCTTGTGTAAAACGGAAGTGCATTTATCAGCTTCTCTGCCGGAACGCTGGCAAGAGTATTCACTATGCCGTTTCTTACAAAGTCCAGTGAAGCAACGCTTCCTGCCTCCGGGCTTCCGTTGTAATGCTCATCATAGCCCATGACTATCACATAATCCGCTATCGCTCCCTGCTCGGCGCGGTCATAATGAGCCGAATGTGCCATCGGAACATAGTTATCGACTGACAGGACAATTCCCTCATTCCTGCACTCTATCGACAGCTCCCTCAAAAACTGTATGAAGTGAATACCGTTTTCCGCTGTAACCTTCTCAAAATCAATATTGATTCCGTCATATCCGTATGTGTGTACCTCATTCATCATCGCCGCTATAAGTGCTCTTCTATTCTCCGTTATGGAAAACAGCTCCTTCTCGCTCCAGCCATTCTCTTCACTTACAGATGTAAAATCACTCCACAGTGGCCATATCTGGCGGCCTGTCTCATGTATGTAATCCACATATTCCTGCTGTGCAAAGGAGTTAAAGCCTCCTGTGCTGTCTGAAAGCTGATACCACGTCGGCGATACGACATTGACCCCCTGCGCAGCGTCAAGAAGACTGTAAATCTTACTATTATCATTCAAATCATAGACTGCGTGCCACACCATATTGACCTTATCCTTACGCGAAACAGAGGTATATATAGGTGCCTGGTAATCATTAGCTGTTGTCACCGTGAAGCTCCCTTCAAGCTCCTTGGTCCTTATATATCCTCTGATGCCGTCATCCGTTGTAAGCTCTGTCCAGTCGCCGTCATCACCTGTGACCGCCCAGTATATTCCGTCATCACCGATTGCAAGTATCTCGTCCTTAATGCTTGCTCCGGTTCTTACCGTCCCTTCATCACCAATATGAACATACTCTCTGTCCCCATACTCCGTCACAACAAGCATTCTGTATGGCTCGGTTCTCACCTCATATATAAAATCTGCCCGTTCCTTTATGAAATCCACGGCAATATAAATCTCATCCCCGATATGCCTTGCAATGACATAATGTTCTTTCTTAACCTTATCTCCTACATAATATGCCTGGCTGTCAAATGGAATCGTCACTATCTTAGTCGGTGTTGTATATATAAGCTCATCATTGGCAGCATCATGGTAAAACCTGTGATTAAGCTTCTCGTCTATAAAATCCTTCTTAAAGTACCACACATCTCCAAAACAATATGCCGTATTCTCCGTCTTTTCTCCATTGAACAGCATAAATGCCGTCACTGAAGCCTTGCCGTAATTATCCGCCTCTGAAGCTCCGGCTTCAGAAATGTATCCATGTTCTCTGTAATAATCCTCAAAAGTAATCTTCGTCTTGTTCGGCGTATACTTATCTATCAATGTAACCAGCCCTATTCCACCCGCAACAAGCACACATACAACTATGACTGCCGCTATAATTCCCGCTGAGCGTTTATTCTTATTACTTTTTCTGCTTCTCTTTACAGGAGCCTCCTGCACATAATAATCATCTATATCATTATCATCTATTCTATCCTTCTCATCAAAATCTTCATCCATCATATAACGTCTATTCTTAGCCATTTATCCGCTCCCTGAATATATTTATGAACTTCTTATATCAGTACTGACCGCCTTCTGATACCTTGTGCAGCATCTGTCATCTTATTTAATTCATTCTGTCCCGGCACTATCTGTCATAATAAAGTCCTGATATTTTTAATTATACTTTCGGAAAGCCATATTTTCAATACCGATTGTTTTCCATATTTTATATTTAGATGCTGTGGCAAAACATGCTCTATAAACTTAGCGTGTATAACGTATTATATTTATGATGTTGGGGTCAAAACATGTGCTATAAACTTAGCATGTATAACGTATTATATTTATGCATATCACGACTTTTGGAAGAAGCTTAGATGTTCTTAGAACTCTGTTCACACACTAGCCAGAACCGGCACGGATGCCGGTTCAGAAGCAATGCATACAAGGATGTATGCCTGCTTCGGTGGCGGACGTATAGAAAGCCTATATCAGAGTTCTTAGAACATCTTGCTTCGTACAATGGAGCTGATATGTATAAATATAATACGTTATACACTCATACATTAAATTGGCATGTTTTGCCCCCGACATCATATTTAAGGATTATTAATACCCCGGAAAGCATAGCCTTCCGGGGCAAGAGGGACCTTATAAAACCTTAATGTTATTTATTCACCGAGTCTCACACACTGAAACTCAACCCCTGTAATTTTCCCCATCTCATCAAATGAGTATGAACGCATATATGTGCATGGTCCATCTCTAAGGAGCATATCGGTAAGCCGCTTATTTATGCTTGCCTGATATCCACTGACCGTAACCTTAATGCCCTGTTCCTTATAGTTCGCAAGTTCGCTGCAAAGCTGTAGGGATGTCTCATTGTGCATTTCAACTGCTTCCTTAAGTATGCCCTTCATAACCTGCCTCCATGCTTAATTTACATTGTGTCGTTTACCTTGATTATTTGTGTCATATCAATGCCATTTACCAGATTCTGTGTGATATATTATTTATCCGTATAAAAGCATACCTGTGACTTATTTTTAAGTTAACTGTTACCTATCTAATACATGCTTATATCAAAAGTTCTTCCATAAAAATGAGTGTCTCCCTCGATATGGCGAATGGCTCCATATCCACAGGGATAAGAATCGGCCGGTCTTTCACAGCTTTCTTATATGCTCTCAATCCCTCATTTGAATAAAAGACGGACATAAACTGCATATTCCTTATATTTCTTCTTTCCAAAAGATAAACCGCATCCAATGAATTTCTATAATTGCATAAGCTTAAATCCCCTATTAAAAATAATCTGTCACACCCTTGCAGCCTGATATCCCTGATATAATCTGCCTGACCGAAATCAATTATATGATAATCATATTGTTCCTGCACTGCGTGTCCGGCAGCTTCGTCATTTCCCGCCAAAAACGTAATATTCGCATAGATAAAAGCAGCGTATATCTCTTCGCCTTGAATAACCTTTGCCTGTCCTGTTAATTTTATATTTTTCTTAATAATATCCAATGCTTTTTCATCGTAGCTGCTTACTATCACACGCTTTTTTCTTACGTTTGACAGATAATTGGCGGCGCATAAGACAAAGTGCGTTACTCCACATCTGCTTTGCGTTCCGGCAACACCTATTACCACCTTTTTTGCCGGACCATCCCAATATGCCTGTCTTCTCAATTATATCTCTCCCCTTTTTAAACGAATACGGCCTCGTACAATACGGAATCCTGAAAGCATTTCCCATATTGTGTTCCTTACTGATTCCTATGTATTCCTGACCATCCGCAAAATTAACTGCACTTACGAACTCTACTCCCTTTTTTCTGAGTCCTGCTGCTGCCGTCTCATAGTCGATGAGCTCCCGGAGAGTATGTCCCGTCACGAGAATGAACCTAAAGGTATCTTTTTTAATATCATCCAAGGTACTCTCATCCCACTCCCACATGCTTCCGATTTCCCTTACTATGACGGTGTACTGTTTACGTTCCTCATCGCTTACCGGAACGGCAAAGCCCTTATAATCAGGTAACACCTCCACGCCATCAACATTATAAATTCCTCCGTGGCAGCTTACGCTTCGTATCCCACTATATAATGGGGCAGAAAAACCTCTATCGCCGTTATATGCAAGCTCCAACAGACACTTATATCCCATAGATGTAAGCTGGGCTGCCAGCATTATGGCAAAATGCGTTGTTCCCACACGCCGGGTGCTTCCCGAAACCAAAATAACCTTAGGATCTGCTGTTATCTCTTTATTAAATAACTTCTGTGATTGTTCCAGTGCAAGAAACAGTTCATTGGCATCCTTAAAGCGCTCTGATGCATTCTGACTGGTGCACTTATTGATTATAAATTGAAAATTCTCCGAACAAATATAATTTTTACTACAGGAAATCTGCCCTGTAAGCATGAAACGCATCAGCATTCCAAGTGAATATACGTCACATCTTGTTCCCGGACTTCCTCCGTGATACAGCTCAGGAGCAGCATACCCTGCTGTCCCCATCACACACCCGGGAATCTCATCCTCCATGCAGCTGCTTCCAAAATCAACAAGCTTAACTCCATCCTCCGTGAGCAGAACATTGTCCGGCTTAATATCCAGATGTAATAATCCTGCCTGCGTCTGCATATAACTAAGAACAGTACATATACTCATAATAACGCTGCACGTCTCGTCCTGTGCAAGCCTTGTCCTATCCCTGACATATTCCGAAAGTGAAATCCCTTCTATATATTCTTCAACAATATAGAAATACACATCATCCTCGTCAATATCATATATTATAGGTAAGGATGTATGCCGCAGATTCTTGAGCGCATCTGCCTCTTTCCTTCTCGTGTTGTGTACATCCTTGCTCTTACGGATCCGCTTAACAGCCCTGTATACTCCAAGTCCAACGTGTCTTGTAAGAAATACCTCGCCAAAGGCTCCCTGCCCGAGCCTTCTAAGGATTAGGTACCTGCCATCCAACAGAGTATCATGTGTATCGGTAAATACCACCTCCATTGATAACAACAAATCCTGAATTCATTTTACCAGATAAATTGATTTGTACAACCGTCTTTGATTGCAGAGTTATTAAACACATGTTTAATTTTAACATTATACTGTCATTCCGAAGCTTGTCGCCCGCGTTGGGAGCATATATAAATTTCATACTTTTTTCATAGTATTAAACCTTTACAGAATAATAACAAATGACGTATAATAAACAGGTCAGGAAGGATGTGATTTGACATGAAAATAGAAAGACTTAGTGAAAATTCAATACGTTGTACCCTTAATCGCGCTGACTTAGACTCAAGGGAGCTTAAAATCAGCGAATTAGCCTATGGAACAGAAAAGGCTAAAAGCCTTTTTAAAGATATGATTGCGCAGGCCTCTTTTGAATGTGGATTCGAAGCAGATGATATCCCTCTTATGATAGAGGCCATTCCTGTATCACCGGACTGCATTATTCTTGTCATCACGAAGGTTGAGGATCCAGAGGAGCTTGACACACGCTTTTCTAAGTTCGCACCATCCGATGAAGACGAAGATTATGCGGACATGCTCGACTCTGACGATGATATGCACGGCATGGATGACGGTTCATCCCTGCTTAACCGAATAAATGAAGCACTTAATCAGGATGCCGATTTCATTCCATTCTCAGACAGTCTTCTAAAGAAGTCTAAGAACGGCAATAAAGCCAACGATAAATCCAGTGCTGACTCCGGCTCCAAGATAATAGGAGGCAGCGCCTCCGAAAAGGCCGAAGGCTCTGCCTCCGGCAGGAAGTCATCCAAAGCAGGAGGTGATAAGGCTTCATCAGGCACAGCAGGCAAAAAAGCCTCCGGAAGTATTTCCGATGGCTCCGCTTCCACCGGCTCAGACAATGTTTCCGGCACTGATAACGGCAGCGATATATGTGCAGTTGTTCCTATAGAGAAGCTGTTCTCATTTAAGGATCTGAATCAGGCTACTGTTGCAGCCATCGCCGTAAACAACCGTTTCAACGGAAGCAGCATTCTCTACAAGAATCCTGTCAACCTCCGTTACTACCTGTTCATACGCAGTGATGACATGAACCTCGATGAATTCACCGGCGTGAACAACACGCTGTCCGAATACGGCGTAAGGGAGAAGCTCTCATACGCAACTGTCTCGTATCTCAACGAACATGATGAGGTTATCATACGCAGGAATGCGGTGAAGATACTGGCGGAGTTGTAGAGCATTGGCAATAATTTTCTTGCAATGTTCTTTTAGGTAGTCACACCTCATTTTCACAGTAATTGGCATACATTCAATAAACTTACCGAAAATACCCCGAGCGCACCAATTATAGATTGCTATAACGGTGTGCTGGGGGTATTTTTTGCATTTCATTCAAATATACCCGCAACGCAACATTTATCGCACGCTATAATGGTTTTTGCGGGTATGAGTGCATTATTTCTTATTCTATACCCACATGCTCACCTCAATCTGCGATTTCTTGGGTATAATTTTGATTTTCGCTCATATATACCCGCAACGTAGCAATTTTTGCCTGCTATGAGGGATTCTGCGGGCATAGGCAACAAGTTTTCCTTTTCTATACCCATCTATGCCTCGCACATTCCCACAATCTCAATCCGCAAAATTATCCAATGCCTCACCACAATTTCCACAAAAAAAGAGTGAACAAGTTTTTATCCGAACCTGATTCACTCTCTTTTCATTAAAAAGCAACGTAGCTTTCACTTTTGAATTTTAACAATATCTCCCAGCAGCCCGTCTGATTACTTCGCTGCAAGAAACTCATTGATCTTAGCTGTAATCTCATCCGGGTCAAGACCATGAACAAGAGCAGCCTCCTCCAAAGATTCGCCCTGTGCTGACGGACAGCCGATGCAGTGCATTCCCTCATTAAGTAAAATAGGAACAATATCATAATCAACATTGATGATGTCGATGATTCTCATTTCTTTGCTAACCTGTGCCATTGTGTTTTCCTCCTGAAAATATAATAATATAGTAACTGTTCAGAACTGACCTATAAAATGATTCCCATTTTATCATCACTTTATACTAACTTTTCGGTTCCGGACACCTACATGTAATGACCATTGCCTATTGTACCACAGAGGATTTATGTTGTAAAGATGGTACACAATATGCTCTCTTCAATCTTTATTATTACTTACCGGTATGATTGTTCCTTATGAACACATTTGTGGCTACAGTGTAAAATTTACCCATTTTATAAGGAATTTTCTCAAAATTTTTATGTATATTTTTGTGTACAATCCGTGAATTTTATTCTTAAGCCCTTGACGTGTATACAATGTGCATTGTATAATACAAGCATAAAAAAGTGTATATTCCGTTCGATTGAGGCAGCATGTCTAGTCTAATCGCTTAAGGGCGGATAACACATATAAAACACTTTACTATAATAGGAGGTTTTTTTCATTATGAGATCAGAATGGACAGGTTTCGTAGGCGGTAAGTGGGAAGAGCAGGTTGATGTAAGAGACTTCATTCAGAGGAACTACACACCTTATGAAGGAGACGATGCTTTCCTTTGCGGTCCTACAGAGGCAACTAAGACTCTTTGGGCACAGGTTATGGAGCTTTCAAAGCAGGAGCGTGAGAAGGGTGGCGTCCTTGATATGGATACTAAGGTTCCTTCAACAATCACATCCCATGCAGCAGGCTACCTTAACAAGGACTTAGAGAAGATTGTCGGTTTCCAGACAGATAAGCCTTTCAAGAGATCACTTCAGCCATACGGCGGTATCAACATGGCTAAGGCTGCTCTTGTAACTAATGGTTACCAGATTGACCCTGAGATTGAGGAGTTCTTTACAATTCACAGAAAGACACACAACGCTGGTGTATTCGATGCTTATACTCCTGAGATGAGAGTATGCCGTTCTAACCATATCATCACAGGTCTTCCGGATGCTTATGGTCGTGGACGTATCATCGGCGACTACAGAAGAGTTGCTCTTTACGGCGTAGATTTCCTTATCAAGGATAAGGAGTACCAGAAGGCTACAACTTCTAAGGTTATGACTCCTGATGTTATCCGTGACAGAGAGGAGCTTTCAGAGCAGATCAGAGCCCTCAAGGAGTTAAAGAAGTTAGGTGAGATTTACGGCTGTGATATCTCTAACCCTGCTACTAATGTACAGGAAGCTATTCAGGCTACTTACTTCGGTTATCTTGCTGCTGTTAAGGAGCAGAACGGTGCTGCCATGTCTCTTGGACGTACATCTACATTCCTTGACTGCTACGCTCAGAGAGACTTAGCTAACGGTACATTTACAGAGGAGCAGATTCAGGAGTTCGTTGATCACTTCATTATGAAGTTAAGACTTGTTAAGTTCGCTCGTACACCTGAGTACAACGCTCTCTTCGCAGGAGATCCTACATGGGTAACTGAGTCCCTTGGTGGTATGGGCGTTGATGGACGTACACTTGTAACAAAGATGTGCTTCCGTTACCTCCACACATTAAGCAACCTTGGTACAGCTCCGGAGCCTAACATGACAGTTCTCTGGTCAACAAGACTTCCAGAGGGCTGGAAGAAGTTCTGTGCTAAGACATCCATCATGTCATCTTCAGTTCAGTACGAGAACGATGACCTCATGAGAGTAACTCATGGTGATGACTATGCTATCGCTTGCTGCGTATCCTCAATGAGAGTTGGTAAGGAAATGCAGTTCTTCGGAGCAAGAGCTAACCTTGCTAAGTGTCTCCTCTATGCTATCAACGGCGGTGTTGATGAGAAGACAGGTGTTCAGGTTGGTCCTAAGTACAGACCTGTTGAGGGCGAGTACCTTGATTACGATGATGTAATGGCTAAGTACACAGATATGATGGAGTGGTTAGCAGATGTTTATGTTAACACACTTAACGTAATTCACTATATGCATGATAAGTACTGCTATGAGAGACTTCAGATGGCTCTTCATGACAGAGAGGTTAAGAGATACTTCGCAACAGGTATCGCCGGTCTTTCAGTTGTAGCTGACTCCTTATCAGCAATCAAGTTCGCTAAGGTTAAGGTTATCAGAACTGACGTTGAGATTACCAAGAAGGTTAAGGATCCTCAGACAGCTAAGTCTGTTATCAAGACAATCGGTGTTGCTAAGAACGTAGCTACTGATTTCGAGGTTGAGGGCGAGTTCCCTAAGTATGGTAACAACGATGACAGAGTTGATAAGATTGCAGTTGAGATAGTTGAGAAGTTCATGGCTATGGTTCGTTCTCACTACACATACAGAAACGGTGTTCCTACAACATCTATCCTTACAATCACATCTAACGTTACTTATGGTAACGCTACAGGTTCTACACCTGATGGACGTAAGGCCGGTGTTCCATTCGCTCCTGGTGCTAACCCAATGCACGGACGTGATAAGAACGGTGCTGTAGCTTCCCTTTCATCAGTTGCTAAGCTTCCATTCAAGGATGCTCAGGATGGTATTTCTAACACATTTACTATCGTTCCTGGTGCTCTTGGTAAGGAAGACCAAGTGTTCGCCGGCGACCTTGATATTGATTTAAATAAGTAAGACACCTATATCAAGGTCGTCTGAGACCTTGATATAGATCTTAACAAGTAATTATAAAATATTAACCCACAGTCTCCGAACTGCCACCAATGAGTGCAGTCCGGATTCTGCGGCAGTTTTATAGGAGGTTATCATGGACAACTCTAAAGTGGACGACATTGTATCAATGTTAGATAATCTCATGGCTGCTGATGGCGGTCACGTCAATGTAGTTGTTGACAACAGCGCCCCTGCAACCGAAAAGACAGTACAGACCAACAACAGTCTCGCCTGCAACGGCCAGATGGCATGCAGCGTTCCGACACTTCATGTCGGACTTGACGGAGACGAAAATGAATAAGACGAAAACAAGGAGGACAAATCCTCTCCTCTCCATGAGGCTCGGATTTTCCTTCGGAAAACAAGGAGGATTTAATACAATGGCAGAAATTAGTCAGAACCAGATTGACAACCTTGCATCAATGTTAGATGGATATGTAGCTAAGGGCGGACATCATCTCAATGTTAATGTTCTCAACAGAGATACTTTACTTGATGCCCAGGCTCATCCTGAGAAGTACCCACAGCTTACTATCCGTGTATCAGGATACGCTGTTAACTTCATCAAGCTCACAAAGGCTCAGCAGGATGACGTTATAAACAGAACTTTCCATCAGGCTATGTAATTCATTTCTGTAGAAAGTTTATCTGATGGAAAGTTCTACTTTCACATCAGGCAATGTAATTACATCCGTGAAATGTATATCTGATGGATGTACGTAATTTCACATTAGGCTATGTAATTAACAATACTACTGATCTTTAATTACAGGCAGACACTTTTTGTGCCTGCCTGTTTTTTACACATAGTATTTATATTTTTTTAACTTTTATTTTGGTATAAATAGTGATATACTTTTATAGTACCAGAAGAAATATCTATTGTAATTCGGCATTTCATTTGGTATTATTTTTTTGACATGGAGGAACAAGGATTGATATGAACGGGAGAATACATTCTTTAGAAACCTTTGGCACCGTCGACGGACCTGGAATCCGTTTCGTGGTGTTCGTACAGGGCTGCCCAATGCGTTGTCTATATTGTCATAATCCCGATACATGGGCTACGACCGGCGGAACAGAGATTTCTGTGGACGAGATTTTACAGAAGTATGAGGATAATAAGTCCTTTTATAAGAACGGAGGTCTTACCGTTACCGGCGGCGAACCGCTCCTACAGATAGACTTTCTCACTGAGCTTTTTATGAAAGCTAAGGCACAGGGTATACACACATGTATCGATACATCCGGTATTGTTTTCAAGCCTGATAATAAGGTTATCGTAGATAAGATGGATGTACTTATGCAATATACAGACCTTGTAATGCTTGACATCAAGCACATTGACCCTGAAGAGCATATGAAGCTGTGCAGCCAGCCGAATGACGGCATATTGGCATTTGCCGAATATCTCAGCGATAAGGGAATACCTACATGGATACGTCATGTTGTTGTACCTGGTATAACCGACAATGAGAAATATCTGTATCAGCTTGGACTTTTCATTGGCAAGCTTAAAAATGTCAAGGCTCTTGACGTGCTCCCTTATCACACCATGGGTGTTGTCAAGTACGAGAATCTTGGCTTTGATTACCCGCTTAAGGGTGTGCCTGCTGAGTCCAAGGAGGCAGTCATTAAGGCTAAATCCGTTATAATCAAAGGTATCAAAGAAGCGCGAGCTTCTCTGAATAATACAAACAATAATACAAAACAGTAAATAGAAGTGTACTCACTTCAGATGGGAGGAAATTATGTACGTTGTAGGTGATGCTTGTGTCAGCTGTGGCGCTTGTGCTGCTGGATGCCCTGTAGGTGCTATCTCCGAGGGTTCTGAGCATATGGAGATTAACACAGATGTATGTGTACAGTGTGGCGCTTGTGAAGCTACCTGCCCTGTAGGTGCTATCACAGAGAAGTAATAAAAATGGAGCTATGTCTATATGCCGGTATTTCCGGTATATAAGATATGGCTCCATTTTTTATATCAACTGCTCACCCTCATACTCTGCCCATCTATGGGCACTGACTCTAAATATGCCTGCACGTCACAGGCATCTTATTTTACCTTCTTAAATAATCCATGACGTTTCTTTGACTTATCACCACGTTCACGATATGCGGCAGCCTCCTTATTGCTCTTCTGAACTCCTCGAATTGTTTCATCCAGCCTCCTGAAGCGGTCATCTTCCGCCTCCTCACGTACACGCATCATGTAATCCATCTCCTTGATAACCTTATCGCATACTCGCTCGGATACAGCAGCGGAAATATTCTCCCCAAGTGCCACATTGTTCTCTAACAGTGAACGTGTCACAATATCTCCGATAATCTGCTCGAACTGTGCAAGCTTATCCTCAGAACGCTTCATTGCAAGCTCCTCCTGTGTCAGAGCCGCGACCTCCGATGTACCTGCACTCTCCATATGCGCCTCCCCCTGCGCCGCAGGTACATTATTATCCACGGCTCCATTACAGGCAGCCTGCACATTATTATCCGCAGTCCCATTACAGACACACCTTACATTATCGCCTGCAGTGCCATTACAGGCAGCCTGTACATTTTTATCCGCAGTCTCATTTCCCACATACTGCATGACCGCCGCTCCCTGCATTTGCCCGTCAAGTACAGCCTTCACCGCCTTAAGCTGAAAACCGCTGTCCTTAAGCTCCTTAATCTGCTTAAACAGCTCAACCTGTTCTTCCGTGTAATATCTATGCCCCATTTTATTTCTCGGAATATCCAGATTAAGCTCATCCTCCCAGTATCTGAGCACATGTGTCTCGATTCCGGTGCGCTCTGCAACTTCAGATATTATGTACCTTTTTTCTTCCATCTATGAAACAACTCCCCTGCAAAAAGTAAGACCGGATAAAGCTTTCCTCTATCCGGTCTATATAGTACCACACTGTATATACTTTTTTCGTGTATTTCAATCGACAAATTTCGCTAACTTCTCTCAAGATTTGCAAAACGCTGCTTATCGCCAATCCATGCAAGCTCAACTGTTCCGACAGGACCGTTTCTCTGCTTAGCGATGATTACCTCAGCCACACCCGGCTTATCCGTATCCTTCTTATAATATTCATCCCTGTATAAGAACATTACTACATCGGCATCCTGCTCTATGGCCCCCGACTCTCGAAGATCAGACAGCATAGGCCTGTGGTCAGGTCTCTGTTCAACAGCACGGCTCAACTGTGAAAGTGCTATAACGGGTACATTCAACTCTCTTGCCAGAGCCTTTAAGGAACGCGATATCTCTGATACCTCCTGTTGTCTTGACTCCGACTTGCTGCTGCTGGTCATAAGCTGAATATAGTCAATAATAATAAGTCCGAGATCATCGTGCTCAAGCTTAATCTTACGACACTTAGAGCGCAGATCCGATATTGATATACCCGGAGTATCATCTATTACGAGTCCCGAATTACCTATGATTGAAGCACCTTCGACAAGATTCTCCCACTCACCCTCAGTCAGATTTCCTGTTCTGAGATTCTGGGCGCTCACACCCGACTCCATTGAAAGGAAACGGTTCACAAGCTGAACCTTGGACATTTCCAGACTGAATATTACAGTGGTTATGTGCTTCTTACATGCCGCATAAGCAGCAAGGTTCAATGCAAATGCCGTTTTTCCCATTGACGGACGTGCCGCAACAAGAATCATATCCGAAGGCTGTAAACCCGCAGTACGGTAGTCCAGATCTGTAAAGCCCGTCGGAATACCTGTTACGCTTCCGCTCTGCTTAGAAGCTGCCTCGATACGGTTTATCGCATCCATGACAACATCCTTAATCGGTGTGATATCCTCCGCACCTCTCGACTGAAGAAGCTTGAAAAGCTGCTTTTCCGTCTCCTCAAGGATGGCGTCTGAGCTCTCTCGTCCTGCATAGCACTCCTCTGTTATTGTCTCATTAACCTTTATAACCCTTCTGAGCAGGGATTTTTCTTTTATTATTTTGGCATAATGCTTCGCATTAGCAGCCGTAGCCTCTGAATCGGCTACCTCCTTCATAAATTCAAGACTGCATATCTCCGGAGGCACGTTCATTGTCCTGAGACGCTCAATAACCGTGACTAAGTCGACCGGTCTGCCCTCCGCGTTAATCTGCACCATCGCCTGATATATTGCACGGTATTCGCTATGATAAAAGTCATCCGGCACAAGAATATCAGCAACATCCGTCATCTTATCCTTATCCATCAGGATACAGCCGATAACTGCCTTCTCGGTCTCAGCGCTATTAGGCATAACACGCCTTATTAACGTATCATCCATCTGTTATCTACCTGTATTATCCTTCCGTTACTTTGACAACAAGCTTGGCTGTCACATCCTTATGAAGCTTACATACCACCTCATAATTGCCAAGAGCCTTGATAGCGTCATTCAATACCATCTTTTTCTTGTCTATATCAATATTGTGCTGTGCCTTCAGCTCCTCAGCAATCTCCTTCGTAGATACAGAGCCGAACACTCTTCCGTCCTTGCCGGACTTGAGCTTTACAACAACTGTCTTATCCTCAAGCTCCTTCGCAAGCTCCTTCGCATTGGCAAGCGCCTCTGCCGCAAGCTTATCCTCATGTGCCTTCTGAAGCTTTAAATCATTCATATTCTTAGCATTGACCTCTATACCAAGCTTCTTCGGAAGGATAAAGTTGCGGGCATAGCCTTCGCTCACATTAACCTTCTGTCCCTTCTTTCCAAGTGCCTTTACATCCTGTAATAAAATAACTTCCATTATATTTCTCCTTCCTCTATCATGCCATCTAATGTCTTTTTGACAAGCTCAATAGCTTCATCAACAGTCACATCCTTAAGCTGCGCGCCGGCAATAGTCATGTGACCGCCTCCGCCCAGCTTTTCCATGATGAGCTGTACATTGACCTCGTCAATCGATCTGGCACTCAGATATACCTCGTTATTAAAATAAGTAAATACTATCGACGCCTTAACGCCGTTGATATTAAGAAGCTCATTCGCCGCCTGCGCTCCAACGATTGTAGGGCTCTCAAGATTAGCACTAGGGCATACTGCAAGTGCAAATGAATCCCTATAGACCTCTGCATGGCGCACCGCCTCGGCACGCGCCTTATACTCATTCATATCGTCTCTTAAAAGCTTACGCACCTTTATTATATCTGCACCGCTTCTTCTTATAAATGCCGCTGCCTCAAAGGTTCTCACTCCTGCCTTGTTGGTGAAATTATTAGTGTCAACAATAATACCTGCATATATGGCATTAGCTTCGGCAGACTTAAGCTTTACATTATCTCCGATATACTGAAGTATCTCGGCTACCATTTCACATGTGGATGAGGCATACGGCTCTATATACGAGAGCACTGCATGATTGATGGTGTCTCCGCTCTGTCTGTGGTGGTCAAGCACAACTATCGTCCTGCACCTTTCAACCAGCTCCGGACATTCCGTGTATCCCGGACGATTTACATCCACAACCACAAGCAATGTATTATCCGATACGTACTGCATAGCCTCACTGTTTCTTATAAACAAGTCCTCTTCATACTCCGGAACCCCGGTAAAGGTCTCAACAGTCGGTCTAAGTGACCTTGTAACATCGTTGAGTACAATATTGGCATGCTTATTCAGAGCCTTCGATGCCCTGTATATTCCTATCGCGGCTCCTAACGCATCCGCATCGCTTATCTTATGTCCCATTATGATGACATTGTCTGCAACCTCGATAAGCTCTCTGAGTGCATGTGCCTTGACTCTCGCCTTGACTCTTGTATTTTTCTCGACAGTGGTGCTCTTTCCTCCGAAGAAGGTGGTCTGGTCGCCCTCCTTGACCACGGTCTGGTCACCTCCACGCCCAAGTGCAAGGTCAATCGCAGCGCGCGCCATCTCATAATTCTTGTTAAAATTATCGTACCCTGCTGCAACACCTATACTCAGCGTAACCGCCATCGAATTTCCGATATCTGTTGTCCTGACCTCCTCAAGAATAGAAAACTTATCCGCCCTAAGCTCTTCAAGGTACTTATAATTGAATACCAAAAGATACTTATCCTTCTCAAGCTTCTTGACAATACCATTGCCATTGGTAATATACTTGCTTATCTTTCTCTCAACCAGTCCGGCAAGGAGCGAACGCCTGAGTTCGTCTATGCTCTCGAGCGCTTCATCATAATTATCTATATAGATAAGCCCTACAACAATTCTCTCATCATGAAGCTGCTGGATATACTTCTTTATATCCGTCTCATCAAAAAGATAAACCGCCATCAATGCAGGCACATTTTTTACATTTAAAAGGGAATTATCCTCCATAAGCGAGTCTATGGCGAGCTTCTTAAAATCTACCCTGTAATCGCGTTCGTCATAAATTATATCTGCCGAAAATTCATTTTCATCCGTATCAAAAATCCGGCTGTCTATTCCCTGAAATATTGTTGTTATATTTTTCCGGTATACATTGGCTTTTTGAAGAACATTCTTAAATTCATGATTAAGCCATATTACCTTTCCCGATTCATCTATAAGACCATACGGAACCTTAAAATCCTCAAGCAAGGTCTTCTGCACCTGTGCGTAATCTGCCGCAAACTCTACCATCGCCTTTGTCAGAAGCGGCTGTTTTCTCAGAAGAAAAATAAGTGCGCACACACCATACACCAATGTAAATGCCACTCCGACTATGCCGCACGTTATATTCTGCGTAAATAAAACTATATCCAATATCAAAAGTAATATTGCCGCATATAACGGCCACATAATATAGACTCTGAACTGACCCTTATACTGAACCTTCTTATTCATGTAATATATCCTCCAAAAGCTGCCTCAATACCCCACACAGCCAAAAACACTCTCATTTTTATTACGCACATTATACCATAACACAATTTTAAAGGCAACAGCAAGCATAATAGCAAGCCTGCAGAAACGAAAGCACAGCACAAGGCAAAACCGCGCACAATATTATCCGTAGATATCATTGCACGCGGTCCTGTTATCAGTATCTAAATACTTCCATTCTAACTTCTATTCAATTCCTTTTTGTATACCCTCAAGTACCTTTGGATAACCACACTTATATGTATGTCTGTCAAATAATCCGAAACGCTCCCCTTCTCCCTCGAAGAGTCCGTTATCCCACCATATACAGCGAATTCCGGCTTTTGACGCAGCCTTGATATAATACTCAACCCACTCTGCACGGTCAGCTTCGTTGTCCTTGTTCATGGCACCGAACTCACCGATTATAACAGGGATTCCCTTTCCGGTGAAGCGCTCCCTAAGCTCCGTCATAAGGCTGTCTATCATCTGTGTATCATGCTGCCACTGTGACCGCCCCTCTGTATTGAGTGCAAAGTCATAAGGCTCATAGGCATGTACCGAGATGATAATTCTGTCGTCATCCGGAATATCAATATGCCTTATACCCACCGTGCAGTTAGCTGCATAGCCCGGTATCATAAGATATCTTGATTTATTATATTCCGTTCCCTGACGTACGGCCTTAACAAAAGCTGCATTGGTGGAATTTACTACCTCCCAGCCTTCCTCGTCACCGCCGTTCCACTCAAGTGATGTACCTATCTTTCTCGGCTCATTCTGACCCTCAAAAATCAGGTGTTCATCATACCCGGCAAATTCTGCTGCGAGCTGGCTCCAGAGAGCAGTCATTATAATGCAGGCTCTCTCCTCATTTTCGTAATATGGATAATTCCAGCCCTCATGATGAAGATTGAGTATCACATAGACACCCCTGCCGTATGCATAGTCAACTACCTCCCTCACACGACGAAGCCATGCACCGTCTATAGTGTAATCCGGTGCGCCACCAAAATGTCCCGTCCATGTAACCGGTATCCTGATAATGTTAAGCCCTGCAGCAATATACGCATCCACAAGCTCCTGCGTAATCACCGGATTTCCCCATGAGGTCTCGGTCTTTTCCGGCGCATCAGATATCTTTATATCCTTTTCAAACGCATCGAGTGTATTTCCTATGCTTATCCCTGCTCTAATATTCCTTATTATATCCTGCATATTCCACCTCCACAATAATTGTGAAACAGAGCTGCTATCTCTTTCCGATTTCAGTATCTGTAGTGTTTACCACACTGTGCTCCTTGATATAGCCAACAATCTCATCAAGAGTTGTGAATGCAAGTCCGACATAGCTGTCCGCACAGCCATAGTAGATTGCAATTTTTCCTGATTCGGAATCATGTATCGTGGCACATGGGAATGTAACATTAGGAACAAAGCCTCTCTCCTCATACCACTGCTCCGGTGTAAGGAGGAAGTTCTCACAACGATAAAGAACCTTTGACGGGTTATCTATATCGAGGATTGCTCCACCGATTGAATATACATATCCGTTGCATGTTCCGCTTACGCCATGGTAGAACAGAAGCCAGCCTTCCGTTGTCTCAATAGGAGCTGCACCTCCGCCAATCTTAAGTGACTCCCACCACTCATTTCCACGGCTCATCACATGTCTGTGCCTGCCCCAGTATACAAGATCAGGGCTCTCACTCACGAAAATATCTCCGAACGGAGTATGTCCCGAATCCGATGGACGTGAAAGAAGAACGAATTTACCATTAATCTTTCTTGGGAAGAGCACTGCATTTCTGTTGAATGGAAGGAATGGGTTCTCAAGTCTTGTAAAGGTCTTAAAATCCTTGGTCTTAGCCATTCCTATGGCTGCGCCATAGAAATCCTGACACCAGATGATGTAGTATGTGTCCTCAACCTTTACAAGTCTTGGGTCATACGCATATATAGGCATGAAATCATTGCCATCCTCATCCTTAAAAGGAATCTTATCCTTGTCAAAATTCCAGTGGATACCGTCATCGCTTCTTCCAAGATAGATATATGGAATACCGTTTGTCTGCTCTCCTCTGAAAACACCGATAAACTTTCCTTCATAAGGCATTACCGCACTGTTAAATATTCTCGCAACATTCTCAAGCGGGTTGCGGTCAATAATAGGATTCTCCGAATATCTCCACACCGGTGCGCCCTTATGGCCCTCCGGCTTATCCTGCCATGGCACATTAGGCACCGCAGGTGCAATCATTTTAAGTTCTGACATATATACCTCCCGGCATAATATAGCTGTGCGTAACGCACTGCACATACTGCCTCATATTTTTTATTTTGTTTTAGCGGGATGTTTCAGGACATGGTGCAACAGAATCGCGTATAATCAGCTTACCGCTTATGACCTTACGCCCTCCTAAATTTTCTTCACCCTTCAAAAGTCTTATTATCATCTCAACTGCATTTTTTGTCATTTCTTCAATATTCACTTCAATAGTGGTCAGCTTCGGAAGATTGTAATCAAATTCAGCTGAGTAATTGTCAAATCCAACCACCGATATATCCTGTGGCACGCGATATCCCTTGCTGATAAGAAGCCTCATAAGCAGATTGGCTGTACCATCACAGTTACATACAAATGCTGTCGGCATAACTTCCGGAAGCTGTAAGTCTATAAAATACCCCTCCTCATTGCGGTCGGGTATGATATAACCATCTGGCATTGTCAGCTGGTGTGTTATAAGCGAACGATAGTAACCAAGGTATCTGTCAAGAATACTTGCCGTTGCGTCAATGCTGCCCACATAAGCAATCTTTTTATGTCCCATGCCTACTATATAATTGGTAAGCATGTACGTGCCGTAGACATTGTCATTTATCACGCTTGGCACTTCCATGGTTCTGTCATAAAAGTCAAGATATACCATCGGCAGCCCGTTTTCCCTCAGTATTTTAAGATAATCCGACTTAATCTGTCCTAACACGATAATCCCGTCAACCTTTTTCTCTGCCACAATGTCGGGCATTATATGGTCTGTGAGCATTGCTGATGTTATAGCTTCCATAATTACCGAATAATGAAACTGCGCCATCTGTTTATTTATGCTGTTGTACATCTTCATATAAAACGGAAATATCGTGGTGGAATTGTCCACATAGTGTTCTTCTACAATAACTCCGATATTATAGCTGCGCCCGCGACGGAAGCCGTCACCGATTCCGGTGTATGTGTATCCCATCTCATCGGCTGTCGCTTTTATCATCGCGCGAAGCTCAGCCCCTACACCATCCTTATCCGTGAGTGCCTTTGAGACTGTCACCGTACTTACACCGACTTTTTTTGCAATATCTCTCATCGTCACATTTTTCGCCATAAATCACCATTCCCATTACTTATAATACCACATATCACTTTCTGTACTCTCACTCTCAGGATGACGCATATATCTCTTCATCACACGTTCCGCAAGAAATGTCATTCCATAGAATACAAGCCCCGGTAGTATCAATACAGCCCATGGCATAAGATATATGAGTACCGCTGCAACAACGCACATAAGCACAAGTGCCGCCGTTATATGCAGATGCCTGAAGCTGATAATGAATGCCATGTGAAAAAGCCTGCCACATCCAAGCTCGAATCTTGACAGCAATATGTAGGTGTACAGCATAATCCCAAGCAGCATGAAGCCAAACACTATATACACACACCTAAGGTAAAATGATATTTCCGAGGCACTGCCGGAAAAAAATATATAATTGAATACCAGCAACACCAGAAATATCAGATAGAATACATTGAAAACTATCGATGAGCGGAGATTCTGCTTAAAGGAACGAAAAAATTCCTTTGACACATATCCACTGTGATGTCTTAATACCTTAGCCGCCGTATAATATGCCGCACATGTAGCTGTTCCCATTGTCACAACCGGCAACGAACTTACCAGCCACAATACACTGAGAAGAATAATATCTCCTACCTTGTTCATAAATCTGCCATACGCAGAATCAATACTGAAAAATGATGCCATACCCTCTACACCGTCCTTGTTCTATTTCCTGATGGGAGAACCTTTTACAGTCCTCCCATCAAGTATTTTAATAGAGACGTGGCAATAAAACAATTAAATTTTGATTAACTTAGTTGAAATATGCATCAAGCGCATCCTGAATCTGCTGCTTGTATGTCTCCTGGAACTGTGCTGCTGTCACAGTACCGTTTATAAGGCTCTCAAGATCATACTCTATGCCCATTGAGTTCCATAGGTCGAACTGCTCCCTGCTTCCGCAGTCGAACATTACATCGAAGTTCTGATCCTGAATCTCAGGGTCCTTATCTGTTACCGCATACCACCAGTAGAGTGTCTCCTCGTCATCACGGATTGATGTATCTCCGTCATACCAGTTCCACATATCATAGAGTACGTCATATACAAGCTCCGGATTCTCTACACCGGCAGGAATGATATAGAACTCACCGGATGTAATCTTACCCTTGTTAGTCTCCTGATTTCCCGAAGGACCTACAGGCCACTGAACATAGCATGTATCGAACTCAAGCGTAACGCCCTGTGCGCCGTTGTAGTCATAGTCTGCGTTGGAGGCTGCAATCCATGCTGCACCAGGCCAGAAGCCGATATTACCATTACGATAAATAAATCTCATTGTGTCCGAATCGTTATCATAAGGATAACATACATTGTATGTGATATACATATCCTGAAGCATCTGAAGAGCCTCTCCTACAGGTGCACTTGAAAGTGTCTCTGTTGTTCCTGCTGCAATTGAACCACCATTGCTCATCATAAGCTGTTCAAATGTCTCGGAACCGAAACCTCCGAAGCCATACTGGTCAACAGTTCCGTCACCATTGGTATCCTGAGTGAGAACCTGGCAGTACTCGATAAACTTATCCCAGGTCCACTCACCCCTCTTGTAGAGCTCTCTTGGATCCTCAAGGTTATTGTCCTCGAGAAGCTGCTTATTGAAGGCAAGAGGATATGTAGCCTCAACAGTACTCTGTGCCTCAACTCTCTTTAAAATGCAGGCCTTGCCATCACCGAGGTCGAGATACTTAATATTATTCTGTGTTGTAAAGAGGTCATCATCTGCAGGAAGAACAGTCTTTAAATCAGTTGCAAGACCATTCATGGCTGCCGGAATAGCCATTCCAAGATCTACAAGGTAGATATCACAGTCCGGTGAACCCGCAAGAACAGATGTATTGATGGACTCCTTTGTACCTGCATAAGTGAGGTTCTCCCATGCGAAGGTTACATTGTACTTATCCTCAATCTTCTTTACATTGGCGAACTTAAGCTCCGCTGCGAGGTCACCTGCATAGCTAGGGTCATCCTCAACCGAGGTATGTGTACTGTCATAGTACTGAACCCACCAGCTTCCGATTGTGAGATGTCTTGGTGTGCCGCTTGGAGTTGTGCTGCTGCCCTGAGTTGTTGTCTCCTGGGACTGCTGCTGTGATGTCTGTGTTGTTGAATCATTGTTTCCCTGAGTTGTTGTATCGTTAGTAGAACCGCCATTGTTGCAGGCTGTCATGGATAATGCCATTGTTGCGGCAAGTCCTGTCGCAAGAACCTTCTTTAATGATTTTCTCATAATATTGAATCCTCCAAATTTATTCTGCAGATGTAACCGGTGCACTTACCCATACACCATATACTTCCCATGCGCTGTCTGACTCACACTGCATTCTTGCTCCCCATGTGCTTACATCTTCGCCACAGAGTGCTGCAAGCTGCTCATAGGTAATCTGTGCATAGGTTCCGTTGCATAAAGCAGGGTCTTCTGTTCCTGCCTGACCTACTCTCATCCAACCTTTTTCTGCATCAGGTATTACAAGCCATACATTTCCTGACTCTGATGAGTACTGTACTGTAACAACTGCACCAGGTACAAGTGCATCAATTATCTCCTGCGGCATATCAAATCCATCCTGTGCCCATGCATCTGCTGCTGTCTCAAAACCTTCGAACTTTGTAAGCTTGTTAACCGGAGCAAACTCTGCCGCTGTTCCAACCTTGACGCTATATACCTCCCATGCACTGTCTGACTCGCACTGCATTCTTGCTCCCCATGTGGATGCATCGTCTCCGCAGAGTGCTGCAAGCTGCTCATAGGTTACATAACACTTCTGACCGTCACATACTGCAGGGTCTTCTGTTCCTGCCTGACCTACTCTCATCCAGCCTTTTTCTGCATCAGGCATTACAAGCCACATATTTCCTGTCTCTGAGCTGTATGTAACCTCAACTACAGAACCCGGTACAAGCGCATCAATAACTTCCTGCGGCATATCAAATCCATCCTGTGCCCACGCATCTGCTTTTGTCTCAAAGCCTTCAAATGTAACCGCGTTTACAAGTGCAAGGTTCTTAGCCTGCTGTCCGACCTTCACTGAGAATACCTCCCAAGCACTGTCTGACTCACACTGCATTCTTGCTCCCCATGTGCTTACATCATCTCCGCAGAGCGCTGCGAGCTGTTCATAGGTAATCTGTGCAATATTTCCTGAATTATTGATATATGCAGGATCATCCGTTCCTGCCTGACCTACTCTCATCCAGCCTTTTTCTGCATCAGGAATTACAAGCCACATATTTCCTGTCTCTGACTTGTACTCAATCTCGACAACTGAGCCCGGCACGAGTGCATCGATTACCTCCTGCGGCATATCAAATCCATCCTGTGCCCATGCATCTGCGCTTGTCGCAAATCCTTCAAAATTAACAGCGCCCTTTACTGCAAAGAGGTTCGAGGAATCTCTTCCGCTGCTTGAATATCCTGCAGGCTCTGCGAATGCTACGCTCTTATCAGCGGTGATCACCTTGCCTGACTTGTCATAGAATGTGATGTCATCTACATAAAGAGTGGCATTTCCATGACCTGCCGAAGCACCATTATCGGTCTCAAGTGAGAGAACAATGATGTTGTTGGCATCCGCTGTAAAAGGAACGCCCGATACATCGACTGTTGCAACCTTAGGGTTCTTGCTCTCCATGTACACTGCCCAGTCATAACCTGTCTGAACGAGGTCTGTACCTGTCCAGGTTGTTATCTTTCCGGCACATGCACTGAAGCTTCCGTCCTCATAGGAAACACCGAGCTTCATTGAAACTGCAGCGACATCAGCTACTGATGCACCACACAGGCTGCTTACATCAATTCCTACAAATGGAACCTTTCCTGTAAGGTTCTTGACTGCAAGTGCCTTGCTTCCGTCAAAATCAGTAATACTCAGCTCTACATCAGCGGCATTGGCAGGTGCATTGTATGCCTGCACGAATCCCATCTGACCATCCTCGAAATCAACACTTGCCTCTGATTTCTGCTCCTGTGGAGTCTGTGTTGTAGTCTCCTGTGACTCACCCTGTGTTGTTACAGCCTGTGTTGTTACAGCCTCTGTTGTTGTAGGGGTTGTTGTGGCATCACTGTTGGCATTGCCACTGCACGCAGTAATTGATACTGCCATTGTTCCTGCCATAAGGCAGGCTAATAATTTGTTACGTCTCACGCCTTCTCCTCCTTTTTTTGTGGCGAGCGGTTATCCTACGATACCGCTTCTTTCAACACCCTCTATAAAGTATCTCTGCAGGAAAATATAAATCAGTACAATCGGCACCATGATAAGAATGATACCTGCGTCAAGGTACAACTGCTGGATTGTTGTATCTAAGATTTTATCCTCGTTGGCTATAACCGCCGTCAGGGAAGAAATCTTTTTACTGATTACGATATTCTCGCTGATCAGAAATAACTTCGCATAAAATGTGTCGTTGTACTGCCATACCATAGAGAATACAGCTACAGTGATGACAGACGGCATGGCGTTCATAAGCATGATTCTGAAATAAGTATACCACACTCCTGCGCCATCTACGAAGGCCGCCTCCTCAATTTCCTTTGGCAGTCCTCTGAAAAACTGATTAAAGATATATATGTACAGACCTGAACGAAGTCCACACCCTAGGAATGTCATTATATACATTGGCACCGGTGTTCCCAGAAGGTTAATGCTCTTGCCGTTTATGGCAGTAGCAAGACCGAATGGATTGAAATTTCTGAAGGTCATGTACAATGGAAGCATGATTGTGTTGGTCGGAATGACAATCATAACAACCACACACGCGAACAGAAGCTTCTTGAACGGAAAGTTGAATCTTGCGAATCCGTATCCTACCATTGAGCATATAAGAACCTGAATTATCATAAGACTCAAGGTGTAGAGTAAATCCCTTCCCATAGTAGGAAAATAGTCAAGACGTTCCATTACCGTCTTATACTTCTGCAGCGTCGGTGATGTCGGTATCATATATACCATCGGGTTATATGCATCCCCATCCGACATGAAGGAGCTTACCAGTATTCCGAGTATCGGAGCTATTATTACATAGCAGATACCCACGATAACCACAAACTGTGCCAGTCCAAGAATACCCTTCTTCACATTTCTCTGCATCGCGCTTATACTGTTTCTTGTCTGTGCATCCATTTTGATTTTCTGCATATCGGTCTCTCCTTTCTTTAATTATAGTAGAAGGTTCTCTTCTGTATGAATCCACATACCAGAACAAGAATCACACATACGATAACTGTTGATACAAAGCTCATAGTAGAACTGAGTCCATAATTGATTTCATTAAAACATGTGTCATAGGCAAGCTGCACAACATCGCTCTGTGCGAAATTATCTACAACCGTGTACACCACATTGGTAATTATATGTGGCATAACCATCGGGAATGTTACCTTCCAGAAGGTTTCGTAAGCCGTTGCACCTTCAATCTTGGCAACCTCGTACATAGAACCCGGTATGGACTGGAGCGCTGCTATAAATATGATTATCTGCACACCTGAGGCAGATATGATATCATTGATTCTTGCAACCGCTGCCACTATATAATCAAGAAGCTTATCAGGCATTGCAAGATTCTTGAACAGTTCGATAAAGTATGCAACATCGACTCCCGAGGCTGCCGCATCCGATATCTCACTTGCTCCGGATGAGATACCACCGGACATCATTGTCCTTGCAAGCTCCATAGCCGAGGTGATTGCTCCTGCGTTCATTATGATTGGCAGGAAGAAGATTGCTCTTACGATTGTTCTTCCCTTGAACCTGCGGTTTAACAGAATCGCCATGAACAAGCTGAAGAAGGTTATAAGCGGTACATCAACCAGCATATTGAGTATTGATGTTGTGAGTACCTGCTTGAATGTACCATGTGCCCTGAATGCGTAGATATAATTGCTGAGTCCCGCCCATTCAAGGGTATATCCACCGCTTGTGGAGGTTGTCATCGTCGACAGTGAAAACTGCGCTGTCATAATCATGCTTCGCGCATAGAATATGATGAAACCTATCAGCCATGGGAGGATAAACATAAAGCCCTTTACATTTCTTTTCTGAAGAAGTGATAATCCACGTCTGCGCTTCATTATTTTCCTCCTCTCTGATATCCGTGTGCAGGAATCGTTATTCCGTCCTCCACAGCATCGTAATCTGTATAATTTACATATATAACAACACCGTTTGAATATGTCACAGCTCTCACGCCGCTGTCCCTTATCTCATGCTTTACTACAGTCTCACCGCTCACATACTTTAATATGCCGTTGACCTCGTTGTATACGCTCACCGCCTCGTCGCACCAGTTGTCATACTTGGTTGCGTAGAACTTATTAAGTGCAGTGTACTTCATCTCACTTGCACTCTCATTGGTGAACACATATCTTGGAGACGCACCGTACTCAATCATTCTGAGGGTAATCTCTGTGGTGTCCGCTGAGTCATGGTAGTTGAGCCGGCTTCCCGCATAATCAATGTAGCCGTGAATAATCATCTCATAGAGAGGAATCTCCTCATCTATTATTCTGAACTCATTGTCGCTTATCGGTGCATCAATGATATCCGTTGCATAGGCGAAGCTGTAATCATTTCCTCCGTTTATGAGAATGTTCTTTCCTGTAGCTTCAAGCTTATCAAGCTGTGCCTTTACTATGTCAAGAGCTTCCTCCCTGTTGATGAACTCCGTTCTCTTCTTATCGGAATGAACCTCATCACCTAAATCCCTGAGTCCTATGCCGCCTACATCAAGCCTGTTGAACTTCTTAATAAAGGCATCCACATATCTCTGTAAATACTTAGGAGATATAAGGTCATATATATTCTCATCATAGCCAAGAGAAGATGTAATTCTTAAGTTCGCCGGGTTGTGTGCTCCGAATCTTGCGACATATCCTGCTCCATAGTAGCGCGAGGTTTCAAATGACCTGTTGTAGCGCTTGCTGATATATGTCACATCCTGAAAAGGAACATCCACATAGAGCCTGCCTCCGATACTATCCATCGTATCATTGAGTGCCTCAAGCTTTTTCTTTCCTCCAAGCTTTGAAAGACCGGTTATCCTGTCATAGACATCTGCGTAGTAGCCACCGTTACTCCAGCCCTGGAAGTTCATTACCTGATATGCGATTCCCTTATCCTTAAGGTCAAGCGCTATATCCGCTGCCTCCTGATAGGTTGTCATCGCCATTACCTTTAAGTAACGTATTCCGACGAAGCTTGCTGTCTCCTTAACCCCACCGATTATATCGTAGTAGAAAGGAATATCGCCTGCTGCTGTCCTGTTCGTGAGAGCGCCTTCCCTTATAAGTCTTTCTCTATAATAGTTGGCGATTCCCGAATAGCCTGTATGCTCATCATCGAGGAAGGTGTATCTTACCTTGTAATTGATGTCATACATATTGTTCTCGAGGAGTGGAAGATCCGCCTCATTACCTGTTGAACCGAACATTGAAAGAAGATCATAGCCTCTTACAACGAAGGTTGTGTTAACATAATTGTAGCTGGTGTTGCTTCCTGCAACCGATGCAGTGAAGAATGCTGTTGTTGCTCCGTCCTCAACCGACATCAGTATGTTGGAATCCTCCTTGCATATTCCGCATATCGGAAGTCTTACCTTCTTAGTATTCTCAAGCAGTGTGTAATCTGCTGCGAGTGGGTCAATATCGTATATGTACTGTGAGTAGTTCTCAACACTGCTCTTTCCGTTGTTGAAATATATGAGAGAGCCTGAACCATTAGGAACCACCAGATAACCTTCCTCATCTGCTCCTGCCGCACCGAAATATCCCAATAGCCTTATTCTGTAAAGGCTTCCTCCTCCGTTCTCCTCTATCATGGAAGCCGGAACACTGACCTCAATACCGTCATCGGCAAGCCTGTACTCAAGTGCTATTGTAAATGATAACGGAAGTGCCACCTCTACTCCCGCAAGCTCCATCTGCTCCTCATAATCTGCCTCTGTAAAGCCCGCCGTCTCAAGGTATCCTGTGATTTTCTTTATTGTCTTTATGTTCTTCTGGGCAACTCCGTTTAACACAAGCATTCCTGTTGCGGAATCCGCGGTGGAATAATAACGTCTCATGTTCGTAACTGCTGTATCATCAAGGAGTGCACATATCGCATCAAGCTTATCCTGTGACATATACAATGGAACTATTCCTGTAGTATTAGTCGAAAAATCTCCAAGATTGTATATAAATCTTATGCCATTGTCTATCGACTGAGCCTGCAGCTGTCCTCTTGCAACCGCCATGCTGTAGGAATCGTAGGTTCCCATCGCCTTGGCTGCATTGTAATAGTTAATTACAAACTGTGACTTTAAATAGTTCTTGTTGGTATTATTCGCAATCGGGTCATCCTCTGCATTCACAGGATTGCTGTAGGTAATAACACCGCTTCTCTTGTCATATACAGCTACATTGCCGCTGTCTGTTGAGGCATAGAGCTTTAAAATATCATTTTCCGCTGCCAGCTCCATCCCCTCGACATCCTTTGAGGAATCCTTAAGTGCCGTAAACTCTGTTCCGTTCTCTGTCTCATAGCCGCTTAAGTACTGCTTATAATCATCATACAGATAGTAGTGAACCATGTAGTATATAAACCATATAAGCACTGCAAGTAACACCACTCCCAATACTCCGAGAAGTATTTTCTGTAAGAGCCCTAATTTTCTTTTTATTTTTTTCTTTTTTTCCTTCACAGCCCCTACCTTCCTTTCATCGGAATATCAGCTCAAGGTAAATACTCTTAAAGAATGTAATTACCTGACTTACCAGATTAAAAAGCAGCAATGCGAGGAAAATTATTATTAACACCGCAACAAATGTAAGGAACAATGTTATAAGTGTCTTTCCAAGCGTGTAATTGTGAACCTGCATAATACCCATTAACACCAGTATCACCGCATAAGCGATTCCGATTCCGATTAAGAGTCCATAGAATGCCTGCTCATTATCTGCTATAACCCTGCTGAGCAGTGTGGCAAGTACATAGCCCACCGTCGCAGGTGTAATCCCATAACCAACCGCAATAATAATATCCTTAAAGCGCCCCTCACCATCCATAAGACAGGTGATGGACCAGTTGCCTACACACACTAACAGAAATAATGCAAGTACACCTGCAAGCTCAGTAAGGCTGTTGACGCTTCTCGGATCCGTCTCATTCACAACGAAGCTTGCACATAGTCTGTTGAGTGAGAAGCTTATTGAAAAGAGAATAACCATAAGTACCGCTATCGGAACACTTCCGTATTCCTTGTGACGTATCCAGTAAAAGCCGTCCATAGGATGCGTCAGGGTGTATCCGAAATAACTCCATTTTTCCTTGGAAAATAATTCTTTCAAGCCTTCTCGCCTCCCTTTCCATGCTTTCTGCTTCTTATTCTCACTATCACGACAATCGCTATTATCACAACCGCAATTCCGGTGAAAATGTAACTTAAGTTGTCCGCAAGCACCTGATTACGGTAACGTCTGAATGCTATTGAATAGTAGTCCGAATCCATTCCCAGCTTCAGATACTTCATGGCGTTCCTGTTGTCCCCGGCTGTGAGGTATGCCTTTCCTATACCGATATTAGCCAGCTCATTGTTCTCATCAAGCCTTAAAACCTCTCTCCACTTCTCAACCGCAAGCGTCTCATCACCATCGTATCTCAGTGCAATCGCTTCATTTATGAGTGAACCGTACTCCGTCGCATTGAATACCGTAAGCTCCGCTCTGTAAGCATCAAGCACAACCAGCTTATCTCCGGATACTTCTATTGCAACAGGTGTGTTGAAGGTTCCAAGCTGTGTTCCGAGTCCTCCGAATATGTAGAGAAGATTTCCTTCATGGTCATAAGTGAATATCCTTCCCCTCTTTCTGTCGAGGACAGTGTATATTCCCTTATCCCGGTACACAACATCTGTAATCTGTGAGGCTCCCGCATACTGTGACTGACCATTTATTGCAAGGTCACCGCCTACGTTCTTGTTCTCACCCTTCTTGATTACATCCTCACCTCTAGGGTTAAGTCTTCTTACCGCCTGAACTCCCGCCGAATCAATGTTGGTCGCATATATGAAGCCGTCCGCATCGACGTCTATTCCCGTGAACTCTGTAGGAATGTAGAGCTGCTGCTTGGAGCGCTCCTCCTTGGTAGCTATTCGCTTCCAGAACTTCTCCCACAGCGTAATCTTTACATCGATTGTTCCGAAGAACCCTGAGAACTCTCCGTTAGTCTCAAATACCATGATTCCTTCAAACATATTCTGTGCAATACAGTAAATTCTGTCTGCATAGTCAACCGTAACCTTGAGAGGTACGAATACATACCCTGCATCAAGTGACTGTGACTGAGGATTATCCACTATCCTTACCAGCGTTCCGTCCTTCTCCATGACCACTATTCTGTGGTTCTGCGAATCAGCTATATATAGCTGCCCATTCTCCGATATGCATACACCGTAAGGTGATTTGAAGCCATCCTTCGCTCCGTTGTTGTCGAAGCTGTCAATGATATTTACAACCTCCGTCATATCATTGTTCAGCACCACAATTCTGTTATTTCCTGTATCAGCTACATAAAGGTTTCCATCATCCGAATAGCAGATGTCCTGAGGTGTCACGAAGCTTCCTATGCTCTCCCCCTTGTAGGTGAGGTTCTTTCCTGCAACGGAACGTATCGGTTCATACGCTGAAGGCGTATATACCAGGTTTTCCCTGTCATCATAATTGTAGGTGTCATACGGCTCATCAGCTGCCGCTACCCTTGCCGTAAAGCTCATACCCACCAGCACGAACACTGAGAGAAGGGCTGTGAGCTTGCTAAGACTATGTAAAAATTTATTTTTCATGCCCACCCTCCTGTCAGTCCTTCATTCCTGATGTTGTCATCGTCTCAAGTACGTTGCTCTGGCATATCAGGAAGAATATTATAGGTACTGCCGCTATTATGAAGGTTACAGCCGCAGCCGCTCCTGCTCTTGCCGTACCACCTGCCGTAATCTGCTGTAATGCATACTGTAATGGCTTAAGCTCCTCATTTCTTAAGAATAAGCTTCCTGTGTTTCCCCACATCTGCTGGAACTGGAAGATTGCAAGTGTGAGCCATGCCGGCTTAACATTCGGCATTACTATCGACCAGAAGACTCTCCACTCTGTAGCACCGTCAAGTCTTGCCGACTCCATCAGCGAATCCGGAAGCTGTTCCATGAACTGCTTCATAAGGTAAAGCCCCATACCAAAGGAGCATGCCGGAAGGATAAGTGCCGCATAAGTGTTGTTGATATGCAGCCAGCTTATGATCAAGTACTGAGGTATCTGTGTTACCGTCCATGAGAACATCATGGAGAGCACTACCATTCCGAAAAGAATGTTCTTGCCCGGAAAGCTATGCTTTGCAAGCGGATACGCTGCAAGCGAGGCACACAGTACGTGTCCAACCATTCCACCACCGGTGATAATGATTGTGTTTAATATGTATCTTGAGAATGGCACCCAGGAGCTGTTCATAAGCACGAACAGGTCTGAGAAGTTCTCAAGTGTAGGGTTTCTTACAAAAATCTTAGGAGGGAACTGATATATCTCATCCAGCGGCTTTAACGCATTATTGATAATCATTACAAGCGGAAGTGCCATGAACACACCGCAGATGAACATTATCACGAATAACAGTGTATTTCCCGCCATTGAACGGTTGAGCTTCTTCTCCTTCGGTCTTCTCTTAAACAATTTCTTCTTTGTCTTGTTCTCCTTACTCATTGACCAACCCTCCTTAACAGACGCTGTACAAGCTTATTGGTTCCAATCATGAGAAGGAAAAGCACTGTCGCTATAGCCGATGCGTAGCCCATCTCCATTCGTCCTCCCGAACCATAGTCGAGAAGATGTGTTACCACAGTCGCTCCTGCATAGTTTACAGAAGGGTTTCCGGCAAGCTGTATTGATATATCAGCTACCGCGAAGGACTGTGTTATCTGCATTACCGCACCGAACATGAGCTGAGGCTTCATGGAAGGAAGTGTTACATACCATAACTCCTGCCAGCGGTTCTTGACGCCGTCAAGTGCAGCCGCCTCATAGAGGCTCTTATCAACCGTCTGAAGACCTGCTATGAATGAAAGGAAGCCTGTTCCGAGTGACAGCCATAGCTGAACCACTATGAGTACCGGAAGGACATACTTTTCTGTCTTCATCCAGAGGATTGCTTCGTCTATTATTCCAAGCTTTAAAAGTATACCGTTTAAATATCCGTATCTGTCACCTGTGAGAATGAGATTCCATACCATGTAGGCATTACCGCAGATACTCGGTGCATAGAAGATGAGTGTGAGGAAGGCTCTTAACTTTCCCGAAAACTCATTTATTATCCATGCGAACAGAAGGCAGAGTATGTAGCTGACCGGCCCTGTTATTACCGCAAAGATAAGGGTGTTTTTGAGTGATATGAGAAAAATATCATCCTCAAGGAAAAGCTTGATATAATTCTTCCAGCCTACGAAGGTAGGAGGCTCAAGCATATTAAAATATGTAAAACTGAATGCTATCGATATAACCACCGGCAGTACCGTAAAGAGGAAAAATAATATAAAATACGGTGCCATCATCACATAAGAGACTCTGCTCTTTTTCAGCCTGTAGCCGAGCTTACGCTGCTTGAATGCCAGCTCGTCGGCAGATACTGCTTTTGCTGTACTCTGTGCCATTTATCTTCCTCCTTTCCTATTCCTGCCCATCAACCGGAAGACCAAGCTCCTCACGCTTGTAATTTATCTCCGCGTTGATGTAGATAACCTTATCCATGAGCTCCTCCCTAGGGGAAGCTGTATCCGTCTCCGTTGTAACTGTGTAGAATGCATTGTTCACATTACGCCATGAATAGTAACCACCCGGAACCTGAGGTATTCCCTTGACATATCCGAATGCCTCTAAAAGTGCTTCGTAGTCATCAACCGGCCATGGCATGTTGGCGAACGCTTCAAGGTTCGCTGTAGGAACTCTCGCCGCAGAACCCATAAGGCTCTCCATCTCTCTGCCGTACTGTGTCTGGACATCCGCGCTGGTCCACCACTTTAAGAACTGCCAGCATGCATCAGGATACTCTGTGTCCGCCATAATGATACTTGCAAGGCCGGTACAGCCTGTGCTTCTGTCTATGGTTCCGTCATCCTTTTGTGTTCCCGGAACCGGAACGAAGTCCCACAGTCCCGCGATATCAGGTGCGGATACTACCAGATTGTTGTAGGTTGTGTAATCCGCTATTATAATCGGGCATTCACCTGTACGGAAACGCTCCTCCACACTTGTCTCCTTATCAAGCTTGAAATCTGTATAGTATTCACAGTATTCCTTAAAGGTGTTTACCGCTATATCCGAATCAAGAAGTGAGCTGCTTCCATCTTCCGTATAATATTCTCCGCCATTCTGGTAGAGAAGCATTGCAAATATCTGCTCACTAGGAAGCATTCCGAACTCCATCTGATTCTTTGCAAGTACCGTCATGGCAACCTTTACATCCGCCCATGTCTCAGGAATATCAAGCCCTAACTCTGCTAAGATATCCTTTCTGTAGAACATTACCGGGAATGTTATTGTCTCAGGAAGTGCATACGTTGCACCGTCAAATGTAAATGCCGTCATAGCCGCATCCGGGAAACGCTCAAGCACTTCGTCAAGGTCTGAAAACCGGCTTAAATCAAGCACCGCATTTCTTATACCATAGTTGACCGGCGTATCATTTCCGGTGTTGAGCACTGCTCCGGCAATTCCCGAGGTGTTGGCAACCTGTATTGCCACATCAGGACCCTCTCCCGCAAGCTCTGCTCTCAGGAGTGTCGACATGTCGACGAGCTGTACATTTACATTGACACCATACTCATTGGTAAAGCTTTCATCAATCATCGCCTTGATTACGTTTGCCTGATCACGTCCTGAACCAATCCAGAGTGTTATTGTCGGGCTGTCTCCGCCATCCTCGGCAACATTACCGATCTGGTTGTAATCTATAACGAATGAATAGAATAATCTGCTGCATTCATATCCTGCCTTGCTGAAAAACGAGGTATTCTCATATTCAGGCTTTATATCCGGTGAATAGATATTGATTCTGTCAATTGCAAGCGGCTGGTCTATAACCTGTGTTACCCAGTTTCCGCAGGCTCTCACATTTATCTTGAAGGTACCGATAACCCTTACGAAGTAGTCTCCGTCCTTTATAAGGTCATCAAGCTGATCCCTCATTGTAAGAAGCACTGTCTCCTTGTCTGATTTCTTTCCGGTGAGTGCGCGAAGCTGTGTTATCGCATTGTCAAGCTGTGCCCTTACTGCCACAAGCTCATCGTGAAGCCCCGGAAGAGTTCTCTCTATCTGGTAATCCCTGTATGTATCAGGTGAAACTCCGGTAACTCTTATCACCTCACGGTAGATTGAATTCAACTGCTTTACGCAGTCCTCAACCTCACTGATAATCTGTGAGAAATCGCCAAGCACAACCTCCATCCTTATCGTGTGGTGTCCTGCCTCAAGATAGAAGGAATAAGGTGTTCCGCCCGCATCCTGCAATACATCCTCTCTCCAGCTCTGGTCATACTTAAAGCCGTATGCCTCAAGCTCCTTAAAAGGAACCTCTCCGTCTATAGTTATCTTTCTTGAAACATATATACCTCTTACAAAATTCTGGCTGTCATACAAGGATATATTGTAATATCCGCTCTCCTCCACATCGAAATCCCATTCAATCCACTGTCCGACCAGTCTCCATGAATTTCCGCCGATTGTATTGTTAAGAAGCATCTTAGGGCTTGATGGAGATACGGAAGGTGATGACTGATCCTGTATAGGATATAACATCTGTGATGACGTCCTTGTAGGATTCTCACCCTCGATTGTGATGAGCTTACCGCTTGTATTCTTAGCTCCTGCGGCATCATTTCCGCTCTTTACCTGCGCGTATGACGGCTTGTCAGCGGCATTACTTAGTGTAATTGAATGAATCACCATCGGCTCTCTCATTGAAAGAAGTGTTATTGTATGCTTTCCCTTTGTCATATATACCGACAACGGCGATGTGATATATCCGTCACTGTCATACATATACTCGCTTATCCATTCAGGATTTTCCTTCATGCTGGGCTTGCAGTCATTTCCCTGATTATCCTTCTCCCAGGTATATGCCTTTGAACCGTTGGCAGCCTTATAGCTGTCTGCATCATACTCCCATATTCTGTAGAAGGTGACCATCGAAAGCTCTGAATAAGGAAGCTCCCCATCTATGAACACGCTTCTCTCTATCGCTGAGTTCTTGCCCTTTATAGGAAAATACTCAAGTGATATATTGTAAAAGCCTTCTTCCTTTACATCCACCTCAAACTCAATAAGTGAATTTTCGCTTGTGTAAAGGCTGTCACCGCTCATTCCTTCATAGTCCTTATAGATAACCGGCTCTGTCTCCTTGTCATCCTCATCATACCTTACACAGTTCTCTGCACCGGCTGTTATCGTTTTGTCCGGATATACTGCATTGAAATTCTGCACGTAATCATTATAATCAAGTACCGAATCGTCAACCGAATATGTACTCACGATGTCATCGTAATCATCCATCTCAAGCTCCGTCCGTGCTTCAACATGTGCCGAACCAAGCGGAAATGCAAGGAGCAGTGTCATCGCTATGGCAAGTACTGATGTAACCCTCTTTTTGGTAGTCTGCTTCATCCCTTTTCCTTTCCGTAAAGCCCTTCGTTAAGGCTCTACCTTCATTAACTGTTATAGTACCATGCCTCCTCGCCCTCACCGGGCTCAGGCATATAATGCAACAATACCTTCTCCATCATAAATGTCACAATGAAACACCAGCACCCCGGAACAAATGCCACACATGGTATCGGAAAAACATATATCTGTAACCATATAAGCAATGCCGTTCCCGTTATAACCGCTATCGTAACCGGTAAAAATCTTAGCCCCATCACGAATGCCAGCTTCCACATGTTCACCGTTTTCATGGTAAATCTTGATAAAACCGGGAAAATATATACACTGATTGCGGCAAGCAAAACACCAAGTACCACATATACTGTCGCAAATACTTTTCCGTCATGGTCGGAAATCCCCGCCGCTGCCGCAGCATTCATCGCAACAGCCTGTCTGTATCCCATGTATAAGGCAGCCCCAACTGCCATAATCTCCAATGTAACTATTATCCCCTTACCAAGCGTCCTCTTCATCGATGAAAAGAATTCCCCAAGAGGTGTTCCCCTGCCTCTTCTCACACTCTTAATCACTGCGTAGTAGAGCGAGGTCATCGCCGGTCCTATTGTCACAACCGGGATACAGCATATAAGAAACGCAACACTGAGCATAACCAGCTCGCCGAACCCATTGATAAGCTCCATAAAGCGCCCATCCCATGAAAAGAACTTTCCGTTAAATATGTCCTTCAGGCTGATACTCTTTCTGCTATCACTGTTTTTCAACCTCCAGCCCCCTTTTTCATTAAATAAAAATTCTGCGGCTATGTCTTGACCGCCTGTACACCGCTGCGTTATTGAGTGAAGCGCGTCCCGAGGTGTACCGGTAAAGCTGTACATCATACGGTTAAATCATTCACTTAATTGGATATTCCTTCAAATCAGGCAGTTCATCAAGCGTAAGCACTATATCGCTGTCATACGCCTTCTTTAGCATATCCTTTTCCGTATACTGTTCACTGTAAGAATATATTGATGTGTTTTTTGCCACGAACTCTGTTCCCCATGTGCAGAACAGACCCCACATTGCCCCGTCTCTCTTAGCAAGCTCAGGGTCGAACACGCATCCGTTCTCAGACATCACAACCATCTTTCCCTGTGTGTAGTCCACAGCCTCAAGGAACTTGTTGACCTGCGATGTGTACACATGCTCTCCCGGATATATATCCTCACCGATTATGTCAACATACTCGTCACCCGGATACCAGTCCGCATCCTGACCATTCCACAGCCAGATAAGATTATTAAGTCCATATTCATTGGTGAGCTTGTCATATAATAATATGTAGAGCTGCTTGTAAGCCTCCGCTCCCGAAGCGCCCCACCAGAACCATCCGCCCGATGCCTCATGGAGAGGTCTCCACAGAATCGGTACATCAGCCTCCTGCAATATGAGAAGCTGCTGCGCGATAGCGTCTATGTCCTTCATAAGCAGCTCATAGCCTTCCTCATCCTCACCGTTCATAATCTTTGCAAGATTTATGTTGGTTGATTCTGTTCTGAAGCCTGACCACCACTCTCCGGTAAGATATTTGCTCGGTGCATTCCAGTGCCAGCAGAAAGTAACGATTCCGCCATTCTCCCAAAAGCTCTTTGCATAATCCGTAGCCTTTGATGTGCTTCCGTTCTCCACCCTTGATGGTGAATACTCGATAAAATCAAGTCCGAGTACAGCAGGATATTTGCCTGTGACCTTGTTAACCACCGCACATTCCTTTCCGAACTGACCTGTATCACAATACTGACCCGAAAGAATCTTCTCTCCGTATATATCAGTGAGATAACTCATAAGTCTTTTAGCGCTCTCGGCAGCATTCTTATTTACAAGCTCTGCCGATACATTGTATATACCTTCATCGATTGGCTTTGAAGTCTGAACCGTAAGTTTATCAAGCATTATCCACCCCCAATATTTCTGTACAAGAATCTCATGTGTTCCTGTTTCTAAATACACTCTGTTCACTGCCGTGTCTGTAAATGAACTATTCTCCGAAGCAATGTTCCCGACACTCTCTCCATCGACAAACACATAATTCTCTTTGTACCCGCCATTGCTTGCCGTGGTAAATACAAGATCGTAAAATCCGTTCTCTTTTATATCAATACTAAACTCACATGCGTCATCATCTGCCGAAAAACCTGCGGCATATCCTGTTCCGCTGTAACCGGGCTTTTCCTTATCTGCCTTGACATTTCCAGTAAATTCAGCATCCTCCGCCTCATATACCCCGGCAATCTCAGGAACAAATTCCGTTGTCTCTACCGGTGTTGTCTCCGTATCCTGATTCGCCGTTCCAGCATCCCCATTGCCGGCGGGTGAGCTGTTGCATCCGGTGATAGCGCCTGCAATCGCTGCCGCCGCTGCGATTGCAGCTGTTATGTATTTAGCATTTTTGTTTTTCCTCGTCATAAGGTATTCCTTCCATTTTTGTAAAACACAAGATTTTAATAATTTCTTTACATAACTTTTATTTAGTAACTTAACAAAACTGTTTTTTAAGTAACCTAAGTATAGCTCATAGGTTGCCCAATGTCATCATTATTTTTTGATTTTTATAATATATTTTTGATTTATTTGTGCATTTATCCCAAGTTAAGCAGATTTTTTATAGATATTTATGTCATTATACCAACATATATTCCTGTCTGTTAGCAAAATAACCGTTAATTTTGTTAACAGACAAAGTTAACGGTTATTTTTTTAACATACTTTGTACAATAGCTTGAATGTCCGCACATTTTAAAATATAATGATGTTGAAGCCAAAAGGTATTTAACCTATATGATAATGAACTGCCCTTACATAAGGATATATACCGTATACTATTTGAGCTGCCATAGAGGACAGCGGAACGGAGCCTAGTATGAATTTTTTATTTGACAACTCTCATTTTACTGATATTGAAGCTGCGGAGGGCGGCTGCTACCTCATCACCAACGGACTTGGCGGATACTCCTGCCTTGATCTCGCCGGCGGAACCTCAAGAAATGACCACGCCATTTTCATGGCGGCAGTGAAGGCACCGAATGTGCGCTATAACATGATAACAAATCTTCTTATTAATATGACTGTCGACGGCATAATATACCACCTCAGCACCCAGCGCATGGCTGATGACAGCTTCACTGATAATTTCAAATATATAGAAAAGGTATGCTTTGACAGCAACATGTTCTCCATGGTGTTCAATGTCCGCAACGTGCGCCTTGAGCTATGCATTGTCATGCCTCACGGAGAGAATACCCTCCTGCTGAACTATCATATATCCAACCCGGAATGTCACGATGTGGAGCTCAGGCTCACACCGCTGCTCAGATTTACACCGAAGAATACGGCGATGAAGGCGGACGCGGAGTTCTCCATCAGGGAATATGCTGCGGAGAAGCAGCTGTTGAATAGTACGGATAATGAAAGAATGAATGGTGGAACAGGTGACAACAGCGATATTAACTGCTGTGAGGAATTTCCCGCGAATGCCATCATTATAGAAGGAAATGATTTAAGAGTAGTGTGCGCCTCCAACATGGATGTGGAGCTTCTCTCCCAGAACAGCCTCTACTCAATGCGCTGGACTCTCGACACACGCGATGGAAGGGATGACACCGGTTCATGTGTTATCAATCACTGCCTTAAAAAGCGCACCTCTGAGCCGGACTGTGAGAATGTCATAGTCTACAGTCTGTGTGCCCCGGAAGATATACTATCGCGCGTACAGAATGATATTGTAAATGCGTTCAATAAAGCCGCAGCCGATGAGAAAGCCCGAATTGCGGACATAGTTAACCATTCCGGACTGAAAAGTGAGCTTGGCAGACAGCTCGCCGCAGGCGCGGACGCATACATTGTGGAGCGCGAATCCACCGGCGGAAAAACTATCATTGCGGGATATCCATTCTTTGAGGACTGGGGACGTGACACCATGATTGCCCTGGGAGGAACTACCCTCGCCACCGCACGCTATTCCGACTGCCGGAGTATTCTCAAAACCTTTGCAAAGTATGAGAAAAACGGTCTTCTGCCGAATCTCTTCCCTGAGGGCGGCATGACACCGATGTACAACTCAGCCGATGCACCGCTTCTATTCGTAAATGCAGTCTATGAGTATATACAGGCTTCGGGCGATAATGAATTTCTCCACGATTGTTTTGAGCCGATGAAAAATATTATGGACGCCTACGAAAATGGAACGGATTTTCATATTGGATGTGACACCGACGGACTTATCATGGCTGGTGCTGACCTTGAACAGCTCACATGGATGGATGTTCGCGTTGACAATTTTTTACCTACCCCAAGACACGGCAAGCCGGTAGAGATAAATGCCTACTGGTACAGTGCTCTATGTGCCATGCAGGTCTTCTCCCACAGTCTTGGCAAAGATGAACTTTCGACAAGGTATGCCGCCATGGCGGAACGCACCAGGAAATCTTTTCTCGAAAAATTTTATGACAAGGATATGGGATGTCTTAAGGATGTACTAAACGGAACCTACGAAGAAAAACAGATTCGCTGCAATCAGGTATGGACGCTCACAATGCCTTTTACAATGCCTGACTCCTCGATGGCAGAACAGATTCTGGACACCATAGAGAAAAAGCTGTACACAACGGCAGGGCTTAGAACCCTCACCATGGATGACCCGGCGTTCACACCTGTGTACATCGGCGATATGCAGCACCGCGACAGGGCATACCATCAGGGTACAGTGTGGACATTTCCTCTGGGTGCGTACCTGCGTGCAAGAATCCGCCAGCTTGCTTCACCTTCGCTCTCAGCTGATGAAAAAAACGCTGTACGCGAACACTTAAAGGAAGCTTTCAGTGCACTTGAGGGCTGGCTGTATGAGGGCTGTCTTGGACAATTTGCCGAAATATATGACGGAGAATGTCCTACAATATCCCGCGGCTGCTTTGCGCAGGCATGGAGCGTTGGTGAGATACTCCGCGCGGTGTCTGAATACGAGAAGGAGGAACAGAATGCAGGTAACTGAATTATTTCCATCGCAGCTTGAGGAGGCAATCAAAAAAAATCCGCATGGAAACATAGCGGATTTTCTTCCTGATATACATGATTCTCTCCCTGAGATACAGGAAAACCTGTTCTACATCTGTGCCGGCGGCAGACGCACACTTCATCAGATGGAACAGTACTCCTTCAGTGACATTGAAGGCTACCTGCTTCTATACACCCATGCGGGACGCGGAATTATGGAGGTATCCGGTGACAGCCGCAACCTCGAAGAGGGTGATATGCTGCTGTGGGACTGCGCCGATTTCATCCAGTTGAGGGCGCTGAGTGAGGAGTGGAAGGTTGATATACTCTTTTTTAACGGAAATGCCGTTATCACATACTATGAGGAAATCTGTAAAATATCCTTTCCTCTTTTCCACATACCTGCCAACTCGCTTCCGGATTGTCATTTTACGGAGGTCATGGCTCTCGGTCCGGTAATAACACCTCACCATGCATTTCTGACCAACAAGCTGTTGACCGACCTGCTGACCGACCTCATCTCCATGCTGCACATGTCAACCGATATTCCACAGGCGGCTCCGGCATACATCGAAGAGCTAAGGACACTTTTTATAAACAGCTGTGAAGCTGACTACTCAATGGATGAGCTTGCCATGCGCTTTAACGTGAACCGCTACCGCATGACAAGGGAATTTTCGCAGTTCGTCGGCATGACCCCGGTAAAATTTCTGAACAATACCAGAATAGAAAAAGCCCGCGCCCTCATAGAGAGCACGGACCTATCAATAGGTGCCGTGGGAGCCGCCGTCGGTATCCCGAACACAACACATTTTATTAACCTGTTCAAGGAAAAGCTCGGTGTCACACCGCAGGTCTACCGCGAAGGCTACCGCTCATTCCGGCAGATAAGCAAAAACTACTAAAGCTGAGCTGCTAATCTGTCCGGTTCACAGCCTTACCGGTCTGCCAACGGCACAGCTCCCCCTTGCCTGTCCGTGGTGAAGCCCAGCCGGTTCACAGCCCTGCTTCCGGCGGTATGACAGTCCGACTGTCTGCTTCCACAATAAAACTTAGTCCATTTATAGCTATGCTGCAGCTATTTTCAGCTAACCCTTCTATGACACAAGCAGTCCCAGCAGGTCAAATAAGTCACCTGTCGAATCAGGTGATTTTTTTATTGTGATGGTATGCTCCGCCGATGAATCGGAGGTGTACACCTGCTTTGCCTTAATAGCATTACCCCAGCCACCTGAAAAATCAGCGTTGATTGTACCTGCATACTCACCATCGACATATACATCGTACTGTCCGCCAAGCCCATTGGTGGTTGCAAAGTAGAGAATGCCCAGGTTCTGAAATTCTGCCTTTATCTCAAGCTTTCCCTCTCCCTTGGTACACTCCCAGCCATACGGAAACTGCGTGCACACACGCTTTTTCTCAAAATCGCCGGCACTTATGACATCCGCGTCCGATGAGTCGATGATATCGGCATTGATATAGCTCTCCTTCATAACCGCAGCCATGTCGAACCTCTGCAGCTCCCCGTAGCTGTCCACATTCTCATACACATTGTTGAGATATTTCCACAATATTTCACCGGTGATGGCATGTCCCAATGCCGAAGGATGAACCTCATCCCCCGAAAGCTGCTTGTCGGTGTATACCTTCTGCTCCATCATATCATTTATGAGACTTGAATAGCTTAACATCGGGAGCTTATAGCTGAACCCTACAAACACATGATTTCCCTGTGCCGTGGCGCCGTTAGTCTGCCCCATATATAGAAGCATGACAGCCGGCTGGCTATCCGACAGAAGTATCTTTCTCACCAGATTGTCATACGTCTTTTTATAGAACAGCGAATCCTCATCGTTTACCGAAAATTCGACCAGCACCAGATCCGGCTCATACTCAAGAACATCCTTATTTACTCTGTGCACTCCAAGATATGAGTCCGTTCCACCTATACCCGCATTAACGAACTCAAAGTCCGCCTCAGGGAATGTATCCTTCCACCACTCAAAAAAGATATCCGCATAAGACCTCTTAAACGGAACCTCAGAATCGCTGCTTCCACTTGATATTGTTCCCTGTGTGATTGAACCGCCTATGCACGCTATCACAACATGCTCACCCTTCGCAGCCTTCTTCATAACCGCCGCAAGCGCCGTGTCATCGCAGCTTGGCCACTGGTCTGCCACACTGTACAGCTCATCCGAAAGAAGATTGGTCAATGGAGCGACCACTTTGTTCTCATCTGCTGCCTCATTATCAGTACCCTGGGCTCCCGTAGCCTCTGTATCCGTTCCCTGGATTCCTGCCTCTCCGTCCGTCTGCTCCGCTTTACTCTCATCCGCAGCGTCCGAAGCCTGACTGCCCGATATATCTGCATTTCCTGTCACATCAGTGCCGGACACATCACTGTCCTTCGCACATCCCACAAGCGCGCATGCCCCCACAAGAGCCGCCGCCATAATCCCATATACATTATATTTTTTCATACGCACCTTCTCAATATTCCTTCTTAAGCCTCCTTCTTAGGCTTTCTTCCGCAGGACTTCCTCTCCGTACAGTAGCCGGTCTTTTCACACTTAGGCATAAAATAATTGTCAACGATATACTTCCACTCCTCCGATATCTCCGACAGAGCCTTGGCAATATCATTGAACATCTGCCTGTACTCCCAGTATGCCCTTGTGCACATTCTCTGCCCGCTCATGTCGACAAGATTCCTTAAGTTGCGCTTGTCAACAATCTTCGTCTCCATGCCAAGCGGCAGGAGCATGGCTGCGTCCTCTCTCGGAATACCGCACTCCTTCTCAAGGTAGCTGCAGGTCTCTGTGATAGACTTCATCATCTCATTATACCTGCGCGCCGCCTCCTCATCAGCCGCAATCTTAGGCGGTACAATATACTCAAAATTCTCATAATTAATATATCTCGTGCTCGCCTGAAGTCTGGTCGGTGCTCCGCCAAGATGTGTGTACCACTCCCTGATTACCCTCGCGGAATAACCATCCAGCACCATCTCCACATTCACATACTCCATAACACGTCCGTGCCCCGATACCAGACAGTCAAGTCCTCTCTTATAATTCTTCGCATCATCCGTTATATCCGCGCCCCAGCATACTCCGGCGCGCTTGCCCATAAGTGTAATTGGATTTTTTGTTGTCTCTTCAAGAATTGTTATTTTTCCCATTTTATCCTCGCTTCTGTTTTTTTATACTCTATTACGTTCTTCTCCGTCTATAAAAGCCTCAAGATTGAGATACGCCTCATCCACAAGCCTCTGCCTGGCCTCATTGGTCGCCCATGCGATGTGAGGTGTGATTATGAGGCGGCTGCTGTCCTTATATCCGTAGAGCGGATTGTCCTTTCTCATAGGCTCAACGGATATGACATCAAGCCCCGCCGCCGCAAGCTTATTCTCATTGAGCGCCCACAGCAGGTCATTCTCATTGACAATAGGACCGCGGCCCACATTTATGAGTACCGCATTGGATTTCATCTTCCCAAATGCCTGTCTGTCCATAAGATTCTCTGTTCTGTCATTGAGCGGTGCATGTATCGAAATGATATCCGACCTTTCAAGCAATTCATCAAAATCCACACGTTCATAATCGGGATTGCTGTTCTTTCCCGATGTCGAATAGTATATTACATGACACCCGAACGCCTTTGCAATGTCGGCAACCCTTCTTCCTATCTCGCCAAGCCCGATTATTCCCCATGTCTTTCCGGCAAGCTCCTCAAAATGCTGCCCGAAATAGGTGAAACAGCCGTACTCGCAGTACTTTCCGTCCTTCACAAAATCATCATAGTGTCTGAGCTTCTCATACACGTAAAAAAGCAGCGCAAACGTGTGCTGTACTACCGAATCCGTGGAATAACTCTTTACATTCGTGACCGCAATATTCTTCTTCGCAGCGTATTCCAAATCTATGTTGTTCGTTCCCGTCGCATTAATTCCTATATATTTAAGCTTAGGAAGCCTGTCCATCTCATTTTTGCCAATCACAACCTTGTTCGTAAGAAGCGCGTCCGCATCCTTAAGTCTTTCAACCACCTCTTCCGGTGCCGTTCTCTCATATATTGTGACCGTCCCAAGCTTTTCAAAAACGGACATATCAATGTCCTCCCCAAGCGCCATGCGGTCTAAAATCACAATGTTCATCAACAATTTTCTCCTGTTTTTTTATTAACCTGATTAATTCCAGCTTAAATATCTCTTCAAAATACAGCCATTTCAACTGCATGATTGCTGCATTTTGATAAATGAATATGATGTTTTGACCCCGACATCATAAATATAAAACCCACTTTGCTGCTAAAAACCTTACATAATTATGCCCGCCGTTTTTTTTATTCTCATGCCAGATATTCCCTCAGCACATCCTCAATCAGCTTTATCTGTTCATCGCTTATTTTAATATCCGAATTACAGGCCGTTTCCTTATTGTATTCCTGTGAAATTTTCCTATTTTTCATCCCGCGTGAAGCTTCATATTCAATGCCATTATTTTTTATTCCTACATTCTCATTATCAGGCTCCACATTCGGTTCACCATGCATTTCCCCTACACTCACCCTGTCATTTGAAAGCACATTGTCAAAATAATCGACAATGTTTACCACTATCCGGCTTTCCTTTTTTTCTATGTCCTCAATTTTACCGACACACGCCACAGCCACGGCACATACACAGCCGTATGCGGTATACCACATATTCTGCTTGATTATCCCGCTCATCAGTCCCAGCATTATACATATAAGCTGTATGAGCCATGCTGTTTTCACGTATTCATCAATTGAAAGGTTAAGATACCTGTATCGCTCCATATTTTTGAGGACGAATACCTGCGTATTATGTATGCTTGTATTTATTCGCATTCCATTCTCGCGTCTTAACTTCAACTGACGTATAAAAGGATGACTCGATGCCGTCATTGAGAGGCTCTCATTGTACAGCACCGACATCCCCTTTCCCGCAATTCCATAGGCAAGACAGCCAAAAAAGCCCATGACCGCGATTATAATAGCAAATGTGTTCTCCGCCATTAGTGATAAAAAATTCTGCATAAAATCCTCCTTAACCATACCGGGTGATTACAAAAATTTAAATCTGACAACTACGGTATTCATAAAACAGTCCGGCAATTCCCTATATACCTGTCATAGAAAAGATTGTACATGTATTCCATGAGATTTTAGAGGTAATCTATGCAGCATTTATCAACAAAATTCCCTAAAATATGACCTTATATTCTCCGGATGAGATTCTCCATGAGAAGAACGGAATGTTCGATTGCCTTGCGCTCAAACTCACCGTAGTCCATGGAAGCACTGTCATCCGCCTTATCGGAGATAGCACGTATAATAAGAAATGGTATGCTGTTAAGATATGCTGCCTGTGCAATGGCTGCTCCCTCCATCTCCGTGCAGTATGCGGCAAATGTCTCAACAAGTCTCTTCTTGGTATCCTTGTCTGTTATAAACTGGTCACCGCTTACCACTCTTCCCTCGAACACACCAATCTCAGGAACCGCCTCGCTGCATGCAGCCCTTGCCGCGTCTATGAGCTTTCTGTCCGCCTCAAACACTGATACCGGCATTCTCGGGATTACACCCATCTTATATCCAAAGCCTGTCGCATCCATATCATGCTGGATTGCATCGCTTGATATAACAATGTCTCCGATATTTATTTCGTTTTTAAGCGAACCTGCAACACCTGTATTGATTACGCAGTCAACATTATATCTGTCGGCAAGTATCTGTGTGCATACAGCAGCGTTAACCTTACCGATTCCGCTTCTTACAACAACTACATCCTTTCCCTTAAACTGTCCCTTCTTAAAAACCATTCCTGCAACAGTGGCTGTCTCGACACCGCTCATCATATCCGCAAGTGCCTTTACCTCTTCCTCCATCGCCCCGATAATTCCTATCATAATTCCTCCGTTCCGCAGACCACACAAATTATATATGCTGAATATAATATCATATTTTCCGCATTTGCTTCTCCGCTGGTTGTTTTTTTGTTAATTATAACACTTGATTGTCTATTGCGCTATTGTTATGATATAATAGTTTGTGGAATTTTTTTCTGCAAAAAGTATTAAACACACAGATAGGAGAATAATGTTATGATATACAAACCAACAGGAGTTTGTTCCAAAGAGATTAATATTGAGTTAGACGGAGATGTAATCAAGTCCGTTAAGTTTACAGGTGGCTGCTCAGGAAACACACAGGGCGTTGCTGCACTTGTTGCGGGAATGAAGGTTTCGGACGCCATCAGCCGCTTAGAGGGAATCCGCTGCGGAATACGTGAGACATCATGCCCTGACCAGCTTGCAAAAGCCCTTAAGCAGGCAATTCAATAACTTGCTGCCATAGCAATTTTCAGAGGTTTGCCATGAAAAAATTACTTCTTACCGGTGGCGGAACCGCCGGACATGTAACACCGAACATAGCCATGCTTCCTCTTCTTCGTGAACAGGGCTGCGATATATCCTATATCGGCTCATATAACGGCATCGAAAAAAAGCTTATAACCGAACAGAATGTCCCTTACTACGGAATATCAACCGGCAAGCTCAGACGTTATTTCGACTTGAAAAATCTTACCGACCCTTTCCGTGTTATCAAGGGCTGTTTTGAAGCGCGGAAGCTTATCAGAACAATTAAGCCGGATGTTGTATTTTCCAAGGGCGGCTTCGTATCCGTCCCGGTTGTGCTTGCGGCTCACAGGGAGCATATCCCGGTCATCATCCATGAATCAGATATGACACCGGGGCTTGCAAATAAGATATGTATTCCTTATGCCAATAAGGTATGCTGTAACTTCCCGGAAACAGTAGCCATGATTCCTGACGGCAAGGGCATACTCACAGGTACACCTATCCGCGCCGAATTAAGCCAGGGTGACCGTCAGACCGGACTTGACCTGTGTCACTTCACATCGAATAAGCCTGTCATAATGGTCATAGGCGGAAGTCTTGGCGCACAGCATGTCAACGAAGCTATCCGCTCCATACTGCCAAGTCTGCTTGAACGCTTTCAGGTTGTTCACCTATGCGGAAAAGGCAAGGTTGACGAGAGCTTCTACTCCACAACAGGCTACTATCAGTTTGACTATATTGATAAAGAGTTAAAGGATCTTTTTGCCGCTGCCGATATTGTAGTTTCGCGCGCCGGAGCTAACGCCATATTTGAGCTGCTATCCCTCAACAAGCCGAACCTTCTCATCCCACTGCCGGCAGGCGCCAGCAGAGGAGATCAGATTCTCAATGCTCAATCATTTAAAAAGCAAGGCTTTTCGATGGTTCTTCCTGAGGAAGAACTCACTAACGAGTCATTATATCTGGCAATCTGCAATCTCTATGAGCATCGCGCCGAATATATAGACTGCATGAAAAAATCTTCAGGAAACGACTCTATAAAGCAGATAGTGGCTCTTATAAATGAGGCTTCTAAATAGACGAAGCCTTTTTTATAAGATTTTCGCTGATAAAAAGCTTAATTAAGGGTTTTCACCACATAAAAGGCTTAACTATAAAATTTTCAGCTAAAATCAAGAAACTGTTATAAGGTTTCAACTAATAAGCAGCTTAATTATAGTTTTTTAACTAATAAGAAACTTAATTATAAGGTCTATGACTGATAAAAGGCTTAATTAATAATGTTTTTATGAGTTGAAAAACTTCTTACAGGTTAATTCATCTTTTCTTTGATTAGATCGGCAGTCGCTGCAAGTTCCTCATTTGAAGGCTTCATCGGCTGCCATCCTATATTCACACTGTCATTTTTGTATCTCGGAATTATATGGAAATGAAGGTGCATTACAGTCTGTCCTGCCGCTTCCCCATTATTCTGTACAACATTAATGCCATCGCAGCCCAATGCCTCTTTGATAGCATTCGCAGTCTTAGAAATAACCTTAAGTGCCTTAGCTGCAGTATCCGGCTCAACACTTAACAGATTATCCGAATGACTCTTAGGAATCACAAGCGTATGTCCCTTAGCCGCCGGACCAAGATCCAAAATAGCTCTGAAATCATCATCCTCATAAACTGTCGCTGATGAAATCTCTCCTGCTGCAATCTTACAAAAAATACAATCATCCTTTTTCATCTTGAAAAATCTCCTTTTATGTTATATGTTTATATTAAACAATTTATTGATAAACCATTTTCGCTAAACTACTATATAATGTCTCTGATATCCTGTTAATTGCGAAACGTACTTTAGAATAAACTAAAATAAAACTGTGTGAGGTAAAAATATGCTGTCTGACAATGATAAACAGATTCTAAATAAGCTTAAAGACGAATATCCCGAGGCGTATGAGCTTTTTGAGCGCCGTGAGGAGGAACACAGAAGGCTTCTAAAGCAAGGCTGCCACGATATCCGCAATATTGTCACCCTGCTCAGCGGCTCATATCAGCTCCTCGGACTTACCAATCCTCAGCTTAACTCCATCCCCCGCTATGTAACGATGGGCTCTGATATAAAGAATCTTGTCAAAGCTTTCAATGATGTCGCCATGTACCGTTATGCTGCAGCCATATCCCCATCCGATGTATGTATACACGATATCAAGTCAATGCTGGATACATATATATCCAATAATTTTCCAACTGCCCATCCTGATATCAATATCATCTGTACCTGCACGAATGATACAATCTCACTGGACGCAGCACGACTTGTAAATGCTGTCGGATGTATGATTGCAAATGCTGTAGAAGCCTCTGATTCCATGGTACCCATTGATGTCATAATGCATTGTGATAATGACAATAGCCTTGATATAACCGTCCAGAATCACGGAGGCTGTCCTGCTCCCGACATGGCAGACATAATGTTCACACCATTTTCCACCGATAAGCAGGAACATCTTGGGCTTGGTCTTGCGATTGCCGCTGAGACAGCGAATGCCATGGGCGGCTCCATAAGCTGGTCGCACAGTGATGGACTTACCAGCTTCACAATATCAGTAAAATTAACCTGAAGCAAAAATACTTAGCGTCTGCTGATTAAAAGAAAATCAGCAGACACTATTTATAGTCATTTCTTTGCAGCCGAAGATATAGCATACCGAATGCTAACGCAATTTCCCGCAGCTAGAATTTAAAACACTGATCCAACATTCTGATGTTTTTAAAATTTCCCTTTGCGGTCATGCTGCCTGACATAAACGCTCCCTGAAAAGTCTGATTCCCCTGAACTATTTTCTCAAGCACAAGGTTATCCAGACGGCATAACACCTCTGCATCATCCTTCTGTCCAAAATTACAATCAATATTTCCATTGTTAATATCAATAACCAGAGTCTTTTTCTTGTCATTGATATTGATAACATAGCTCGCCTTAAAATCACTCTGAGCTACAAAATTGTCGATAAACAGTCTGGTATATCTGTCGATTCCTCCCTTATCCTCATCCTCCATAAGATTCCTGAACATGCTTGAAAGCTCCTCAATGTCTTCCTTCTGTTTCTTAATATATGTATCATCGGAAGCATATTTTGAAAGCTGTTCAGATTCCTGTGGCGTAAGTCTCATTGTATCGCTCACTATATTGCTCTTTATCGCATTGTTACTCGAAGGCAGGGTCTTAACCTTCTGTGACACCGTCCTGTATATCTCCTCTGCCTTTTTCTCAAATATCGCCTGATACTCAGCGTTAAGCTCGAACTCCACCGGGTCTGCCACATAAGCCGCAAGCCCATTGCAGCTCTTTCCTCCAAGCATTTCCCAGGCATTAGAAAGTGACATTGCGGCCTCCTTCTCGCCTGAAGCGCGTGACATGACTATAGGGAACATATAGAGCTTCTCAAGCATTGATTTATCCGCATACAGCCAGCAGGCATCAAGGAACTGAAGCATATAGCCTCCTATCCCAAACCATTCTACCGTACTTGCAAGAATAACCGCATCTGCCTCCTTTAAGGTCTGAGGAAGCGTTGTAATCGCATTTTTCATTTCAAAAAGATTGTATTTCTCAACATTTACTCTGAGTTCGTTAAGCACATCAGTAATCTTATTTAACACTGTAATGGTCGGATCGTCCACAAGACCTCTTCCGCCATAATATATATTTACATTCATACGCTGTTCCCCTTCCGTTTTCTGTATATCAATGCCGCCAGTATAATTCCTGCAACAAGTCCACCAATATGAGCACTGTTGCTGGTCGTTGCACTTTGAAGCCCCAGATATATACTCATAACAATGAATAATCCCAATTTTGAGGCTGATAAATCCTCAAGCTGTCCTTTGTTGACAAGCACAATATAAAACAGCGCTCCTACAACGCTGAATATCGCACCTGATGCTCCGACGCAGCAGACATTCACATCTGCAATATTATAGTAAATCAGTGCTGCAATATTTGCAAGCAGACCTCCTGCAATATACATTATAAAATACCTGATATGCCCCACCGCTCTCTCAAGATTGTCACCGATAAAAAACAATACAAGCATATTATTAAAAATATGTGAAAACCCCGCATGCATGAACATGGATGTAAACAATCTATAGTATTCTCCATCATTCAGTATCAGCTTCACGTTCAATGCCCCATGAGCTAACATGTACTGTGTGTTCTGTGTGTCTCCTGCAATCTCCATTATAACATATATGATTATATTTATTGCAATCAAAAGCCAGTTCACATAAGCAGGAATGAATTTTTTATTTCTTTTACTCTTTCCCGATACACTCTTGGCATACTGTGATACATCAAAATCCTCAAGCAGCTCCCTGAGTCCCGAAAAATTCTCCGGTTCATCCTCATATATAATAAGTCTGCCCGTTGTCTCATCCATAAACCATACAGGAAAGCCCGCCTCTGTATTTCTTTTCGACATAGCGGTGTTTCGCGTACATATAATATTCAGCAGCATGCAGTTAAATACTCCCTTGCTGCCAAAAAAAGTAACTATTTTTTTATTATTATCATCAATAATTGCCGGGGACATTCCCGGTATAGCCGGCTCATCCCACACGAATACGACATTCATGCGTTCCTGCCTATAACAATAATATATATTAACCGAATTATTGCCTTCTCCCAGTCTGCTAAAGCCCGCTGCCTCCAACACCCTGCTGCATACGTCAAACATCATAAACCAAGCCTCCATACAGCTCTAGCTTATCATTATTAAACGGCAGTGTCAATCAGCTCGAAACAGCTCTTAGCAAGCTTTATCACATCCCCATTCTTAATAGGACATAGCTCATACACACTGATTCTCCTGTCATTTATCCATGTTCCGTTGGTGGAGTTCATGTCCTTTATAAAATACATTTCGCCTTCCCTTATTATGCGTGCATGAAGCCTGCTTATACCACTGTCCTTTATCACAATATCCGCCGAGGCTCCGCTGCCTATACTCACAGAATCCTCAGTAATAATATATTCATCCTGTCCTGCTGCACTATGTATACGCCGCAGGCTCTTCATTGTTCCCATTCCTATTACAATGGTTGCCTGCCCGGACTCATTATCTCCCACTTCGTTATGCCACCCGGTTTCAATTTCCCTATGAAATCCATGCTCATATCCGGTCTCACACACCTTTTTATCCTGCTGTTCCATGTTCTCCGGCATATTTCCCCTCATATCTTCCGTACTATTTTTAATTCCATACAGCTTTATCTGCGGGTTTTCAGTCTCATAAGGCAGCCTTATTTCACTTGTCACTATTTTTTCCCATGACGGTCCCTTTAATATAATCAGCATAACAACAACAGCTATGACCATACATGCCAATGCTGCTATAATTCCTGTCACAACTCCCCATATCAAGCCCGCCACAACAGCAATCATCAAACTCACTGCTGCCGCTGTCATAACGTACCTTTTATCAATAATCTTCTTCTCCTGCTCCTCCTTTACTAACTCCTGTGCAACTGAGGGGTATTTTCTCCTGCTCAACTCATAGCGGAAACCGGATGCCATCTCCTTTTCCGTGCTTTCTTTTTCTGCTCTTCCTGTATTCGCTTTTTGTGTATTTGCTTTTCCATTTCTATTTGTTCCACAGGAATTATCTTCCACCACAGCAGCTTCAAACAGGTTTTCCCGTCCATTTACATTATTGACATTGTATATACTAAATTCTTCAAGATTGTCAAACACCCGTTGCAATGGTATTTCATCCCTGCATACCCTTTTGTAAAGACCATATCCGAGAATAACGGCATTGCCATCCTTATGGTTAAGCCTTCCAAGCATATACTCGAATACTCTTTTTATGCCCTCTCTTGCATCCGATGACATTTCTGAATTGTACACATACTTCCATGAATCGTCATTTATACTGCAAAATATGTATGCCACATCAAAAAGCACTCCATTTATATCCAGCATATACTTATCCATGGTATAGATTATTTCCTTTATCGAATCCGCTGCCAGCAGTATGTCCTCCACTGTAAACTCATTCTTTATATATTTTTCTTCCAATGGAATACAGCCCGAAATATCATACAGATAGCTCGTCCTATTATTTACCACTGATTTTCTAAGCGAAAGCAGTCCTGATATCGAATTATTCTCAACCATCTTCATTGTATAGTCCGGTTCCCTTTCATCCTCATGCACTATACTCAGATAATTCCTGTTCAACTCCCTGATAAATTCAATCATCCTTTTTTATCCTCCCCGCATGAACTCTTGTCAGATGTATAAACCTCACCACGGTGCTGTTTTTCAAGCTCCTGTCACTATCAGCAGCAAGTATCTTATTATTATCACCTATCACAACACTGTTTCTGTACCTGCTTATCTTTTCCTGTAAATATTTTATGCTTATTTCTTCTCTTATATCTCCAATCGGTATAAGCCCCTCATTTGCAATTCTTTTTAAATCAATCTCCTGCGCCACGGGATTAAAATAATTCTTCTCTATCTCCCTCACCCGAAGCCCCATATATACTTTCAGGCTATTATCCACCACATTGTTATAAATACAAAAACCAAACTTCAATAATCCAAAAATAATAAAAAATATTATCGGAAATACAAATGAAGCCTCAACCGTAATGTAACCTCCTGGTCTGCATATTCTTCTCATAACAATAATATTTCCTCCTTCATCCACACATGGGGGTTCAATTGCCTATATACCGGATATCAACATACACACATACACAATCGTCACGAACGGAATATACGGCAATGCAAGGCTTCTGCTTTTATTAAATGCAATAATCTTTACAATTCCGTACACTCCTGCCATAAGCATTGAAATCCACAAAATGCCAAGCACTCTTACAGGTTCAAGACACATTCCAAGCACCATAAATATCACCGCATCACCATAACCAATCCGCTGCTTGGATACCCATGCAAGCAAAGCTAAAAAAATACCCAATATAATTCCGTACAAAATATTGATACCCGTGTGTCCGTAAAAAAAGCAGCCAACAGGTATGCTCACGGCACATGCCGCAATGACCGCCCTTACATCAATCTTTTTATATCTGATATCTATTACACTTTCGTATATAAGCATGCACATCACAATTAAATATGTAACCAATCTGCTAATCCTCCCCCTTTTTTCTATCCCTGCATTTAGAACACAATGTTCTGTCCTTCACCTCCTCGGGTGATGCCTCTGTTATATTGTGGTAAATTTTTTTGCATTTATTGTCTGAGTGATAACACTCCCCATACTTTGATATATAAATATATTCCATAACGGTTTTATTTTTGCAGCACACCGAGCATGGATAATACTTACCACCCGATGAATTTCTCTTATCACCTATCTCCCCATATTTTACCCTTGTAAGCTTTATGGACAGATATGTGCAATCCTTATATATATGATAGACAGTCCCATTTTTTGTTATATAAACACAGCTGGTATCTTCATCCACCCCCTCATCACTCTGTTCAATCCTTGTTACTCCGCTCCATCTGCTTATTACTGCTCTCGCTATTACCGGGATATTATTGATTCCGAAAATGTTATACATCAGCTTCAATTCATAGCGCAATGCCACATCTATATTCCTATCCGCCGGATTGAGCGAAAAAATCACTTCTATACCGCTTTTCCCTCCATCAATCCATGGTGTCCGGAAAAAATCTTCCCCCAGCTCCTCCACTACCATATACTTTACAAGAATCTCCGTTATTCCGTTCTCCACTATATTTACAGCAGTCTTATAATCATCTGCTGCAAGCTCATCTGGAAGGCATTCCTCAATAGACTCCGCAAGAAACGAATATCCAGCCACCTTCATTGACTGATGATACAGCGCCGATTGGACTTTCATCTGAATATTTATAAATATCATTATCTGCATAAGCGAAACAACTGCCAGAATAAAAAGCGGCATTACCAGAGCAGCCTCTACCGTAATGCTTGCCCTGCAGGTGACATAAGAAGCCCTTCCCTGTGAATGACTGATACGGTCATAAGGGGGGATACCATTTTCAGCCTCGAGATTCTCTTTTTTTAGTGTGTTTGTATCGTTTATTATATTATTGTTTATATTGAATACTTTCACATGAAAAGGGCATCTTACATCACCTCCATTACCCATTGCTGTTGTATCCGGCTAATATGTGTAGCTGCACTTGTACATATATTGGTTCTTTGAATTTCCAATGCGATATGCTACAGTTATATCCAATCCATATACATAGTTTTTCAGCCTGAAATTGGATACACCCTGAGAAATCATGTGCATTTCCGCAACTGCCATTGAACGAAATGCCTTGTCCTGTGCATCACGTAAAATCATGACCGCTGCAAGATACTGTGCATAGCCAAGACCATCCTCATCATCCCTTTCTTCTGATACATCCAGCTTTCCTCCCAGCAGATTGTCAAGCGACAATCTCCAATCATCCTTTTTCTTTATAACAGGAATCTTCTTTCCAGCCAGAAGCATTCTCATATCCACTATCGTCTCCCCTATTGCCCATGCCTCAAGTATGATATACTGCAAGCCCTTCACCAGTGCCGCTATGCCTGTAAATCCAAGTGCCGCAAGTGCTATATTATATGCCTCCTGTTTTTTCTGCACATCAGTAAGTATATACGTTGTGTTACACCCCAGTCTGATTCCCGCAATCGTCATAACAGCCGCCTTCAGATTGTCCTTGTCCGAGCTTTTCCCAAATAGTATGTATTCCAGCTCGTAATCCAATAAGCCCTGTCCATCATTGTCCGCATAATTGTCATAACAGTCATATATGAACAGATTGAACAATATCTCGTTCATAATATCCGCCGCTGTATCATCTATGTATTCCTGCCTGTCACCTCTTGCTCCATATAAATCCGCAAGCTGTAGGTTTCCAATTGATTTATGCGAAATCTCCGTCCCGGACGGCAGTACCAATGACAGCAGCCCATTAACGGAATAATCATAGAGACATCCCAGAACCGACCCATCCCCGTCCCTGCATGCAACATCCGAGTAATCAAGCCATAGCGAATCCGTCCTATAGTCCACTAAAAGCTCACACACCTTGGAATAACTCATATAGATTGGTACGGAGCTTGCAATATTTATTCCCCCATCATGTATGTCAAACATACTTGGACATGAATCACACACCTTTTCTATCACGTCATAATTATTTACCAATACCTCATACATTTTCTCAACGTCACCCAGACGTTCCAATATCTTTTCCCGCTCCTCCCTGACCGAATCCATGCTCTCCTTAAGCCCTTCAAAGCTCTCATCACTTATCTGGGTTATGGAACCCAGATAATCTGCCGCTGCTGCTATCTTCTCCGATATAAGACTCTCATCTCCCCTTATATCTTCAATGAGCTTCATCGCCTCCTTTATCTCCCGTTTCATATTTCCAAAGAAACCTCTTAAAATATTTCCTAGTTCCTTAAGTTCCTTTATATCCATATTGTCACCTTCTATCGCAGCCGAAAACTTACCAAGAAATATCCTCATGCATGCATTGACATCAAATATATTTTCACTTACCTTTTTGTACACGCGGTTGTCACTTATACTCAGTTCATCCGCAGCCGCTTCAGCATTTCCCCCCGGACCAATCCTTTTTACATACGAATTCCGTATTTTCAGCTTGTCAAAATTCACACCATTACTGCCCGTCTTTATTCCGTCAATACACTCAATAAGCTTAAGATACTTTCTGTAAAACTCTGAAATCTGCTCCATACAGTCATCAATCCGGTCTACTGCCGTCCTGACTGTCTCATTCTCCTTATTCAGACTATTAAGCCCCAGCACACTTTCTAAAAGCTGTGCTGTATATTCCAATTTTGCATAGTCATTGACCGATTTTCTCCAGATAAGACCAAATGCATCGGAGGCTCTTATCACCCTGTCCACACATACCTCATCAATTTCAATCCCGTAGAAATCCACTCCCTTCGCAAATATAAATCCGGAATCCATGTCAAGCTCCCTCTCAAGCTTATTCTTAATCGCGTCCGCTATATACTGCTCATCAAGTTCATCACCCTCATTGGCACCATCAAATAACAGCACTCCATATCTATCCAGCAATTCCTTTTCATATCCTGAAAACATACTGTCAAGTGCCATCTGTGCCGCCATTCCTACCATTGCCCTTGCTCCCTGAAGCCTTGCTCCATCAATCAGAACCAATATCACCGATACAATCAGCATGAATGACATTGCCGCGAACACTGTCACGCTCCCACGAAACCCCTTATCAACTCTCATAACCTTCCACATCCCATCTTTGCTAATTTCTACACGCTAAGTGCGCTCTGCGTAATTTTCCCGAAAATTGTACCTACAAGAGCTGTAAGCTGGGACTTAAAGATTAATACAAGACTTATAAGCACCACTATTATCAAAATTATCTCGATAACTCCCATTCCCTGCTCCTTCTTACACAAGGCTCTTTTCATAATTCCGGACATTCTTCCGATTACCCTGTTCATCCTCCTCACCTCCCTTCTACCTGCACATTTATAGATAATTGCGAAACTCAAATTTACCAGTAAAATTACACAATGTACGGTAGTTATGCACTGAGCTTCGCAATTTTCTAACTCACATACTCCAAAAAGCCGGCACCATTATTACCGCCATAACAATCAACAGCATAAGCATCATTGGAAACAGCATTTTTGTTCCTGCCTGCTCACCTGCTTTTCTTGCGCGTGCCTTTCTCTCTTCAAGAGCCTGCTCACACTCCTCCCTCAGCATTATCCTCAGCCTTTCATTTCCTTTCACGGTGTTCTGCTCCAACATTGAACCTAATCTGCTATAAGCCTCCAGCCCGAATATCCGTCCGAACGAAGCATACTGTGCCCTTTCCGAAGCCCCGGACTGTATATTCCCCACAACAGCCGCCAGCCTGCTGTAAGCCTCTCCATTTCCATCAGCCGCAATTCGTCTCAATGCATTGTATGGTGTCATGCCCGCACCTGTTAAGAGCGAAAGCTTGGATATAATTTCCGGATATTCCCTTGTAAGCTCTTCCTGCAATTTTTTCTTCCTGCCTGCCTGCATGGAGCGTTTCTCGATAATTACTACCGCTATAATCAATGGTATTATAAGAATGAATCTGAACACCTCATTTTTCTTTTTTATGCGGTATTGCAGCTTTCTTCCGTTATGACTTTGCGGCAGAAGTACACTGTCACTGTTCGCGCTGTTCGCATCTGCTGTATCAAATATCTCCTTAATTTCCATATTATGAAGCTGTCTTTCACTGTATGGCCTTACCTTCGGTTCATATATGTACTCCCTGCTTTTTTCCTCTCCCTTTCCTGCTTCCTTTTCGTACACCAGCGTTGCTATTACCGTTGTGGTCTTCTCCTCATTTCCCTGATAGATATTCCCCCAGTAATCAATCACTTCCCTGTCCTCAATGTACCACCTCACCTGCATGTCGTACTCCGGCAATGTATTTATGAGGTTTACCGGATTTTCTATCATATCCATTCCTTCATTTTCCCCAAGGAAGCGTTCCTCAAGCAGCTTTTCCGCCTGTGCAAATACCTGCTCAAGCTCCTCATCCGTCAATACCTTCCCGCCCACATACACCTGAAGCTCATCTATACTCCCACCCTGTATGACCTCAAGCTCATACAGTATCTCCCCTCTGTCCGGGCGCACAAGCTCACTAATATATTCATAGTCATCACTGCCTCCGGCTGCAACAGCCAGTACTATAATCACAGCTGCTGCAGCAATGCCTATTATCACTGTAATTATATTTTTCTTCTGCCAATAAGTCCCACTCTGTTTTTTCTCCATAGGCTCACACCCTTATATCTGCAATTTTAAGTGAAATAAATACCGCCAGCATATATACAGCAAGGCATATTGTCATAACTGCTGCCCCATACAGATTGCCATACATCCTGCTTATAAGCTCCCATGCCGTGAATCTCAGATACAGAATAATACCTATGGGAACCACATCCATAATCACCTGTTCTAACTGCTTGGCACTTATAAGGACTGATATTTCTCTCGCCGTATCTGCCTTATCGCTTATTGTATTTACGGTATCCTGTATGATTTCAACCATATTGCCTCCGCTTCTCTTTGCATAAGCGAATACCTCAGCAAATGAAACTATATCCGGAACATCCAGCTTATGTGCCAATGTGGCAAGCGCATCCTCTATGTTGATATTGACGGATAGCTGTGAACGTATATATCCAAAGAAATCTGTCTTTTCGCTGCCTGTGTCACTCATTGTCCCTAACACTCTGCCAGCCTCAATAAACGCATTCTCAACCGAATATCCCGCTCTGAGTGCGACAGCAACCGCATTCATTCCTTCTTTGAATTCTTCAAGTATTCTCTGCTTTTCCTTTTTAGTATTATTTTTTCTTCTTATATGGATATAAAATGGTACAAATACAGCAGCCGGCACTGCCCCTATAATCGAATTGTAAAATATAAAGCCTAAAAGTACCGCACCGGACACTCCCTCTGCCACATATAAAATATCTTTATATGCAGTCGACAGCTTACCTGCCGACAGCCGATAAAAGCTTCTCCCTGTGTATAAGCTCGTTTTCCGTGCGCTTAAGACAGCCGATAACCTTTCCCTCTCCATCTAACCCCTCCTTTTCAAATCTGTACAAGGAATTAATCTGTATGCTTCCCCTCTCCACCTGTGTATCCACACCGGCCACCTCGGCAATCTCCACCACCTTGCGGCTTCCATCTCTCAGTCTTTCCAGATGCACCACTATATCAACACCCGCCGCTATCTGGCTTCTTATTGCCTCTACCGGCATATCGACTGCCATAAGAACCATTGTCTCAAGTCTCAGCATAAGCTCTCTTGTGCCATTCGCGTGCCCTGTCGAAAGCGATCCGTCATGCCCTGTTCCCATAGCCTGAAGCATATCGAGAGCTTCCCCTCCTCTTACCTCACCCACTATGATTCTGCTCGGTCTCATTCGTAAACTTGCCCTTATCATGTCCCTGATAGTTACGGCATTCTTTCCCTCCATATTGGCATTTCTCGCTTCAAGCCTGACAATGTTCTCAACGCCCATAAGCTTAAGCTCCGCCGAATCTTCAATTGTAATTATTCTTTCATCCTTAGGGATATAATCAGATAATGCATTCAGAAAGGTGGTCTTGCCTGAGCCTGTTCCACCTGAAATAAATATATTGTAGCGGGCTGCTACAAGCTCCTTTAGATACTCTGCTGCCTCGTGCGTGATTGCTCCAAGCGCAATAAGCCTGTCCATAGTAAGTGGGTTGTCATAAAATTTACGGATAGTCACCGCTGGTCCATCTATGGCAATCGGATTCATCACAATGTTGACTCTTGAACCATCAGACAGACGCGTGTCAATAATAGGTGTTGATTCATTCACAATCTTATTCGACCGGGCTGCAATACGTTGTACTACATCAAGCAGCTTTTCCCTTGAGGCAAATGTCTTATGATACCGCTCTATTTTTCCCGCCCTCTCAATAAAAATATTGCGGTATCCATTTATCATAATCTCCGTAACACTGTCATCCTCTATCAGTGACTGCAATATATCCAGTCTCTTGATTGAATTAAAAATATCCTGCCTCAGTTCCAGCTTCTCCTTCACACTGTAAGCCCAGTATTTATCTTCAAGCATAATATTATCTATAAGCTCGCAGAGTTCATCATCCTCAATACCTCCCATGCTCTCCACGCTTCCTACAACCCGTCCTGTTATCTCATCTCCCACATCAGATATCAATATCCATCACCATCCTCGCATATCTGCTTGTCCGAATATATGCATAATTCAGCTGTCCGTCCCTATATATGGCGTTGTCATATACAATATCAACCTTCTTAAGCTTATCTATCACATTCTTATACTCAGCCATATACATGTACTTTTCAAATTCCTCCTGCCTCCTCTTTCTATGCCGGGAATCAGGTGACGGACATAGTATTAAATCTGACCGCTCCAACAGCTTCCATGGTTCTTTTACCAGACATCCGATATCAACAACAATAAGCTCATATTCACCCACAAGTGCCACACTATCAATAAATGTAATAAACTCATCTGTATCTGTCTGTGCAATATCCTTAACACACACTGCCGGAGCTATATAGTCAAATCCATTGGCATGACCGATCACTGACAGAAGCTTAGCACCGGCTGCCACACCCAGTGTCCGGTGATAATACAACGCATCCGAAATGGTACCATTCTCTTCCGGCAGCTCCATCCCTGAAAACTCTTCAAGGTTAAGATACAGAGTTCTCTTTTTCTCACCCTTGATATGGGCTAATGACATGGCAAGCGTAGTCTTCCCGCAGTAACCATTCGGTGAATACACGCACACCATCCTGCAATTAGTGTTTTCCACCCCTCTGCGTTCCTGCAACAGCTGCCCATTATACATATAAAGCACATCCCTTACCAGCTCATCGCCCGCCTGAAACTTGGCAACACAGGCATCTACCTCACCCTCCATCAGCACAGGCTGTTCGCACAGCCGTATTATCTGCTGCGCCGGCACGTTCCTCACCTCATCATACAGGTGCTCATCCACCAGAAGCAGTTCAACTGTGCTGGATGCCGCACAGCTTAGATACTCTTCAATTTTAGAAAATGCCTGTACATCAAAAGGAAATATGTGCTTTTTATTGAGACATGCGCACATACGAACTGCAAACTTCTCATCCGAATCTAAAATACAGCATACTCTTTCCATTCGTTTCCTTTCAGAAACAAACACATTCAAATTTTCCTCCGGCCCCCACCGGATACATTGGAAATTATCGGAGATATTCCGATATCGAGAATCAATTATATATTTTAAGAACTTTATATCGGGACTATAACATTATGACAATGCATTGTCAATATGCATTGTCATTATTTAAAACAAAGCTTTTGTAAACTTATACACACAGCGAATTTATATGGTATAAAAACGCTGGTACAAGGATATAATCTATACAAGAAAAAAATGGAAAGGAAGCTTACCTATGTTCAAAGGTAAAAAAAATAAGAAGCCCGAGCGCCTCTTAAGTTATGATGAAAAATATCTTATCTATGAACTCACCCAGAGTAAAAATGCCTTAGATGCCGCATACTCCTGCTTTGAGAATGCCACCGAGCCGGACATAATAGACAGCTGTATTTATCAGGTCAACTCCGCCCAGATACGCTATAAATTTCTCTTAGAAAAAGCCAAGGCAGCCAACCTCACCATCGCAATTCCCGTAAATGTGCTTATATAAAACAACATATATACTCCGAATTATGCAAAAATATGATGTTGGGGTAAAAACATGCTCTATAAACCCAGCATGTATAACGTATTATATTTATGCATATCACGACTTTTGGGAGAAGCTTAGA